>Ga0335073_10005362_pt1 | contig 18000 bp, 6 predicted proteins | sample Lox_Sample_22_FD_207093 | JGI IMG/M metagenome (GOLD analysis project Ga0335073, IMG submission 207093) | Soil microbial communities from Loxahatchee National Wildlife Refuge, Florida, United States - Lox_Sample_2.2 | ecosystem: Environmental > Terrestrial > Soil > Wetlands | place: USA: Florida...
AGCAGGCGCTGTCACCCGGCGACGAACGGCTGCTCGCGGTGTTCGAAGACCCGGCCGCGACGCTCGCCGATGGCAGCCTGGCGCTCCTCGCGCTCACCGGCTGGGCGCCGGACTCGGTCCAGGCGCTTGTCCAGCACTTCTTCGGCGCGACCGCGCTCGATCCCTTGGCCGGCGTCGCGGCGTTCGCCCGCGTGTTCGACGCCTATGCCGTGGCCAATACCGCCCGGGTCTCGGCCGCGGCGCTGATCGCCGGCACGACCAACGCACCCACGGACGCGGCGGTGGGCGCGTTCCAGTCCGCCCTGCGCGCCCTCTACGCCGAAGCCGACTGGCTGACGGTGGTGCAGCCGATCAATGACACCTTGCGCATCGCCGAGCGCGACGCGCTCGTCGCCTATATCCTGCAGCAGTTCGGCGACGGTCATGGCCAAGCGCCGGTGACCGCGTCCACGGCGACGAATGCCCTCATCGCGGCGACCGCGATCACCCTCGTCAGCGCCACCGGCATTCTCGCCGGCATGCTGGTGAGCGGGCCGGGCATCGCTACCGGCACGGTGGTGACCGCGGTTGCCGGCAACACCGTCACGCTCGGCACCGCCACGACAGCGCCCGTGCCGAGCGGGTCGAGCGTCAGCTTCGTCGTCGACACTTCCAGCATCAACACCGCGGACAAGCTGTTTGAATTCTTCCTCATCGACGTCGAGACCCAGCCGCCGGTCGAGACCTCGCGCATCCGGCTGGCGCTGTCCTCAGTCCAGCTCTTCATCGAGCGGGTGCTCCGCAACCTCGAGCCTCAGGTCCAACCTGCAGATCTCGCGACCCTCGCGTCGCAATGGCCGTGGATGAAGCGCTATCGCGTGTGGCAGGCGAACCGCGAAGTGTTCCTGTGGCCCGAGAACTGGCTCTATCCGGAGCTGCGTGACGACCAGTCGCCGCTGTTCAAGGAGGTGATGAGCGCCCTGCTCCAAGGCGACATCGACCAGGATGCGGCTGCGTCAGCCTATCTCGACTATCTCAGCGGGCTGGAGGAGGTAGCGAAGCTCGAGCCGTGCGGCCTCTATTACCAGCCGGCGTCAGAAGACACGGCAGCGGGCGCTCCCGAGAGTGCCTATGTCGTAGCGCGCACCGCAGGCGCGAACCGCAAATACTATTTCCGCGAGTTGCAATACGGCGCCTGGTCGCCCTGGACGCAGGTGAACATCGATTGCGAGGACATGCCACTGACACCAGTGGTGTGGAACGGAAGACTGTTCCTGTTCTGGGTCAAGGTCCTGAAGAGCAATCCGGCCCAGACCCCAAGTTTCGGCTCGGTGTCGTCTCCGGATACAACGACGATTGGCAGTATCACCGTCAACGACCTGCAATCAGTCGTCCAGGCGAACATCCAGGCCCAGCAACAGGTCACAGCGCAGGCGGTGCTTTGCTGGAGCGAGTACTATAACGGCCAGTGGCAGCCGATCAAGACTTCGGACATCAACCGCCCGACCTCGCTCGGCACGTTCGACGTCGACGGTTCGGGCGCCATCGAGGCGCAGCGCAACCTGATGCGCGTGAGCCCGGTGACGCTGACTCGCCCGGCGACGGGGACCAACCCTGTTGTCGCGGCCATCCCGGACGATGCGCTAATCCTCGGCATCGGCGCGCCACTGGCATCGTATTGGCCGTTGGGTGGCTTCGTGCTCTACAACACCCACAGCCTGCCGGTACGGTTCGAGGACATCCTCATACCGATCACGCTGTGGCCCCCCTTAGGCACGCTCGACTTGCCGCTCAACATCGCCGTGGCGACGCCTGCCAGCGGCCGAGACTTGTCGCCCATCCAGCCCTATAGCGGCGGCAACGCCAGCGCGACCTTCGGCATCGCTTACTGGACGTCCGACGGCACCACGAAGACGACGGAGTTCAGCAACCAACTCATCGGCTTCAACTGGATCCCGCGCTATGTCGAGCCGCAGCTCGGCCTCGACGACGCCTGGGATGCGCCGTTCTTCTACGAGGACCGCCAGCACCTGTTCTACGTCACTACCAGCGAGACCGTGCGGACGCTCAACCTCTTCAACGGCTTCGGCGCGGTCTCCGCGGGCGCCGGCACGGCGACGGCGCAGACTCTGGCCCCGCTGGTGATCAGGCAGCCGGTCCCGCCATCGCTCCCCGACCTCACGACGATCGTCACCGGCAATGCGATCGGCGGCGGCAACCCGGTCGCGATCCAGAGCTTCCTCGCAGGCGCCACCACGCTGCGAGCAGCGCTCGGCGATGCCGACCCGGTGACCTATCAGGGGCGCCCGATCTATCCGACCGGGAGCACGAGCGCGCCTGCCTCGAAGGCGGCCACGTCGAACAAGGGAGCCTGACCATGGCGGGTGTCAGCGGCGCCGGGGCGTTCAACTACGGTTACAAGACCGATCTCGGCCTGATCGAGCGCGGCCACGGTCCGGTGCAGATCACCATCGACCAGTTCAGCTATACCTTCGAGAATTTCTTCCACCCCTTCGTCAGCCAGCTGATCCAGAAGCTGAATCAGACCTCGGTCGCCGGGATGATCGACCCCAGCTTCCTCGCCGGGCTGGTCGCGCCCTATACCGCTTCCGACTACACGATCGTTGCCGCCCAGAGCGGGCCGGGGATCAGCCAGGTAACGGTCGACCTGGAGCCGCGGACCATCGACCTCACGACCGGCGGACCCTATGCCAACTACAATTGGGAGCTCGCTTATCACATCCCGGTAATGGTCGCGGTCCACCTGTCGAGCAATCAGCGTTTCGCCGAAGCGCAGAACTGGTTCCACCTGGTGTTCGATCCGACCTCCACCGATAACACGGTGCCGGCGCCGCAACGGTTCTGGAAGTTTCTGGCCTTCCGCAATGCCGGCGCGGTGCAGGACATCAACACCCTCCTCACGCTGCTCAGCACACCGGACAACCAGCTCGACGCCGCCCAGTTGGCCGAGAAGCAGGCGGTCCTCGCCGGCTATCAGGCCATGCTGTCGGACCCGTTCCAGCCCTATGCCATCGCGCGTACCCGGCAATCCGCCTTTCAGTGGTACGTGGTGATGAAATATCTCGACAACCTGATCGCCTGGGGCGACAGCCTGTTCCTGCAGGACACGATCGAGACCATCAACGAGGCGACGTTGTGCTATGTGCTCGCAGCCAACATCCTGGGCCCAAAACCCCAGGCGCTGCCGCCGCGCGGGCTGGTGACGCCGAAGAATTTTCTGCAACTCAAGCAAGCCGGCCTCGACGCGATGGGCAACGCGCTGGTCGAGCTCGAAGGCCAGTTCCCCTTCAACCTGCCACCCGGCTCGGGCTCGTCCGACGGGTCGGGCGATCTCAGCGGCCCGCTGTTCGGTATCGGCCAGTCACTCTATTTCTGTGTGCCACCCAACCAGACCTTGCTCGCCTATTGGGACACGGTCGCCGACCGTCTCTTCAAGATCCGTAACAGCGAGAACATCGCGGGCGTGGCGCAGCAATTACCGCTGTTCGATCCGCCGCTCGATCCCGGCATGCTGGTCAAGGCTGCGGCAGCCGGAATCGATGTCGGCAGCATCGTCAGTGGGCTCAATCAGCCGGTCGGGCCGGTACGCTCGATCGTGTTGATTGACAAGGCGCTGGAGCTGGCGGCGGAGGTGCGCGCGCTGGGCAATGCCCTACTCTCGGCGCTGGAGAAAGGCGATGCGGAGCAGCTCACGTTGCTGCGCCAGGGCCACGAGTTGGCGCTGCAGAAGCAGATCCAGAACGTGCGCTACCTGCAATGGCAGCAGGCCCAGGAGGCGACGACCGGCCTGCTCCGGTCGCGGGCGACGGTGCTCGAACGCTATACATATTATCTGCGGCTGCTTGGCCTCGTGCCCGATCCCGATGCGGCGCCCGACACTTTCAGCCTCGACCGCCGCGAACTGACCGAGGACAATTTCGGTGACGCCTACGCCGCGCTGGTCGGCGAATACGATAAGACGCTCGCCCCCCAGGACTATGCGCCGCTTCAGCTCGCCCAGGGTTCCTCGCCCTCGGACCAGTCGGGCGCCACCGGGACCGGCGCGCTCTACCTCAACAAAAATGAGGATGACGAACTCAATAGCCTTCTGCCGAGTGCGCGCGACGCGCGGCGGACCGCCAATCAATATCACACCTTGGCGGAGCTGCTAACGCTACTACCAAGCCTCGGCGCCTTACTATCCTTCTGGGGTGTTGGGCCCGAAACTGCTGATTTGTTCTCGGGTGCGAACCTGGCCACTGCCGCCAACACCAAGGCCGCTGAAAACGAAACATCCGCCGCAGCATACGCCGACCAGGCCACGATCGCGTCACTCACCGCTGGATACCAGCGCCGCGTGGACGAATGGACGCTCCAGGCCAACCTCGCCGCCCGCGAGCTGATGCAGATCGGCCGGCAGATCCTGGCTTCGCTTATCGCCGAGCAGGTGGCCTATCACGATTATCAGACCGTGGTGACGCAGGTGCAGCAGGCCCAGGATATCCAGGCCTTCCTGCAGTCGAAGTTCACCAGCGCGGTGTTCTATGGCTGGATGCAGAGCGAGATCTCCGGCCTCTACTACCAGTATTACCGCCTCGCCTGCGACACCGCGCGCCAGGCGGAGCAAACCATGAAGCAGGAGCTGATGCGGCCGGAGCTCGAAGCCACGAGTTTCATCCAGTTCAATTACTGGGACACTGGCCATCAGGGCCTCTTGTCCGGCGAGGCGCTCCATCTCGACATCAAGCGCATGGAGATGGCCTATCTCGACAACAACAAGCGGGAGCTGGAACTGACGCGCTATGTGTCACTGGCGCAGCTCGATCCGGCGGCGCTGGTGGCGCTCAAGATCACCGGCACCACGACCGTGAACATTCCGGAATGGCTCTTCGACCTCGACGGTCCGGGTCTCTATATGCGGCGGGTCAAGATGGTCAGCCTCTCGATCCCCGGCGTCGTCGGTCCCTATACCAGCCTCAACTGCACGCTGACGCTGCAGCGGAGCAGCATCCGCACCTTGCCGACGCTCATCGGCAACAGGTACGCCCGGGACACCAGCGGTGACGATCCGCGCTTCGTCGATTACTACGGCAGCACGGACATGGTGGTGACCAGCAGCGGCGACGACGATAGCGGCATGTTCGAGCCCAACCTCAACGACCAGCGTTTCCTGCCCTTCGAGGGCGCCGGCGTGATCAGCACCTGGACGCTGTCGCTGCCCGGGCCGCTGCGCAGCTTCGACTACCTGACGATCTCCGACGTGATCCTGCATCTGCGCTACACCGCGCGGTCGGGCGGCGCGGCGCTTGCGGCGCAGGCGAGCAAGGAGCTGGCGGCGATGCTCGACACAGCCGGGCTGTCGGGCCAGGCCGCGATGCTGTGCCTGCGTTACGACTTCCCCGCCGAATGGGCGACCTTCGTCAACGGCACCGCCAACTTCGCCGCGACGCTGACCCGCAACCGTTTCCCCTATATCGTCCAGGGCGCGGCGAAACTGACCGTCGACGCGGTGACGCTCTATGCCGCGAACGGCACCCAGATCGGGCAGCTCACTCCCACGATCGATCTCGCGGCGCTGTCGAGCGGGCTCAGCGGATCAACCGGATCGGCCGCGCTCAGCCTGCCAGCCGATCCGGCGGTGATGCAGCGTGTGCAGGCGCTGCAGGTGTTCCTGGTGCTGCAATATCATTTCGGGACGAGCTAAGCCCCTCGGGTGCTCATCTCGTACCGTAGAGGTACTACGCCGATGGCATCACAGGCGGCGAAACCCAATCGCAAGATTCCATCTTCCGGGCCGCGATGTCAGTGCCGATATTTTGGAATTCCGAGTCTCTGTCGCTCACGGTCCGCCTCCACACATGCGGAGCACGAAAAGACGTCCCAGTCGAAATCGTAATGTTTACTGAGGTAGCCGACACCTCCAATTATTCCACCGATGATTGCTCCGGGAATCGCGCCCACGCCGCCCTCCGGAGCTCCGGCCACCGCTCCGGCGGCGGCCCCAACACCTACTGACGCAAAGAATCCTGTCGCATGCTGTGTTTCTTCGCTCGCACCTAGTTTTTTTGCGGCCCGTTCGGCTAGATCGGGACCCACTGCAACAACCACTGCAAGTACCCCGCCCCCGACGCTCGGCTCAGCTTGAGGTGTGGTACCCAAGCCTCCTCGATTGACCACAATTATTTCCGGTTCTGGCGTGAACGTCTCGACTGGTTCGAGACCGGCTGCTCCGCGCCGGAAAACGCTGGGCTGGCTGGACGCATTAGTTTTAATTGTCGGCGCGGTGCGGAAATTTGGCGGAGTATTTGGCACGCGAACCCCCCGCGTCACACCGGCGTCCTCAAGCTGTTGCGCGGATCTGAAAACCTCAGCCAGCGCGTCCTCAGGCGACAAACCGCCCTCGCGCAACTTGTAATACGACTTCACGTCCTCGAAATAGGGGCTGCCCGCGGCAGAGCGATTCGTGCCCACCGTGGTGTCGCCAGTGCTCGTGATGCTCACCTCGGCGCCTGACTTTGTCGGCACGTTTTGGCCGTTTTTGCCCGCGGGATACTTATCCGTATAATTTTCCCCCCAGGCCGCCCTGTTGATCGCCGCTTCTGTCTTCTGTGCGGCGGCATCGTTGTACGCGCGGGCATCCTTGGTACTTATTGCATTCGCCTCGCGGTATTGCGGCGCAGTCTCCCGGGGCTGGCCTACTTTCTTAGTGCGCGAAGCGACTTGGTGTACATGATCGCCCTTTACTCTTTCGTACGATCCAACAACGGGCTTTTTCGGTTCTGTTCCAAGAGGATCAACAAGGTTGAGCGGGTTGCATTTGTTAAAGCAGTACAAATTGATCGATACGATAGGGTCGCAACTCGTCCACCTCCCTAGCCAAGGCGCATAGTATCGGGCCTCGTGATAAGTAAATCCATTTTCCTCGTCACGCTCCATTCCGGTATATCGGTAGCGCTTCAAACTCACTTCGGCGGCGCTGCGCCCAGCCTGAAAAGTCGTACTGCCATGCGGGCTGTACTCCTCATAAGAAATGAGCCCGCCATTCTCATCCAATTCCAGACTCGCGGAGCTCAGATGATTGGACAGTTGATAGCGTTGCGCGGGCGTTGGCGATGAGATCGTGGCGCCGCTGTCGACGGTTTGCGTCTCGAGGAGCGCTATGCGCTGCTTGTCGTCCATCACATGCAGCGTCTCGCGCTCCAAAGTGACGCTGCTCCCCGATGCATATTCGCGATAGACCTCGAACCCGCCCCGGTAGAAACGTTCGTTCTTCTTGTTGCCGTTCTGCCCCTCGGTGATTTTCCGGGCGCGCTGGCCGCTGGCGTCATAGACATAGTAGGTCGTCTCTGGCGTCCCGGCATTCATCACTTGCTGCGATGTCGCAAAAAGCTCGTCCTTGAAATTCCATTCCATCAGGGGCAAATGCGGCATCTGCACCATATTGCCGTGCGCATCATATTTATAGGGTTCGGGGGGCGGATTGGCGCCCGCCTGCAATGCAGTCTGGCTCAGCCGATTGCTCTTCTGGGCAGGCTCGAGGAGGCTCGTCTCGTTATAGGAATACGTCCGGGTCCAGTTGCCGGCACCGTTGCCCGCGACATGCGCCATGGTCAGGAAATTGCCGACGGCGTCGTAGCCGTAGTGCTCGGTATAATTGCGCAGCTGCTGCAAGTCGTTCAGCACGGAGGCGCCGGCAAACGGATAGTCCCGATAGTCGCCATCCGGCGGAGTGAACGCGAAGGCCGATTGGCCAATATGCTCCCGCCCTTTAGCGTCCGTCAGCCGATAGAGCGGATCGTAGGTGTAGTCGCAGACGGGATCGACCTGCTGGCCGTTGAATACGGTGATGAGGGCCGCATCCGTTATGCGGGTAATGTTGCCAATGGGATCGTAGGCATAGTGCAGATCCTGCACGACGGTGGGGTTCGCGAATATCTGCGTCGCGGTTCCGTTCTGACCTGCGGCGCGCGTGGTCTTGAGCTCGGCTAGTCGGAAGGTCTGCGGGTCGTAGGTATATTCCGTCTTCGCGCCATTGCTATATTCGATGAGCGTGCGCTGACCCTTGGCGTTGTAATCGATATTGGTGACGAAAGCGGTGCTTGCGGATGCGCCGCGCAGATTGACAGCGACCGTCTCCAGAAGACTCGCCTCGTTGAAGGTCGGCCGATAGACGCTATCGTCGGGCGTGGCAACCGTGATGGAGCGGTTGAGCGCATCATAGGTGGTCGTGCCGGTGAAGGTCTCGCTGTCGAGCGCTGGGTTTTGCGACCAGTCAGGGGCGTTCTTGTAGACACTCGCGAACTGACGCGTACCGCGCAAAGCATTGCCTTTGAAGTCATAGAGATCGGTGGTGACGATGCCGGCGCCATCGAAATTCTTGAAGCCTTTGGTTCGCAGATTGGCTTGCTGCTGCTGCGCCTCCGTCAGCCCGGTATCGGCGCTGTCGCCGTAGATCATGCGCTCATAGACGATGGGCTGAGCATAGACCGTGGCGTTGGGTTCCGAAGAATCTCCGCCCTGCACGAGGGATTGCACCGGTCGCCGCAGCGCGTCGTATTCCGTGCTGAACGCATATTTGCGGCTGTTCCAGCCGCGGATCGGCTTGCCGGCGACCTCGTTGAGCATCCAGCGCTCGCCGCCGTCCATGCTCGCCTGGTGGATGCGTATGCCCAGCAAGTCATAGTCATAGCGCATGACTGTGCGGCCAAGGCCAAGCGCATCGATCACCGCGCGCTGGTTACCTTGGATGTCGAGCACGATACGCATCTGGTATTGCTGGTCGTTGCCGTTCTGGTCCTTGCCATTGTCGGCAATGGTCAGAAAGCTTCGGCCTAGCGTGTCGAAATGAGCAATGGAGGGCGTGCCGGCATCGCTCGCAGCCTTTGCCGCCGCATCCTGCTCGTCGGGTCCCAAGGCGCCGCCCGAACGCTGGGCATACCAGGTGGGCAGATAATCGACGTCGGGCAGCTTGCTGAAATATTCGCCGACATCGGGATCGGTCTTGGGGTCGAAGGTCACCGTATCGTTGACGTCGTAGCTCGTCTGCTGCCAGGGATCGAAGACGACCTTGTCGTAGGTATTGTTGGGATGCAGCGTTGCGATGACACGCTCCACCGGATCATAGAAAAGCGTTGAGCTTACGCCCCATTTCTCGATACCGAATTGCGGCACCGCACTGAAGAACGGCTCATATTGCCGGACCGGCTGGCCCTTGTTGTTGTAGACTTTCCCTCCGGTGCCGACCCAGCGGGGATTGGCGACCGCGGAATTGGGATCGCTGAGATCGAGCGGGCCGGGCTCAGCTTGGCTTTTCGTTTGCGCCTCGCGGCCGAAACCATCCGAATAGAGGAAACGCAGTTGAACAAGGGTCTGCGCCCCTCGCGCGAGATCGCTGACATGGGTTTCGCGGGCGATCGACGCCGCGCAGACAGGGACGCGCTTGAGGTCATAGACGATGCGGGTCGTGGCCGTGCCGAGATGCGTGACGGCGAGCGAACGAGGGTCCGTCGCGTCAAAAAATGCCGTGATGTCCGCCGGCGTGAGGTCCACCGTGAAATTGTCGAAGCTATCGCCTTCGACGGGACCGGCCACCTTGCCGCAGACAACGGTTCCAACCAGCATACCCAAAGCGTCGAAGCGGGCTTCGGTGCGGTTGCCGTTGGGGTCGGTGATCAGATCGGGTTGCAGCACACGGTAATCGTTCTCGGCCGATGTCGTGTTGCCGACGGCGTCGAGCGTCGAGACGAGAAGCAGATCATGACCGTCATAGGTCACAACGGTGTTGTAGCCGAACGGATCTTGGAAATGGCGCGGCAGGAAGAAATGTGCCTGCGCGAAAGCGAGCTCCGACGCCGCAGGATCCCCCGGAGTGGGTGAATAGAAGATCTGGCCGGACGGGACCCAAAGCCGGCCGTCGCCGTCGAGATTGCGGTATTGCCCCTCGGCGCCGGCGAGCGTTGCGGTGATCTCCGCCGCAGACGCATTGGCCTGGAAAATGTCGAAGAGGCCCGGCGTGAAGGCGAGCTTGTAGCTCTCGCCCGGGAGCGCCATGGATTCGACCGTGCCAGCCGGCAGAAAGGCGGAGAGATCGTCCTTGCGGTAGAGGGTGCGCTGCTGCCCGATAAGCCGCTTTTGCGTCTGACCTGGAGTCGGTTGGACCTCATAGGAGATTTCGCTTGCTGCAGCCGCCGCGGCACCGACCACGGCAAAGGCCAAAGGCGTTGCGCCCGACAGGACCGGCGCGGTCAGCTCATAGGTCTTGGCTTCGGCCGACAGCGGCACGCGATACGCATCGTCGGCCAGGATGGCATTGGTGTATTGGCTTTCCGTCAGCGTCGCCAAAGACTGGCCTTGCTCGTCGAAAGCCGGCGCACGGCGCTGATAACCGATCGAGACCGATGCGAGCACGTTGCCGTAATCATCGACCGCAAGCGTCAGGGTGTGGCTAATGCGGGGATCGGCGGGATTGCGCTCGTAGTGATGGTCGATTTCCTCGTTGGGATGGCTGAAGAAGACGGCGTGGCAGTTGGGGCCGCGCGGTTGCAGGCAAGTGACGGCATAGGAGCGCTCGGAAACGCTGTAGGGCAGCGTCGCTTTGGCCGTGCCGTCATCGGCATAGATCTCCTGGCGCAGGATGCTGCCTTTGAGCGCCCGCGCCGCTTCGCGTGTTTCGGGAACGGTGAGGCCCGCGGGCCAAGCGGGATCGGGGAGAAAAGCCGCCTGCGCGTCGCCGGTGAAATACTCCCCGTTGGCTGGATCCTTGAACCAGGCCTCGATTCTCCCCTCTTCCAGGAACGCGCCGTTGTGGAACCAGGTCTTGCTGACGACCGGCGGCAGGTCGAAATCGCCGACCACCGACTCGACATCGCTTTGCTCGACATAGGCGAATCCGCGGTACTCGCGCTCCACACCATCATAGTAGCCGTGACGGTAGCGATAGGTGCTGACGAGCGTGGTGTTGGAGACGAGGTCGCGGCGCTCGATGCGCGCGACCACCTGCACCGGGAAGGGCAGCCGCGTGACCCAGGGCCGACCGGCCAGCTTGTCCTCGACATAGAATTGGGTCGAGGGCGCGTAGTCGATCAGTGTCTGCGAACCCATGTTGTTCGCGATCTGGGCGAGCAGATAGGGCTTCTGTCCGCTTATCAGCTCGACATAACGCATCGGCCGCTGGCGATCGGCCGCAAGCGCCGACGACCACACCAGGCAGGCCGTGCCGTTGCCCTTGAGATCGACCGCGGCAAGGGAGGTCAAATCGTCGGTGGCGGGGAATTGGTCGAGGCGGCCGGCGGCACTCCAGGCATTGCCCGACTGGTTGGTGTAGAGCGACACGCCGTCGCGGCCTACGTAGATGATATCGGCGGTGCCTGAGCCGTCGATATCGGCAAAACGGATCCGTCGCGGCTCGAACAGATCGGGCGTATCGAAGACCGGCGCTTGGTCCATCGTCACCTTGGGACCGAACCGGCCGTAGCCGCGGTTCGGCCAATAGCAGACCTCGCCGCAACGGACGCGCACAATGTCGGTCAGCCCGTCTCCGCTCATGTCGGCAAAGAAGATGGCGTGGGTCGGGTCGGAGAAGACCAGCGCCGGCCCCATCTCCTCGTCCCAGCCCTTGGGTGTGTGTTCGGCCGGCGCGAACCCGCCGCGAGCGCGCGACTGGTGCCAGGTGAGCACGGTATCCTCGGAGATCAGGATATCCGGGAAACCATCGCCAGTGACGTCGATGAAACGCAGGTTCGGATCGCGCCTGTCGAATTCGGCGCGGGACCGGAACGGCGTGAACGGCCGCCAGCCGCCAATTCGGTCGCGTTCCTGATACCCCGCCATGGCGCCCTCGAACTGCACGAGGTCGAGATGGCCGTTGCCGGCGAGGTCGAGGAATTGCTGGCGTCCGCCATGAAACGCGGCTACCGCAGGCCGGGCTGCCACGCGCTCGACCGGCCCCAGGATGCCGCCCAGATTGCGCTTGTAGTACCAGCCGTCCCGCTCCTCGCTGAGCACGCCGGCGAGCCCCTCACTGTCGAGATCGAGCCATTGATAGGCATCGCCATCGACGCCGCGGGGCAAGTTCTCGAGACTCTCGGGCGAAAGGTCGCGCACCGTGTCGTCCAAGGCCGCCGCGGTGTAACCGAGATCGAGCCTAGGCAGGGCTTTCCGCAGATAGCGCCCGTCCGCCTGCAGGGTATAGCCGGACTGCGTCACTCCGGTCAGGAGCGACGCGACGGGACTTTGCTGATAGTCGAACTCGGTCGAGCGGACGAGACAGTCGGCCGTCCCCAGCTCCGCGGCGAAATGGTGGAACATCAGGACGCGCTGGCAGAGCCGGTAGCTGCGCACATCGAAGGCGGCGCGGTAGTTGGAGAACGGGTCCTGCCGGACGGGCCACGAGCCGGTGGGCGTGAGCGTCGCCGAGGCGAACACCTGTCCCTGGGCATCGGGGGCGGCCAGGTTGAGATAGCCCTCGCCGTAGTCGAAGGCGATCTCGAACAGCCAGGACTGTTGCGTCACGTCAGGCTGAGCCAGCAGGGACTGGGTATTTCCGTAGCGGATGCGCGACGGGTAACGGTTAGCGGAGCGGCGTCCTGGCGCCGTCCGATTGCGCTCCTGCGCCAGGGACGGGTCGACATTGACGCCGTCCTCCGCCACGTAGGAGTAGACAATCGCGTTACCCTTGTCGTCCTGGCTCTGGCAGATCAGCCACGAGAATACGCGGCTTTGATCGTCCGGGTCGGCGATCCGGCTCTCCGCGGTGAGGCCGTAGAAGGTCGTGATATTGTCGCGCGACAAGGTGCGCCAATAGGTGTCGCCGTCGCTCTGCCGCGTCCAGCGCTCGATGCGGGAGAATAACGTTTCGACGCGCGGGCGATAGCGGGTGATCTGATACCCGTTGCGCGGCGGAACCTCCTGCCGAGTCCAGCCGCCGCCCGTATCCTCGGTCAGGACCGGCACCAGGTCTTCGACATCGGACAGCAAAAAGACGTCCGATTCAGCGGCATCGGCGTATCTGGGCAGGCCCTTATCAGTCTTGCGCCTGATAGCGGGCAGCGACAGGCTCCAGCCCAGACCGAACGGCCCGTTACCTGCGCCGGAATCGTAGCTGAGCGACAGCGCAGGCGCGAATCCCGCCCGACCGGGGCTGATGGCGATCGGGATGGCCAGCGACGCGGTCCCAGTGATCGACTGAGCGGTGAATGTCTCGCCGATTCCGCGGATCGCTCCCCCGCCCTTGGGCAGACCGATCTTCGGCACGCCGCCGCCTGCATCGGCAGAAGACGGACCGTTACCGCCGGCGGGTGCATCTGATGACCGATCTAGCACGCCTCACTCCTGGCTAGAGGAGAGGTCTAGAGCCTTCAATGCGACCGTAGGTACAAAGCTCAGTAAGCACACTAGACCAGCACAATTCAGCCGACGACTTCAGCGTCGTGTATAGCTCTTTCTGTCCGTCGGTTGAGCCTCGCGCTGGCAATCAGAGGCACTTGCTTGGACATCTTACCGTTATGAGCAGCGACATTGGAAGGGGCCGCAGCGCCGCCAATGTCCGTTGACCTTCAGCGCCGACGCCGATCATCATCATGGTCATGCCCGGCCGTCGGCGCCGCCGCCGATTAGGAACGCCAGAAGTCCGCACGTGTCGTGCTTCCCTTAACCCGATAAGCCGCACCGCCTGCGCGACATGTGAAGGCCAGACACCATCGCGATTACCGCAAATCGGTCGTCATGTTCGTTGATGGAAACAGAGCCTGCGCTGCCCCGAACAAGCGCTTGCGCTGATCTCCTCAGTGCTTCGCGTAACCCCCAGACCGTGTTGGTCGATGTGTTGGTATCTCTTATTGCGTCTGCGGGAGAACAGAGTTACATCAAATACATAGCCTCCTCCTTCGTCTCCGGCCCGGGGAGCCACTGGCTAATAATATCAATTACTTAAGGGCAAAGTGGGAGGATTCTCGACGGGGATCAATGCTCGAACGAAAATCGAGTCCATCGTCAGCCGCCGAATTGATCGCCCGCGTGGCGTGCAATCGTCATGCACGCACGTTGAAGCGAACATCATTCGCGATTAAACAATGTAGTAAGATGGCGAAGAAAATTACCCGCGGGTTAGACGGTCGGCATCGCGATTTGACTGGTGAAATCCGTCAAAAACGTGGGGACACATTAGTCAGTGCCCTGCTCAGCACCATTTGAGCGCGTGTTAGTTCTCAAGAGAGGTTATCGTCGTTCTCATCGGCAGTCCTGAGCACCTTTCCCGTCGTGACATTCACAAAGTGCAGCAAGTTGCAGGAACTGCAGGTTACGGCATTGTACGTATCGTCTCCGGCTGCCGCATCGGCGACCCAACCCTGAACCTTCTGGCCGGTGATTGGACATCGATAAATGAAGGTGCTCATCAACTCTCAAGGCAGCGCCCCGTGACAACAATTAAGGCTAGAGCCGGCGACTAGAGTTCTGGAATCTCGGTCCAATAAGCGGGACGAATTTCAATTTCCATGCGGCCAGGAATGCCAGCGATGGGACAGTCTCGCCATCTGTTATCGAGCCAGTATCCGATGACAGGTGCGGGTGTTTCGAAACCGCCTACTGCAGGTCGCGCGAGGAAAAGAACTTTTGTCCCGTCCTTCGGCGCTCCAACGTCATTTGGCTTCCACACGCTGTTCATGTGTTTCTCCATTTTGCCACCGTGTGCGGCGCCCCACGTGGACGCAACGTCGCAATTCAGAAAAGCTTTGACCACCCGAACCGTATGGCCGGGTGAATAATACCGAGCGCAAATGTTACAACACAGAAGATGAGCAAGCGCCAGAACCAAGCAGCCGTGGCATCGAGTGCAACGACAAGCCCAAGTGCACCCGCTAAAGCAAAGATTACCGCGTCCCCATAGGCTTCTATTTTCAACTGGCCGGCGCTTGGAGGGCTATTCTGAGTGCCATCGGCAGTTGATCGGTTCATCCTGTCACGCCGAGTCCAGCCAAAATCATGACCGTCACCATGCCAATTATGGCGAGGCCAATAAATAGCTTGATAGATGGCTCGGGAATATACCGCAGCAACGACTGAAAGCTGGACATGACTATCCAACAGTTTTGAAGTCGAATAAGTTCCATTCAAGCGAAGCCGGTATTATTCCGCTCTGTTGTCTCAGCCTTCCCCAATAAAAGATTCGCTATTTGTCTCCGATGAGCGCAGCCTTTGTTTTGTCATGAGGGCGGCTGCGCTCGGCCTACGCCTTTTGAACTGGCGATCGACAGTCTGGGGATAGCCGTAACAGCTCGGGAGGGCGGAATGACATCACGCGCCGAGATTCTCACAGCGTACCGAATTGAAGACGGCCACGAGATGAGCGTACGCGCGGTATCCGAAAAAAATAAGCTTTGGCTCATTGGTATCAACGCAATAGGCAATTCAGTTACGACGATTTCGGCAATGAAAGCGCGGGAGCTAGCGGTTCGGCTCAGGCAGGTCGGCGAGTCCAAGCTGGCTGATGAAATCTCTGCAGCCGCGCAAAAAGCTCACCGCGCGAATGGGAACGTATAGTCTTCGAGGAACTAGAAGCGCCCTATTCGCTGCGGTGTCGACAGGAAACGGTTGGACGCGCCGCGGTCCGGCGCCGGCGGAGTATCACCGGCCGATGTTGCGCGCCAGAGTTGCCCGCCAGTTCCGCATACCTTTTCGCCAATCCGAGCAAGCCGGCGCGCAGCTCCGGATTTGTCGTTAAGACGGCGGCTTCGCGACACCTAACCGCCTCGCCAAGCAGCGTTTCGCGCGTGCCGGGCATGTGCGAAAATCAAATTTGACGTCAAACGATATTGCACCAAACCACAGGCGAAAGACCCGTTCCGTGATGGATCTGAAAGCGCTCGCCGACGTGCGGACGCTGATCGGCTCCTACCCGGCCATGCCTAGCGTCGCGGCTACGCGAGTTTGGATGTCAAAATGTCCAGTAGCGGCAAATCCGCAAACGGTCCCGGCCAAACATGCCGCAAGCAACCAGACGAACGCCGTCAACAGGGGGCGACCCCTGGGCTGGGCTTCAATGCACTCGTTCGGCATGGTGGACCCCGTTGGGATGGGGGCGCCGCTCATTTGAGGGTGAGGGGCTGGGGCTACGATACCGCCCGTCCTAATGGGCAATCGCGGACTAACGGTTTCGTTCCGAAACGATCTGAATATCGACCAGGCCGCTTTCTGGCAAGGAGGACACCGTGCCCCGCCCCAACCGGTTCCGCTCCCTGCCCCGACCGCCACTTCAGTTCATTCAGATAATCGAAGTCGCGGATTCGAGCGTGTCGTACACGGTTACGTGGAGCAGTGGATAACCCTTCTTGATCGCAAGCGCTGCCGACTTGGCAGTTTCCGCAGTCTCGTAAGAGCCCTTCGTCTGTCGGTCTACTTGCAGGAGGAAGCGGCCCAGCTCGGGCCGCTTGCGTTGAGAAAAATACTCGGCCGCTTCGGTTTCGACGTTCTCGATCTTTTTCTCCGGCATTCTCATTTGGCGCAGCGTCATTCTATTCTCCTTGTCGTGTGTGACCATCTAAGAGGCCCCAGCTTGGCGGGGGCTCATACTTCTTTCATTTTCTCTGATCGGCGACCGAAATGAGCGGCGCGCGAACGGGCACACCAGCGTCTAGCCGAGCGGCGGCTTGTAGCCACATCTGAGCGATGCCGAGGTACGTGACGCGATCCCGTTCATGGCGACGGGGCTCACCGCCAAAATTTACGATCGCGCTGCAGATGGTGCTGATGCTGCAAGGCGCAGAGTGCCGGCTAGCGACATTAAAATTGCGTGAAGACAAGAACCCCGATGATCGCAAGCATTCCGATAGCCACCGCAATAAGCGCACCTGCCACAAGGTACTCCGATTTGATGATCGGGTTCCGAGCTTCCATTTGCTTTCCGTTCGACGGCGCGGCAAGCACCGTGTGCGCGGCGATCTATCTTTGCCTCGATTCCTTGCGTGCTTGTTCCGCCAGCCGATCCCACCGTACAGCTACTCTCAGCGCTGTCTCCCGGGTCAAGCGTTGCACATTCTCGTCGTGCGCACGAATAACCTTGTCCCAAGCGTCGGCGATCGAAAGTAGCTGGCCCGCAACGTTCGGATTTGTCTCGGCGTTGGCGATGCGCCGACACTCAGCAGCATCTCGTCTCGCGTCCAAAATATTAGGCATGCTTCAGCCCATGGTTTTGAGGAGATTATGCCGAGCCTGCGCCTATCGGCGACAAATAGCGAGTCCTTAAAATGAGGCGCGTGGCAAGCGGCGCCCCCGCCGAACTAGACGCGCCCGCTGCCCGTGCCATTCAGGTCGAGATGAGGTGCTAACGAGCGGGAGATCGTGCAGCCCGTGTCAAAGAGGGCGATTCCCCATGTTCACAGCGGAGCAATTTCATGGAAAGGCGGCAGAGTCGCTGATATTGATGTTCCAAGCGGAATCCCACGTTCCGGCGACGGATCGCACCTGAAAGCCAGCTCATGCTCTTGAGGAGCATATTCGCTTAAAGCTACGACCGCGGGAGTGATCGATCTCGGCCGGTCGCGCACATCGTGCGCGCACGGCGTGAAGGCCTTGCACGCCTGCCCCTTGGAGGCGCCGATGACCGCACTCAAAATCCTTCACAAAACTGTCTATCGCTTCCGTGAGCCGGTGAGCCTCGGAGCACACCGCTTGATGCTCCGTCCGCGCGAAAGCCGCGACCTTCGCTTGATGTCCCACACTTTGGCGATCACACCAGCCCCGGCACTGACCTGGGCGCATGACGTTTTCGGTAATGCCGTCGCTATGGCCACGTTTACGACAATGACCGACATGCTCGTGATCGATAGCGCCGCGGATATTCTACTCGATGCTGCGCCGTGGCCGGTATTCGACATCGCTGCCTCCGCCATTTCGTATCCGTTGCGCTATTCCGACGACGAGTGGACCGACCTCGGCGCACTGGCGGTCGAGCAATATCCGGATCAGGCGGGACGATTACGGGGCTGGGCGCGGGGCTTCATCCGCAGCAATCCAACCGATACGCTT
>Ga0335073_10005363_pt1 | contig 17998 bp, 11 predicted proteins | sample Lox_Sample_22_FD_207093 | JGI IMG/M metagenome (GOLD analysis project Ga0335073, IMG submission 207093) | Soil microbial communities from Loxahatchee National Wildlife Refuge, Florida, United States - Lox_Sample_2.2 | ecosystem: Environmental > Terrestrial > Soil > Wetlands | place: USA...
TCCGGGGCAACTGGCAAATGATGGACGGCGGTTACATCACGATTCCGGAGGACGCGCTGTATACGCTCGACAGTCAATGGGCGCTCGAGAACCATGGAGTCGAGCCGGACGTCGTGGTAGAGAATCTACCGGCGGATTTACTCGCCGGTCATGATGCCCAGCTCGAGACGGCGGTTGACCTGTTGCTCAAGGCGATCGCCGGGAAGCCCGCGACGCTTCCGCCTCCGCCACCGTGGATTCCGGCTTATCCGGCCAATGGAATTGTGCCCCCGCAGCCGCAGGGTTGATTCTTTCGATCATGCGTTCGCCTATCTTGTCGATACGGACCATGACCACGAGTCGCGCTCCGCGATCCGCTCCCGGCTCCAAGCTGACCGTCCCGCCCAGTAATCGAGCCCGGTAAGTCATCATCTTGAGTCCCAAACCGTCGGCGCGGTCGTCGCTCGCCGGCAGTCCCGAGCCGTCATCGGAGACCAGGATCCTCAATACCTCTTGGTTCATGGTCAAGCAGATATCGATGGCGGTGCAGCCGCTGTGACGCGCAGCGTTCGTGATGGCTTCAAGCACGATCCGATACAGATGATCGGCCGCAAACTCGGACGTGGGAGGATCGCCGCACTCCGATTTGAATCCGACCGCGAGATGTAGCCGGCGACTCGATTCCACTGCCAGGCGTGAGAGGGCGGCTCGCAATGAACCCCGGTGGCTGCGAAGCGGCGAGAGGCCGTGCGCTATCTGGCGAGTCAATTCGATCGTCCGGGTGACGTGCTCCAGAATCTCTCTCACCTCGCCAAGCCGCGCGGCCCTGCCGCGATCGATCCGGGTCGCGAGCCCGGTCAGAAGCAACGAAATCCCGGTCAGTTCTTGACCCAACCCCTCGTGCATGTCGCTGCAGAGACGCATTCGCTCCGAAGTGGCGACGTCGAGCACCTCGCGCTCCAACCGTCGCACTTCGGTCACGTCAATGGATCGCAGCGTCGCCGCGACCAGCACGCCGTTCTCAACGACCGGTACACAGCGCAGCTCGAAGTGTCGAACGATGCCTGCCGCGTCGACCACGGCCGTCGTGAAGGTGTTGATCTTGGCTCGCGCGAACACATCGTCGATGGCGTCCCTGAGTGTCTGCCTTACACCCGGCGGGACGACGTCATCGATCAATTCACCCGCCTCCGGTGTCGGTCCGACCCCGAATAAGCTGCGATTCGCGAAGCGCACGATGCGACCCGCCTCGATCAGCATCAACGTGTCCGGCGCGTTGCTGGTAACCGTCTTTAGCACCGCTTGCTGGCGGCTCAAGCGGTTCTTGTGCCGTCGCGTAGTCCACAGCAGGCCGGCGAAGAGCACGCTGACCATGGTTGCCGACAAGGCCACCGCGATCCAGAGCTTCTGCATGAGCCTGCGACTGGCGGCGCCGCGACGCGCGGAGTCCGCGGTGACCTTCAGTACCGCGGCCGCCTGCGCGCGCCGTGTCGTATCCAGCGCCTCCTGCAGCTCGCGCGAGTGAGCGAGCTCCTTGTATGCGTTCGCAAACAGTCCCAGCGTGCCGTAGGCCTGCGCGCGGTCCAAGTGAAGCTTGGGCGCCTCCGGCGGCATGATATCGGCGGCGCGCGAACCCAGTACTTCGTCCAGCTTCGCAAGCGCGGCTTCTGGTTGCCCACGCGCAAGGTCGAGCCGCGCACGGTAGCCGAGCATCAGCGTGGTCAAGTCGCCACGTCCGGCCGCCGTAAACTCCGAGTCACCCGCGCTGCAAACCTGCTGCGCCGCGTCCAGCGCGCCGGCGCTGATCAACGCGGGGCATAGGGCAACATCGGTGAAAACCGCCCCGAAATGGTCGCCGCTTTGCTCGGCCAGGCTTCGCGATTCCTCGAGCGCCTTGCGGGCGGCGTCGTATTGGTGCCGCTCGATGAGTATCTGTCCTCTGACGTAGATGGCGCCTGCCAGTTGCGCCGGCACCTGCTCGGCCCGCTCGAACTGCACGACCTCATCGATCATCCGCTCGGCTTCCGGGAGCAGCCCGGCGCGACGATAAATGTTCGCGAGAATCGCCGCTGCCTGGATGCGCGGCTCCGCCAGACCGGAATTTTCAGCCAGTTGATACGCCGTGAGCCCGTCGGCGGCGGCGAGATCGAGCTCCAGGCGCTCCGCGTGCACATCCGCTCTGGCCGCCAGTGCGCAAATCTGTTCCGGCGATCCCGATGGCGCGCGCTCGATGACTTGGCTGTTCGATGCTATGGCGGTCAGGAGGTCGCGTTCCGTTTCCGCGTCCGCGCCATCGCTGATGGCGACACGATCCCGCACCCGACGCGCTGCGGGTGAATCGCCGCTGCGATCGAGCAGGCGCCGTGCCTCGACGGCAGCGTTGCGCGCGTCCTGGGAGCGTCCCTGCTGTGCCCGAGCTGCCGCGATGACGGCGTAAAGCTGCGCCTCAATCAAGGGGTCGCGCGCAACCGGCAGCTGTTTGATCTGCTCTTCAGCGACCCTGACGCCTCGATCGGGATAGCCCTCCGCCAATCGGTCGATCGGCCACAAAGTCATCGAGGGGAGCGGCACGCATTCGGCGTGTGCGCCGCTCGCGAGGAGCACGGCGCACGCAGCGATCGCAACACGCGGCAGATGCGCGAGTGAAGATCGCCGGCGGGTGATCACACCCGCGGCCGTGGATGGACATCGATGGTAGAGAGAGTCGCGATATGGCACGAGGCACCCGAATCGGATTGTTCGCATCGCGCGCAGGAACTGCGGCGGGCATTGGCATCCATTTTTTATGGGAACTCTAGGAGGTGCGCCGGCGGTGCACAACCGGTTTCCGCCATGTCGTTGATTGGTGTCCACAGGGCGGGTGTCCGTCGGGTGGGCGATCAGGGGGCCCTATCAGGGCCCCCGTTGCAGCGTCTCGCCCGCCACCTTGCCCTCGCTGTCGAGGAGGAGGTGCCAATCTATCGTGCCGTGCTCGAACTTCACCTGGTAGACATCTGCTCCGCTCGGACCGACGCGTTTGAAGGTGACGGACTCGAGCGCGCCCATGCTGCCGATCAGGCCTTCGATGTGCGCTACGCGGGGACCGGCGATCGCGGCGAACTCGGGTGTCAGCCGGTCGAGATTCGGCTGCCTGCGCTGGAACTCATCGACCTGGCGGCGCAGCTCCGCCTCGCCGCCGGGAAACGGCTTCTGGTCCTTGAAGCGCTGCGCGGCCTTGGCTTCCAGCCTGCTGGCCGTCGCATCGTCGATACGCATCGCGCGTTGGTCGAGACCGCCTTGATGAAGCACCAGGGCGCTCGCCTTGCCATCGCCCGCGGTCTCGAAGGTGAGCTGCGCATCCACGACCTTGTAGTAGAACTCGGTGTCACTCTTTGGATAGATCGCGGCCCTCGGTTGATTGGTGAGCTGCGCGTACAGCTGACTGTCCTCGCGGGTCACTGCGAAGATGGCCGCGGCCTGCAGCTCGTAATGACCCACGTATCGGTCCAGCGTCTGCGCCGGCACGGTGGGCTCGTCCGAGGGCGCGGCATCAGGGACCCAGAGAGGATAGCGGACATCCAGCAGATGTGTGCCGATGTCGTCCACCCCGGGAAAGCCGCCGGTGTTGGCCAGCACCACGACGCCGACGCCGGTCTCGGGGCGGTAGCCGATGTAGCTCGTGTAGCCGGCTGTTGCGCCCCCCTTGGAGATGATTTCGCCGCCGCCCCGCGTGTCGACGTCCCATGCAAGTCCGACGGCCTCGAACGGCCGCCCGGTCGGTCGCATGGTGGAGAGTGTCGTTTTTTGCGCTGCAGCGAGAGGATTCTTCCTGTAGCTCATCATGGCGGCGAGGAATGTCAGAAGATCATTGGCGCTCGAGCGCAGGGCGCCGGCGCCGGGCAGGGTGTGGATATCCCATGAGGGCACCCTCACCAGGTCGGAGCTATGACCCACTGCAAAGCGCTCGCGCAACGGCCCCGCCACGGTGATCCGGGTGCTCTTCATTCCCAGCGGATCGCAGATACGCGATAGCACCAGCTTCTCGTAGTCCATTCCGGCCCGCCGCGCGAGTCCGATGCCGAGCAGGCCAAAGCCGAGATTCGAGTATTCGAACTTCGTGCCGATGTCGCGGCGCAGCTGGTATGAAGAGAGGAAGTCGTAAAGCTTGTCGACGCTGTAATCCTCGTAAGGATTCTCGGGGTCCTTCGGCCGGAAATTTTCGGGCATGCGCGGGAGTCCCGATGTATGGGTCGCAAGGTCGACGAGCGTAATCTGTCTTCCGCTGCGCTCGGGGACCTTCACTGTCGGAGGCAGATACTTTGCAATCGGGTCATCGAGCCGCAGCTCGCCTCGTTGTGCCATGTCGGCGGCGAGAAGGGCGGTGAATACCTTGGTGATCGAGCCAATCTCGAACAGGGTGTCGCCGTCGACCTTCCGGGAATCCCCTTTGTCGAAGGAGCCATGAGCGACCACGCGACTGCCCTGCGGGTCGATGACCCCAACCACGATGCCGACCGCTCGCTTCTGCACATCGATGCGATCGTGGAGGATGCCGCGGATCTGCGCATCGGAAGGCGCCGGGGTCGATGTCGCCGCTACGCCGGGGATCTGCAGCGCGACACAGATCTGCACGGCGATGCAGATCTGTACGGCGATGCGGACAAGGCGGGCACACGATCGAGGCATCGAGTTCTTCTCCACAAGCGCGTGCGATGGGCAGTCTCGATCGCATTATAGTCAAGCTGGATTGCCGGCCTTCACATTTCGAGGGAACCCGGACTCAGATCACCGACGCCTGCCCAGGGGTGGGTCCATATTGCATAGGGCAGGAAACGGCGCTCGTTTGAAGCCAGGCTCCGCATGACACCCCTATCACATGGATTCGACGCATCGATCTATCCACGGAGCTACGAGGTCTCGCTCGGCTGGAAGCTGTTGCTGGTTTTCCTCGGCCTTCTAATTGGACTTGGAGCCATTGCGGGACTGGGCTTTCTGGTTCTTTTCACGCCCCTGAGCCAGCGGCCATCCGCGGCGCTTTTCCTGGGTGCAATCTGTGCCGGATTGGCCGCTTTGGGTACCTATACGGTGTTCTCCGCCGTGATGTATCGGGTCGTTCTCTCGATCGATGGCGTGGAAGTCCTGGAACCATTGCGGCGCCGTCGGATGTTGTGGTCCGAGATCCAAGGCCGCCGCACGCTTCGTACCAAACAGGGTCTCGCGACGGTGGTGCTGGTGCCAAAGGATGGCGCAGGCAAGGAGCTCACGATCTCTTCCTTCGCGCTCAAGAAGGATCAAGCCTTCGAGGACTGGCTCGCGCGGCTCTCCGATCTCGACCGGGGCGACATCGAGCGATCCGAAAGTCAGATCGCCGAGGCTCGCTATCAGCACCTTGTGCCCGAAGAGAGAGCGGCGCGCATCAATCGCCTCAAGCGACTGGCGATCGGCTTGAACATGGGGACCGTCGCGTTCTGCTTTTCCTCGCTCTTCCTGTTGCCCGATTACCGCCCTCTCGTAACCGCAGCTTTGATGATCCTCCCCTGGGTTGCCGTCTGGCTGGTTGGACGGTACCAGCCACTCTACCGCTTTGGCGCGAAGCGTAACGATGCCCATCCAGACCTCACGATAGCCTTGATGGCGCCGGGCCTGATGCTTTCGCTGCGCGTGCTGCCGAATGTGCATACGGTTGATTGGACCGGACCTGCATTGCTCGCGGCCGCTGGCGTGCTCACACTCGGCGGTGCGGCTTTGCGCGTGGATCCTTGGTTCCGACAGCAACGCGTGAGCGCGATCCTCACCTGCCTGTTCATTTCGGCCTATGGGTATGGAGCAGGGCTCACCATAGACGTCGTCGCGGACTCGACCGGACTCACCATGTACTCGCCGCAAGTGCTCGGGAAGCGCGTGAGCCGCGGATCCAAATCGAGCAGCTACTACCTGCAAGTCTCTCGATGGGGTCCTTTCACGTCCGGCGACGAAATCAGCGTGTCCGCGAGCCGCTATCGAGCGACTCATACCGGAGAGACGATCTGCGTTTACGCTGGGAAAGGCGCATTCAACATCGCGTGGTATCAGGTTCGAGACTGCCCGGACGGCTCCCATCGCCACGCTCCATAGCGGCCTGTAAATCTCTCCCGAGCCCCTGTCGATCCCTCGTACAGTGTCGCGCGCACTCGACTCCTGGATGGACGAGCCGCGTTGAGCGGCGCGAAAATCGGCCGCATGGGGCCAAGGGCGCGAATACGAAATTTCAGTGACGGATCGACCGGTCGACTCGAGCACCAGCGCGCGGTTCTGGCCGATCCGTTCTATTACCTCGAGAACTTCCAATCTGCCCTGTCCTTGCTCGAGCGCCGCTACGGGGATCTGTTGTCGAGCGAAGAGTTGCAATTCATCGGCCAATTTGCCGAGCTTCCCAGGCCCTCGCGCGCGCTTCTGGTTCGTATGATCATGCGCAACGGTGCGTTGTTTCGCCTCAGCCGCTTGCGCTACCCGGAGATCGGAGACACCGCCGAAGCAGCGGCGCCGCTCATTGGCGCCGGATGGCTCGAGCACCCGCGCCTCGATGTGAGGCAACTGCATCGGCTGCTGACAAAAGAGGAATTGGTGCGCTGCTTGCGACTGCCAAAAGCTCTCTGCAGGCTGGACAAGTCCACGCTATTGCAGGCGCTGGTCGAGCACCATCTCGAGTCGCGACCGTTCGAGGAGTGGTGCAAGGACACGCGGGACCGGGTTTACCGTCCCATCGTAAAGTCGCTGGCCGAACGGTTGCGGTTGATGTTTTTCGGCAATTTTCATCAGGGCTGGAGCGAATTCGTGCTGGCCGAGCTCGGGATATACAGATACGAGACAGTGCGGCTCCAATCTGCGCCGTTTCGAAGGAGAGGCCACATCGAGGCGTTGCAGCAGCTGCATCAGTGTCATCGAGACCTGGAGGAGGGCGCAGGGCCCGTCGAAGTCATGACGGCCATGCCGCCGCCGATCGCCGATTGTGAGTGGCTGGAGGATATTCGGCAAAGGCTGCTGTTCCAGATCGCGTGCGTCTGCGAAAAAAGACGGGATGATGCGCCCGCGGCTCTGGCCATGTTGTTGACGTGCCGACATCGTGGCGCGCGGGCACGGGCGATTCGGCTCATGGAACGGCTCGGTCAATGGCAAGCGGCGCGAGATCTTTGCTGCGTGGCCCGAGAGAGCCCGGAGAGCGAGTCCGAGCGCCAGCGATTGCGTCGGGTGCTGCCGCGCTTGAACCGCAAGCTCGGCATTGTCGGCGATGGGACGGGCGAGCCACCCGCTGTGGCCACGTTCGAAGTCTCTCTCGAGCCGCCTCAGAGTGATCGACGAATAGAGTTGACCGTGCGAGATCTTCTCGCACGACGCGAGGCCGCATCGTCGAGCGTCCACTACGTCGAGAACGGGCTGATCAATTCGCTTTTCGGTTTGTTGTTCTGGGACGCCATATTCGCACCGATTCCCGGTGCTTTCTTTCACGACTTCCAATCCGGTCCGGCGGATCTCGAGAGTGATCGATTCCTCGAACGCAGGAGGAATCAATTCGCGCAGAGATTCGCCGATTTGGAATCAGGAGACTACAGGAGCACCATCCGGCGGCGATTCGTTGCGAAAGCCGGCATTCAATCGCCGTTCGTCGCTTGGGGTCTGCTGACCCGGCGGTTGCTGGAGCTCGCTTTGCGGTGCTTTCCAGCGTCTCACTTGCGGCTCTACTTCGATTGGATCGCGCGAGATGTCGTCGACAACAGAGCGGGTTTTCCCGACCTGATACAGTTTTGGCCCGACCAGGCGCGTTACCGAATGGTGGAGGTCAAAGGGCCTGGCGATCGATTGCAGGACAACCAGCGCCGGCTTTTCGAGTTTTGCGCGAGGCACGATATGCCGGTGTTCGTGTGTCAGGTGCGGATAGCGAGCCAATACGCATTGCGGCTTCCGCCGTGACCGGACTGCAGGCCCGAGAGAGCTCGCCGCTGATGAGCGCCTAGCGAGTCTTATCCGGTGCCGCGTGCGCCGATTCCGCCGGCAGGTCCGGTAGCGGATGATTCTGGTACGCCTTGGCGACCACGGCCAAATTGGCCGCGTGCGCCTCGCGATAAGCCCACCAGGGGCTCACCCACCCCTTGCTCACGGAGTCATGTACGTATTCGTCCATCGATCCTTTGAGATAGTCGGGATCGTGAGCGTGCGTGACCATACGCCGTAGATAATCCAGCGTGGCGTCGATGAGTGTGGTCGGATACCCGCCGTCGGCGATGACCGCCGGATTGCCGTGGTTGGGAAAGATCCGCGCGATATCCCATTGCTTCATTTTCTGCAGGTTCCGGTATTGCGCGCCGATCTGCTCGGGCTCGACGATGAACGTCAGGGTGTCTTCGAGGGTGTCGCCCGCCAGCAGGATGCGATCGGCGGGCAGGTAAACCACCAGGCCATCCTCGGAGTGGATATTGACGGGTCGCAGTTGGACCTCGATTCCTCCGACAAAGTAACTCGTCTCAGCCGTTATGCCGATATTGGGAGCCACCAGCGGCTTGATCGCGGGCGGTCCCCATTCTGTCCCGGCCTCGATCGCCGCCCTCTTCGCGGTCAGCCGCTGCAGCGTCTTCAGCGTCGAGATTCGATCGACGTCCGCATACACCGCGTTGCCTCCGACATGGTCGAGATGCCAGTGGCTGTTCACCAGCGTGAAGTGCCTGATCCCGGTCTTAGCGAGGTAGTCCCTGACCCATTGGGCTTGCCGGGTGCTCGGGTAGGAATCATAGACGAGCGCCCGGTCTCCCCGATGCACGACATAGGTGGCGACGCCCACATTCATGGCGCCGAAGTCGGCCCAGTTGTGCTCACCGCGGGGCGCGCTGGTTTCGGCCGGCCGGCCGTCGTAGAAGGCCAGCAGATGGTCATTGAGCTCGAACACACGCATGTTCATCTCGGCCGCATCAGCGGCAGGCATCGCCAGAAGGACTGCGAGCAATGCAGGCAATCCGCGCGTGTTCCAGTTCACCTCGTGCTCCCACCGTCAGCATAAAGGCCCAGTGTCGGCCCCATCTTACTAGACTGTCGCGCCGACTAGACTGTCGCGCCGAGGAGCGCTAGCCCTCGAGCCCCTTCGCCCTCAGATATTCATCGTAGGAGCCCTTGAAATCGACCAGTTTGCCGCCCGGCTCGAGCTCGAGGATGCGTGTCGCCAGGGCGCCGACGAACTCGCGGTCATGCGAGACGAACAGCAGCGTCCCCGCATAATGTTCGAGGCCGATCTGCAGCGATTCGATGGTCTCCATGTCCATGTGGTTGGTGGGCTCGTCCATCAGCAGCACGTTCGGGCGGGTCAGCATGAGCTTGCCGTAGATCATGCGACCCTTCTCGCCGCCCGACAGGACGCTCACCGACTTCTTGGTCTCCTCGCCCGAGAACAGCAATCGTCCCAGGGTCGCACGCACGATCTGATCGTCGTCGGCCTTGCCGGTGTACTGCGACATCCAGGTGAACAGGTCGCAGGGCGGCACAAACTCCGCTTGGGGATCCTGAGCCATGTAGCCGACCTGCGCGTTCTCGACCCAGCTGATGCGACCCGCGGTCGGCGTCAGCTCGCCGGCCAGGCAGCGAATCAGCGTGGTCTTGCCGACGCCGTTCGGCCCGATGATGGCAATGCGCTCCGCCGCCTCGATTTGAAAGCTGACCTTCTCGAGTACATTCTGCTGCGTGCCCGGGTAGCGGAAGGACAGCCCATCCACCCTGACTGCCGAACGATAGAGCTTCTTGGCCTGCTCGAAGCGGATATACGGATTCTGCCGGGAGGAGGGGCGCACCTCCTCGAGCTTGATCTTCTCCAGTTGCTTCTTGCGCGAGGTCGCCTGGCGCGCCTTCGATGCATTGGCGGAGAAACGCCGCACGAATTCCTGCAAGTCGGAGATCTTGTCGCGTGCCTTGGCGTTCGCCGCTTCGACTCGCGCACGCGCTTGCACGGAGGCGAGCATGAAATCATCGTAGTTGCCGGGATAGATCTTGAGCTGCTGGTAGTCGAGGTCGGCAATGTGCGTGCACACCTGGTTCAGAAAATGCCGGTCGTGGCTGATGATCACCATGGTTGCGTCGTAGTCGTTGAGTGCGCGCTCGAGCCAGTGGATCGAGTGAATGTCCAGGTTGTTGGTGGGCTCGTCGAGCAACAGCACATCGGGTCGCGAGAACAGCGCCTGCGCGAGCAATACCCGCAGTTTCAGTCCCGGAGGCACCTCGCGCATCGGGCCGTTGTGGCGCGATTCGGCAATGCCGGCGTCGGTCAGAATGCGGCCGGCGCGCGCCTCGGCGTCGTAACCGCCGTACTCGGCGAACACCGCCTCGAGCTCGGCGGCGCGCATGTAGTCCGCGTCCGTCGCTTCGGGGTTCGCGTAGATCCGGTCGCGCTCGGTCATCGCGCGCCATAGCTCGGCGTGCCCCTGCATGACGACGTCGAGCACACGCTCATCCTCGTAAGCAAACTGATTCTGGTTGAGCTTGCCGAGCCGCATGCCCGTCTGCAGCATGACCTCGCCCGCGCTCGGCTCGAGATCGCGGCCCAGCACCTTCATGAGTGTGGACTTGCCCGAACCGTTGGCGCCGATGAGGCCGTAACGATTGCCGTCGTTGAACTTGACGGTGACCTGCTCGAACAGAGGCTTCGCGCCGAATTGCACGGCGACGTTGGACGTAGAAAGCATCGAGTTCCGTTGGAGATCGAGGATAAAGGGTGGCCGGCACCTAGGGTCGGCGGCCGGCGGCGGATTCTAGCCGAGGCGGCGCTTTTGCGCGAGATCTAGATCTGATCCGGCTCGCGCACCTTGGTCGATCTCCCGGCGCCGCAGCGGCCTACCAACCCGATGCCTCGATCTCGATGTAGGCACGTCGACGCATTCGCCCGCTCAAGCTGGCCATGACGTCGGTCAGAAGCATGATCCAGCCATATTTGCTGCGGAACGCCCGGCGTGCTCCGAGGATCAATGCGGGCTCCGAGACAATTCGGGCGCGACCCTCGAGCCAGGTGCTCCGCACGTTGCCACGAATGTCGCATGCTGCGAATCGCACCCGGCGCGTTGCGCGAATTCTCTTGACCTTGCCGGCATCGCCCTCGCTGAACACGTAGTAGCGCCCGGCAAGCTCGGCGATCCACACCGGAGTCTTCACTTCGACGCCGTTGCGGCGGTATGTCGCCAGGCTCACGTACTTCTCGGTGGCGGGATCGAAACCGGCCGGGTGCATGGTGCCTGTATTGTAGAGGCTCCTCAGGTGATCCTCTGATTGAGGTGTTCCCAGACCTTGGAGATCACGACGGAGCCTTCGCCCACGGCCGAGGCCACACGCTTCACCGACCCCGCCCGCACGTCGCCGACGGCAAAGATGCCGGGGTGAGATGTTCCAAAAGGCGAAGCCGGCGAGTTGACGCCGGTGATGACGAACCCCTTATCGTCGAGCTTCACCAGACCCGAGAGCCATTCGGTGTTCGGCGCGGCACCCACCATGATGAATAGTGCGCGCGTCGCAATTTCATGCGATTGCCCGGTTCCGGCATTGCGAATGGTGACAGCCTGCAGCTGCTCGTCACCTCGAAGCGCCGTGACCTCGCAGTTGTATTCGATCGTGATACCCGGATCAGCCTGCAGCCGGCTGCTGAGATAGCTCGACATCGTGGCGGCGAGCGAGGAACCCCGCACCAGCACTCGCACGCAGCGCGCGTAGCGGCACAGGAACATCGCCGCCTGGCCGGCGGAATTGCCGCCGCCGACGATGACCGCCTCGGTGTCCTTGCAATAGCGGGCCTCCATCTCGGTGGCCGAATAGTACACTCCGGAGCCCTCGAAATCGGCGAGTCGCAGCAAGGGAAGACGCCGATACTGTACGCCGCTCGCCACCACGACCGCAGCGGCGCGGATGCGTTGGCCATTTTCAAAGACCGCGCAGAACTTGCCGTTCTCCAGCGCTTCCAGCGCCGTGACCCGACGCGGCATGGCAAATTGGGCACCGAACTTCATGGCCTGCACCTCGCCGCGCCACAAGAGGTCTGCGCCCGAGATGCCGGTTGGAAAGCCCATGTAGTTCTCGATGCGGCTCGACGTGCCGGCCTGGCCCCCCAATGCGATGTCCTCGACAACCAGCGCACGCAAGCCTTCGGCACCGGCGTACACGGCTGCCGCGACGCCGGCCGGACCGCCTCCGACGATCAGCACGTCGAAATGCTCGTCGCCGCTGAAGTCGATGTTGAGCCCCAGGAGCCGAGCTATCTTGTCCGGCGTCGCATCCGTAATCGGTACCTTGCTGCCGAAAATGACGGCCGGGGTTCTGGCATCGATGGCGCAACTCTTGGCCGAAGCCGCGGCTTCCGGACTGTGCAGGGGAACCGACGCGTAAGGCAGCCGGTTGCGACTCGCGAACTCCGCGATGCGGCGCACGTCGCGATCGGCCTCCTCGCCGATCAGATAAAGGCCGCTGCGGCGCTCGTCCAGTTGCCGGCGGCGTCGGGCAGCAAACACCGTGATGATGATGTCGGACATTTCAGGGATCTGCGACATCAACGTGAGGAAGGTCTCGCGCGGTACCTCGATCACTCGCGTGTCGACGACCGTGCGCAGCGGCAGAGAGGCGGTGCCGCCGTACAGGAGGCTGATCTCCCCCATGAACTGGGTCGGGCCGATGGTCGACGCATAATGGCGCTCGCCGGTGAACGGATTGACCACCTCAATCTCACCGTCCTCGACGTACACGAAGCGATTCGCCTTCTCACCGGGCTGGGCCATGATCGTGCCCTTGGGGTAAGTCACGACCTTGCCCGCCGCCCGCAAGGCCTCCACATGCGAGGATGCAAGCGGGGTCCGGATCATCTGGCGCAAGTCCTCGCCTATCGTCTCCACGCAGCTCCCCTCGGGTTATATTTCCGGCCGAAATGGCCTCGATCAGCTCTTTGCCATGCAACAAGGCCGTCGCTGGGGCGGCACCACAGGGCGCGCCCTGCGCGGCGAAAAGCCGGGCCGTGGATTCTCGCGGCGACCATTATAGCCTCGAGCATGGCGTTCATCGATGCTACGGTCGTCAATGTGGCATTGCAGGCGCTGCAGCACTCGTTCGGCGCGACGCTGGCAAGCGTCTATCCGATGACGCTCATCGCGGGCGGCATGCCAAGCCAGAGCTCTCGCACCTCGCGGTGAGGATCCCGCTCGACACGCGTCTCGCGATCGAATACCAGCGTCGCGCGCGCGTTGCAATCGAAGCGCGGCCAATCGAGACGGTTCGAGTTGCCGGGATCTCCCGTCCGAGCGAAGGTAATCCAAGCCCCGGCGAGGTCCTGGCACATACGGCGGGCGTCGGTCGAGCCGCTGCCGAGGATCGCGTCGCGCGCATTGTGCAAAGAAGCCGGCACATCCATCGCGTGAACCGCACCGAATTTCCCATCGAAGGCCGGACTCGTCCATTGCCACAGGTACATGAACACGGGCGCTCGAGCGCGCGCCGCCTTCGCCTCCGCCTGTGCATGCGCGAACCGCCGAAATCCCGAGTCGGTGATCATCTGTGCATGCAAAAGATACGGTGACTTGAGCGGCCAGTGCTGCCGATACAAAGCGCACAAGGATCGAGCCTTCTCGGCATAGCTCCTCGCGAGAAGCTCCTCGAGCCCCTGCTCGGTGAGAGCGAAATGCTCGAAGAAAAGACCCGCGTCGTCGAGCGTGGTCGAGATGATCAGCGGTACGTGATCCGACCGGGCGAGTGCACTCTCGGAGAGCGGCGCAGCGTCGATGTGCACGCCATCCATGATCGGCGCGAACAGAGCGGCACCGACCGCGGATTGTGCGGCGAGCAGATCCGTCCAGGGGAGTTCGTGAATGCGTTCCAGGGTTGATGGCGTAAGGCCCAGCTTCTGAATGAACGCGCGCGCGACGGCGCTAGCGGCCTCGCGCGGCACGTGAGCCGTGAGCGAACCGCTCTGGATCGCGGCGCGGTGAAACAGCCCCCGGGCCGCGGGCATCCCGAGCAAGGTGCTCACCTTCCAGCCGCCGCCCGACTGGCCGAAAATCATGACGCACGAGGGATCGCCGCCGAAGGCGCCGATGTTGTCTCGCACCCATTCGAGAGCGGCCACCAGGTCCAGCATGCCGGCATTGCCGGCGTCGGCCCAACGATCCGAAGGATCCAGACCCGTCAGATCGAGGTAGCCGAATGCACCCAGTCGGTGAGTGACCGAGACCACGACCACATCGCCGAGCTGGGCAAGCTCGGCGCCGTCATACAGGGGATGGTTGCCGGAGCCCATCATGAATCCCCCGCCATGCACGGAGAGCATGACCGGCCGCTTCTCTTGCGGCGCGGTGCCCGGGGTCCAGATGTTGAGATGAAGGCAGTCTTCACCGATGCCGCCGAAGGCGACGTTCAGGTCGTATTGGATGAGGCGCGCATAGTCGTGGCTCCGATCGTAGGGCGTCTGAGGGGAGACCGGTCCCGGCGCAAGGCAGTCCCGAACGCCGGTCCAAGGTGCCGGCGGCCGCGGCCGCCGATAGCGATTGGAGCCGCCCGTGGCTGCGCCATAAGGCACGCCCCTGAACTCATGGACTCCGGAGCTGATCAGGCCTCGAACCTTGCCGTTTGCGGTCTCGACGGTGCTGAGCTCCATGGTCAGTGGAACTTGTAGTTGACCGAGAGGCCGATGGTACGGGGCTGGGCGAGAAAGACCGGAACGGGAGCCGCCGGATTGTATTCATTGGCCAGTACCGAGGCCGAGATCTCCGCGACTCGATCGAACGCATTGCGCAGGAACAACCCGTACTCGAGCTGGTGCGGAGCTTTGACCACGAGATTCAAGTCGGTGATGTTGTACGAGCCCAAAGCGTATTGAGGGCTCTTGGCGCTGCCAAAGCCCGCGTTGCGCTCACCGACCCAGCGGTCGGTCATCGTGAAGGTGCCGGAGTAGCCATCGACGATGTCGAAGTCATAAGCGCCGATCAGCGCGAAATTGAAGCGCGGGGAGAGCGGCAGCCGCACACCCACCGTGTTCACCCCGAGAACCGGGGCAGTGGAGGTCAAGCGCGCATCGGTCCATGCGGCGGACCCGCCTATCGTGAGGGGAGCGAAGATGCGGTAGTTGAGCGATAGCTCCGAGCCGGTCACGCGCGCGACGCCGGCATTCTCGAGCTGGTTCACGCCCCCATTGTTGACGGTGACTTGAATGTCCTTCCACAGGATGTCGTACACATCGAGATCGAGGCTGGCCCGCTTGTCGAGGAAGGTCGATTTCTCGCCGAACTCGTAGCTCCAGAGCCGATCGGGCTGAAACGTGGGATTGCCGAGGCCCGGCGACAGGACGAAATTCGGGCCGCCCGGCCGAAAGCCGCTCGCGGCCCGTGCATATACCATCACATCCTCGGTGATATGAAACTTCGGATTGATGAGATAGGTGAGCACGCTCTGGTCGGACAGCGCCACGGGCGGCGTGAGCACGGCCGCGGAACCCGTGGCCAACAGTCCGCTCACCGTCTCGTCGTAGGCCTGCTTCTGGCGGCTATAGCGTACTCCGAGACCGAGCTCCAATTGGCTGGTGAAATGAACGGTGCCATCGGCATAGACGGCGTATTCCCGGTAGGTGCTCGGGAGAAAGCTCGTGAACGGCGACAGGCCGAAAAACGTGCCGCCCGGGTGCGCGTCGTCGAAGAGATCGACGATCTCGCTGGTCTTTTCGTTGCTGAGAAACGCGCCCACCAACCAGTCGAAATAGGTGGTGTTCCCCGACACGGCACGCAACTCTTCGGTGAATTTCTTGGTGGTGGTGTTGACGTACAGACTCCAGGGATCCGTTCCCGCGCCCAAGAACCCCAGCGCCGCATCGTAGATGAGACTGTCGTCGGTGTAGCTCGTGCCGTTGTTGACTTGATAGCCGGTGATCGAGGAGAACTTGGCCCAAGGTGTCTGATAATCGATCGTTCCCGAATACAACGTCAGGCTGTAGTCCGATGGCTGGAACGTCGGATACGCTTGCGCGTAGGTGCCGTAGGTCGGTTGATGGGTGACCGGGTCGCGGAAAGCCACATCCGCGCTTTCGCTGGGGATGTGTTGAGTGGACGCATTCAAGCGGATGTCGAGGTCCTCCGTGGGCTCGAGCAACAATGATGCCCGTCCGCCCTCCGAGCGCGACCAACCCTCATTGTCGCGCCCGTATATCGGATCCTTGACATAGCCCGAGTCGTATACCTGGTAGCCATCGACGCGAACCGCACCGATTCCTCCGAAGGGAAGATTCACCATGCCCGTGTAGGCATGATCGATATGTCCGTGCTGCGTCGATGACACCTGGGCGCCGGCATCCACTTCGAAATCTTTCAGGTAGGGAGCGTTGCTGAGGTACTTCACCGTGCCGCCCAGCGAGGTGGCGCCATATAGCGTTCCCTGGGGGCCGTTGAGCACTTCGACCCGGTTGAGGTCGAACGTGTTGACGTTGAGGCTCTGGTAGCCGACACCGTTCGAGGTGCTGGCGCCGATCGGGATGTCATCGACGTAAACACCGGTGGCGCTGCTCAGCTGCGATCCGGTGGTGATCCCGCGGATCACCAGGAGATTGGTGCTGGCGCCGGTCGATGAGAAGCTCAATCCCGGTACGAATGCCGCGAAGTCGTTGAAGTCGCGCGCGTTCATCTGGTCCAGGGCGCCGGCGGTCAACGCCGTCACCTGGCTCGCCACGTTCTGCACCGACTCCGAACGGCGTGTCGCGGTCACCACGACTTCCTGGAGCTCACCTCCCGCCGAGGCGGACGCCGCGGTCTGGTCCGCTTGGGCCGTGGCCGCGGAAGCCGCGACGGAGAGGAGCGTGGCGACCATGGATAGCGGCATGAATCGACCAGCCATCGTTAACCCCCTTGTCGTGAAGGAGCCTCGGGCGGCCCTCTAATTTCATCGTCCGCTGAAATTATGCCACGTGAATGGGCTTGTCAAGAACGTGAGGAATATCGGGGCCGGCACCAGCCTGAACGGCCTTGTGTCGCGATTTCGGCCCATTTTCACGGAGATCGGTTTGCGCGGTGTCCATCGAAGGTCGGCTTGCGCGGTCGGAGGGTGGACAATCGATATCTTCGCAGGAGTGGCGTTTATTCAGCGTCCGTTAAATAGTGGAGGGAAGTTCATGCGCTTCGGTCTCACGCGAGGTGTCACAATAAGCTCATGACCACGAAGCTCAGAAAAGCCAGGCAGCCGCGGCGGGGCCGGCCGAAGAACTCCGATGATGGAATCAAGGCCCGCGGCCGGCTCTTGGACTCGGCGGAATCGCTGTTCGCGGAGCGCGGCTTGTTCGGGGTGACCACGCGTCAGGTCGCCGATGCCGCCGGCGTCGACGTGGCGCTCATCTATTACCATTTCAAGAACAAGTCGGGCTTGTTCGATGCGGTCATCGAGCGTCGCGCGCGCCCCCTGGTCGTGGCCCGCCGAGAGTCCTTGCAAGCTTATGTCGCGCAAAATCGCACGATCTCGGTCGAGGGTGCCGTGGCGGCATTCATCAATCCAATGATCGACCTATGGCTGCAGGGCGGTTCCGGTTGGCAGAGCTATTTTGCCCTGGTGGCTCAGATCGACAATACCTCGTGGGGAGGCGAGGTCATCCATCGCTTCTTCGACGACAATGTGCGCGAGCTCCTCGAGGTCTTGCAGCGAGCCTTGCCCGGTAGCCCCAAGCGGGAGCTGTATTGGGCTTACAATTTCCTCGCCGGGTCGATGATGCTCGCGCTATCCGGCACCGAGCGCGTAGACAGGCTGTCCGAGGGGATGTGCCGCGCCAAGGACCTCGAAGCCGTCCGGGTTCGATTGATCAATTACTGCGGCGGTGGATTGCTCGCGATGGTGACCGCGGAGCGACTCAGCGGGCGCGCGTGACCCGTCCGCAGGCGGAGTCCGCTGTTGGGCCCGCGACTGGAGCGGGAGAGAGTATGCCGGATTTGCACGAACGACTGAGAATTGCGACGGCCTCGCTCCACGACGCCTTGGAGAGGCAGCCCTACTTTCGGGCGTTGCACGCGGGAACCCTCCCCAAGCCGGCGATCGT
>Ga0335073_10005364_pt1 | contig 17989 bp, 13 predicted proteins | sample Lox_Sample_22_FD_207093 | JGI IMG/M metagenome (GOLD analysis project Ga0335073, IMG submission 207093) | Soil microbial communities from Loxahatchee National Wildlife Refuge, Florida, United States - Lox_Sample_2.2 | ecosystem: Environmental > Terrestrial > Soil > Wetlands | place: USA...
CCGGGCCGATGCGGCGGACCGCAATCGTCGTCGCGGCCTCATCGCTGGCCGCGCTCAACACCATGGCCTTGGCCGCAAAGCGCGCGCCCGAACGCACCAGACGCTCCAGCTGGCCGCTCGCCTGCAATTCCTCGAAACGTCCGAGCGTTGCGATCACCTGCTGGCGAACCTGGTCGCCGTCGCGGCGGCTCTCGACGATCTGCAGATAGGCGCGCCCGGCTGAGGTCTTGCGGCGGAAGTACATCGCCAACTCCGCGTGCTGGTGCGCACAAAAGAGAGGTGATTCGCCACACAATGTCAAGCCTGATCCGCTACATACGTGGCACGACACTTTCGCTAATCGGCCTCACTCAGACAAACAAAATCAACCACTTATCCCATGCCAGCCCGCTCCAAGTGTCGAAGATGGGTCAAGGATAAGTTCCACCGCCTCAAGGCCCGCCGTGGCGCCCTGCGCGCCGCGCTCGCGCGACCTCGGCGAAGCCTATCTCGACCAGATCGGGCAGGCCCGAACCGTCGCAAGCCTCAAACGCCTCGGCTATCGCGTCAGCCTCGAACCCAGTGCGCAGGCCACGTGACGTCGACCCGCAGCGGGGTTATTTTCGTGGCAGCAGGGTTGAGCGGCGTATCCAACGGATCGCGGATCGGTTTTTCATGATCTGAGCGCCGTCGTGCAGCGGGCCCAGCCTTCGCTTGATGACGCCGCGGCCTCCGCCGCCGGCAGCAGCTCCCTCAGCTCGCCCAGCCAGGGCTCATAACGGCGCCAGCGCTCGAGGGAAGTTTTGTAGACGGGCTGGCGCGCCTGCCACATGCTCCATGTTTTCACCACCCGTTGGTTCCGATCGGGTGCCAGGCAAGCGTCGTCCCAGTCCAATCCGCAAAAGGCGATGAGCCGGCGCGTTTCGGCTTCCCGGTTTGCGATCAGGGCCTCGTACTCCACCTCAGTGAAACGATCCGAGGGCAGCGCGCGGCGCCAATGGTCCATCAGGCGCTCGTACTGACGGTAGAAGAACACCAGGTCGCCGCGATTCCAGGCCCATTCGCGGCGCCCCAAGAAGTTCGTGAAGTAGTTCGACAAACACGTATCGATCGGGCGGCGCCGGCAATGAATGATGCACGCGTTCGGGAGAGCAAGCGCGATCACCCCGAGGAGCTCGGCATTTGGGGGCGCCTTGTCGGTTACTCGCAGCGCCTCGGGCCCAATCTTGCGCAAGAGGTCGCGATACTCTCCGGCGGCGTTGGCCAGCATATCCGCCTCGCGAGCGCCGATTGTCGAGATTCGCCAGCCGCTGACCACGTTGTGCCAGAAACTGAGCTCGCCCCCGGCGGCGACGGCCGGATGCGAGGACAGTATCTGTTCGATGAGCGTGGTGCCGGAGCGGGGCATGCCGACGACGAATACCGACATGTCGTCTCCGGGGCGCCTCAGCCCGGGGAACGACTGCGCTGCGCGCGCGAGCGCTTCGGCGGAAAAGAGCTCAATCGTGCTGTCAATCTGAGCGACGAGCCCAGTGCGATCAAGCCGCTCGGACATCGCCCTCAGCTGGTTCCCCGCATCGTAGTGCCGCATCGCTTCGGCGTAATTGCCAAGATCGTCGAAAGCTTTACCCAGGCCAAAACGAATAGAGATGCGCGAGGCCGCGTCAAGGCCGGGCCGGTCGGCGAGGACGCGCATACGATCGAGCAAGGGGCGATCGGCCTCCGACATGCGTTTCACCACGGTCAATTGCTCAAAGGCGCTGGGGAACGCCTCAATCGCCTGGGCCAGATGGCCGACGGCCTCTTCGAACTTTCCGCTATTCGACAAGAGCTGCCCGAGTAGAAGGCGGGTCTCAGCGCGCTGGGGCGCGAGGTCCAGCAGACGGAGAAGCTCCTCTTCCGCATCATCCTGCTTGCCTTCAAGCGCCAGTGCCCGGGCGGAATAGTGCTTTCGTTCGAGCGGGTCATCGGCCGTTCGGCTCAATCTGCGGCAGGCGGCCAGCGCTTCGGAGTCGCGCCCCTGCGGCGCCAGCGCTTCGACGAGGGCCCGGAGCGCCGCGTCGAGACCCGGCCGCAGCTCCACCGCCCGCTGCAGGCTCGCCGACGCTTCGGGAAGCAGACCACAGCGCAAACAAGCGACGCCGAGGTCGTAGTGCGCCTCCGGACGCGTCGGATCGAGCCGGACAATTTCGCCGAACAACGGAATTGCCTCGGCCCACCTGCCGCCCTCGGAGCAAGTCCTGGCCGCGAGGAGCAACGCCTGCAGCCTCTGCCTGACGGCGAGGGAGGGATATGCCGGGGTCTCAGCGGAAGCCCCGGCTTGCGCGTCCTTGTCCTGGCAGCAGTGCTTGAATTTCTTGCCGCTACCGCATGGGCAAGGGTCGTTGCGACCAACCTTTTTCATCGCGCCGGCTCCGCTCATTCCACCTGGCTCCGTCTTATCGTCGGCGACTATAATGCGACTATAATGTGACTATAATGTATTGCCGGACGAGGCGACATCGCCGGGTCGGCGAACCGGCATTCCGATCGGTTTTTTCCCAGCTAATTAGCAGATTGATGCGCCCGCCGTCGGCTTTATCGACCTTGGACGCGCTTCGTCGCGTGACGCGGTCTTCATGCCGTGGCTCCGATTTTCGCAAAGCAAATTCGCCGATCCGTTCGGTCGGCGCGTTCAGCCGTCCGCCGCCCTGCGCTGGGGCCGAGAAACGACTCGTCGGACGGTTCTCGCACCATCGCGGCGACCCGCGCTGCGGCGCGGAAGCCGGCTGTTGAGCGCGCGGCAGGTGCGAATCAGGCCGAATCAGGCTGAATCAGGCTTAATTCCCGCCCGGATTTGGGACTCGGGACGGTCTTCTTCGGTCGCCATTCGGGCCGCCCACACCAGGGCGCAGGAAGCCAAGGAGCTTCCGCAACATGCGCAGAGTGCGGAGGTTTTCTTAGGTAACTCACTGATTCACTGATGGAAACAAGATTGCGGCGCGTTTGGGGCAGAAACGCGTGACAATTATGCAACAAGATCCGGGAAACGAAGTTTGAAGTCCGATTTGAGAAGAAAACTTATTGTGTCGAAATTTAGAGAAGCTATGGTGTCGGAGGTGAGCGGGGGACTCCCGGTCGCGAACGGTCGGTCGCAATTGCAGGGGCAAAGGCCACGACCGAAAGGTCAAACGGGAAGAGGGGCTGATCAGCTTCGGTTCAGTTGGTCCGTGGGAGGGCCCTGGAAATCGAGGGTGAAAAGAATACCAACGCCCACCATGTCTAACTGGAGGTCACAAATGACGCTCATGAAGAGCATTCTGCTGGGGTCAACGGCTTGCATCGTCGCCGTCGCCAGCGCGCAGGCTGCGGATCTTCCGACCAAAAAGGCGGCCCCTGTCGAATACGTGAGGGTCTGCAACGTTGGTGGCATCACCGGCTGGACACTGCCGGGTTCCGACACCTGCGTGAAATTCTCAGGCTACATCACCGCGCAGTTCGAGGGTGGCAACCTCACCACACAATACAATTACGGTTCGATTGGCGACGCAGCCACCGCCGCCGCGAATCCCCTAGTTCCCCAGAATGCTGCAATCGCGGCTGCTTTGGCGGGCATTTCTGGTCTGGACTCTCGCACGACTCAGCGGGTCCTCATACAGGCCAGCACCGCTCAAAATAACACGACCTTCAATCGCAATGAGACCGGCTGGACGACCCGCGCTAACTTCGGGTTCACTATGGCCTCGAACACGGCCTACGGCCCCCTGATTGGGCATTTCGACCTCAACTCCGAGATGGGCAACGGGTTCGACAACACCGGTGCGTTGGTTTACGTGAACACCGCCTATGTGACTTGGGCGGGCATCACCGCTGGTAAAGCGCAGTCGTTCTACTCGTTCATTGGAGGCGGTGACAACTGGGCGAACTTCGCTTCTCCCGACCAGAAGGGCTTCAACGAGCCTGACTTGCTGGCCTACACTGCTTCGTTCGGCGGCGGCTTCACGGCGACGATCGCCGCGCAAAGTCCGGGCGCAAACGGCGGGTCGGGCTCAGGCACTGACGTAGGCGCCCCGAATTTTGGCAATATCGGCGTCAACGGCGGTACCCCGTCGCTCATCACATTCGGTGGGCAAAAGTGGCCAGACTTCGTCGGCGCGTTGCATGTCAAGCAGGGCTGGGGCGAGGCGCAGGTCTCCGGTGTGCTCCACAACGTCAATGTTTACGATACCGCGTACAACGCTGCTCCATATAACCTTGTCACCGGGTCTGCGGGCTGCGGCTTGTCGTCTGCGCTGCCCTGCAACGCCGAACACAACCAGATCGGCTGGGGTATCGACGCGGGCGTAAAGATCAACCTGCCGTCATTCGGCGCGGGCGACGATTTCCTCGTCACCGGCTCCTACACCCAGAGCGCAGTCTGGTACTCTGGTCTGCCCGACATGATGTGGGGCGAGAACGGCCAGGTCAACGGCAACGGCCAGCCGATGTTCATGCAGGACGCCTTTTTTAACCCGATAACCAACCAGTGGTCGAAGCCCACCGCTTGGTCGGTGTCGGCCCTGATCGAACATCACTTCACGCCGCAGTTCTATATCGACCTTGAGGGGTCGGTCGGTCAGCTGAAGTGGAGCAACATGGGCGGCGGTTGCTACGTCTTAGGCTTTGGTTGCGGGCTGGCCCAGGCTGCACAAGGCCCGATTTCGCCGAGCGCGACGACTTGGCTGGTCGGCGCGGATCTCGGCTGGAACCCGGTCACCAACCTGAACTTCGACCTTGAGCTCATGTATCAGAGTACGAACCAGAGCACGCCGAGCGGCTTCCTCGGGACCATCTACAACTGGGGCCAGTCGAACGAATTCTTCGTTCCTGGGGACTGGCACGGCGTCAGCGACGGCTTCGCCGGTCGGTTCCGTATCACCCGCTACTTCTGATCTCCTCCCGATCGGTTGAACTCCATGAGCCCCGGAGCGAAAGCTCCGGGGTTTTTTTTATTGTTTAGTCGCTGGAGCGCGCCGGGGACAGATGGAGTTGCCGCTGCCGTTGCGAGCCGGCCCGCCACGGCGCCCTTCTCGAAGCGATCCCGGCTCCGGTGCCTGCCGCTTCGTCGTTCCCCACTTAACGCTTGCGCGGGTGGCCTCGGCGACAGATGATCGCCGAGGCGCGCGCTGACCCGCGAGGGGTGGAGGTGGCTACGGAACGCCGCTCCGCGCTTCTTTTGCTCACGCCGATCCGTCCTGGTTGAACCGCATTGGCGCCGCCACGACGACTTCGGCGGCGCGCGGCGCGGATTTGGTCGGCCTTAGGCGATGATGCGGCAATACGAATTGGTGGAGCGTGTCCGCCGCTACAATCCTCATACCAACGAGGATCTCCTGAACCGCGCCTACGTCTTTGCGATGAAAGCGCACGGCAGCCAGAAGCGCGCCTCAGGCGATCCCTATTTCTCCCATCCGCTCGAAGTCGCGGCGATCCTGACCGAGTTCAAGGTCGACGATGCGACGATCGTGGCGGCGATGCTGCACGACACGATCGAAGACACGACGGTCACGCGCGAGGACATCGACAAGGCGTTCGGCGAAGAGATCGGCGGGCTGGTCGACGGCCTGACCAAGCTCGGCAAGCTCGACTTCGTCACGCGGCACGCCCAACAGGCGGAGAATTTCCGCAAGCTTCTGCTCGCCATTGCCGACGACGCCCGGGTGCTGCTGGTCAAGCTCGCCGACCGGCTGCACAACATGCGCACCCTCCAGTTCATGCCGGAGGCCAAGCGCGCCCGAATCGCCGAGGACACGCTCGACATCTATGCGCCCCTCGCCGGGCGCATGGGCATGCAAAGCATGCGCAACGAGCTCGAGGACCTCGCTTTTCGCTCGCTGATGCCGGACGCTTATAAGCTTATCGTCTCGCGTCTCGAATCCATGAAGGCCAAGAACGGCGCGATCATCGCCCGCATCGCGGCGGAGCTCACCGACCAGTTCGCCCGCCGGGGCATCAAGGTCGAGGTCAAGGGCCGCCAGAAGCAGCCCTATTCGATCTGGCGCAAGATGGAGCGCCGCTCGATTGCCTTCGAACAATTGTCGGACATTTACGGCTTTCGCATTCTCGTCGATACGGTCGCCGACTGCTACGCCGCCGTCGGGGTTGCGCACACGACCTGGCCGAGCGTGCCGGGGCGGTTCAAGGACTATATCTCGACCCCGAAGCAGAACGATTATCGCTCGATCCACACGACCGTCATCGGGCCGGGCAGCCAACGGGTCGAGCTTCAGATACGCACCCATGAGATGCACGAAGTGGCGGAATACGGCATTGCTGCGCACGCCATTTACAAGGATGCCGGGACGAGCGCGGACGCGCCGGCGGTAGGCGAAAGTCGGGCCTACCGGGGCTTGCGGCAGACAATCGAAGCGCTCGCGAGCGACGATTCAGAAAAATTCCTCGAGCATACCAAACTCGAGCTGTTTCACGACCAGGTGTTCTGCTTCACTCCGAAGGGGAGACTCATCGCGCTCCCGCGCGGCGCAACCGCGATCGATTTCGCCTACGCGGTCCATACCGATGTCGGCAACACGGCGGTCGGGGCGAAGATCAACGGCCGCATCGCGCCCCTGATCTCGGAGCTGCACAACGGCGACGAAGTGTTGATCTCGCGCGCCGAGGGCGGATCGCCGCCGGCGGCCTGGGACAGCGTCGTGGTGACCGGGCGGGCGCGCGCCGCCATCCGCCGGGCGACCCGGGAGGCGGCGAAGGCTCAGTTCGGCGGCCTCGGACGTCAGATCGTCGAGCGCGCATTCGAGCGCGCGGGCAAGAAATTCGCCGAAGCAAAACTTAAGTCGGCGCTGTCGCGGCTCGCGCGCGCCTCGATCGACGACGTTTTCATCGGCGTCGGCCGCGGAGAGATATTCTCGACCGACGTCGTGCGCGCGGTATTTCCGAACTTCAAGGAGGAGCGCAAGGCGGGTCCGGCCGTGCCATTGAACGAGAGCGGATGGTTCGGCTTGCCCAAGGCGGCAGACCTCGTCTTCCGCGTGCCCGGCGAATCCGACGCCGCCGACGAGCTGCCGCTGCGCGGCATCGATCTCGACACGCCCGTGCGCTTCGCGCCGAAGGGCGGGGCGGTGCCGGGCGAGCGCATCGTCGGCATTCGCGCGCCCGAGGGCATCGTCGTCTATCCGATCCACTCCCCTGCGCTCGTCGATTACAACGATCACCCCGAGCTCTGGCTCGACGTGCGGTGGGACCTCGAGAGCGCGCCGAACGTGCTCTACTCGACCCAGGTCGTGGTCACGCTGCTCAACGAGCCGGGCGCGCTCGGCGTGATCGCCACGACCATCGGTGAATATGGCGCCAACATCGACGCCATTTCGTCGTCGCCAAGCGGCGCCGACTTCCGCCGGTTCGTTATTGATCTTCAGGTCCGCGACATCCAGCATCTCAATGCCATCCTGTCGCAGCTGCGCGGCAAGAGCGTGGTCAGCAAGGTCGAGCGGGTGAGCGGATAGGACGCCGATGCCGCTTTACTTCGCCTATGGCGTGAACATGGACGCGGGCGCCATGGCGCGCCGCTGCCCGCGCTCGAAGGCGCTCGGCCCGGCGCGGCTCGTGCGGCATCGGCTCGCCGTGATGCGCGAGGGCTGGCTGACCGTGACGCGCGACCGGCGCTCCGCCGTGCATGGGGTGTTGTGGGAGCTGGCGCTCGCCGACGTTGCGGCGCTCGACCGCTACGAAGGCATGGCCCAGGGCCTTTACGCCAAACTGACGCAGCCGGTGGTCGTCGAGCGGGGGGCGAGGCAGGCGATTGTCTATGTTGGCGCCAACGCCGGGCCCGGGGCCGCGCGCCCCGGCTACATCGCCGACGTCATCGCCGCCGCGCGTTCATGGCCGCTGCCGGCGGAGGCGTTAGAGGCGCTGGAGCGGATTGCGATTGCGGCAGCCGGCGCCCGGTAGCCGGCGGCAGGCGGAGGCGTGTCCGGACCGGCGGATTGAAGGCTCCTTCGGAGCGCCGATCGCCGGCTGCTCCCGCATCGTCAATTCGAAGCGGACGAAGCGGGCTCAGCCCCGGTCGCGCCGCCGAGGCTCAGCCAGACGTTCGGATCATCCTGGGCCTGGCGCTTGTAGAACTGATAGCCGGTGGCGGTCCACGGACGCACTTCGTCCGTGAGGTTGTCGAGTACGAAGTCGCCGCGGTCGGTCTTGACGGTGAGCACCGCATGGCCTTCGCCGCTGAGGTCGCGGACAATCGTCATCAACAGCGCCTGCCGCGGAAAGCCGCGCTCGATCAGGAGCTTGCGCTTGAAGAGGGCGTAGACCTTGCAGTCGCCCTTGCCGTCGACTGGATAGTCCCAGTGGTCGAGCGTCGTTCCCCAATGGTCGAGGTTGCTGATTGGTTCGATCACGCTGTTGACGTCGTCGTTGACATCGTTGAGGACTTTCCAGACTTGCCGGGTCAGGCGCACATCCATCGGCCTGAGCTTGCCGAGGGTGCATTCTTCTCTGTGACGATTGCAGAAGTCGACCCAGCCATAGGGAATCGAGGTTTCAGCGCCGACCGGCTCCCGGCTGGCCCGCGGAAGGTCCTGCTCGGAAGCCTCGCCGAATGTGATCCAGGCGAGACCGAAGATCGCCGCCGCGGAGAAGAAGCCACAAAGCCGAGAAAGCATGGGTTGTCCGCCAATCTGAATGGGGACACTATCGCCGCCGCAGCTTGGCGGCGGCCCAAAAAAATAGGTCGCATTTTATCGATCGGCGCGCGCCCGCCAGGCAAAATTCGTTAACGTTGACGGCTGGCGCCGTTTCGTGGCCGGCTGTCCGCGGCAAGCGTCAACAATCTGTTTTACCGGCCTTTTACCATTGCGCGAGCGGAGCGTCCGGGCGGCCCCACGGAAGGACGAGCAAGGGAGAGCCAAATGTCGATCGAGGCAACCGGCGCCGAGCCGCAAGCGAGCCGGCGGTTGGGGCTTGCGAGTCTTGCCGCGCTTGGCGTGGTGTTCGGCGACATCGGCACGAGCCCTCTCTATACGCTCAAGACCGTGCTTGACTACACCGGGCCGCATCCGGACGCGACGGCGACACTCGGTGCCCTGTCGCTGATCCTGTGGACGCTCTTCCTCATCACGACGATCAAATATGTCAACGTCGCCATGCGGATCGACAACGACGGCGAGGGCGGAATCATCGCGCTCATGACGCTTCTCGGCGTCAGAAAGCGTCAACGGCCGCTGATCGTCGCCGCGGCCCTGTTTGGCGCGGCGCTCATCTACGGTGACGGCGCGATCACGCCGGCCATTTCGGTGCTCTCCGCGCTCGAAGGCGTCGAGCAGATCGCGCCGAGCCTGCAGTCCTACGTGCTGCCGGCGGCGTCGCTGATCCTACTTGGGCTGTTTGTGGCGCAGCCGTTCGGGACGGCGGTGATCGGCCGCGCGTTCGGCCCGATCATGCTCGTCTGGTTTGCGGTGATCGCGGCGCTCGGCGCCTATGGCGTCATCCAGCACCCGGCGGTGTTCGCCGCGGTCAACCCCGTTTATGGCCTCGAATATCTGTCGGGCGGGGGCCTGCAGGGATTTTTGGTCCTCGGCGGGGTCTTCCTTTGCGTCACCGGGGCCGAGGCGCTTTACGCAGATATGGGCCATTTCGGGCCGACGCCGATCCGCCTCTCGTGGAGCTTGATCGTCTTCCCGGCCCTCATCCTCAATTACGCCGGACAGGCCGCGATCGTGCTCGCCGGAGCGCCGACTGAAGGCAACATCTTCTACCGGCTCTGCCCAACGCCGCTCATGACGCCGATGATCGTGCTCGCCACCATCGCCACCGTGATCGCGAGCCAGTCGATCATCACCGGCGCCTTTTCGATGACCCGCCAAGCGATCCAGCTCGGCTGGCTACCGCGGATGGCCATCACCCAGACGTCGGCCGAGGGCTACGGCCAGATCTATGTCGGAGCGGTCAACTGGCTGCTCATGGTCGTCACCCTCGGCCTGACGATCGGTTTCGGCAAGTCGGACAATCTCGCCGCCGCCTACGGCATCGCGGTTTCGGCGACGATGCTGATGACAAGCGTGCTCCTGTTCATTGCCATGCGCGAGGCCTGGGGCTGGCCTGTCGCCGCGGCGGGCGCGGTTGCGGGGCTCTTCCTCATCGTTGACGCCGCCTTTCTCGCCGCCAACCTCGCCAAGGTCATGCAGGGCGGCTGGGTCCCGCTCTTGCTCGCTTCGCTCGTCTACGGGGTGATGTGGATCTGGCACCGCGGCGCGACCGCGATGCGCGACCAGGTCATCGCCGAGCAGACGCCCCTTTCGGCGATGATCGCGGAATTGCATTCGGGGAAGGTCGCCCGCGTGCCCGGCTCGGCGGTGTTCTTCACCCGCACCGTCGACCAGACCCCGCCGGTCATGGACTGGCACGTGCGCAAGAACCGGGCGCTGCACGAGTCGGTGCTGTCGCTGACGCTGACCGTCCTCTCGATCCCGTGGACCGATCCCGACGAGCGGCTGACCGTCCAGCACGTCGACGACAGGTTCTGGCGCGCCGAGGCGCGGCGCGGCTTCATGGAGCATCCCGACATTCCCGCGATCCTCAAGGAATGCAAGGCGACCGGAGTCGACATCGACCTCGACGACGTGACCTTCTATGTCGGCAGCGAGACCATAGTTCCGCGCGAGGACGGGAAAGGCATCCCGCGCTGGCAGGAGGCGCTGTTTGCGGCGCTTGGCCGCAACGCCGAGCGGATCAGCGACTACCTCCAATTGCCCTGTGACCAGGTGGTCGAAATCGGCCGAGAGATCGAGATTTAAGCTAGACTGGGCGCCGCAGCGGGCCACAACGCAACGCGCGCCAAGCAATGACAACCGTATATGAAGGCAATTTTCTGAATTGTGAATTGACGCGAATCGGAAAGGTTGTCAGCGTGCCGGCGATCAAACGAGGAAAGGCTGAGGAGAGACGCGGATGAAGATTATTGTTGCTGGGGCGCTGGGACTTTTCGCTCTCGCCGCGGTTCCGGCTCAGGCGATGACGTTCGCGCCGCTCTCCGGCGCCGGGCCGGAGATCACCCTCGTCGCCGGAGGTTGCGGCGCCGGGTTCCATCGCGGCCCCAATGGCGGCTGTCGGCGGAATGGCGGATACGTCGCCGCGCCGGCGTACCACTATCATGGCGGCCGCCACTGCTGGTGGCGCAATGGGGTCAGGGTCTGCAACTGAGCGATCTGCCTGACAAAGGGCCTTAGGCGCTGCGGCTGCTCGAGCGCCGCGCTGCAATCGATCTGAGCTGCAACCGCTTCGCGAGGCGCTCCGTCTGACGGTGGGGCGCCTTGTCACGTCGCAGCGCCGCGCGTCCACGTCACAACACGCGAGGAGGGGAAAGCGCCGGCGCCGGTAGAAGGTTAAAATTGAACGTTTCCGGTGACTATGCCGACGGCTACGCAACGTCCATCCACGACAGCACGACCGCGACCGGCGGTGCCGGCGTCAACGCGACCGATGGCGGAACCCCGGGAGCGGGCGCGTCGGAGGACTCGACTAATAATGAGAAGTTCTCCCCGATCGTGTTCGCAGGAGCTAGTTTCGATGCCGGCAATGGCTCAGGAACCGTCACCGTCACCGCCAATGCCACCGGGGGCGCCGGCGGATCGATTACGAACGGCTCCGACTCTACGGGCGGGGCGGCCGGCACGGCGACCCTATACACACATAGCCCAACAGGCGACTACGAGGTTGAGGGCTCGACAACCGGATCGCTCACTCTCAACCAGAACGCGACCGGCGGGGTTGGCGGCGGCGACTACAGTGACGCCACCGGAACGGGCGCCATCGGCGGTAATGCCGATTCAGAGATTACCTATAACGATAGCTCTGCAAGTTCGCTCAATGCGAATACGAGCGCGACCGGCGGCGCCGGCGGCTCGACGGACATCGGCAAGGGCGGCGCCGGCGGGTTCGCGACCACGAGCACGGTGATTACGTCCACTCTGAACGACACCGCGTTGTCCGCCAGCGCGAGCGTGACCGGCGGCGCCGGCGGTGACGCGACCGATGGCGGCACGCCGGGCGCTGGCGCATCGGAAAATTATTTCTTGAATGGCGACGTCAACCCGGCGGTCGCCAACGCCACTTCGTATTCCTCCAGTACAGAGACGACGAGCGGCGACGGCGACGTCACTGCCACGGCCTCTGCGACTGGCGGCGCAGGTGGGTCAACAATGAACGGCGGCCCCAACTCGGCGGCGCCGCCGGCAGCGCGGCCCTCTACACAAACAACTCAACGAGGAATGTCGCGGTCGAGGGCTCCACGAACGGATCGCTGACTCTTAACCAGAGCGCGACCGGCGGCGCCGGCGGCGGCGCCGACACTGGCGCGCCCGGCGCGGGCGGCGCGGCCACCGCCACCCTGACCGCAACCTCGACGACGGCGAGATCGGTCACCGGCAGCGCGACAGCCAACGGCGGCAATGGCGGCGCCTCCACGACCACCGCCGCCCGCGGCGCGGGCGGCGACGCCTTGGCGTGGGTCACGGTCTCCGCGAACGGCGGCGCCGGCCAGGCGGTCGCGAACGCGACCGGCGGCTATGGCTCGGGGACCGAAACGGCGAGCGCGTCGGCGGCGGTAACCGACGCGACCTCGCGAATGGCGCGGGCGACAAGCGAGTCGCAAGGTGTGCAGGGGTCTGTCACCGCATCCGCCACAGCTCCCGTGGGCGGCCCCGCGACCGCGATCACCGAGGCGAACATCGGCGCTCCGGCCTCGACCCCGGAGCTGAGCGAGGGCGAGGTCTACGCCGTCGCGGAGCTGACGCCCGGAGGGACAACGTTCGGCGGCGGCGGGTTCGGGGCCGAGTCCGACGGATCCGACACGTCGCTCACCTATACCGCTACGATGGACTTCACCTTCATGACCACGACGACTGGGGACGTCTACCTCAATCTGACCTCGGGCGCTCCGTCCGGAGACGCCTTCGAAAGCCTGGTGTTCACTTATTCCGTCGACGGTTCGGTTCCGATCAAGGAGACGTTCACGACGGTGGCCGCGGCGGACGCCTACTTCGACGGCAATGCGGTCAGCCTTGGCGACTTGACGGCGGGAACGCAGACGCTCGACTTGTCCTATGGGTTCGCCGCGATGGGAGACGCGCCTGGCTACGCCGTGACATTCGACACGTCGTCGGCGCCCGTCCCGGAACCCTCGACCTGGGCGATGATACTGATCGGCTTCGCCGGTCTCGGCTATGTCAGCTGGCGGCGCAGCCGGGCGCCGAGCCTGCCGGCGGTCTGACCGCCGCGCTCGGAGGCGCGCTCACTGCGGGCCTGCCGCCACGCCTCTGGCATGGACTGATCCGCCGGCGCTCTCTACGCCGGGCCGCGTTCGGCTCGCCGCCGCAAGGCCGGGCGCGCCGTCTCTCGCCGTCCGCCTCATCCCTATTTTGCCGCCTCCTCGACCAGGCTCGCGTAGTGGTCGGGCACGTACATCTCCTTCGGGATCGGCGTGCGATGGTAGTCAGGGTTGTGGACGCGCGCCGGCAGGATCGGCTTTTCGTGCGGCACTTCCTGGTAGGGCACTCGCGTGAGGAGATGGGCGATGCAGTTGAGGCGAGCGCGCTTCTTGTCGACCGCTTCGACCACCCACCACGGCGCCTCGGGGATATGGGTGCGCTCGAGCATCGTCTCCTTGGCCTTGGTGTAAAGCTCCCAACGGCGGCGCGATTCGAGGTCCATCGGCGAGAGCTTCCACTGCTTGAGCGGATCGTTGATCCGCATAAGGAAGCGCAGGTGCTGCTCGTCGTCGGTGATCGAGAACCAGTATTTGACCAGCACGATGCCTGAGCGCACGATCAGGCGCTCGAACTCAGGCGCGGATTCGAAGAAATCCTCGTATTCCTCGTCGGTGCAGAAGCCCATCACCCGTTCGACGCCGGCGCGGTTGTACCAGCTGCGGTCGAAGAGAACGATCTCGCCGCCGGCAGGCAGATGCGGGACATAGCGCTGGAAATACCATTGCGTCCGCTCGCGCTCGGTCGGCGCCGGCAGCGCCACAGTACGGCAGACGCGCGGATTGAGACGCTGGGTGACCCGCTTGATCGCCCCGCCCTTGCCCGCCGAGTCCCGCCCCTCGAAGATGACGACGAGCTTGAGCTTTTTGGCGACCACCCAGTCCTGAAGCTTGATGAGTTCGCGCTGCAGGCGCAAGAGCTCCTTGAAATAGACCTGCCTCGGGATTGAATCGTGCAGTTGAAGATGCTCGCTCTCGGTCAGGAGGTCAGCAAGCTGGTCGTCCTCGAGCTCAAGCTCGATGTCCTCGTCGAGGTTGTCCTGGATCTCGGCGTTGACGCGTTTCTGGAACTCGCTGACGGGACTTGCCTTTTCCGCACTCATTGAGGCTCTTTCCCCTGGTTGGCGCCCGCGCCGCGGCGAAGCAGCGGCTCGCGGGAAAATGTTCGACGCATGCGACAGTTTTGCGACACGCCTCGCTTCGGGCGGTGCCTTACGGAGTCTGCGTTTCCCAATGGCGCGCGAGGATAAGCGCGATCGCGCAGGAGCCGAGCCGGGCGATGGTGTTGTCGGCGCGGCTCGTGAGCATGATCGGCACGCGCGCCCCGAGCACGATTCCCGCCATCTCGGCGTCGGCGAGATAGACGAGCTGCTTGGCCAGCATGTTGCCGGCCTCGAGGTCGGGGACGAGAAGAATGTCCGCCTGCCCCGCGACAGGCGATACGATCCCCTTGGTTCGCGCCGCCTTGAGCGAAACCGCGTTGTCGAAGGCGAGCGGCCCGTCGAGGACGCCGCCGACGATCTGGCCACGATCGGCCATCTTGCACAGCGCCGCCGCATCGACCGTCGAGCGGATGTCGGGCGAGACGGTCTCGACCGCCGACAGGATGGCGACCCGTGGCGTATCAATGCCAAGCGCTTGCGCGAGCTCGATCGCGTTCTGGACGATGTCGCGCTTGTCGTCGAGGGAAGGATAGATGTTGATCGCCGCATCGGTGATAAAGAGCGCGCGCGGATAAGCCGGAGCGTCGATGGCGAAGACGTGGCTGACGCGCCGCGCGGTCCGCAAACCGGTATCCCGGGCGACCACGGCTCGCATCAGTTCGTCGGTATGCAGCGCGCCCTTCATCAGCCCCTCGACCTCGCCCGCCCGCGCCATCGCCACCGCCTTTTCAGCAGCCGCATGGCTGTGCTCGGTCGTAACGATAGGATAGCCGGCGATATCGATTTTGGCTGCGTCGGCAGCCCGGCGGATCTTCGCCTCCGGGCCGACGAGCACCGGCTCCATCAGATTCTCGCGCGCGGCCTCGATGGCGCCAACGAGCGAGGCTTCGTCAACCGGGTGCACGACCGCGGTCTTGAGCGCCTTGAGGTCCCGCGTGCGCTCGATCAGGATCCTATAACGACGTCCCTTTTCGCGAATGGGGTCGAAATATTCATCAGCCGGTTCGGCGAGGATCGTCTTTTTTGGCGCGACGATCTCGGCCGAACCGGCCATCGCCAGTTCGCCTCGTTGATTGGTCGCCCGCGCTTCGATCGTCACCCGCCCATTGGGCGCTTTCGCCATCACCCTGGCCATGACCGTCAGGACGTCGCCGGGCGCGACGGCGCCTGAGGCTTCAATGCTCTGCCGAACCAGCTTGGAGCCCGCGCCCGGAAGACGGCCGGCGATGAGCGCGCTCATCAGCGCGCTCGCCCAGCCGTTTTGCGCCGCCTCGGCGCTGTAAGTCGGGCTGGCGGCGACCTCCGGATCGACGACCCCGGCGCCGAACGCCGTCGCCTGGGCCGCGAGCACCGAGAAGTCCTCGTTTGTCAGGACGTGGACGAGGCGCTCTTCCTCGCCAACCTTGATCGTGTCGAATGGACGATTCTCGAGTCGCGGCATGGCGAGCCTCTGCGCGGGCGCTCATAGGGGTCTAGCCCGAAAAGGCTGACATTGTCTCTTGTCATCTTCAGTCGAAGCGCGATGATGTGACGCTTGGCGTGAGACTTGGCCTCGTTCGCGCAAATGGAGAACGACATGCGGCTTATGGCCGCAGTGACATCCTGCGTTGCGACAGGCGCAATCGTTGCTGAGGCGACGACGCCAAGGCGTTGCAAGCGACGTCGGGGAGGTGAGGGTTTGCCGGCGGACCTCCCATGAGTTCTGGCGCTTCCAACGAGCGCGCCGCCTCGCAGGAGGCGGTATTCCGCTTTCTTGCCGATCCGAAGACCTACGGATTGAGCAAGCCGGTCGGGCGCATCGATACGGCGGCGGCGATCGTATTTCTGGCGGGTCCCGACGCGTACAAGGTCAAGCGGGCTGTCAAGTTTCCTTTCATGGATCTATCGACGCTCGATAAGCGCCGGAGCGCCTGTGAGACAGAGATCGCGGTCAACCGCGCCTCGGCGCCGGGCGTCTACCTGGCGGCCACGCCGATCACGCGATCGAGGCAGGCGTTTGCGATCGGCGGCAAGGGCGAAATCGTCGAATGGCTCGTCCACATGCGACGGTTCGACGAGAATTCGACGCTCGACCGCCTCGCCGCCCGGGGCGCTCTGTCGAACGAGATCATCGACAAGCTGACGGTCGCCATCCGCCGCTCGCACGCCCGGGCGCCGCTGAGGGATGCGGCGCAGTGCGCGCGCGCGATCGAGACCTACATCGAGCAAAACGACGCCGCTTTCGCCGAGCGGCCCGATCTCTTCGACCCCCCGGCCGCGCGGAAGCTGACCGCGGAGGCCCGACTCGCCTTCGCGACCGTGCGCCCGCTCCTGCTCAAGCGGGGCGAGGCAGGGTTCGCGCGTCGCTGTCACGGCGACCTGCATCTCGGCAACATCGTTCTCATCGACGGCGAGCCGACGTTGTTTGATGCGATCGAATTCTCCGACGAGGTCGCGAGCGGCGACCTGCTCTATGATCTGGCGTTCCTGATCATGGATCTCGAGGAGCGCGGCCTGCGCCCCGCCGCCAACCGGTTGCTCAACCGTTACCTCGCGCCCGAGCCGCCCGAAGCTTTGGCGGGCCTTGCCGCGCTGCCGCTATTCTCAAGCGTGCGGGCGGCGATCCGGGCGAAAGTCAAGGCGGCGGGGGCGGAGCGGCTCGAAGGCGCCAAGCGCGACGAGGCGCGCGCGCTGGCGCGCGGCTATTTCGATTGCGCCGCCGACTTCCTTCGTTACGTCCCGCCGCGGCTCGTCGCAGTAGGCGGGCTCTCCGGCGTAGGCAAGAGCGCGCTCGCCGGCGCGCTCGCGCCGCGGCTCGGCCGGACGCCCGGCGCGCTGTGGCTGCGCAGCGACCTCGAGCGCAAGGCGATGTTCGCGGCCGAGGAGACCACCCGCCTGCCGGCCTCGGCCTATGCTGGCGAAGTCACCCGCGACGTCTACCGGCGGCTGATCGACAAATCCAGGATTGCGCTTCGCTCGGGGCAGGCGACAGTGCTCGACGCGACCTTCGCCACGGCTTTGGAACGTGAGGCCGCGGTCGGCGCGGCGGCCGAGGTCGGCGTGGCCTTTGCCGGCCTTTTTCTCGACGCTCCGCTCGCCACGCGGCTCAAGCGCATCGCCTCGCGGACCGCTGACGCCTCTGACGCCGACGCCGACGTCGCGAGTCGGCAGACGGCTGAGCCGCTCGGGGAGCGAGGATGGACTGCGTTCGCCGCGGTGGGAAATCTGGACGAGACTGCGAGTCTCGCGCTGACCCGGCTCAGAAATAGCTGACGACGGCGCGGCGGCGCCTCTCCTCGAGCGCCCAGCGCGGGTAGGCGAGGACGTCGCGGCCGTCGGCTCACCGAGGGCATGATGATGGCGCGCGGCAGAGAAATCCTCGGGCCTGTTATGAGCCGGCTCAATGCCCGACGCTCACCTTCTCAGAGGCGGCTCAGACGGAACCACGGTCATGCGGTAAGCAAGTACCCGCATGACCGCGGTTCAGCCCAGGCGCTGTGCCCCCGCAGGCCTTTTTTATCGTCTCTGGGTGGGAGGTGCAAAATCTTGCGCTGAATGTTTTAACCAGCTCTGTGATCCGCGTCACAGGCTTTAGCCGCGTCCAAGAGTATAACTAGGCGAGGAGAAATGA
>Ga0335073_10005366_pt1 | contig 17982 bp, 19 predicted proteins | sample Lox_Sample_22_FD_207093 | JGI IMG/M metagenome (GOLD analysis project Ga0335073, IMG submission 207093) | Soil microbial communities from Loxahatchee National Wildlife Refuge, Florida, United States - Lox_Sample_2.2 | ecosystem: Environmental > Terrestrial > Soil > Wetlands | place: USA...
CTAGCGGTTGTTATGGGCGAGCTTTCGGGCGCGGAGCGCGAGCGCGGCGAGTCCGATGGAGAGAAGAATCAGCGTAGACGGCTCCGGAGCGGCGTCATCGCTGGTAATCGAAGGGGTGGCAATCGTGGCCGAAAAGGTGACGTCGCTCACCGAGCTAAACACGAGATTGCCGAGGTAGCTCTGGAGATAATGCCCTCCCATCTGCACGTTCCCGAACGCGGCCGAGGGAGTGATGGGACCGATGGCCGTCTGAAGATTGTAGGTCAAAGCATCGGAAGTGACGATGTCCAGCCAGTCCGGCTCATCATAGTGCCAGATTCCGATCGTTTCCTCTTCCGGATTGACGAAGACGGCTTGCGTATCGGCCAAATCCGCGGTGCCGATGGTGTCGATGTAAACCGTGCCGTCGATGCCGCCCGGCGTGCTCAGATCCTCGCTGCAGCAGGACGGCGTGGTGATGTCACTGGTGCCGGTGGTTAACGAAATGGTGAACGGCTCATTGGTGAACGCCGTCAGACCGGCGGTTCCCGTGGCCACCCCCTGAAACGTGTAGGTGATGGTGGCCGCGCCCGCCAATCCGGCCGCGAAAAGTGCGCAAAAACCAATGGTTCTGAGTCGCAAAGAGAGTTCCTCCTGCGATTGACTATGACGTTTCGGTTTTCGGATTAAAACTGCCCGCGGTCCAGGAAAGGGACTGGAAAATTTAACGCGCGCGCCCCGTCTCGCTGGCGAGCTTGCTGGCCAAGGGCCGATCCTGCCCGGAATATTTGTTGCCCACTTTCTTGCGATAAGGCACGGCCACGCGGGAGCTGAGCTGCTCGAAAGTGAAAGAACAGATGCGCATGCCGGGATAGAGGGCCACTGGCATTCTTCCCAGGTTACTTAACTCGAGCGTCGCCTTACCGACCCATCCCGGATCGAACAGGCCGGCGGTCCCGTGCACGATAATGCCGATGCGCCCCAGGCTGGAGCGGCCCTCCAGACGTCCGAGCACGTCGTCGTCAAGCTCCAGCGTTTCTTCGGTGATGGCCAGCGCGAATTCGTGCGGCTGAAGAATGAACGGCTCGCCCGAGGGGACGGTGATGGTGCGCATCAGGTCCTGAATGGCGGTGCGGTCCTTCAGATCGATGTAAGCGTGGCGGCTGTGCTCGAAGACGCTGAAATCGTTGCCCAGGCGGAAATCGACCGAGCAGCTTCCAAACTGCTCCGGCGGGAGCGCGGGCGTGATTTTAATTCTGCCCTCGTCCAGGTAGCGCCGGATGTCGATGTCGGAAAGGACCATGGTTTTAAGTTAACAGGTGCGCACGCCGCGTTTGCTCCTCCGGCTACGCTAAAATGACCATCCGAGAGGTTCTTCATGCGAATTGCGCTGTCTGTTGTTTTCGCCGCCGCCGTTTGCGCGCCCCACGTCCGTGCCCAACGGCTTGCCGAATGGCCGACGCACAGCGGCGATCCGCAGCGAACGGGATGGCAGAAATACGCGCCCTCGATCACGCCGGAGAGCGTGAAGAATTTCAAGCTGCTGTGGACCATGAAGTTCGAAAACAAGCAGAAAGGCTTGTATTCGCTGATGGAGCCGCTGATTGTCGGGCGCGTGGTCACCAATCACGGCTTCAAGGAAATGGCGCTGGTGGCCGGCAGCGACGATAATATTTTCGCCATCGACGCCGATCTCGGCCGGCTGCTGTGGCAGAAACATTTCGTTTATTCGTCGGAGACGCCGCAGACCAAAATTTCCACCTGGCTGTGCCCGGGGGGATTGACGGCGACGCCGGTGGTGCGCCCCGCGCCCACGTTCGCGAGACGGCCGGCGACGCCGAGCCCGGAAGCGGCTGCGTCACATCCACAATCGGCTACGCCGGCGCGACGGCCGTCGCCGGTGCGAGGCGTGTTCGTGCTTTCAAGCGATGGATCGCTGCACGAATTGAATCTGGCGAACGGCGAGGATATTTCGCCGCCGCTGAAATTCCAGCCGCCGAACGGGAAAGCGTACAGCCTCAGCATGGAAGATGGCATTATTTATTCGACCACCGCACAGCACTGCGCCGGCAATCCCAACGGCGTTTACTCGATCGATCTGGATAGTCCCGATAAAAAAGTTTCGATGTTCGAAACCAACGGCGGCGGCATCTGGGGATTGGGCGGACCCTCGATTGGCAGCGACGGAACGATTTACGCCGAGGCCGGCGACGGCGCGTGGGACCCGGCGAAGGGGCAATATTCCGACACCGTGCTGGCGCTTTCGCCGCGCGATTTGAAGCTGAAGGACTGGTACACGCCGACCAATCGCGAATGGATCACCAAGCGCGATCTGGATATGAACACCACGCCGACCGTTTTTCCGTACAAGGGCCGCGATCTGCTGGTGACGGCGGGAAAAGAAGGCCGGCTGTTCATGCTCGATTCGAAATCGCTGGGCGGAGCGGATCATCGCACGCCGATGTTTCGCAGCGAACTGATTTCCAACTGGGATAACGTCGATTTCGCCGGCGAAGGCATCTGGGGAGGGTTCGCCACCTGGGAAGATTCCAAGGGCACGCGCTGGGTGCTGGCTCCCATCTGGGGCGCGATCAATCCGAAAGTGAAATTCGCGGCGATGAACGGCGACGCTCCGCATGGCGGCGTGGCGGCGTTCAAGGTGGAGGAGAAAGACGGCAAGACGGTGCTGACGCCGGCGTGGGTTTCACGTGACATGATCAATCCGGCGCCTCCGGTGGTCGCCGGCGGCGTGGTGTTCGCGCTGTCGAGCGGCGAATGGGTTCGCCAGGCGGATGAGACGCACGGCGGTTTGTTCACCGTCGAGCAGCGCGCGGCGCATTCCGAACACGCGGTGCTGTACGCGCTCGATGCGGAGACCGGAAAAGAATTGTGGTCGAGCGGCGACGGCGTCACTTCATTTACGCATTTCGCCGGCATGGCGGTGGCGAATGGACGCGTGTATTTCGCGACGTTCGACAATACGCTGTACTCGTTTGGGATTCCGATGGAACACTAATTATGCTTCCTGCGATTCACAATGCGATGTGGCCCGGCATCGTCGGCAAAGGCCCCGGCGCGGAGCCGTTTATCGATTTGGCGACGATGCTCGACCTGACGGCGGCGGCCGAAGTGGACGGCGTGCGCTTCGATGGCGTCGATTTGTTTTTATCGGAGCCGCACACGCCGATTGATTCGACCGCGGACGATCTGAAGCGGCTGGCGGAGGAGATCGCGCGGAGAAATCTGGTGGTGGGGTCGGTGGTGGCGCCGATCTGGCCGGCGCTGGGCGGCGGTTCCGCCATGGGACCGCCGGAGGAGATCGCGCGATTTTTGATGCAGGTCAGCAAAGCGTGCGGCATCGCGAGAAGACTTCGCGATCTCGGCGTGCGGCGCTATGGAATCGTGCGCATCGATTCGGCGTGCACGCCCGCGGATTGGGCGCGCGATCCGGCGGCGAACACGAAACGCATCGCGGCGACGTTTCGCGAAGCGTGCCTGATCGCCAACGATTTCGGCGAGCGGCTGGCGGCCGAGGGCGAAATTTGCTGGGGCGGAATGCACAGCTGGAAACGGATGGTGGAGCTGCTGCAAATGGTGGGAAGGCCGGAGACGCTCGGGTTTCAGGCGGATATGGCGCACACGCTGCTGTTCACGCTCGGCTACAATGCGCCGGAGGATCGGCTTCTGCCGGAAGATTTCGACTGGTCCGATCCGGACGTGCTGGATGAAGCGCTGCGCACCATGACCCGCTCGCTGCGGCCGTGGACCATCGATTTTCACGTGGCGCAAAACGACGCGACGGTGAAAGGCTCGGGATCGCATGATAAAACCGGCCGTCATTGTTTGCCTGGCGATCCCCACGGGAAAATGGATATCGTGCGCGCGGCCGGGTTTTGGATGCGCGATGAAAACGACAACCTGACGCGCGCCTTCGAACATATCTGCTGGGATGGCTGCATGTTTCCAAATGAAGTCATGTTGAATCCGCAGACATGGCGGGAAATTTTGAAGACGATGATCGCGGTGCGTGACGCGCATGGGTGGCAGGCGCAAAAAACACGTCTGGAAAAGGCATGGCAGGAAAAAGCCTGAACGTCGGGATGGTCGGTTACGGCTTCATGGGCCGCGCGCATTCGAACGCGTTTTTGCAAGCCGGACGATTTTTTGATCTACCGTATCGGCCGGTGCTGAAGGCGATCTGCGCGCGAAACGCGGAACGGGCGAAATGTTTCGCGCAAAACTGGGGCTACGAATCGATCGAAACCGATTGGCGAAAGCTGATCGCGCGCGAGGATATCGATTTGATCGATATCGCCAGCCCCAACGATACGCACGCGGAAATCGCCATCGCGGCGGCGGGCGCGGGCAAGATGGTGCTGTGCGAAAAGCCGCTGGGGCGAAACGCGAGCGAAGGGAAACGCATGACGGACGCCGTGGAATCGGCCAAAGTCGCCAACATGGTTTGGTACAACTATCGCCGCGTGCCGGCCGTTGCTCTCTTAAAAAAATTGATCGACGAAGGCCGGCTGGGACGCATTTTCCACTATCGCGCGAAATTTCTTCAGGACTGGACCATCTCGCGCGATCTGCCGCAGGGCGGCGAAGGGTTGTGGAGGCTGGATGCGTCGGTCGCCGGCAGCGGCGTGACCGGCGATTTGCTGGCGCACACAATCGATACCGCGATGTGGCTGAATGGGCCAATCCGCGAAGTTACAGCAATGACCGAGACGTTCATCAAGGAACGCAAGCACAACTTGACCGGCACGGTTGAACCGGTGGGAATCGATGACGCCAGCGCGTTCTTGTGCCACTTCAAAAACGGGTCGCTGGCGACGTTCGAAGCCACGCGCTATGCGCGCGGGCACAAGGCGCTGTACACGCTCGAAATCAACGGCGAGCATGCCTCGGCGATGTGGGATCTGCACGATCTGCATCGTATTCAATTTTTCGATCATCGCGACGAGGGCAACCTGCGCGGCTGGCGCAGCATTCATGTCACCGACGCCGACCATCCTTACATGAAGCGCTGGTGGGTGCCCGGTTTGCAGATCGGTTACGAGCACACGTTCATTCACCAGGTGGCCGATTTTCTGGAAGGGCTGGCAAACGGCACGCCCGCCGCGCCGACGTTTCGCGATGCCCTGGCGACGGACGTGGTGACTGACGCGGTGCTGCGGTCCGCAAAATCGCGGCAATGGGAAAAAATTTCTGGAGAATGAAAATGACTCGCGTTCTGCTGGCGATTACACCGATTCTGTTGTCTGCGCAATCGCACTTCACGCAGCCCGATCCGATCAATTTCGAGGATCACGCCGGATGGAAACAGATTTTCGACGGGTCCACGCTGAATGGCTGGGATGGCAGTCCGGATGTGTGGCGCGTCGAAAACGGTGCGATCGTCGGCGAATCGAGTCCGCAACATCCCGCGGGTACGACTTACATTTTGTGGACCGGCGGCGAGCCGAAGGATTTCGAGCTGAAGGCTGAGATCAAGCTGGAAGGCGAGCACGCCAACAGCGGCATTCAGTATCGTAGCGCGCGCGTGGGAGCGCGACAGGTGCGTGGCGGGCCGGTGCCCAATGCGAAATTCGCCCGCTGGAACGTGAAAGGCTACCAGGCGGATTTCGATTACGCCAATCAGTACAGCGGACAGCTTTATGAGCAGGGCACGCCGCGCGGGATCATCGCCTGGCGCGGCCAGATGGTGCGAGCCGAACAGGGAAAGCATCCGCGCCTGCTGGCCACGCTGGGCGATTCCGATGAGTTGAAAAAATTCATTCGCACCGGCGACTGGAATCAGATGCACGTCATCGCCCGCGGCCATGAAATGATTCACATTCTGAACGGACACGTGATGGCGATTTTCATCGATGACGATCCCACCATGGCCGTCTTGCAGGGGATCATCGGGTTGCAGATTGAAGGCGGCGGTAACGTTAAAGTTTCGTTTCGGAATCTCTGGCTAAAAACGTTGAATTAAATAGCCCGGGAACTCGCCGCCTTCTATGAGCGCGGCTTATCTGCGTCCGCCGCGTCCTCCTCCAAAGTGGCCGCCGCCGAAGTGGCCGCCGCGAAAGGCATGGCCGCCAGAATATCCATGATATCCGCCGTAGTAGCCCCCACCCCAACCCCAATAACTGTATGGATAAACGTACGGTGTCGAATAGTAGTAATCGGGACCGTAGTAATCATACGGGTACGGTGGATAGTAGCCGTAAGGGTAACCGTAGGCGTAAGGCGCAACGTACGGCGCCGGGGCCACGGGGGCGACTCCGATTCCAACTCCGAAGTGAACAGCAGCCATCGCCGGCGACGCTCCCATCATCACCAGCATCGCGATTACAGCGAGTGTCGGAATGCCGAATTTCTTAAACATAACGTCTCTCTTTCCGAGGAATCGCTCGCCGATCCTCAGTTAGTTTGACGCTACGGCCGCCGCTCGGACCCTACTCAAAAGACAGGATAACTTTGGCCGAATTGCCGCTAATCATCGCCTGAAATCCTTTTTCAAACTCGGTGTAGCGGAAGCGGTGGGTGATCACCGGATGAATGTCCAGTCCGGATTGCAGCATCACGGTCATCTTGTACCAGGTTTCGTACATTTCGCGGCCGTAGATGCCTTTGATGGTCAGCATGTTGAATACGACCGTCCGCCAATCGATGGACATTTCTTTATCGGGGATACCGAGCATGGCGATTTTCGCGCCATGGCTCATGTTGGCGATCATGTCGCGGAAGGCGTTTCCGTTGCCCGACATTTCGAGGCCAATATCGAAGCCTTCCGTCATGCCGAGCTGCTTCTGCACGTCGGCCAGCGTTCCTTTGGTGACGTCGAGCGCGACCGTGGCCCCCAATTTTTTCGCCAGATCGAGGCGGAATGGGTTCATGTCGGTGACAACGACGAAGCGCGCGCCGGCATGTTTCGCTACCGCGCAGGCCATCAGGCCGATGGGACCAGCCCCCGTAATGAGGACGTCTTCGCCGAGCACGGGAAAGGAAAGCGCGGTGTGGACGGCGTTGCCAAACGGATCGAAAATTGCCGCGATATCCAAATCCACGTGCGGCGCGTGACGCCAGATATTGGTCACCGGCAGGACGATGTATTCGGCGAAACAGCCCGGCCGGTTCACGCCGACGCCGAGGGTGTGCGCACAAAGATGGCGGCGTCCGGCGAGGCAGTTTCGGCAATGGCCGCAGGTGACGTGGCCTTCACCGCTGACGATTTCGCCAGGTTTCAGGCCGCCGACATTGGAGCCGACCTCGACGATTTTGCCGACGAATTCATGGCCGATCGCCATCGGGACGGGAATGGTGCGCTGCGCCCAATCGTCCCATTTATAAATGTGAACGTCGGTGCCGCAGATTCCCGCACGGAGCACGCGAATCAGAACGTCGTTGATTCCGGGCTTGGGCGCTTCGATTTCTTCGAGCCACAACCCCGGCTCGCGTTTGCTTTTCACGAGGGCTTTCATGGAATCCTTATTCTAACGAGTTTGCACAAAAGCCCGAGAGCCCGCCGGTTTCGGAAGTTCATGCACCATTCGCGCCAGCCGTGGAGGGCGGACGTTTAGTCCGCGCGGGACTTTAGTCCCGCTGCCGAACCGCGGGGCCCAAAGCTCGCAGCGGTCTATTAATCCCGCCCTCCAAGCCGAAGGTGAACGTAGCCAAAAGTCTCCCAGCCCGATGCCATCAGGATTCAAGCTAAAAGTTCCCGGCGCGAAGTTTACGTATTCGGAATAAGCGGCGACGGGCGACATGAAATCCTCGCTGATCCCGGTTCGCGCGGCAACGGCTTCGAGCGAGTGAAATCGATTCGCTCACCGTTACCGGCGATGAAAAAACTACGCGCGGTCAGGACCGCTTTTCGCTAAGCCGCTGGGCGAATCGTTCGACGTTAACGATGAATCGTTCATGCGTGCCCTCGGCGATTTTTTCCTTTTCGTCGAAGGCCTCCACTTTGAAGCGAACCATGCGGCCGTCGATTTCGGTCACTTCGCTGTGAAAGCTCACCTGCATACCGAGCGGAGTCGCCGCCAGATGACGCAGGTGAACTTCGGTCCCCACCGAATCAAAACCAGCATCGAGCAGCGGCACGATGGAGTCGCGCGCGGTCATTTCCAGTTGCATGATCAGCGACGGGGTTGCCAGAACGCGCGCGCTTTCGAGGCCCAGAAAATTGACGGCGAGATCGGCCGTGACGGTGCCGCGATGCTCGCCCTTGGTTCCGATCGGAATGGCAGGCATGTACGATCTATGTTATCGTCAAAGTGTATGTCCATTCCCAATGTGAAGCGGTATCGCATCAGCAGTCCGGACGGATCGATGTCGGCCACGCTGATGGCGGTGCTGCCGAAGAACGTCGACGTGAACCAGTATCTGTCGGAAGCCGCGCAGCGCTTCGATTGGAAAGCGCATCAGGAAGCGCAGCAGAAGCAGTTCAAGATCCGCGTCGGACAGCAGAAGCAGAAGAAGGCGAAGTAACCAGCGCTTCCCGCGTCAGGCGGGCCGTTTCTTCCCAGGAAAACATTCGCGCGCGCAAGGGGCCATCCACGGTCAGGCGTATGCGCAGCGTTTCGTCCCGGGTGACTCGCGCGAGCGCGGCGGCGATTTGCTCTTCGCTCGCCGGATCGAAATACAGCGCCGCATCGCCGGCCACTTCACGCAGCGGCGCGATCTCCGAACAGGCCACCGGAATCCCCGCCGCCAGCGCTTCCAGCACCGGAATGCCGAACCCCTCGAAGGTCGACGGGTACACGAAAGCCCGCGCTCGCGCGTACCATCCCAACAGGTCCCTTCGCGGAATCCAACCGGTTAACTGCACGCGATCCTTCAGGGCCAATTCTCGAATCAGCGATTCGATTTGTGCGGTCTGAAATCCGCGCATTCCGGCGAGAACCAGCCGCGAATCGCTTTTCCATGCCGCAAAGGCGCGAATCAGCCGCCCGATATTCTTGTGCGGATGCAGCGTCGATACGCACAGCACCACATTTTCCACGCGCGAACGGTCCAGCGAAAAAAACGCCCGCTCCACGCCCAGCGGAACCACGCGTACGCGATCGCGCGTGAACGGATAGAATCTTTCGAGGTCCGCGCCCGTCGCCTGCGAATCGGCGATCAGCCGCCGCGCCGTTTTTGCCGACGCCCACAGCAGCACATTCCAGAACGGCAGATCGAACCAGCGGAAGTGCTCGGGATGGCGCTTGTGCTGCAAATCGTGAAACGTGGTGACGCAAGGGCACGGCGCGAAAACCGGCGCGGTGAAACCGGGATTGAACAAAACGTCCAGCCGGTAGCGCGACGCTTCCAGCGGCAAAATCGTCTGTTCCCATAAGATGCGCGCCGGGCGGAAGCGCGCGTGCAGGCATTGCGGCGTATCGTGGAAATTTGCGGCGTGCGGCGTCAGATCCGCGCCAGTTTCGAGATTGCGAAACACGAAATATTCGTTTTCGCGATCGATCTGCGCCAGCGCCTTCAGCAGCTCGCGCAGATAAATTTCCGTTCCGCCCACCGCGCCGGGGATCAGATACAGCGCATTGATCCCGATCTTTAACATTCGATCCGCGCCATTAGCGGCTTATCTGCGCAAGCGCGGTTCGCGCCGGCTGATTCTGCGGATTCAAGGCCAGCGCGCGCTGATATTCGCGAATCGCGGCGGGGCGGTCGCCCTTCATGGCGTCGATGTTGCCGCGGTAATAATAGGTCACGTCGAAGCCCGGATCCAGGCGCTGGGCTTGATTGAGTTCATCCAGCGCTTCCGGCAAGTGCTGATGCTCGGCATAAACTTTGGCGATCTGGGTGTGAACCGCGGCAGTGTTAAGGCTGGTGAGCGCCTGCTGCAATTTTGCCAGCGCCTGCTGCCACTGGCCCGCGCAATCGAGCGCCAGCGCCCAATCGACCAGCAGATCCGGCTGAACCGGACCCAGATGAGACGCGGTTGCGTACGATTTCGCCGAATCCGCGCAATCCTGAACCTCAAATTGCGCGTAAGCGAGCTGAAAGCGCGGGCGGTATTTCGCCGGCGATTTTTCCACCGCGTCCGACCACAACGCCAGCGGAGTCGACCACACTTCCGCGCGCTTGTAGGTCAGCAGGCAGCACAACGCGACGGCCGCCGCGCCGGTCCAGACCACCTGGTTGAATTTCAGGCGCCGCAGAAATTCGCAGCAGACCAGCAATAATCCGGCCAGCGGCAGATACGCGCGACGCTCCGCCATCACGTCGGTCAGCGGAACGAAGGAAGAGGTGGGCGCGACCAGCAATAAAAATACGAACACGCCGAAAGACGCCAGCGGGAATTTTTTGCGGTAAATCCACGCGCCGGCGAGCAGCGCGGCCAGCGCCAGCAACCCTAGAATCGCGCCGTGTTCGAAAATCGAGTGGGACAAGGCAACATCGGGATCGATATTTTGTCCGGCGGGCAAAAAGAACAGCCGGATATAATTCCAAACCACGCGGCATTGGGTGAAAAAATACGTCGCCGGAGTGATCTCGCGCAGGTGGAACCCGGCGGTATTGGACGCGAAAATCACGCGCCACACCACCACCGCGCCCGCCGCGCCGGCGACGGCGAAGATCGCGTAAAGCCGGATATTTTTTTTCAATCCCCCGCGCGACCAGAAATAATCGGTCATCAGAATCAGCGCGGGAAGCGTCAGGGTGTGCTCCTTCGACGCCAGCGCCGCGCCGAACAGCGCCACGATGGCCAGCGACCGCGCGAGAGTAATCGACTCGCCAGGCTTGTAGACGAAAACCGCGAACGCCGCGTAGTAAAACATCACGCTCAGCGCCTCGGCGCGCTCGCTCACGTAGGCTACCGATTCGGTCTGCAAGGGATGCAGCAGGAAAATCGCGCCCGCGAATACCCCCAGCGCCGCGCGCATTTTTCCCGCCACGCCCGCCCATTCTGCCAGCTTCGCCACAATCAGCGAAATCAAAACAGAGGCGACGAAATGCAGCAGCAGCCCGGTTTGGTGATATCGCCCGGGATCGTTTCCGCCGGCGATTTTATAGTCGATCCAGAAGCTGAGCATCAGCATCGGCCGTAATTGTCCCACCCACGCCGAAAAACGATCGGTCAGGTGCGGCGAAAAGAACGGCGCGGTGCGATCGTCGAACACAAACTCGCCGTTCAGCGCCGGGCCGTACACCTGAAACACCACGATCAACCCCACCAGCGCGGCCAGCCAGGGCCACCATCGCGACCATAAAGCGGCCTCAGGCGCAGCGGAAGATTCGCGCTTCGGCGCGGTCTGCGGCTTCGCTTCCTTCTGCTTCCTGCTCTTCTTCATTGCCGGTTCTGATTTTTTTCTAACGCGTCTCTTTCTATTGAAGCCAGGCGAAACTCCAGAATGGCCACGCGCTGCATGGTCGCGATGTTCAAATCCTTCAATCGCGAAAGGATCAGCGACAGCCGGTACAGCACCGCCAGAAACACCGCGCCGGCGATCAACAACATCGCCAGCGGCGGATCCTTTACGCCCAGCGCGGCGGCCAGCCAGCGCTGCGCCGCGCTCCATTCAAGAACGACCAATAACACCAGCGCCGCGGCCAGCCAGCTCACCGAATATTCCACGCGAATGTGGGCGCGCCGCACGGACCCGAGCACCCACACGATCAGCAGCACGCTGAAGCCGATCATCACATGATTCAGACGGTCCATTTATTTCCTCCGTCCTTCGAATTTCAGGATATTCACGAACACTCCCAGCAGCACGTGCACCGGATAATAGAGCGACCGCAGCGGCGTAATGGTGCTGCGTCCGGCGCGCCGCGGGCGCATCTGGACCGGCACCTCGACGAAGCGGAAGCGCTTGCGCTGCAGCACCACCAGCGCCTCAATTTCCGGATACTCCAGCGGAAAGCTGCGGCTGAACAGCCCCAGCGCGGTGCGGTTCACGCCGACAAATCCCGAGGTGGGATCGCGCACCGGACGCCCCAGAATCGGCCGCAGCATAAAGCGGAAGAAAAGGATACCCAGCCGGCGCAGAAATCCGCTATGCTGGCCGTTGCCGGCTGTAAATCGCGATCCGATCACCATCTCGCAATTTTCGCGCTTCAGCGTCTCGAAAATTTTGGGAATATAGCGCGGATCATGCTGGCCGTCGCCATCGACGCGGATCACGTAATCGTAGCCCAGCTCGAACGCCAGCCGGTAGCCGGCCTGCACGCATCCGCCCAGGCCCAGATGCGCCGGCAGCGGCAACACCTCCGCGCCCGCCGCGCGCGCCGCGGCGATGGTCTCGTCGATCGAGCAATCATCCACCACCAGAACCGGCACGCCGGGCATCACCTGGCGCACTTCGCTCACCACTCCGCCCACCGCGCCCTGTTCGTTGAACGCGGGGATCAGAACCAGCAGCCGCAAGCCGTTCACAGCTCCGCCACCTGCCGCAGCGTAATCGAATGCCGCTTCAGCAGCTCGCGAAACTCTCGCGATCCAAGCCGTGCGGAGCGCGCGATCTCGCGCCGCTTTTTCCACAGCCGCGGCAAACGGAACAGCGCCGAGACGTGAGCTCGAAACACCACGAACGGCAGCAGCGACGCCGCCGATCCGGCCGCGCGAAACTCGGCCGCTTTGCCGCGCCCTTCAAGCAGTGACTCCAAGTGCCAGAAATACCGCGCCAGCGAGGCAAACGGCGCGGCCAGCAGCATCGGCAGCGGGAAATTTTTGATCGCCGTGTACAAGCGGTTACGCTCGACGTAATACGCCTTCAGCAGCGAAGCGCGTCCCGCGGAATGGGAATAGCGATGCTCCACGATCGCTCCGGCCACGTACACGCAATCCCATCCCGCGCGCCGCCCGCGCAGGCCGAGGTCGGTGTCCTCACAGTATAGAAAAAAAGATTCGTCGAACAGGCCGATCTCGTCCAGCATTTTCCGCCGGTACAGCGCGGCCGATCCGCTGGGCAGCAGCGCCTCGTCGCTCCGGGCGAATTTCGCCGGCGATTCGCCATGCCCGCGCTGCCTGCTGGACCCGTCGGCCGCGATGCGCATGCCCGCCGAATCAAGCTGATCGGCGTCGAGCAGCACTTCCGATGCAAACATTCCCGCAGCGGGATGTTTTTCGGCCGCGGCAACCAGTTTTTCCAGCCACTCGGGATGCGCCACCGCGTCGTCGTTGAGCGTCGCCAGGTACGGCGCAGCGGAGGCCCGAAATCCCTGGTTTATCGCCGCGCCGAAGCCGCGATTCGATGCGTTCGCGATCACGCGCGCGTTTTTCGCCGCGCTCTGGTGAGCGGTCCCGCCGGCGCCGCTATTGTCGACTACCATCACTTCAAACCGCTTGAACGTCTGATCCTCAAGGGAACGTAAACAATTCGCCAGAGCGTCATCAGCCGCGAGCGTGGCGACGACAACAGTGACGATGGGCGCGGGCAATAGACGATTTTAACAGTAAGATCCCATTCCGCTGAAACAGCGCACCGCCGAAGCCCGGCGGCTTACGGCGCTTCGAGAAACGATGTAATGTAGACCTATGAAGATTTTCACGGCCGCGCTGTTGGCCATTTCCTCCATCGCGCTCCTCGCGCAGCAGCCGAACGGCGCCGGCGTCAATTCGCCGTGGCCGTCTTCGCAGGTGATCTCGCCCGCGGACCTCGCCAGGAGCCTCAAAGGACTCGACGCGGCCATCCTGCAAGTCGGCTTCGCCAAGCTCTATGACGTAAAGCACATTCCCGGATCGATCTACGCCGGACCCGCGTCGCACGATCTGGAGCCGTTGAAAAAAGCTCTCGCCGGCGTTCCTAAAAACCGCGAAATCGTCCTTTACTGCGGCTGCTGCCCGTGGGACCATTGCCCCAACATGAAGCCGGCGTACAATCTGTTGAAAAGCCTCGGCTATACCAAAATCAAGGTAATGGAGATCCCCAACAATTTCGGCTCCGATTGGGTCGATAAAGGCTATCCCGTCGAAGGCTCCGCCGCGACCAAATGACCGACTGGAAAACCAACGGTATCCGCGTCGTTCGCGCGAAGGAACTGGATCTGAACACTCCGCAAACGCCGGGCATGACGCGGGCAGCCGCGATCACCCACGCGCGAGCCGGAGCCACTAAGCTGTGGGCGGGAACGGTGCTGGTCGAGCCGCAAGCCAAAACCGGCGCGCATCATCACGGCGAACTGGAAACGGTGCTGTACATCGTGCGCGGGCGCGCCCGTTTTCGCTGGGGCGAGCATCTGGAATTTTTCGCCGAAGCCGATCCCGGCGATTTCATCTACGTGCCCCCGTTCGTCCCGCACCAGGAAATGAACGCGAGTCCGGAGATGCCGGTGGAGGCGGTGGTGGTGCGCAGCGGCCAGGAGCCGGTAGTGGTCAATCTGAACATCGAAAGCGCGGAGCAGCCGGTGGAGGTTCGCTGGACGGAGTCCTTTCACCCGCACCGTTAGATCAGGCGCTGCAATTTGGTCCCGGTGCGGATGATGGTTTCATTCCGCTCTGGACCGATCGATACCCCGCCGATTTCCACACCGGTGGTCTCTTCGAGAAAGTGCAGATAATCGCGAGCCGCGCCCGGCAGATCGTCGAACGCGGTCGCGCTTCGCGTCGGCGTCAGCCATCCCGGCAGAGCTTTGTAAATCGGCTGGATCGCTTCCAGTTCGCGATACGTCGCCGGCATTTCCTTCACTTCTTTCCCGCACAACCGGTAGCCGATGCACACCGGAATCTGTTCCAGATGATCCAGCACGTCGAGCTTGGTGATCACCAGCGTATCGAAGCCATTGACCATCGCGGTGTAGCGTAACAGCGGCACATCGAACCAGCCGCAGCGCCGCGGCCTTCCGGTGACCGCGCCGAATTCGTTTCCTTCGCGGCGCAGCAGATCGCCCGCCGCATCGTTGCTCTCGGTGGGAAACGGACCCGATCCGACGCGCGTGATGTATGCCTTCGATACGCCGATGATGCCGTCGATTTTCGTCGGAGGCACGCCGGTCCCGGTGCAGGCGCCGCCGGCCGCCGCGCTCGACGAAGTAACAAATGGATACGTCCCGTGATCGATATCCAGCATGGTGCCCTGCGCGCCTTCGAACAAAATTCGCTTGCCGCGCGCCATGGCGTCATGAAGAAAGGCCGCGGTATCGCAGATCAGCGGCCGGATTTTCTCCGCGTACTGCTCGGTCTTTTCGCGAATTTCCGAATAATCGATAGGCTCATTCAGCTCGAATGTCGCGGCCAGCAGTTTTTTATCCGCGGCCAGAATGTCGTAAAGCATGCGGAAATTCTCTTGATCGAGCAGGTCCGCCATGCGAATGCCGCGCCGTCCGGTTTTATCTTCATAACACGGCCCGATGCCGCGCGAAGTGGTGCCGATGGGAATCCGATTTTCCCGCGCCTCCGACATTTTTTCGATCAGCCGGTGAAAGGGAAAAATTACGTGCGCGCGATTGCTGATGTGCAGCCGGCCCCGCACCTCGATTCCCGATTCCTCCAGCTTTTCGATTTCCTCGAGCAGCGCCGCCGGATCGATCACCACGCCATTGCCGATCACCACCTGCGTATTCGGCCGTAAAATCCCGCCGGGAATCAGCTTGAGAACGAATTTTTTGTCGCCGATAAAAATGGTGTGCCCGGCGTTGTGCCCGCCCTGATATCGCGCCACAATATCGAACCGGTCGGCGAGAAGATCCACCACTTTACCCTTACCTTCGTCGCCCCACTGCGCGCCCAGAACGATGACGTTGCTCATCTAGTGTCCGATCTTCATTGTAGCGTGCGTGTTTGTGGCCGATCCGTCCGCTTTCTGGTTGGCGCGGAGCTCGGTCCAACCGCGGCTCGACGCAGACGTCAGGACGACGCCTTCAGCGGACCGGCTCGTTCGCGCCGCGGCGCCGGACAGCATCCGGCGGCGCAAACCGCGGGTTGCGACCGGCAAAATTCCCCGATCATGCGAATCATTGCCGGATGCGTTCCCACGGTGCCGGCTCGCACCATTTTCACGCCGAGCGCATGGCACACCGCACGCGCTTCCGTGTCCAGATCGTAGAGCACCTCCATGTGATCGGAAAGAAATCCGATCGGCGCCAGCACCACATCCGAACGAATCTGGCGCAGAAAATCAACGATGTCGGGTTCGAGCCACGGCTGCCCCGGTGGTCCACTGCGGCTCTGATAGACCAGCTTCCACTCGGCGAGGCCCACGCGCCCGGCCACCGCGGCGCAGGCGGTTTCCAGCTGGCGAACATACGGACTGGCCTGCGCCATCGTGACCGGAACGCTGTGCGCGGTGAAAACCAGCCGGCCTTTGGGAAGCTGCGCGACGGCCGCACGCACGCGATCCGTCATGGCTTCGAGAAACAGCGGATGATCGGGAAACGGCGGAATTTTATCGATCACGGGCGCGTTCTCGACCGCCGCGCGCCCGCGATCCAGGTCCTCCAGATACTGCCGGCATCCGGAATAAGATCCGAAAGCGGACGTCGCAAACGCGATGGCGCGCTGCACGCCGTCGTCCCGCATCTGCCGTATGGCATCGATCAAAAAAGGATGCCAGTTGCGATTGCCCCAATAAACCGGCAGCGCCAGCGACTCGCGCAGTTTCGCGATCAGCTCACGGTTCTGATCGTTGATCGGGCTGCGGCCATCGAAGTGGTAATAATGCTCGGCCACTTCGAGCATCCGTTCGCGTGGAACGTTACGCCCGCGCAGCACGTTCTCTAAAAACGGAATCACCTCTTCATGTTTTTCAGGACCGCCGAAGGACACCACCAGCAGCGCATCGTAGACGGGCACGCTTCTATTTTATTCCGGTACCCCTTGCGGCCGGATGCGAAAATAAGTCATGTCCAACCCGGTTTCTCCGAACGGCTTGCGCCGGACTCCCGAAGCGTTTCCCGTCCTGACCGCGGCGCAGATCGATCGCCTTCGCCCCTTGGGCCGCGTCCGGAAGGTCCAGCGCGGCGACATTGTTTTCGAGTGGAACGATTCCACGCTTCCGTTTTTCGTGCTGCTCTCCGGAGCCATGGACATCGTGCAGCCGGACATGCACCACGCCGAACGGCTGATTGCCTTCCACGGTCCGGGCGAATTCACCGGAGAGATGACCATGATTTCCGGGCAGCGGTCGCTGGCGCGCGGGCGCGTCACCGAGGCGGGAGAGTTTCTCGAACTCACCTCCGAAGCCATGCGTTCCGTGGTCGCCAAAGACGCGCAGTTGAGCGAGATTCTGCTGCGCGCCTTCATTCTGCGCCGCATCGAGCTGCTGCGCGGCGGCTATGGGAACGTGATTCTGCTGGGGTCGCGTCACTCCGCGCAGACGCTGGAGCTGCGCGAATTCTTGAGCCGCAACGGCCATCCCTACACGTATATCGATCTCGATACCGACAAAAGCTCGCAGGAAATGCTCGACCGGTTTGCGGTGCAGGCCTCGGAAGTCCCGGTGGTGGTGTGCAACTGCCATACGGTACTGCGCCGGCCGTCGATTCAGGAACTGGCGAATTGCCTCGGGCTGAACGCGCAGATCGATCAGAAGCACGTCCGTGACGTGATCATCGTCGGCGCGGGTCCGGCCGGGCTGGCCGCAGCCGTTTACGCGGCGTCGGAGGGCCTGGACGCTCTGGTGATCGAGACCATGGCGCCCGGCGGCCAGGCGGGATCGAGCTCGAAAATCGAAAATTATCTGGGGTTCCCCACGGGCTTGTCGGGCGCGGAGCTGGCTGCCCGCGCGACGGCGCAGGCGCAGAAATTCGGCGCCGCCATGCTGATCGCGCGCAGCGTGGCCGGGCTCGATTGCGATTCGCAGCCCTATCACGTGATCCTCGACGACGGCCAGCCGCTGGCCACGCGGACCGTGGTCATCGCCACCGGAGCGCAGTACAATAAGCCGCGCCTCGCGAACCTGGAAAAATTCGCCGGCGGCGGCATTTACTATGGCGCCACCAACATGGAAGCGCAGGTTTGCGAAGGCGAGGACGTGGTGGTGGTCGGCGGCGGAAACTCGGCCGGGCAGGCGGCGGTTTTTCTGTCGCAAACCGCGCGGAAGGTGCACATGCTGGTCCGCTCGGGCCAGC
>Ga0335073_10005368_pt1 | contig 17973 bp, 17 predicted proteins | sample Lox_Sample_22_FD_207093 | JGI IMG/M metagenome (GOLD analysis project Ga0335073, IMG submission 207093) | Soil microbial communities from Loxahatchee National Wildlife Refuge, Florida, United States - Lox_Sample_2.2 | ecosystem: Environmental > Terrestrial > Soil > Wetlands | place: USA...
CTATCCGGCAAGATGGCAGGCATGACGCACGAGAACCTTCTCGCCGGGCCCCCGCCCGCCTACCTGCCCGATGACGCCGCAGCGGCCGAGGCGCTGCGGGCCGGCGCCGACCCGGCCGAGGTGGCCGGCGGCCATCCCGCCTACTGCGCCGCGTGGGCCGCGCTCGCCGAGCGCGCGATCTCCGGCGGCGACCCGGTCGCCGGGTACGCGTACGCCAGGACCGGCTACCACCGCGGCCTGGACCAGCTGCGCCGGGCGGGCTGGACGGGCCACGGGCCGATCCCGTGGGAGCACGAGCCGAACCGCGGGTTCCTGCGCTCGCTCTACCTGCTCGGCGTGGCCGCCGCGGCCATCGGGGAAGACGACGAGGCCGTCCGCTGCCGCGAGTTCCTGCGCGAGGCCAGCGCGGCCGCCGCGACGGCCCTGGGAGTCACCTGATGCCCGCCATCGTGATCCTGGGCGCGCAGTGGGGCGACGAGGGCAAGGGCAAGGCCACCGACCTGCTCGGCGATGACGTCGATTACGTGGTCAGGTACCAGGGCGGCAACAACGCCGGGCACACGGTCGTCATCGGCGACGAGAGCTACGCGCTGCACCTGCTGCCGGCCGGCGTGCTGTCGAAGAAGGCCACGCCGGTCATCGGCAACGGCGTGGTGATCGACCCGGCCGTGCTGATCGAGGAGATCGACGGGCTGCAGGCCCGGGGCGTGTCCTGCGACCGGCTGCTGATCTCGGCCAACGCGCACCTGATCATGCCGCACCACATCGCGCTGGACAAGGTGACCGAGCGCTACCTCGGCAGCGCCCGCATCGGCACCACCGGCCGCGGCATCGGCCCCGCCTACAGCGACAAGGTCGCGCGGACCGGGATCCGGGTGCAGGACCTGCTCGACCCGGGGATCCTGGCCCAGAAGCTCGAGCTGGTGCTGCGCGAGAAGAACCAGGTCCTCACCAAGGTCTACAACCGCCGCGGGATCGACGCCAAGGTCGCGGCCGACGAGTACCTGGGCTACTTCCAGCGGCTGCAGCGGTACGTGACCGACACCGGCCTGGTTCTCAACCAGGCGCTCGACCAGGGCAAGGTGATCCTGCTCGAAGGCGCCCAGGCGACGCAGCTGGACGTGGATCACGGCACCTACCCGTTCGTGACCTCGTCCTCCCCCACGGCCGGCGGGGCGTGCGCGGGCTCGGGCATCGGCCCGACCCGGATCAGCCGGATGATCGGGATCGTCAAGGCCTACACGACCCGGGTCGGCGCGGGCCCGTTCCCCACCGAGCTGACCGACGCCAGCGGCGAGTGGCTGCGCAAGACCGGCATGGAGTACGGCGTCACGACCGGCCGCTCCCGCCGCACCGGCTGGTTCGACGCCGTCATCGCCCGGTACGCCACCCGGGTGAACGGGATCACCGACTACTTCCTCACCAAGCTCGACGTGCTGTCCGGACTGGAGAAGGTGCCGGTCTGCGTGGCCTACGACGTCAACGGGACCCGGCACGAGGAGGTCCCCATGACGCAGACGGAGTTCCACCACGCGGTGCCGGTCTATGAGTACCTGGACGGCTGGTGGGAGGACATCTCCTCGGCCCGGGAGCTCGGCGATCTTCCCCGCAACGCCCAGGCCTACGTCAAGGCGCTCGAGGACATGGTCGGCGCCCCGTTGTGCGCCATCGGCGTGGGCCCGCGGCGGGACCAGACCCTCCAGTTGCGGCCGCTGATCTGATGCGCGTCCTGGTCATCGGGTCCGGCGGCCGCGAGCACGCGCTGGCCCGCGCCCTGGCCCGGGACGGCGACGTGACCGGCCTGCACGTGGCGCCGGGCAACCCCGGGATCGCGGCGATCGCCGAGATCCACCCGGTCACCCCGGCCGACCCGGCCAGCGTGACCGCGCTGGCCGCCCGGACCGGGGCCGACCTGGTGGTCATCGGCCCGGAGGCCCCGCTGGTGGCTGGCGTGGCCGATGCCGTGCGGGCGGCGGGGGTCAGCTGCTTTGGGCCGGACCAGGCGGCGGCCATGATCGAGGGGTCGAAGTCCTTCGCCAAGCAGGTCATGTCCGCGGCCGGCATCCCCACGGCCGCGGCCCGGACGTGCACCACCGCCGCCGAGGCCAGCCTGGCCCTGGACGAGTTCGGGCCGCCCTACGTGGTGAAGGCGGACGGCCTCGCGGCCGGCAAGGGCGTGGTCGTGACCGGCGACCGGCGCCAGGCCGAGGCGCACGCCCGGTCCGTGCTGGCCCCCGGTGGCCCGGGATCCCCCGCGGCGCTGGCCCGGGGGGGCGACCCCCCGGAACCCCCCGCGGCCGGCACGGTCGTCATCGAGGAGTTCCTGGACGGGCCCGAGGTGTCGGTGTTCGCCCTGGCCGACGGCGCGGCGGCGGTACCGCTGCTGCCGGCGCAGGACTACAAGCGCGCGTTCGACGGTGACGCCGGGCCGAACACCGGGGGCATGGGCGCCTACGCCCCGCTGCCCTGGGCGCCCCCCGGCCTGGCCGAGGAGGTGCTGGGCACGGTGATCCGGCCCGCGGTCGCCGAGCTGCGCCGCCGCGGCACCCCGTACGCCGGGCTGCTGTACGCGGGCCTGGCCCTGACCGCCGCCGGGATCCGGGTGGTGGAGTTCAACGCCCGTTTCGGCGACCCGGAGACCCAGGTGGTGCTGGACCGGCTGGCCACGCCGCTGGGCGGGCTGCTGCGCGCGGCGGCCGACGGCGGGCTGGCCGGCGCCGGCCCGCTGCGCTGGGCGCCCGGTGCCGCGGTGACCGTCGTGCTGGCGGCCGAGGGATACCCGGGCGCGCCGGTCACCGGCGATCACATCGAAGGGATAGAGGACTCACAACGGACCGCCGGGGCCTACGTCCTGCAGGCCGGCACGGCCCTGTCCGCGGGCGGGAACCTGGTCTCCAGCGGCGGCCGGGTGCTCGACGTCGTGGGGACCGGACCCGACCTGGCCGGCGCCCGCGCGGCCGCCTACGCCGCGGCGGGGAAGATCAGGATGCGCGGCGGCTGGTACCGCCGCGACATCGCCGAGCGGGTCCACTGACCTGCTGCGCCTGCAGGGCTTACGGCGAGACGACTACGCGATCACGCTGTCGGATGGCGTGTGGGCCGCCCGGCGGCACGGCCATCCCGCGAGCGTCCTGACCGCCGGTACCGCCATGGACCTGGGCGGGCTGATGCAGGACGACTACGGCCGCCGGGCCGGCGCAAAGCCACGCTGAGGTCACGTGCCTGACCGGCCGGCTGTCGCTGGTGGGGCCCGGGGTGGTTCTGGTCAGCGAATGGCGGCCCGACCACGCCCCGCCGCGGGCCGACCGCACCGACGTGCACGCCGCGCTGGCCGCCATGTCGGCGAGCAACGGCACTCCAGGCCGTGACCTGGGGCGCAAGGCAAGCATCAAGGCGAGCGCAAGAAGAGTGTCCCGGCTGGTAGCGCACGATCGTGCTGCAGGGCCGGCGAGTTCGACGGTGGCTAATGAGCCGGTCCGGAGATGCGTGAGCAGTAGCGCCAGCACCGCCGACGACCGGGCTGCTCCTGGCCCGGGCTTGGCCGATCCTGCGGTGTCCTTCCATCCGCCCTGGCTTGACGTAGCTGATTACACATATCTATCATAGTGATATCAGTTTTTACGAGCCCGAGGAGGGCCCATGGAAGCTTCAGGGAGCAGTGGTTTCCTTACCTGGATCCACCGCAGAACCCCAGCACGCATGAACACGTACACGGCGTACAGCATCGGGACCTTCGTCGCCTGGGCAGTGATCTGGGCGATCCTCGCCGCGACCGGAAAGAAAGTGACTCTGGGCTACATCTTCGCGATCTTCTTCGGATGGTGCATCGGATGGCTCTCGGCCACGATCGCCCGGGCCGTCTATCCGCCCCCGAAGAAGGTGTATCTGACCGGAGACCCCCGGTAACCATGACGGCAACGCGAGCAAGCGCCGCCGCGCTGGGACTGAGTAGCACAGGAGGCAGGCGTGGTGGCGGCCATGGCGGCGCCTCCCGCCGCTGCGCCTGCCCCGCGCATTCCCGCCGCTGCGCCTGCCCCGCGCATTCCTGCCGCTGCGCCTGCCCCGCGCATTGCCGGCGCTGCGGCAGGATAGAGGGGTGATTGAGCGGTATACCCGGCCGGAGATGGGCCGGGTCTGGAGCGAGGCGCACAAGTACGAGCTCTGGTGCCGGGTCGAGGTCCTGGTGCTCGAGGCGCACGCCCGGGCGGGCACCGTGCCCGCCGACAGCGTCGCGCCGGTGCGGGCCGCCCCGCCGCCGACCCCCGAGGCGGTGGCCGCTCTCGAGGCCGTGACCGGGCACGACGTGATCGCGTTCCTGTCCGCGTGGGCGGACAACACCGTCCCGCGCGAGGCCGCGGCGTACGTCCATTTCGGGATGACCTCGTCCGACCTGCTGGACACCGCGCTGGCGCTGCAGCTTACCGAGGCCACCGACCTGCTGCTGGCCGGGTGCGCCGCGCTGGCCGCGGCGCTGCGCGATCACGCGCTCGCGCACCGCGGCACGCTCCGGGTCGGCCGTACGCACGGCATCCACGCCGAGCCGGACGTCTGGGGACACCGGGTGGCCGACTTCGCGTTCGCGATGGCCAGGTGCGCCGCCCGGCTGCGGCGCGCCCGCGACGCGGTCGCCGTCGGCAAGCTGTCCGGGCCGGTCGGGACCTACTCCAACATCGACCCGGCCATCGAGGCCCAGGTCATGGCCGAGCTGGGCCTGCGGCCCGCCGACGTGGCCAGCCAGGTCGTGTTCCGGGACGGGATCGGCGAGTGGCTGTCCGTTACGGCGCTTATCGCGTCGGTGTGTGAGGCGGTGGCGCTCGAGATACGGCTCGGGCAGCAGACGGAGATCGCCGAGCTGGCCGAGCCGTTCGGCCGGGGCCAGAAGGGCTCGTCGTCGATGCCGCACAAGCGGAACCCGGTCCGCTCCGAGCGGGTCTGCGGGCTGGCCCGGGTGGTCCGCGCCGAGGTGGTCCCGGTGATGGAGGGCATCGCGCTGTGGCACGAGCGGGACATCTCGCACTCGTCCGCCGAGCGGGTCGCGCTGCCCGACGCCGCCGCCGTCACCGATTTCATGCTCGCCGAGACCACCGCGCTGATCACCGGGCTCGGCGTCGACGCGGCGCGGATGCGCGCCAACCTGGATGCCACCCACGGGCTGATCTACTCCTCCGCGGTGTTGCTGGAACTGGTCGCGGCCGGGATGTCCCGCGAGCAGGCGTACGCGCTGGTCCAGGCGGCCGCGATGGACACCAGCCAGACCGGGACCCCGTTCCGGGAGACGCTCCGCAAGCACGCCGTCGAGCGGGGCCAGCCGCTGGACGAGGCCGGGCTCGACGAGGCCTTCCGCCCGGAGCGGTACGTCGAGCGGCTCGGCGGCGTGTTCGGGCGGCTGGAGCGGCTGGACCCGGCGGCAGCAGCGGGCCTGACGGCATGAGGCACGTCTACTCGGGCAAGGTGCGCGAGCTCTACGAGACCGACGACGGCGTGCTGCTGCTCGTGGCCACCGACCGCATCTCCGCCTTCGACCACGTGCTGTCGACCGAGATCCCGGACAAGGGCAAGATCCTCACCCAGCTCTCGCTGTGGTGGTTCGAGCGGCTGGCCGACATCGTGCCCAACCACCTGGTGGACGCGCGGATCCCGGCCGAGTTCGCCGGCCGGGCGATGGCGTGCCAGCGGCTGGACATGATCCCGGTGGAGTGCGTGGCGCGCGGCTACCTGACCGGCTCGGCGCTCCCGGACTACCAGCGCACCGGCACGATCTGGGGCGTCCGGCTCCCCGGCGGGCTGGGCGACGGTTCCCGGCTGCCCCGCCCGATCTTCACCCCGGCCACCAAGGCGCCCCCGGGCGAGCACGACGAGAACATCCCGGTGACCGCGGTCGCCGCGCTGGTGGGCGCGGACGTGGCCGCGGACGTCGAGCGGATCACGCTGGAGGTGTACCGCAGGGGGGCGGACCTGGCCGGCCGCCACGGCATCATCGTCGCCGACACCAAGATCGAGCTCGGCTTCGACCCCGGCGGCCGGCTGCGCCTGGCCGACGAGGTGCTGACCCCGGACTCGTCCCGGTTCTGGCCCGCTGACCAGTGGGCTCCCGGGCGAAGCCAGCCCTCGCTCGACAAGCAGTACGTGCGGGACTGGCTCACCTCGCCGCAGTCGGGCTGGGACCGGTACGGCCCGGAGCCGCCGCCGCCGCTGCCCGAACCGGTGGTGGAGCGCACCCGTGATAGGTACGTGCGCGCTTACGAGAGCATCACCGGCCTGCGCTGGCGCTAGCCGGTGCGGCCCCCCGCCGGACACGCCGAACCCCTCCGGAACGCTCCGGGCTGGCGCCCCGAGTGCCTGAGAGGGGACTTTACCCAACATCGCCGTCATGGTCTGGGGGCCGACGGGCCGGTGCGATACTGGACCGCACGCAAACCAGGCTGCCCCCTCGCGGGCGGCCTGCCGTCTGGTTGGCCACGGGCAGGATCTTGCCGCCAGCGGGCCAGGACACTGATGCCGCCCATTCGACGGACAGGAGCACCGGCAGCATGACTAACCGCCCTCAGACCTGCTATCGCGTACGCGGCGGTCACCCGCTGCAGGGCACGGTGTTCGTGCAGGGTGCCAAGAACGCGGCCCTGAAGATGATCGCGGCCTCGCTGCTGGTCGACAAGGGCCGGACGGTGCTCCGGAACGTGCCCGTGATCGAGGACGTGCGCAGGGCGGTCGAGCTGGCCCAGTCCGTGGGCGCGGTGGTCAAGTTCCACGAGGGGGAACGGACCCTGGTGGTCGACGCGTCCCGGCTGACCAGCTCGGTGCTGCCGGCCGACATCGCCCGGCATTTCCGGGCCTCCGTCGTGTTCGTGCCCGCGCTGCTGCACCGGCTCGGCGAGGCCACCATCGAGGGCATCGGCGGGTGCAATCTCGGCACCCGCGACCTTGACTTCCACTACCGGGGGTTCGCCCGGCTGGGAGCGCAGGTGGACGAGGGCAACGCCACGATCCACATCAAGGCCGACCGCGGCCTGCGCGGCGCGCACCTCTACCTGGACACGCCGTCGCACACCGGCACCGAGAACCTGATCATGGCCGCGGCGCTGGCGCCGGGTACCACCGTGATCGACAACACGGCCATGGAACCCGAGGTGCTGGACGTCATCAACTTCCTCACCAAGATGGGCGCGGACATCAGCGGCGGCGGCACCGGCTTCGTGACGGTCAACGGGGTCAGCGAGCTGACGGCCGTTGAGCACACCGTCATGTCCGACCGCATCGACGCCGCCGTCTTCGCGATCGCGGCCGCGATCACCGGCGGGGAGCTCAGCCTGGTGGGCGCCTCCCTCGATCACTTCGGCGTGGTGCGCTGGAAGCTGGAGCAGATGGGCGTGGAGTTCGCCACCCACGGCGCCATCCTGCAGGTGCGCCGGGAGCGGGCGCTGCGGCCGATCAACGTGATCACCAGCCCGTTCCCCGGGTTCGCGACCGACCTGCAGTCGCCGATCATGGCGCTCAGCACGCTGGCCGACGGCACCAGCTACATCCGGGAGACCATCTTCGACGGGCGCTACACCCTGGTCAACGAGCTCAACAAGCTGGGCGCGAAGGTGGAGGTGGCCGGGAACGCGGCGCTGGTGCACGGGCCCAACGTGCTGAAGGGCGCCGAGGTTACCGCGCACGACCTGCGCTCGGGGATCGCGCTCATCCTGGCCGGCCTCGCCGCCGACGGAGAGACCGTCGTCGCGCCGGGCTACCCGATCGACCGCGGCCACGCCGCGGTGGCCGCGCGGCTGACGACGCTGGGCGCGGATATCGCCGTCGAGGACGCCGGCGATCGCGTCGATGCTTAAAGCCCAGGTCACAGGCGGATTATCGGCGACTTCCCCCGCGTTGGCGCGGCGACGGCCGACGATGGCCGCGACCGCACGGATAATTGGCTCTTCCAGTGGTCCTCTGCGTGAGTTACGACATGTAGGAGAGGCGCTCACGCCGCGGGAAGCCGACCGGAGATGGGATGTAACGTGGCCCGGGTTATGAGAGGGATCGGGGGGACCTGGCCGGGCTCCGCCACCGCGCCGGCGACGATCGGATCTGGCCTGCCGTGACGACGCCGGGCCGCGCTCAGGGCGAGCTCACGATCGGCGTCGTCGGGCCGCATGAGCTGGTGGAAAGGATCATGCTCTCGACCGCGCCGGCCAGCGGGAGGTCCGCTGGCGCGCCGGGCCCGCTCGCCGCGGAGGCCGGGCCGCCCCGGCGGCTGGTCGCGGCCGCCTACCGGGACGAGCAGGAGGCCGCCGACCAGGTGGTCAGGCTGGGCGCCGCGATCGACGTGTGCCTGTTCGCCAGCCGGGTGCCGTACGAGTACGCCCGCACGGCCGGGGTGCTCAGCTGCCCCGCCACGTTCGTCCCGCTCGGCGGCAGCGCGCTGTACGCCGCGCTGCTGAAGGCCGGCCGGGGCGGCGGGCATGATCCCGCGCGGTCCAGCGTCGACGTGCTGAGCCGCGGCGACGTGGAAGAGGCCTTCACCGACCTCGGCCTGCCCACGTCGGGCGTGCACGTCCGCGAGGACTCCGGCAGCCCGGCGGTGGTGGCCTCGTTCCACGAGCGGCTCTGGCGCCGCAAGCAGACGTCCGTCGCGTTCACGTGCCTGCAGTCCGTGGCGGCGCGGCTGTCCGCGGCCGGGGTCCCGGTGCTCACGGTCCGGCCGACCGGCACCGACATCCGCACGGCGCTGCGCACGGCCGCCTTGCTGGGCGGGTACCGCAGGCTGGAGGACGCGCAGCTGGCCCTGGCCATCGTGGAGGTGCCGGCCCTGCGGGACGGCGGGCGGCGCGGGTCGCCGCGGCAGTCGCGTGAGGAACTACGCCTCACCGTGCACCGGTTCCTGGTCCAGGAGGCGCAGCGGATCCACGCGGCGGTGAGCCCGGCCAGCGACCACGGGTTCTTAATCGTCGCGACCCGGGGCTCGCTGGCCCGGGCGACCGACGGCTTCCGGGTGCCGCCGTTCGCCGAGCGCGCCCGAAGCGATCTGGGCGTCACCCTCGAGGTAGGCATCGGCATGGGCCGGACGGCCGTGGAGGCCGAGGCGCACGCCCGGGCGTCCCTCGGCCGCGTTCTCGGCCCGGGCGGCCTGCGCGGGTTCCCCGCGGGCCAGCCGGCCCCGGCTCCGGTTCACGTGCCCCGGCTGGCCGAGGCCGGCGCCCGCCGGTCGCGCAGCCTGGAGACGCTGTCCCGGCTGGCCGAGAAGCTGGCCGCGACGGACGCCAACCTGGCCGTGGACGCGGAGACCGCCGGGCAGCTGCTCGCGGTCACCCCGCGCACGGCCCGGCGGCTGCTGCACATCCTCGTGGAGGAAGGCCTGGCCTGGCCGCTGCCGCCGACCCGGACGCCGCAGCCCGGCCGGCCCCGCCAGTTCTACCGTCTGGTCGTGGAGCAGCTCGAGCCGCGCCGCGGTGCCGAGCCGGGCAAGCGCGCCGCCCGCTGAGCCCGCGGGTCGCACCCTTCGCACCCGGGTGGCAGCGTCCGGCTCGCGGCGAGGTCAGTGACGGCGCGGGTAGGCCCGCGCGACCGCGAGGAACGCGTCGTTGGCCTCGCGGTCGCCGATCGACACCCGGGCGCCCTCCGCGCCGAACGGGCGCACGCTCACGCCCGCGCGGTCGCAGGCCGCGGCGAAGTCGCCGGTGTCGGCGCCGAGGCGCAGCCAGACGAAGTTCGCCTCGGTCGGCGGCACGGACCAGCCCTGGGCGAGCAGCTCGCCCCGGACCCGGTCCCGCTCGCCGACCACGGCCTCCACCCGCTCCAGCAGCTCGGGCTCGGCCTCGAGCGAGGCGATCGCGGCCGCCTGGGCCAGCGCGTTCACGCTGAAGGTGAGCATGGTCTTGCGGATCGCGGCCGCCACCGGCTCGTGCGCGACCATGAAGCCGACCCGCAGGCCGGCCAGCCCGTACGCCTTGGAGAAGGTGCGCAGCACGGCCACGTTGGGCCGGTCGCGGTACAGGCTCATCCCGTCCGGGACGCCGGGATCCCGGACGTATTCGCTGTACGCCTCGTCCAGCACGACCAGGCAGTCTTCGGGGACCCGGCCGAGGAACTCCGCAAGCTCGCCGCGGCGCACGACCGTGCCGGTCGGGTTGTTCGGGTTACACACGAAGATCAGCCGCGTCCGGCCGGTGATCGCGTCCGCCATGGCCGCCAGGTCGTGCGCCTCATCGCGCAACGGCACCCGCACCGACGTCACGCCCGCCAGGTCGGACAGGTACGGGTACGCCTCGAACGAGCGCCAGGCGTACAGGACCTCGGCGCCGGGCTCGCCCACGGCCTCGAGCAGCTGCTGGGTGACGCCGACGGATCCGCAGCCGACCGCCACGTGCGACGCGGGGACCGCGAGGCGCGCCGCGATCGCCTCGGTCAGCTCGACCGCCGCGGTGTCAGGGTAGCGGTTGACGCGGCCCGCGGCCTCGGCGATGACCTTGACGACCGAAGGCAGCGGGCCGAACGGCGACTCGTTCGACGACAGCTTGTACGACCGGCCGTCCGGGGCCGACGGAGTCTTGCCCGGCTGGTAGGGGGCGAACTGGTCGAGGATCGGCCGAAAGCGCGGATACTGAGCGGACACCATTGTCCTCCCGGCTAGCGAGCGCCGTGCTCGCGTGCAGCCCAGCATGCCACGGCGGAGAGCACGGGGCGAACGGGCCGCGGGCGCCAGGGGCGGCGCGGCATCCCCGTGAAAGCGCATTAGCAATTACATATGCATGTGCTAATTCACGAGAGTATCCGGGCGGCGCCGAGCGCATTCCCGGGCGCCCCGCGGCCCCCGGCGACCCCGCGTCCGGGACCACGACCTGCACCGACCGTTATCGCGGTCAGGGCCATGACAGCAAGCCGAGGGCGGGTATCTCCTGTTGTTCCCCGCGACCGGGAGGGGGGGTTCCGCGGTGCGGGGTGAGGGGAGGCGCCCGTCCTCGACGGCTCGATAGTACAACTCCATTTCGGCTAGCGCTGCACGGCAGGCCCTCCTGACGGTTTGGCCGTCTCGTCGCTGACGGCCATTCCCTGTGCGGTTGCGCGACCGCGCCGGGCGGGCGCTCGGCCTGAGCTGGCCGTTTGGGCGAGGGTCTGCTCGGCCTGAGTTGGCCGGGTTTGGCCGGGGTACAGTAAACGTCGTGAACCGTCTCGGCGAGCTTGAGCGCGCGATCATGGACATCCTGTGGGAGAGCCCGGACCCGCTCACCGTCCGGCAGGTCAGTGGTAATCTCACCGAGCGTGACCTGGCCCACACCACGGTGATGACAGTCCTGGACCGCCTCGCCAAGAAGGGTTTCGCGCGGCGGGAGCGAGACGGCCGCGCCTGGCGCTACCGCGCGGCGGAGACCCGGGAAGCGTACGTGACTGAACTCATGCTGAGCGCGCTGGAGCAGACCGGCGACCGGCACGCGGCCCTGGCCCGGTTCGCCCGCAGCGTGTCCGAGACCGAGGCGACGGCGCTGCGCCGGGCCCTGGAGGCGCTCGGCGAGGGCCCGGCGCGCAACGGCAGCCAGGGCACGGTTCGCGACAGCGAGGACCCTGTCCGCGGCGTCGGGGAGTGACCGCAGGTGCCGGCCGCGGCCTTCGTCCTGGGCGCCTTCGCGGCGGCTTGCGTCCCGGCCGGCTCGGCCCTGGCGGCCGCGCGCTGGCCGCGCCGGTCACCGGCGGCGGCGATCATGCTCTGGCAGGCGCTCGGGCTCGGCTGGGGCCTGGCCGCGATCGGGGCCCTGGCCGGGCTGGGAGCGGCTGACGCGCGCTCTGGCGTGGCCAAGGGCGTGTTCGCGCTGGTTTCCCGGCTGCTGAGCGGCAGGCAGGCCACGCCGGGCAGCCGGCGGCTGCTGGCCGGGATCCTGGGCCTGCGGCTGCTGGCCCTGGTCGCCGGCCTGGTGCTGCTGCTGCTGCTCTGCTGGGTCACGGTGGCGGCCTTCGCGGCGGTGCTGCGTGCGCGCCGGCGCCAGCGCCTGCTGCTCAGCCTGCTCGCGCACGGCGATCCCAAGGTTCCCGGGGCGCTGGTGGTCGATCACCCGGCGGCCACCGCCTACTGCGTGCCGGGGCTCCGCTCGCGCATCGTGATCAGCGCGGGTGCCCTGGACCTGCTGGACCAGGCCGAGCTGGCGGCCGTGCTCGCGCACGAGCGGGCCCACCTGCGGGAGCGCCACGACCTGGTGCTGCTGCCGTTCACCGCGCTGCTGCGGGCGTTCGCCTGGTCCGCCGTGGCCCGCGAGGCGCACGCGGCGGTCGCGCTGCTGGTGGAGATGCTGGCCGACGACCGGGCGCTGCGGCACCGCCCGGCCCGGGAACTGGCCACCGCCCTGCTCCGGGTGGGCGCGGCGGGCGGGGCGCACGCGCCGGCCGGCGCGCTCGCGGCCGCCGCGGGCGGGGTCGACGGCCAGGTGGCGGCCCGGGTCTCCCGGCTGCTGCGCCCGGCCCCGCGGCTGCCGCGCCCGGCCCTGGCCCTGGTGATCGTGGCGGCGGCGGCGACGGTGGCCATACCCGCGGCGGTCCTGACGCTGCCGTTCTGATCGGGCCGCGGCGGCCGGCCCCGGGTCCGCCCTAGTCCGCGATCCTGATCCGCAGCCGGCGGAACCCCTTGCCCTTGTTCTCGATCTTGGCCACCTCGATCCGGCCGATCTGGCTGGTCGTGGCGACGTGCGTGCCCCCGTCCGCCTGCTGGTCCAGGCCCACGATGTCCACGATGCGGACGTCGGGCACGTCCTCGGGCACGAGGTTGGTGGCGGTGCGGATGATGTCCGGGATCGCGAAGGCGTCCGCGCGGGGCAGCACCCGGATGTCGATCCGCCGCCCGGCGGCGATCTCGGCGTTGCAGGCGGCCTCCACCGCGTCCTTGAACCCCGCGGGCACCTCCGGCAGGTCAAAGTCCATCCGGGCAGAGTACGGCTCCATGTTGCCGCCGGTGACCGGGGAGCCGTAGTCGCGGAACACGACCCCGCAGAGCACGTGCAGGCCGGAGTGGGTGCGCATGAGGGCGGTGCGCCGCGCGTCCTCCACGGCGCCCCTGACCGGGGTGCCCGGCGGCGGGACCGGGTCCTCCTCGGCCGGGATCAGGTACAGGTCGTCGCCCTTCCTGGCCCCTTCGATCCGGGTCTGCACCCCGCCCCAGAGCAGCACGCCGTGGTCGGGAGGCTGGCCGCCGCCGCCGGGGTAGAACGCCGAGCGGTCGAGCACGATCCCGTCCGGCCCGGCGTCGAGCACGGTGGCGTCCCACTCGCGCAGGGTCTGGTCGTCAAGCTCGAGCCGGTGCGTGCGCCAGCCCGTCACCATGGACCGTAGGGACCCATGTGCGTCCCGGCCCCGCCGCTGCTGCGGTACTCCTTCACCTTGGGCTTGACGTCGGTGACGTAGATGGCCGCGGCCACGAACGCGGCCACGGCCAGGATGCCGATGGGGAAGCTGCCGGTAACCGCGGTACCGAGGCCGATCACCGCGGCAACGCCGGTGATGATCAGCCACAGCGGCTTGGTCTGCTTGCTGGCCGCCACGAACGCCTGGGACGGCCGGCGGGTCGCGTCAATGAACGCGTACGCCTCGAAGATGAACGCGGCGATCGCGATCGCCTCGAAGAACCAGCCGAGTATGGAGACTGATCCGGGGTGCTGGTATATCACGAATGTCACGCTACCCGGTGTTGGTCAAGCTCGGGTACGGACCGATGCTCTTGCTCGTCCGCCGACGCCGTCTCGCCCGGCACCGTCTGGTTCCGGCCGGCGGCCTGGCTGCGGAACGAGTCGTAGACCTCGAGCAGCATCTGCTTCTGCCGCTCGGTGAGCTCGGGATCGGCGAGGACCGCGTCGCGGACGCCGGGTCCCGGCGGCCGGTCCTCCAGGAAGCCCGCCTGGACGTACAGCGCCTCCGCCGAGATCCGCAGCCCCCTGGCGATCTGCTGCAGGATGTCGGCGCTCGGCCGGCGCAGGCCCCGCTCGATCTGGCTCAGGTACGGGTTGGAGACGCCCGCCGCCTGGGCCAGCTGGCGGAGCGAGATCTTGGCCTGTTCTCGCTGTTCGCGGATGTAGGACCCGATCGTTGGGATGTCAACGGGACTCATGGGTCCAGTCTCGCTCCCGGTGCTTGCATTTGCAAACTGGCCGGGCGGCCGACGATCCGTTATGGATTATGGGCTTTTGCCGTCAGAACGGCAGCGTGACCCGGACTTCCCCGACCACGCGCCCGCCCCCGTATACCGGCGGGCGGGCCAGGTCGTCGAGGACGGCCCGGTCGGTGCCGGGCGCGTCACCGGCGCCGATCGCCCGCAGCAGCGCGACCGTCACCGCGATACGGGTGCGCCGGGCGCCGTCGCCGTCGTCGACCTTGAGCGCCGCGGCCCGGCCGTCGGCGAGCGCCAGCCCCTCGACGCCCTCCGCGCCCGACTTGAGCAGCAGGCCGGGAACGGCCCCTACCAGCCGGCTGTCCGGGCGGCTGGTGCCCGAGGTCCACCGGGGGTTCGCGCGCATGGCGTCGGCAACCCGGCGCTCGGGCGAACCGGGCTGCGCGCGGACCAGCGCGCCGAAGGCCCGGGCCAGGCCGGCCAGCGATATCGCGAACAGCGGCGCCCCGCAGCCGTCCACCCCGGTCGCGGTCACCGGCTCGCCGGCGAGCCGCTCGATCGTCCGCTTGATCTCCGCCTGCAGCGGATGGCCGGGGTCGGTGTAGGTCTTGGTGTCCCAGCCCGCCGCCACGCAGGTGGCGAGCATGGCCGCGTGCTTGCCCGAACAGTTCATGAACAACCGGGTGGGCTGGCCGCCGGCCAGCAAGACCGCGGTCCGGGCGTCCTCGTCGAGCGGCAGGTCGGGCGGGCACTGCAGCGCGCCGGAGGTCAGCCCGGCGCCGGCCAGGATCTTGCGCGCCCCGGTGACGTGGAAGTCCTCGCCCGAGTGACTGGCCGCGGCCAGCGCCAGCAGCTCGCCGTCCAGGTCGAGGCCGCAGCGGAGCATGGCCACGGCCTGCATCGGCTTGTTCGACGACCGCGGGAACATGGGCTCGTCCACCGCGCCCGCCCGGTGCAGCACGCTGCCGTCCGGGCCGGTGACCACGATCGAGCCGCGGTGGGCGGACTCGGCGAAGCCGGACCTGATTACCTGGGCAAGCGCCGGATGGGAGGGGGTCATCGGAGGCAGAATTCCTTCTCGTGCGAGTTGTGGTGCAGCGGGCCAGCCAGGCCAGCGTCGAGGTGGACGGGGCGACGGTCGGCCGCCTGCCCGCCCCCGGCCTGGTCGTGCTGGTCGGCGTGACCCATTCGGACACCGCGGCGGTCGCGGCCGCCCTGGCCAGGAAGATTTACCACCTGCGGATCCTGCGCGACGAGAAGTCGTGCGCGGACGCCGGCGCGCCGCTGCTGGTGATCAGCCAGTTCACCCTGTACGCGGAGACCAGGAAGGGACGGCGGCCCACCTGGCAGGCCGCGGCGCCCGGGCCGGTCGCCGAGCCGCTGGTCACCGCGTTCGCCGATGCGCTGCGCGAGCTCGGCGGGAGCGTGCAGACCGGCGTGTTCGGCGCGGACATGCAGGTCATGCTCGTCAACGACGGGCCGGTCACGCTGATCCTGGACGCATAGCCGCGGCCAGGTGGTGGCGGGTGAACGTGAGCGACTCCGCCAGGTCGGCCCGGCGTTCCTCGGTCGTCTGCGCGCGGCGGGTGTTCACCTCCAGCACGACCATGCCGGTGTACCCGCGAGATCCGAGGCTGGCCAGCAGTTCCGCACACGGCTCGGTGCCGCGGCCCGGGACCAGGTGCTCGTCGGGCAGGCCCGGCGCGGTGCCGTCGGCCATGTGCACGTGGGCCAGCCGGCGGCCGAGCTCGTCGGCCATGGCCATCGCGTCCGACCCGGACACCGCGGTGTGCGAGAGGTCCAGCGTGGCGTGCGGGCAGTCGATCTCGACCGGGTTCCAGTGCGGCGCGTACGCGGTCACCTCGGCGGCGCGGGTGCGCAGCTGGGTCGCGCGCAGCGGGTAGAGGTTCTCGACCGCGAACTTGACCTCGGTCTCCTCGCCCAGCTGGGTCAGGCCTGCCGCGAAGTCCCGGGCGTACTCGCGCTGCCAGCGGAACGGCGGATGGACCACGACGACCTTCGCGCCGAGCTTCTCCGCCACCTCGCGGGCCCGGTGCAGCTTGCCCCACGGATCGCGCCCCCAGACCAGCTGGGTGACCATCAGGCACGGGGCGTGCACGGCCAGGACCGGGACGCCGTGGTAGTCGGAGAGCCGGCGCAGGATGTCCAGGTCCTGGCTGACCGGGTCCATGGTGACCATGACCTCGACACCGTCGTAGCCGAGACGCGCCGCGGTCTCGAAGGCGTCCGGCGTCCGCTCGGGGAAGACCGAGGCTGTGGACAGCGCCACCTGCACACCCGCGGCCGGGGTGACGTGACCCAAGGGACCTCCTCTGCTGCCGACCGGGTCCTGCACACGTGGCATCCTGCGCTGCCAGCTTATGCCGGCTCCCGGCCCGGATGGCCGCGAGGAACCGGCTGTCGGTACCGGCCGCTACCGTGCCAGGCATGGGAAAGTCTGCCGCGGCGGCGCTCTACCAGTGCTCGGAATGCGGCTGGCAGAGCATGCGATGGGCGGGCCGGTGCGGCGAGTGCCAGCAGTGGGGCACGGTCGTCGAGGCCAGGGTCCCGGCCCGGGACCGCCTGCTCGAGCAGGCCCGCCGCGGCCCGGCTCGCGGCGGGCGGCCGGGCGCGGTGACCCGGCCGACCACCGCCGCGGTGCCCATCGCCGACGTGGACGCCAGCGTGGCGCGCGCCCGGCCGACGGGGCTCGGCGAGCTGGACCGGGTGCTCGGCGGCGGGCTGGTTCCCGGCGGGGTGGTCCTGCTCGCGGGCGAGCCGGGCGTCGGCAAGTCCACGCTGCTGCTCGAGGCGGGCGCGCTGGCCGCCGGGACGGACCCGGTGCTGTACGTGACCGGGGAAGAGTCCGCGGCGCAGGTACGGCTCCGCGCGGACCGGATCGGGGCGGTCGGCCGGAACCTCTTCCTCGCCGCGGAGACGGACTTCGGCGCGCTGCTGGAGCACGTGGACGCGGTGAATCCCGGCCTGCTGATCGTCGACTCGGTGCAGACCATCTCGGTCCAGGGCGTCGAGGGCACGCCCGGCGGGGTCTCGCAGGTCCGCGAGGTCACCTCCGCGCTGACGGCGCTCGCCAAGCAGCGGACGCTGACCACGGTGCTGGTCGGCCACGTCACCAAGGACGGGTCGATCGCGGGCCCGCGCTCGCTGGAGCACCTGGTGGACGTGGTCCTGCACTTCGACGGCGACCGGCACGCCCAGCTGCGGATGGTCCGCGCACTGAAGAACCGGTTCGGGCCCACCGACGAGATCGGCTGCTTCGAGCTGGGCGAGTACGGCCTGACCGAGCTGCCCGACCCGAGCGGGCTGTTCCTGTCCCGGCTGACCGACCCGGTGCCGGGCACCTGCGTGACCGTCACGCTGGAGGGCCGGCGCCCGCTGCTGGCCGAGGTGCAGACCCTGGTTTGCGAGGCCACGGCGGAGCCGGCGCGCCGGCTCACGTCGGGCCTGGACTCGTCCCGGGTCGGCATGGTGGTGGCGGTGTTGCAGAGCCGGGCCAAGGTGACCATCGGCAAGCGGGACATCTACGCGGCGACCGTGGGCGGGGTCCGGCTGACCGAGCCATCGGTCGACCTGGCCATCGCGCTCTCCCTGGCCAGCGCGATCAGCGACCTGAACCTGCCCCCCGGGCTCGTCGCCATCGGCGAGGTCGGGCTGGCGGGCGAGATCCGCCGGGTCACCGGCGCGCAGCGCCGGCTCGCCGAGGCCGAGCGGATGGGATTCCGGCGCGCGATCGTCCCGCCGGGATCGCAGCGCCTGCCGCCCGGCGAGGGCTCGGGGATGGCCGTCACCGAGGCCGCGGACATCACGCAGGCCATCGCCGCGGCGCTGGGCGGCTGACCACGGGGCGGCTGACCACGGGGCGGGCGGCCACGGGGCGGGCGGCCACG
>Ga0335073_10005369_pt1 | contig 17973 bp, 17 predicted proteins | sample Lox_Sample_22_FD_207093 | JGI IMG/M metagenome (GOLD analysis project Ga0335073, IMG submission 207093) | Soil microbial communities from Loxahatchee National Wildlife Refuge, Florida, United States - Lox_Sample_2.2 | ecosystem: Environmental > Terrestrial > Soil > Wetlands | place: USA...
AGTGCAGCCTCGGCAACGTCTACCGGCAGAAAGTTGTCGAAATAGATGTGAGGATAGGGACTATTGGACTTGTACTCTTCTGCCTTTTCCTTGGCGAGATTCTCCAGCTTCGCGACATATTCGTCGCTGAGCAGTTCGTTCATCACCCTGATATCGGTGGGGGCTTCCACTGGGGGCATCGTCGGACTCCGTTATGGCGCAGCTCGCCTGGGTTTGGCTGCAACTGCTCCTCAAGCCTATTATGCACCGGCAGTTGGTAAACTATGAACGAGGGATTTATGGCGCAAGTGGAACGCAGGCAAACGGTAACGGTCAAAATAGGAAATGTGCGGGTGGGGTCTTCTGCGCCGGTTGTCGTGCAGTCCATGACCAATACGGATACCGCCGATGTGCAGGGCACCATTCAGCAGGTAGCTGCTCTGGCCAATGCCGGTTCAGAACTGGTTCGGGTTACGGTCAATAATGACGCTGCGGCCCGGGCCGTGCCGGCGATTGTTGAGGGCCTCGCTAAGCTGGGAATTCCTGTTCCAATCGTTGGCGACTTCCACTACAACGGCCATCTGCTGTTGAAGAAGTATCCCGAGTGCGCGCGTGCCCTGGCGAAATATCGCATCAACCCCGGAAATGTCTCCATCGGGCGCAAGGACGATGACAATTTCCGCACCATGATCGAGTGCGCAGTTGAAAATCAGAAACCGGTTCGGATCGGAGTGAACTGGGGCTCGCTCGACCAGGCTCTGCTGACCCGGATGATGGATGAAAACTCCAGAAAAGCACAACCTGCGGACGCGCGAGACGTGATGATCGAGGCCATGCTGGTCAGCGCCATCGAGTCCGCGCGGACCGCGGAGCGCTACGGGTTACGGCACGATCAGATCATTCTGAGCGCCAAGGTGAGCGGCGTACGCGACCTGATTGAAGTCTATGAATTGATGGCAGCGCGCTGCGACTATCCTCTGCACCTCGGTCTGACTGAAGCCGGAATGAGCATGAAAGGCATCGTCGCCTCCACCGCCGGGCTGGCGCCTCTTCTGCTCAAGGGCATCGGCGACACCATCCGCGTCTCCCTCACTCCAAAGCCGGGCGGTGACCGCACCGAGGAAGTGCAGGTGGCGCAGCAGATCCTGCAATCCCTGGGCATCCGCAGCTTTGCTCCCCAGGTGACTGCCTGCCCTGGATGCGGACGCACCAGCAGCACCTACTTCCAGGAACTCACGCAGGATATTCAGACCTACGTGCGCGACAGCATGCCCATATGGCGCGAGCGCTATCCGGGAGTGGAAGAGATGAAGCTGGCTGTCATGGGCTGCGTCGTCAACGGGCCGGGCGAGTCCAAGCACGCCAACATCGGCATCTCGCTCCCTGGCACCTTCGAAGATCCCAAGGCCCCGGTCTACGTCGATGGACGCCTGATGACAACTCTGCGCGGAGACGGCATCGTTAATGAATTCAAAAGAATTCTCGACGAATATGTCTCCACCCGTTATGGCAGCGGCTCCCGCGAAGAGCAATTGATCGAGGTTCGCTAGTTACCGTCCGAGTTCCTCAAACAGCAAAATGACAGACTCGATCCCCCGATAGAAGTTCGGTATGTGGAACTTCTCATTGGGCGCGTGCAGATTGTCGTCCGGCAGGCCAAAGCCCATCATCACTGTGGGGATTTTGAGGTACCGCTCGAAGGCTCCCACAATGGGAATTGAGCCGCCCGACCGGATGAAGACCGTCTCTTTTCCGAAAACCTGGTGTAAGGCATCGGTCGCGGCCTTGATGTAGCGGTTATCCGTGCTCACCACGATGGGATCTCCGGAATGAATCAGGCGGACCTTCACTTCGATGCCCTGTGGTTGGAGAGCTTCCACGTAATTCTTGTAGAGCCCGAAGGACTCCTGCGGATCCATATCGGGAACCAGGCGGAACGAAATCTTGGCCGTGGCTTTGGCTGGGATGACAGTCTTGGCGCCGGCCCCGGTGAATCCGCCGGGCATCCCGTGAACATCCATGGTGGGGCGGGCCCAGGTGCGCTCCAGCACGGAAAATCCTGGCTCTCCGGTAAGCTCCCGCGATCCGACTTCTGACTTACGGTACTCTTCCTCGTCAAATGGCAAGCTCTTCCAGGCACTCAGTTCATCGGCCGACGGAGCCGTGACCCGGTCGTAAAAACCGGGGATGCGGATGTGCCCTTCGGGATCCTTAAGTGCGGCGATCACCTGCGCCAGGGCATTGAATGGGTTGGGCGCGGCGCCTCCATAGATGCCGGAGTGCAGGTCAGTCCTTGCTCCTTGCGCTTCCAATTCCGTGTAAATCATTCCGCGCAACCCCACGCACAAGGTCGGCAGCCCGGGAGCAAACATCTCTGTATCGGAAACCAGGGCAAAATCGGCCTGCAGCTGCTCCGGATGCTCACGTACAAACTGGGAGATGCCTTCCCCGCCCACCTCCTCTTCTCCCTCGAGAATGACCCGCACATTGATGGGAAGCCGTCCGCCGGAGGTCTGGAACAGGGATTCCAGCGCCTTCAGGTGCATGAACATCTGCCCCTTGTCGTCCACCGCACCGCGGGCATACAGGTTGCCGCTACGCTCCGTAGGCTCAAACGGGGGTGTAACCCACTCGTCCAGAGGGTCGGGCGGCTGAACATCGTAATGGCCGTAGGACAGACATGTGGGTTTGCCGGCGGCATGCAGCCAGTCGCCGTAAACCAGCGGATGCCCCGTCGTCTCGATGACCCGAACGTGTTCCAGGCCGATTCGTTCCATTTCCCGAGCCAGGCTTTCCGCAGCCGAGCGGACATCGCCCCGATGTTCGGGAAGGGTGGAAATGGAAGGGATTCGGAGAAGAGCTTTCAATTCCTCCAGGAAACGGGCCTGCTGATTGCGGGCAAACTCCACCGGGGAAGCCATGGGGTTGATTCTCTCCTGCTGTTAACTCATTGCCGTTGTTTGATTTGTCCGCCAAACACTCGGGCGGCAGTGTAGTATGCCGAAAAACACCCCGAAGCAACAAGCGAGGCGCCAGCTGCCGCATCTGCCTGATCTTCCTGCGACCTCTTGCAGGCTGGTCGAGCCGCAGCCCTGTTTTTCGGCAGCCTGAGTAGACGCTACCAAGATGTATCCTAAACCTGGAGAGAACGATTCATGCTGGACTTGGAAATTACGGCTCGCGATGTAGCTGACCGCATCAGCTCCGGGGAAAAAGAATTGATCCTGCTGGATGTCCGCGAGCCCTGGGAATTTCAGACGGCACAGATTGCCGGCTCCAGGCTTGTGCCGATGGGCGAAATTCCTTCCCGCGTCTTCCAGGAGTTCGACCCCGAGGCGCATATTGTCACCATTTGCCATTCTGGTGTCCGTTCTTTGAATGTCGCCGTTTGGATGCGCAATCAGGGATTTGAAAAAGTGCAATCGCTCAGTGGAGGGATCGATAGCTGGTCCCGGGAAGTGGATCCTGCTGTTCCCCGCTATTGACCGCCTCAGCACGACTCCCCCTTAGGTTGCAGATGAGGAAGATTTGCGCCCCTGCTCAGTCGCTCCGGGGCGTGATACAAGCAAGATAGACCACCTTTTAAAGAGAAAGTTTGAGCAGTTATGGGCACCACTGAAAGAGTTTTGATTGTTGAAGATGAATTGCACGCCCTGGCCGGATTGGCCGAGTTGGTCTCCGGCTGGGGATACCGCACAGAAACCGCACGCGATGGCATCGAAGGCCTGGAAAAAGTAGCCGAGTGGTTCCCCGGCATTGTCGTTACCGATCTGAAAATGCCGCGAATGGATGGTTTGGAATTGCTCTCCCGGCTTAGTGAGATGCAGTTAAATGCGGCGGTGATCGTTCTGACGGCCCAGGGTAGCATCGAGCGCGCAGTCGAAGCGATGAAGATGGGCGCGTACGACTTCATCCAAAAACCGATCGACCCCACCCGGCTGAAGACAGTTCTTGCCAATGCCAGCCGCCAGCGGGAAACCGAACGCGAATTGGAAGTCACCCGCCGCAAGCTTCGCGACACCGGCTTCCTTGGGTCCCTGGTGGGCAGCTCCAGAAGGATGCAGGAGATGTTTGCCATGATCGAGCGCGTGGCTCCCAGCAACGTCTCCGTGCTGATCACCGGCGAAAGCGGTACCGGCAAGGAGCTGGTCGCGCGGACGTTACATGAGCTAAGCCCTCGCCGAACCAAGCCATTTGTGCCCGTCAACTGTGCGGCTATTCCCGAAACCCTGATCGAGAGCGAAATATTCGGCCATGAAAAGGGTTCTTTCACTGGAGCTCTGGAACGCCGGGCGGGCTGCTTTGAATTGGCTGAGGAAGGCACATTGCTCCTGGACGAGATTGGGGAGATGCCTGTCGGCACCCAGGCCAAGCTGCTGCGTGTGCTGGAGGACAGAAAGCTGCGGCGCTTAGGCAGCAAGGTGGAATTGCCGATGAACGTGCGTGTTCTCGCGGCGACCAACAAAAACCCCGAAGAGGCGGTGGCTACCGGGCATTTACGTGGGGATTTGTACTACCGGTTGAATGTTTTTAACCTGCATATGCCACCTTTGCGGGAACATAAAGAGGACATTCCGGCGATCATCGAAGCGCTACTGATCGATATGAATGCCAAGCACGGACGCGAGGTCAAAGGCGTGGACGGCGAAATGCTGAACCGGCTGATGGCTCACGATTGGCCGGGCAATGTGCGCGAGCTGCGCAACACGGTGGAGCGGGCTGTCATTCTTTGTGGAGAGGGCTATCTGGAAACCCGGCATCTTCCGCCCACCTTCGGGCAGCGCTTCCAGCGCGCGGAGGCGGAAGTCAGCAACTACAGTGAGAATGGAGTCCACGTAGAGATCGGCAGCACCGTCGACGAGGCGGAGCGGATGCTCATTCTTAAGACGCTGGAGTCGACGCGCAACAATAAAACTCGTGCCGCGGAAATCCTGGGCATCAGCCTCAAGACGCTGCACAATAAGCTAAAGGAATACGGCAGTGCGACCGCTAATGAAACAGTGGAGGAACGGCCGGTCGTCTAGCGGAATCGGCGAAGTAACTGCGACGGATACCAATCGACGGCCTTCTTCTCCACTAACCGGGTGACTCCCTCATGAGACTGAAGACCAAGCTCGTGCTCGCGATCACCGGCCTTGTATTTCTGGTTGTCTGCACTCTGTCCTGGGTGTTTGTAGGCCAGCTTCTGCGGCAGCGGATTGCGCAGGCCTACGCTGACAATGACATGGTGGCGCGGGAGATTCTCTTCGCGACCCAGCGCGCCATCCAGACCAATATCCGCGGCCCCCAGGTCGACCCAAACGATCCCCACGCGCTATACAAGGCTGTCGCTGCCGCGTTGCGCAGCGACCCCACGCTAAAAGCGCTGATGGACTCCGCCATCCGCTATTCCCCTACCGTCTTCGATGTTTCGATTGCCGATAGCGAAGGTCGCGGTCTGCTGAGCACCGATCCCACGAATCTGGATCACCTTCTACCTCACCGCCAGGAATATCAGGAACTGCAGAACGGCGGCTTGCTGAAGCTGCTTGAGGTCGTCTTCGGACCACCTCGCGTGTACAACGTAACCTTGCCGCTGGACCGCGCTTTTGAGCCCTTCGCGACCATACGTGTGGGAGTGCGAACGACTTTCCTGCGGTTCGTGGTCGAACCCTGGTTGATCGCGGCCCTGACGTATACCGGCGTGGCCATCATTTGCTCGCTGATCTTTGCCGCATTCCTGGCCAATGTCGCTTTGAAGCCCATCGAGCAAATCGGCGCCCGCCTGGACGCTCTCGCCCTGGCAGAAGCCGAAACGGCCAGTGAACCCAGCCAACTAGCATCCCGCTCAGGGGACGCTGTCGTTCTGGTTTCCAACAAGATCGAGCGCATCGGACGACGCATGCGCAATGTGGAAGAGGTTTTCTCCGCCCTGAAAGAGAATCTCGACCAGATCATGACCAACCTGCAGGACGGCATTCTGCTCTACACCCACGATGCCCGTGCGGTGTTGGTCAGCGATTCCGTGGAACGCTTTCTGGGTATCAGCCGGGCCGAAATCCTTGGCGCCAAGCTGCACGAGGTCTTTTCCCGCAATACGAGGCTGGGAAGATTAGTCCGCGAATCTTTTGATGCGCGAATGGTTCTGGTCCAGGAGGAAATTACCACCGAGACCGGCCGCCACGTCGAAATCTCTCTCGACTTTATTCATGACGACCGGGCAGCCTATCGCCAGGAGACCCTGGGCGCACTGCTCACCCTCCATGACGTGGAATCCGTCCGCGAAATCGAAAGCGATTTGCAGCTGTCCCGCCGCCTGGCGGCCATCGGACGATTGACCGCCGGCGTCGGTCATGAAGTCAAAAACCCCATCAACGCCATCGTGGTTCATCTGGAGTTAATGCGGAACAAGCTCGGCGACGCCGATCACAAGGCCATGCGGCACCTGGAAGTGATTGAAAGTGAAATCCAGAGACTGGATCGCGTCGTACAAACCCTGGTCGACTTCTCGCGGCCCGTCGAGTTACAGCTCAAAGAACAGGACCTGCGCCGTGTCGTCTCCGGGGTACTGATGCTCGCTTCTGCCGAACTGGAAACTCGAAACGTTTACGTCCAGAGCGACCTCCCCGATCACCCCGTGTCGGCTAAGGTCGATGCCGACTTATTGAAGCAGGCCCTGCTCAATGTAGTTCTCAACGGCGCCCAGGCGATGGCGGAAGGGGGAAAACTCGAAGTCAGGCTCGCTGAAGACGGCCGGATGGCGCTGCTTAGTATCCAGGACCAGGGAAGTGGAATACCGCCCGAAGTCAGAGATAAGATTTTCGATCTGTATTTCACCACCAAGAAGGACGGAAGTGGTATTGGTTTGGCAATGACTTACCGTATCGTAGAGCTGCACAATGGTTCTATTGAAGTAGAATCGGATGCGACTCACGGAACTACTTTTATTTTGCGCTTTCCCCTCGCAAATCTTCAGGAGGGTCGAGCGCGTGGATACTTTATGCCGGATGGGAGCAGCCCGAGTGGATCCATCGTAACTAAGGAGCCCAGGGGATGAGGCTAGGCAGACTATGCTCGTCGCTCATCCTTGCGGTTGTCTGCTGCCTTGGATGTGCCCATAAGACATCCTCTCCGCCGCAGCAAGCCCAGGCTCCAATGTTACAGACAGGAAAGGGGACGTTGCCCCCTCCTAAAACGCCGGCGCCACAACAAAAAAGTGAGAGCCCGCTGGCTTCGCCTTTGCCGCCGCCATCCGCGCAGAACGTGCCTCTGCCTCCACCGCCAACGAAGAAAGTGCATCACAAGGTCAAGACACCTAAGCCGACAGAGACCAATCAGGCCTCTACGGGTCAATCTTCTCAGAGTAGTTCGACCCCTAGCCCGGCCTCAACGCCGCCCGCGCCTGCGCAACAAGTGGCATCCGGGGCCGGCACGGGCACTGGATCGCCGATCGGGCAACTAACCACCGGTGACAGCGCTACGGAAGAAAAAACCAAACATGACACGGTGGATCTGATCGGTGAAACGCAGCAAAGTCTCAACGGAATCAAACGAAACTTATCCCCGGAAGAGAAACTCACCGCTACTCAGATCCGAACCTTCCTTAAGCAGGCGCAGCAGGCACTCGACAACGGAGACACCGAGGGAGCGCACGGGCTGGCATTGAAGGCGAAGCAACTGCTGGACGAACTCACGAAACCCTGAGCACGATCCACTCGGCTGCAGCGCAAGGGAGGGAGCTCTCGCGCCTCCACTCCTGCACTTTTGCGCGGACTGTCTCTCGGGCCCTCTCAGTTCGGATGTCGGGAGACGAGTCGTGGCTCAACAGCGTCGGAGGCCCAGGATTTCATCAGAAACGCTCAGCGTTCGCCCCAGCTCAGCTTGGAACGAAGCACGTCGAAGAATTCAGTCTGTCCCAAACGAACCAGGTTGACGCGATGTTCGGACCGGCGGCAACAGACGCGGTCAGCGACGCGAAGCTGCAATGCCTCCTGGCCGTCCACAGTAAGGAAGGTCAGGTCGGGAATACCTTCCACGCTAACCGTCACGTGCGCGTCACCACGCACCACCATCGGTCGAATCGTCAACAAGTGGGGGCAGATGGGAGTAATCACCAGGGCGTCTACAGAGGGCGCAAGAATCGGTCCGTTCGCCGCCAGGTTGTATGCGGTCGAACCGGTAGGCGTGGAGATAATGACTCCATCCGCACGGAACGATGCAGCAAGCTGATCAGACACATGGACGCTGAAGTCGCCCATCCGGGCAATTGCACCCTTCGCGATTACCACATCGTTGAGCGCCTCGTATTCCTTGTACATCGCGCCCCCGCGCATGACCTCGGTGTGCAGCATCGCGCGGGCATCGATGATGCAACAGCCCTGATTCCAGCCCTCCAACGTGGTGTAGAGATCCGCTAAGCGAACCTCCGTAAGAAAGCCCAATGCCCCCAGGTTCACGCTAAGAATGGGAATATCTGTCCGGGCGAATACGCGCGCCGCCGCCAGGAGCGTTCCGTCCCCGCCCAGCACCACAACCAGTTCTGGCTTCTGACCCGGCAACTCGTGGCGGGGAACGATCCGTGCGTTCTGGGAATAGCTTCCGCTGACATGATCCAGGATGGGCTCAAAATCGTGCGCCCGCATCCAGACGATCAGCTCGGGAAGCAGCGCAGCGAGCTCTTCCTTCTGCGGCTTGGAGATAATGGCAACGGGTCGCATGGAGGCTTTAGTTTACGCGATGGCCCGGATGCACTCTAAGACCGATCCCCAAACCGGGAATAGAGAAGGAACTCGCGGTTTCCCTTGGCCCCTTCGATCGGAGAATCCATGAGATCACTGCCGGCCACACCGAGATCATGGACAGCCGCACGGACCCGATCGATCGCCAATTGATGCGCAGCCGGGTTTGTTACGATGCCTCCCTTGCCGACGTGTTCCCTACCGGCTTCAAACTGCGGCTTGACTAAAATGACCAACTCCAGCATCGTCCCGGCATTGCCGTGAAGTGCAGCGAGCACGGCGGGCAGCACCAGAGTAGCGGAGATGAATGACACGTCGATGGATACAAAACTAATTCCCTCGCCTAGCTCACCCGGTTTAAGGTACCGGGCGTTCATGCGCTCCCGCAGCGTGACGCGCGGGTCCCGGCGCAGCGGTTCGGCGATCTGCCCGTAGCCTGTGTCCACAGCCACCACGCTGGCCGCGCCGTGTTGTAGCATGCAATCGGTAAATCCTCCTGTCGAAGCGCCGATATCAGCGCACTGCCTTCCCTCCAGCCTGATTTGCCAGTGGGACAGCGCAGCTTCGAGTTTGAAACCACCCCGGCTGACATAGCGCTGGTCCTCCCCCAACACCCGAAGGGCCGCGGTATCCTCCACCGCTGCGCCGGGCTTCTCCACTTTTTGCTGGTTCACCAGCACGCGTCCAGCCAGGATCAACGCCTGGGCACGCTCCCGGGAGGGCGCCAATCCTCGATCGAGTAGTAACTTATCCAGCCGATTTTTCATCGCAGGTTGGGAGGAATGAGCGTTTGCAAGCGCTGGCCGCAAGATATTGTACCGGCCTCCCTTTGGGTACTTTGGTTTGGCGTTTCCTTAGTGCATCCGTAGAATAGGTCTCGGCTTGATCGATGTCCGATAAGACCCCCAATCCGATTGGCGACCCTGATCGTTCTACTATCAGAGATTCGAGTCCCACTGCCAGAAGGGCAGACGGCGTCTCGTCCCCGTCTATTGAGGATGGCGCATTGCTGCAGCGTGTTCGCCAGGGCGATCAGAGTGCGATGACGGAGCTATTTGATCGCTACGGCAGAGCGGTATACTCCGTCGCGCTTAAGATCTTGAAGGATTCCGGCCAGGCCGAGGATGTGATGCAGGAGATTTTCTTCCAGGTCTGGCGGAACTCGGATTCGTTCGTCCCGGGTCGCGGCTCGTTGGGCGCGTGGTTGGTGGTGATTGCGCGGAATCGGGCAATTGATCTCCTACGCCGCAGGAAGCCTACGGATTCCGTCGATGAGGTTGTTCTGGCTTCGCCCGTGAATCTGGCTTCGGAGGCGGAGCACAATGCGCTGATGGAGAAGGTGCAAAAAGTCTTGCGGGAGCTGCCGGCTGAGCAGCAGAAGTCGATGGAACTGGCCTTCTTTGAGGGTCTGAGCCATTCGGAGATCGCGGAGAGAACGGGGGATCCCCTGGGGACGGTAAAGACGCGAATCCGACTGGCGTTAATAACGTTACGAAGGGCATTTCAGGCATGACGGGGAACGGGCACAATACGCAGGAGGAACTGGCTTCCTATGCGATGCAGGCACTTTCGGTAGAAGAGTCTGCATCCATCCGGGCGCACCTGCAGGCCTGTGCCGCCTGCCGTGCCGAGCTGGCCAAGGTGAGCGGCGACCTTGCGTTACTGGGACTCGCCGTCGAGCAGCAGTCGCTCCCGGAAGGCGCCCGGGACCGCTTTTTGCAGCGGATTGCTGCCGCGCCGGCAGCCAAGTCAGAGGAGAAGATGGCAGACGTCACTCCGATTACAGCTAAGACATCGCGTCGGGGCAAGGGTTTCTGGATTCCCTGGGGGGCAGCAGCAGCCCTGGCTGCTGTCTGTATCGGATTGGGTGTACAGAACCGCGCCCTGAATGACGAGCTGGACGATGAAACCAAGCTGGTAAAAAACCTTGCCGCGCAGGCATCCAAGGCACAACAGGTGTTGGAGGTTTTAACCGCGCCCAGCGCGCAGCGGGTCGTCCTGACGGAGGGAAACACTCCACCGGAATCCACGGCGCGCGCCACCTATCTGCCTGAGCGCGGCGGCCTGATCCTCTTTGCGACCAATCTGAAGCCTTTACCGCAAGACAGGACCTACGAGCTCTGGGTAATTCCGGCGAATGGCAGCGCGCCCGTACCCGCAGGTTTGTTCCGCCCTGACGCGCGCGGAAGCGCCACGCTGGTGTTGCCGCAGTTGTCCCCAGGGATCACGGCTAAGGCCCTCGCTGTCACGGTGGAAAAGGCCAGCGGCTCCGATACGCCAACTATGCCCATCGTCCTGTCCGGAGCAACCACGGGTAGCTAGCGGTTCCGGAATCAGGTTTCAACAAAAGAAAACTGCTCAGAAAGCAGCGACCGCTACCGCCCCTTCTGCGCGGCAGACGTTAACGGACTTGCCGTATAACACCGCGCACCATAGCCGCAGGGTGCTCCGCTACCACTGGCATGGCTGACGTTGATGGCATTGGCGACTGCGCCGGCTGTGCTACTGTTCGCGGCCACGGTCTGGGCACTGGTATGCACATCGACCCCAGTTCCATCGAGCTGAATGACCGCCCCCACCTGATCCGTATCGGTGCGGATCACGGTCATATATGGCTGGTCCGAAGGAAGCACATAAACCTGCCCATAAGGAGTACTGAAGGTTGAGGCAATCGAAATCGGATGACCGGTAATCGGAACTGTAGACACCACCTGGTAGTTGGTGAGACTGACCACGCTGATCGTGCTGTCCTTTTGGTTGGCAACATAAACCCGGCTTCCATCGCGGAGGATGCTGAGGGCAGCAGGCCCGTTGCCGACAGGCACTGTCACCGCCTGACCGAACAAAGAGGAGTCATTCCCGTATTGGTCAAGACTGACGTTAATGATGGTGATGGTGTTGGAGTCGTAATTGGCCGTCACCAACTGGGATGCAGGTGCATAGTAGTCGGCGAAAACCGGCCCGGCATTAAACCCGGTTGCCGGAGTGCCGGCCGGCGGCGGCAATGTCAGCGTTCCTGTCGTGGGATCGAGATTCTGCCGACCGGTCGTGTTGTCCAGGGCGTTCAATTGGCTATTGATAACAGTAACGGTTCCGCTGCCGCGGTTGAGGACGAACGTGCGGTTGTTGTCCGACGAACTAATGCCGTAAACCGGACAGATTCCAACCGGCAAGGTGCGAGAAATGGTGACCGTCGACACTTCGATCGATTGCACTTGTCCAGGCGTCGTAACCTGGGTCGGATTCTCGCAAGCCCCGAACGTAACCTGGTTCGTGCCGTTGTCCTGAGTGATGGAGTAAACGCGGGCAGCGTTCGCATTGCCAACCACAGTGATGGGACTGGCGGGCACCGGCAGTTGCTGCGTGAGTGTATAGACCCCGCTCGAATTGTTCGTCAGCACTGCCACTGCGGGGACATTCGGCTCGGTAGCGAAGAGGTTGGTTGCCGTAGCGAGCAGGTTCAGGGGCTGTGCCGGCTGCAGCAGCGTGCTGCTTTGGATATTCTTGGTCTCCAGGGTCGTCGAAGGAGTAAAGCTGTTGACCGTACCATCGGAATTGGCCGTGGTCGCCAGGCCGGCAGTAGAGTTGAGGGTGGCCGACAGGGGGTTTATGCCCAGGTTGGCCTGGGTCAACAGCGTATCCCCGGAAGCGTCGAAAACATTGGCTAAACCCGGCAAATCGCCGCCCGGGCTGGTGATCACCACCGCGTAGCTTTGCGGCTGCGGCGCGGGGCCGGTGACTGCAACGGGCGTGACCACTGGACGGGGGGTGTCATCGCAACCCACCAGGAAAATCGCTAAGCCCAGGAAACAACCCACAGCAACTGGTTGGAAACCCGTGAAGGAAAACTCTGGCAGACACACATTCCGCCGGCTCCTGGACCGGAGCCATGCAACGCTAAGCACCCGTGAACACCTCACTCCGTTTCAAATCCTGTAGAAACATGATTGTAAATGGCCTGGCAGGAACAGCGATACGGCGCACCTAAAATGACCGTGCGCGATCGGGAACAGCAGAACCGATGGCAGTCATGGCTGGTGCTGGCAGCGGTTGTGCCTTGGTGCGCGATCGCCTCTCTGCGCTATGTCATCACGGCCAGTGGCGCCGGCTCAAACAGCAGAATCTGGTCGCGCGAAACAACAGTCGCTTTGGCCATCAGCCTGATCCTCGCCCTGCTGGTATTTCTGGCGCGTGCAGCCACTCCATTGGCCGCGGTTACAGGCGGCGTCCTTAGCGCGGCGCTGACCCTGGGTCGGTTTCCATGGTATCGAACCGCGCTGCCGGCCCTGCTGGCGTTGTTTGTGCTCACCTTCGCAGCCACCCGATTCGGCAGCGCCAAAAAACAGGAGCTGGGCGTTGCAGAAAACAAGCGCGGCCGCAACGCCGCGCAGGTGGCAGCCAACCTTGGAGCCGCCGGTCTCGGAGCGGCCTTTGCTCTGAGCCAGCCAAACCATCGCATGTTCTACGCGGTCGCCGTGGCTGGTGCTTTGGCGGAGGCGACCGCGGATACCCTATCCAGCGAAATAGGCGAAGTATTGGGTGGGCCGCCGTTCCTGCTGACGACGCTGCAACACGTCACGCCAGGCACGGACGGCGCGATCAGCCTCGCAGGTACCGCGGCTGGAATCACTGGGGCCATTCTGATCGTACTCGTGGCAGCCTCCACGCTAGGCCTCAGTCTGGTAGAAGCGCTCGCAGCGGGTGCAGGAGCGGTCGGTGGCCTGTTTTTCGATTCCCTGCTCGGCGCGACCATCGAGCCGCGCGGCTGGCTTAACAACGACGCCGTGAACTTCCTTTCCACGCTCGCCGCCGCCGGGATAGCGCTCGTCCTTGCAGGCCGCTGAAGAGGCACGCAATTCAGACCCATGGGGCCGGCGCCAAATGTCCGCCCAGCCCGGAAAGCTGGAAGATAAAGATGGGAGTTTGAGCAGAGCCGGTCGCGCGGCACGACAGTTTGACCAGTGTGGAATGAGCGCCTGGGCGCTGCCAGCGCGCTAGTGAACCTTCAATCGCCAAAGCGTGTAACTAACCATTTCGTGCATCAGGCGCATAAAAGCATCCCACTTCCCCAACGGCCGCGCCTCGACACGCGGAGAGGTGGAAACAGTCAGGCCAAGGCTGTTACACAGCGCGCGAATACGGAATAGATGGGTTCCGTCCGACACCGCAAGAATGCGGTTCAGGTGATTTTCGCGGGCAATCCCCGCCAAGCGCTCGGCGGATTCCTCCGTGTTGGTGCTCTGCGTCTCCGCGATGATTTGATCTTCCGGGACCCCATGCGCCACGAGGTAATCGTGACCGACCCCGCCTTCGGAGTCGTCGGGGCGGTCGTCCCCAGCACCGCCGCCCCCTAAAGTGATGATCAGAGGAGCCAGCCGTTCGCGGTAGAGAGTAAGCGCATGATCCAGGCGCGAGCGCAGGACGGGCGAGGGACGCCCATCGTACTCCGCCGCGCCGAATACCGCGATGGCGTCCGCCGGCCGCGCATCATCATGCGTCGCGTAGAAGTGGATCTGTCCATACAGCCAGAGAAACCACCCCGCGACGCCAATCAAGGCTGCAGACAGCAGCACGCGAAACATCCGGGTGCGGGACTTGGTTGTACGGTCGATACTCGCGGCGTTGCCCAATCTCATGCGGCTTTCGCTGACGAAAAGCTGCTCAGCGCTGGAGGGTTAAAGCAATCTCATGGGTCGGAATCGCTCCTTCCCGAAGAATCTCCCACGGACCACCGGTAGAAAGATCGACGATGGTGGTGGCGAGACTGCGTCCTGTCGGGCCACCATCCACGATCAGCGGGATACGATCGCCAATCTGATCACGAACGCAAGAAGCGTAAGTACATTCCGGTAAGCCCTGAAGATTAGCCGATGTGGCGGTGATGGGCAAGCCAAGCTTTTCGACGATCGCGCGCGGGATCATGGCATCGGGCACACGAATGGCCACGTTGCCGGTGTTGGCCGTGGAACGCAAAGGCAAGCGCGAGCCGGCTCGGACGATCACCGTCAGCGGACCCGGCCAGAACCGCTCCGCCAGCAGGTCGAACCGGCTGTCAAGCTCCCGCGCCAAACCATAGGCCTGAGCCGCGTTGGCGATCAGCAGCGACAGCGGCTTGTGCTTCAGCCGGGTCTTGATTTCGTAAATTCTCTCTACCGCTCTCAGATTCACCGGGTCAACCGCGAGGCCGTAAAAGGTATCGGTGGGAATGCCCACCACCTTTCCACTCTGCAGGCAGGAAACGATGTAATCAACCCGATCCTGTTCCGGTTCGTCCGGATGAACGCGAAGGATTTCCGCTAGCAAGTAACCCCACCCCAGAACAGATTTGGTGCAATTCATCGAGAGTACCAGACCAGCAACTGACGATGGACTGCCTCTCCCCCATGTCGCAGTCTAAATGCCCTTTCGGTACTGTAGGAAATCTGGGGAATTACAATCGATGGGTGCATGAAGGCCGTTGCCGAACGTAGTCCGCGGAGAATAGAAAGCCGGCAGAACGCCCGCATCAAGGAGCTGCGCGCGGGCCTGGCGCGGGGCGGCACAATTCCTCACATCGCAATCGAAGGCTTGCACCTTGTGCAGGAAGCGGTGACCAGCGGCCTCAAGTTACACACCGTCTTCGTACGTAGCGGGGATGAAGGTCTGCTCCGGGGTCTAACCGTCGGCGCTGCCGATGTGTTGATCGTGAGCGACGATGTCTTCCGTAGCGCCGCTCAAACGGAACATCCGCAGGGCATTGCAGCCCTTGTGGAAGCGCCGGAGTTTCCCTTGCAGGCCATGTTTCGAGCGAACCCGCTGCTGGTGGTCGTCGCCGGCCTGCAGGATCCTGGTAACCTCGGCACTCTCGTCCGCTCGGCAGAAGCGTTTGGCGCTACCGGCATGATGCTGCTGCCGGGCACGGTCAGTCTGTGGAACGCGAAGACCCTGCGGGCTTCATCGGGGTCGGCCTTCCGCCTGCCGGTGCTCGCCCTGCCCGCGGTTGACAGTTTCGCCGCTTTACGAAACCACGGCGTACGCGTAGTCGCTGCGGTAGCGCATGACGGAGACAGCAACATCGACCTTCGGGGAGCCAGCGCGCTTTTGTTGGGTAATGAAGGCGCCGGCGTCCCCGATGATTGGATCAGCCGGGCGGATGCGCGGATCACGATTCCCCTCCCCGGAAGAGTCGAGAGCCTGAACGCGGCGGTCGCAGGAAGCGTGCTGCTGTACGAAGCGATGAGGCAAAGGATGCACGCATGAGCCTGTTTAGCCAGATTCCCGACGAAGGCGCCCTAAAGACTGCCCGCCGAACGGCTCCGCTCGCCGAGCGAATGCGTCCCCGAACCCTGGAGGAATACGTGGGCCAGGAGCACCTTTTGGGACCGGGCATGCCGCTGCGCATGGAAATCGAGCGCGACGATGCCGGATCGATGATCCTGTGGGGGCCGCCCGGCGTGGGCAAGACCACACTGGCGAAGATCATCGCCCAGGCCACGAACGCCAGCTTCATCGAATTCTCCGCCGTCATGAGCGGGATGAAAGAGATCAAGCAGGTCATGGTGGACGCGGAAAAGGCAGCCGGATTCGGTTCGCGGACCATCCTGTTCGTGGATGAAATTCATCGCTTCAACAAAGCGCAGCAGGACGCTTTTCTGCCTTACGTGGAACGGGGCACCATCCGCCTGATCGGAGCGACCACAGAGAATCCTTCCTTCGAAGTGATTGCGGCTCTGCTCTCGCGCTGCCGGGTATACCGGCTGACTCCGCTGACCGATGAGCAACTGGCACAGTTGCTCAAGCGGGCGCTGGCCGACAAAGGGCGGGGGCTGGGCGAGCTGAAGGTCACGGCCGACGACGATGCCCTGGAGATGATCGTCGCCTACTCCAGCGGGGATGCACGCTATGCCTATAACGCCCTGGAGACGGCCGCCAAAGCGGCTGCAGGCGGCCGCATCACGCGCGATACGGTGCACAATGCCCTGCAGCAGCGGGTGCTGCTCTACGACAAGCAGGGCGAAGAACACTTTAACCTTATCTCCGCCCTGCACAAAAGCATACGTAACAGCGATGCCGACGCTTCTCTGTATTGGCTGGGCCGCATGCTGCAGGCGGGAGAAGATCCGCTGTACGTGGCCCGCCGGCTGGTGCGCATGGCGGTAGAGGACGTCGGCCTAGCCGCCCCAGAGGCGCTGCGGATGGCGCTGGCGGCGCGGGATGCCATGGATTTTCTGGGCTCGCCGGAAGGCGACCTGGCCCTGGCCCAGGCAGCGGTCTATCTCGCTCTCTCACCCAAGTCCAACGCGCTGTACACCGCCTATGGAGAGGTGACCGCGGAAATCGAAAATCACCGCGCGGAGCCAGTACCGCTGCACTTGAGAAACGCGGTCACGCCGCTCATGGAGAAGTTCGGATACGCCGAAGGTTATCAATATGCGCACGATGTGGAAGGCCGCGTCGCCGCTATGGAGTGCCTGCCGGAAAACCTGCGCGGCCGCACGTTCTACCATCCCACCGCCGAGGGCCGCGAGAAACAGTTGGGCCAACGCATGGAAGAGATCCGCCGCATACGGGCCGCGGGCCGCAAGTCAGAACACTGAAGAGGAGCAGAATGGATCATCCGACCGAGCCGCAATGGCTGCACTGGACCAAGCGTATACAGGCAATTGCGCAGACCGGACTGAACTTCACCCGGGACCACTACGATCACGAGCGTTACGAGGAACTGCAGGAAATCGCCGCCGAAATGATGGCCGCCGGTTCTGGAATGGCCGACTCGGAGAAGATCCTCGGACTCTTCCGTAAGGAGCACGGATATGCGACGCCTAAGGTGGAAGTTCGCGGGGCGGTGGTGCGCGGAGACGAAATTCTGCTGGTGCGCGAGCGTGAGGATGGGGGATGGACCATGCCTGGCGGCTGGGCTGATGTGGGCGAGCCTCCGAGCGCCATGGTGGTGCGGGAGGTGAAGGAAGAATCCGGCTTCGACGTGAAGCCCCGCAAGCTGGCAGCGGTGTTCGACCGCAACAAGCACCCGCATCCGCCGGAGCCAACCCACGCCTACAAACTTCTTTTCCTTTGCGATCTGCTCGGCGGCGAGGCAACGCCAAGCTTCGAAACCCCGGAGGTCGGTTTCTTCCCCCGCCATCAACTGCCTTCGCTTTCCGCGGCCCGAATCACCCCCTGGCAGATCGAGCACATGTTCGAACACGCCGCGCATCCGGAATGGCCCACCACCTTCGACTGAACCAAGCGCCGGGCAATTTCATAAATTTGCATAAAAATAAAATTCGAGTTGTTCGAC
>Ga0335073_10005370_pt1 | contig 17971 bp, 19 predicted proteins | sample Lox_Sample_22_FD_207093 | JGI IMG/M metagenome (GOLD analysis project Ga0335073, IMG submission 207093) | Soil microbial communities from Loxahatchee National Wildlife Refuge, Florida, United States - Lox_Sample_2.2 | ecosystem: Environmental > Terrestrial > Soil > Wetlands | place: USA...
GAATCGTGCCGGAATACGAAATGTGCGCGGCGCGTTATTTCGACCCTCAAACGGCGAGCGCGTGGCTCGGCCAGTTGAAGACGATGGTTTCGTCCATGGTGCGGATTACCGTGACTCCGGAGTGGGTGGGCCTGCTCGATTTCGAGACGCGATTCCCGAGCGCCCTGGCGGGCTGAGTTTACAAGGTCTTCAGTGAATCTGGCACGGGGGACCTTTTATTCTCCTCAGATTGGGCGCGGCCGCTTGCGCTTTTCCCTTCTCGCCGACGATACTGGGAGGCTACCCGAATCTTATGATGAAGACGACAATTTCTCTCTCTACACCCGCAGACGTTGAAACCGAATCCCTTGTTGCCGTGGTCCTCGACCACTCGAACGCGAGTTCTTCGGACAAGGACAAAAAGCCTGAGCTCAAGGTCGCGTCCGCCGACAAAGCCGTGAGCTCTGCCGCCGCCGACCTGCTGGCCAGCGGCGAACTCAGCGGCAAACCCTTCGAGACGAATCTTCTGCACAAGCCCGCCGGCCTGAAGGCGAAACGCCTTCTGCTGGTTTCCGGCGGCGGCGCGAAGAAATTCGCGAGCTATGATCTCCGCAAGTTGGCCGGAGCAGCCGCTCGAACTCTGAAGTCCCGCGGCATCCGCAGCTTTGCGTTCGTCGCTCCGACCGGAATTCCCGCCGACGAAGCTGTCCGCGCGATCGTGGAAGGCGCGCTTGTCGGCAACTTCGATCCCGATTATTACCGCAGCGACCGGAAAGATCAGAAGATCGACGCCGTCACGGTCGTCGCGAGCGGCGACAAGAGCGCTCTCGAGAAGTCGGCGCACGAAGCGCAGATTATTGGCGAGTCACAGAACTTCACCCGCGATCTCGTCAACGAGCCGTCGAATCGCATGACCCCCACGATCCTTGCCGAGCGCGCCAAAAAAATGTGCGCCGAGGTCGGATTGAAGTGCGAAGTGTTCGGGCCGGACAAAATCAAAGAAATGAAGATGGGCGCGTTCTGGAGCGTCGCCCAAGGCTCCGACGAACCACCCGCCTTGATCGTGATGAAGTACGAACCGGCCGGCGCTCCGGAGAAACCCATGCTCGGCCTCGTCGGCAAAGGAATCACTTTCGACACCGGCGGAATCTCCATCAAGCCCGCCGACGGCATGGAAAAAATGAAATACGACATGGCTGGCGGCGCGACCATGATCGGAGCCATGCGCGCCATCGCGCTGCTCAAGCCGAAGGTGAAAGTCATTGGCATTGTGTGTGCGACCGAAAACATGCCCTCGGGCAAGGCGCAGAAACCCGGAGACGTGCAGATCGCAATGTCCGGCAAATCCATTGAGGTCATCAACACCGACGCCGAAGGCCGCTTAGTGCTCGCCGATGGTCTCCACTACGCGAAGCAACTGGGCTGCACGAACCTGGTCGACGCAGCAACTCTCACCGGAGCCGTCGTCGTCGCGCTCGGTTTCTCGAACGCCGGCGTTTTCGCCAACGACGACGACATGTACAACCGCTTTCAGAAAGCCAACGTAAAGGCGGGCGAAAAAATGTGGCGCATGCCCCTCGACGACGAATACAAGGAGCAGATCCGCTCCACCATCGCTGACATCATGAATACCGGCGGACGCTGGGGCGGCGCGATTACCGCGGCCATGTTCCTCAAAGAATTCGCTGAGGACACTCCGTGGATTCATCTCGACATCGCCGGCACGGCATGGATGGAAGACCAGAAGCCGTGGATCGCCAAAGGCCCATCGGGAATCGCGCTGCGCAGCCTGGTGGAATTCGTCAAGGGCTTCGCGGGATAGTAGACGGCGCGGCAAGTGTGATGTGTTGTCAGCGATTGGGGTCTGCGACTCATGTGAGCGACGTGTATCAGGGCACGCATTTGTGCGTGCCAATAAGCCGATAGAAATAGCGAGCGCTTTTGGCGTCTGAGGGTCGCTCATCGCTCGCGGACAGGGTTCCTCGCAGGCTGTTCGCTAGTCCTGTTGAAGGTCACAGTTCTGGGCTGCAGCCTGGAGGAAAGACCAGGGCAGTCGCCAGCGCGCGCACTCATTGAGCGAATCGGAAGTGATTGTTATAATCGTCTGCGTCCCACACGTTTCTGCTCTTGGGTTCGGTCGAGAGTCCCGCCAGAGGCAGACCGAAGCGGAGCGTCCTCGCAACCCGCGAGGATGAAAAAGTGGCCAGGTAGCTCAGGTGGTAGAGCGCAGCCCTGAAAAGGCTGGCGTCGGCGGTTCAACTCCGTCCCTGGCCACCATCATTCCAAAGAACTTAGCGACACAGAGCCAAAATTTCCAACCCACGATCCAACCCATGATTCTCACTGAACTCGCTCCGTGAGCAGGTGAATCCTGTCTCCCATCAGCTGTTCCAGGAACTTGCCTTGCGCATCCCGCATAGATTCCATGTCGGACTGCGCGTACAGTTCCATGGTCGTGCCGAAGTCCTCGTGACGCAGCACACCCTGCACGGTTTTGGGGTCCACTTTCAGCTTCACAAGTGCCGTCGCCAGTGAGTGGCGAAAGTTGTGAAAACCGAAGCGTCCCTTCCAGTCCGCAGGAATCACGCCTGCGCTGATGGCCGCGGGGCGCAAATATTTCTGCACCATGACAGACGCGGACAGCGGCTTTTTGCCTCTCAGTTTCACGCTGGGAAACACGAAGTCGCTCTCCTTGGCATACTTTGTAGTTTCGTGCCATGAGAGGAGGAAGCCAGCCAAAAGCGGATGCATGGGAACAGGAGCCTTGGACGCTTTCGACTTTGGCTCTTTGAATCTTCCCCACACATAAGCTCGTCTCACGTAAATCACCAACCCCTCGAAATCGAGATCCGTCCACATCAAGCCCAACAGTTCTGATACCCGTAGAGCAGTGGCCGCGTCGCTTAGAGTCAACGTGCGCCTTGGCTCTGGAATATTGAGAAGAACCTCGAACGCTTGCTTGGGCGTCATGACGATCGCCCGGTAGTCGCTCGTGGTTCGTTGGCTCACCCAGTTCATGGGATTGCCTTCCTGTTGGCGAGGGAGGAAATTGCATCGCTGACCGTGTTTGAAGACCAGGTTCATGATGCGGCGAATCTTGTCGATCGTTGGGTCGGCTAGAGGTCTCACCTTCTTCTGAGCATTCCCTTTGCGGAGCTCGCGAAACCATGCTTCGACATCTCTCGATTCCACAGCCAAGGGTGCCAATTTCCCCCAACGTGGAATGATGCGCTTGATCAGATGTCGCTCGTAGGTCTCGACTGTAGGAAACGCTTTTGGACGCGCTGATTCTGTTTGGTCGATCCTCAGTTCGTTCTCGATATAGTCCTGGCAGAGTTGACCAAATGTCCTCGGCTTGCCTTCGAAGGGCTGTAATTGGTTGATGGTTTCGCGCAGCTTCTGACGATCGACTTCTCTCGATGCATCTGCTGGGCTGGAACCGATATCTTTGACAAGACCTACAGCGGTCGTGCGTTCGACTCGTTTCCCATCCGAGCGAGTTGCGTAATAGCGAAGCACCCACGTCAGACCCTCCGCGCGCATTATCTTGCGAAGACTGCCTATTTGATACCTGGGCATCAAACCCTCCTTGGTGGTTTGCGTGCTCCAGGTGGCCGCTGGTCGCAGCTTAGCATGTACGCGTGGAGTTCCGACAAGAGAAACCTCCAATCCTTCTTTCCTGCCAACGGATCGAGGGCATGACCGGGAATTTTGCCATCGCGGACTTTCTGCAAAAGTGTGCGGCGCGTGATACCGAGGAACGTGGCCGCGGTGTCTCCATCCACGAAGTGTTCGAAAGTTGCGGCCGTTGTGGCTGCACCGAGGATCTGGCTGGCTGTCATAAGAAGAACCTCAAGGAACAACGTTGCCCTTGACACTAGTGCATGCGTACCAATACAGTCAACATGTAACGTTACACATTTGGCTAAATAAATAGCTATGGCCGACAAGACAGCGAACCTGCAACAACCAGTGATCTCCATTCGCATCTCTGACGAGATGCGTTCAAGGCTTGAAACTTTGAAGGAGATTATGGCCGCAAAGAGCGGCGAACCTGTGTCCACATCTGAGGCCGCAAAGCAGCTACTTGAGTCGGCTAAAGAGGAACGATTGGAGTTCGTAGACCTGCTCTCAGACCCAACCGATTCCCTGGTCAAAATTCGCAGGAAGATGGACGCAAAGCTGCCGCTTTCACACGCCGAATGGAGCCTGGTTGCCTATTACTGCCAGCAAGGTGCGGAGCTATTTGCAGGGACGGGCCAGACAGAGCTTTCCTATGAGTCTCTCATTGGAATTCTCGAGGCTTTCCTCGCCCTTTATGCGCTTGTATCCAAACAGAGAAAGCGGAGTGGGATGTCCCCGTATCTCCTCACCAATCTGCCCTCAGAAAAGCAAACTGAGGCAAAGCGTTCAGAGGAGCTTGTAGACGAAGATTTGCGTCGTGCAGTGAATCGAAGAATTCAGATGTTAAAGAACCCGACCAGCGACACCCTCCGACCGACTCATACCGTTCGACTGCTCTACATGGTGCTGGACAACGAGAGATTCCTCAATATTGAGAAGCTCAACGAAGCACTGCGGCCCTACTGGCCGATTCTCTGGCGCGTCTGTGCCCGAGGGCACTATCTCCGCCACGGGAAGTGCATACCCGATGGCGCCTTTTGGGGTGCGGACTTCAGCTCGGGAAATCGCAGGCCATTGCCCTCTTTTCAAGAGGGCGAATACCGTCTCCAATTTCATCGCGGCCCGGAGACGGAGTTTTCTGTCTGGTTGCATTTCCCCGGAAGGTTTGGCCTGCAATATCCGCTGTTCGATTACCCGAGGATCGCGGAACTTCGGGCGATCCTGGAAGGGCTTGATCTCAGTGACACCTTGATCTTCTGGGAAGGCCGCTATTTCCTCGCAGTCACGGGTTTCGATGAAGAGGAAAAAATCAGCGTCGAGTTTCGCTCTCGGGACAATGGCATCCGCATTATATTTCGCAATGATGATTGGCAGGCAATTAAGACTCTGTTTCGCCGCGCGTGGCAGGCCCCGGAAGTGGTTCGTCTGTGGAATGCGCTGGCGAGGGAATATGGCGAGTTGTGAAAGGCGCGGTGCTTCGCACCGGAAGAAATGTGGACACGTCACCCCCAACTTGGGAACTGCTGAACGCCAATGAAACTTCGGCGTTTACGCAGGTTAACTTTCGCTGCGTCAACAAAATTCGCTTCCGATGGGTGACAGCGATATCGAACAATGACGTTTATTTGAGACAGGTGGCCCCAGCGTATCGATCACGTAAACGCGTTGAAGCGCAAGACCTTGCTGTGAACTAACGATTACGCAGTTTAATCGCAACTGAATCAAGCGCAGTAGTACAACAAGGCGGTTCGTCCAATGAGTAGTCCCCGCGTTCAAGCTAATTCCCAGTCCAGTTTGCCGTTCGGAGAAGAAGCGAAGCCCGGCTTCCGCACCAAGACCGCGGCCACAAGACTGACTCCCGAAGAACTAGGAGAATTAGAAGCTGCCGCCGAAAGCGTGGGACAGGCTCTCTCCGAGTGGCTGCGCGGGACCGCTCTGTGCGCTGCGCGGCAGCGGCCCGCTGACCCCGCGGAACTAGTATTGGCCGAAGTTTGGGCGGTGCGTTACGCGCTCTTGAATCTCTTTCATGCAGCCGCCGAGGCCTCCGCGGAAAGCAGACAATTGTCGCCTGATTCCGTCCTCAAAATTCGCGACCAAGCCGACGCGCGAAAGCTCCATCAGGCTCGCAAACTGCTTGATGACTTCTTCGCCCGCGAGGGCAAGGAACGAGCTCGTATGCGATGAGTGCCATGCCTTTTCCCGGAAGCTTTTCCCTCTTGACGCCGTTGCTTTGGGTAGCCGCGCTGTTCCTCTTGCTACTGGCGGTGCGGAGTGTGTTTCGGAACCGGTCCCCACGTAAATGGCGGGGTAGGGAGACGATCGAATGGGGCCGACCTCGGCCAAGTTTGATCCAGAGATGGAGGATAAAGATGGGCCGAATTCGATTCAGACTGTCGAGATTCTCGCAACGGCAGATGCCAGAGATCGCGCCGAAACCAGCGCCATCTGTGCCCGCGAATGCTCCCGCCGATCCGCTGAAGAAGCCTGCCGAGCCGATGCTCGGACTCTTTGGTTCGACTATCGGTGCGTCCGAGACCAAACCCAAAGAGGTGTTCGCTTGGGAGAAGACGACGGGAATCGAATGAGAGACAAATTGCCAACAACACCACTTCACGGTTGAGGAACGCTCCGAATGCTCACGATCTCGAAACCGCTGTCAGCCAGCCAGGCGCGGAACTACCATGTGCGGGAGTTTGCCTCGCAGGAACAGAGCTACTGGAGCCGCGATCAGCAGGGTCACAGTGAGTGGCTGGGCAGACTCGCCGGGCAGTGGGGGCTGCAAGGTGGCGTTGGTTCTGAGCACTTTGCACGACTGAGTGAAGGCCAACATCCGCACACCGAAGAGCAGCTCGTACGGCATCAAGTTTCGAGAACCTACGAAGGCAAATTTGGCAGAGAGGTGACCAGCACTGAGCATCGCGCCGGGTGGGACGCCACCTTCTCTGCGCCGAAGTCGGTATCGCTTACCGCTCTTGTTGGCGGCGATGATCGGGTGCGGGAAGCCCATCGGGAGAGTGTACGGGCGGCGCTTCAGGAGCTTGAGCGATACACGCAGGCGCGGATCGGCAATGTCCATGCCCCGGAGACGACCGGCAAATTCATCGCCGCCACTTTCGAGCACGATACCGCGCGGCCCGTCAATGGCTATGCTGCGCCCCAGCTTCATACCCATGCCGTGATCTTCAACATGACCGAGCGCGAGAACGGTCTCGAAAATGGGAAACAGATGCGAGCCTTGCAGCCGCACGAAATGTTCGTGTCACAGCGCTACGCCACGGCGGTCTACCGATCCGAGTTGGCTCTGCGTCTCGGAGAGCTCGGCTACGAACTTGAGCGCGGCAAGCACGGACAGCCAGAAATAAAAGGGTACACGAAGGAATATCTGGAGTCTTCTAGCCCGCGACGTGAACAGATCAAAGACCATCTCCGCGAACAAGGAATCGACGGAGCTGCGGCGGCACAGATCGCGGCCCACCATACTCGCGACCGCAAGGAACTGCTGTCGCCTGGAGAAGTCTTACAGCGGCACCGCGAGTTGGCCGCACAGTATGGCCATCAGGCGGAGCGCGTCGTCGCACAGGCGCTCCAACATAGGCAATACCAGATACCGGAGCCAGAGATTCAGGCGAAGCAGGCTGTGACATGGGCGCGCGATAATGTCTTCGAGAGATCGGCTGTGCAGGACCGTCGCGTGATCCTTGAAACAGCGCTGGTGCGCGGCATGGGAGAAACCACCTATGCGCAGGTCCGGCAGGAATTCGAGCGCCGGATCGAGGCCGGGGAGTTCCGCGAGGTCCCACACGTTGGTGCTGGCAGACAGTACACAACCGCCGTGATGGTACGCATGGAGCGTGAGATCGTTAGCCGGATGCAGGAAGGCAATCGGCGCGACTACAGCGATCCCATGCTGGTCTCGCCGCAAGTGCGCATCGCCACGGAAGACCGCCACCCGGAACTGAATGCTTCGCAGCGTCAGGCAGTGGACGACATCTTTCTCTCGCGTGAGAAGGTTGTCGGTTTAGATGGCATCGCAGGCGCAGGCAAGACCACGACTCTCTCCGTCATCCGCGAAGGCGCGGAGGCCGAGGGCTACAGAGTGGAAGGTTTTGCGCCCACGTCCCGCGCGGCGCAGAAGCTCGGGGAAGCAGGCATGGAGACATCCACATTACAGAAGCACCTGGTACTTGGACAGCAGCAAGATACCGGCGAGAAACGGCTCTATGTACTCGACGAATCCTCACTGGCATCGACAAGGCAGGTGCACGAGTTTGTGAACCGGCTCCATCCGAATGACCGTGTGTTGCTCGTCGGTGACAGGCGGCAACATGAGGCGGTTGAGGCCGGGAGGCCCTTCGCGCAGCTCCAGGACGCCGGTATGAAAACGGTGAGGCTCGAAGAGATTGTGCGCCAGAAAGACCCAGAATTGAAACAAGTAGTCGAGCAGCTTGCCAAGGGCGAAGTACAGGAAGCAATACAGAATCTTGACCGGCAGGGCCGAATCCATGAGATTCAAGGCCACGACGAGCGCATCGCCGCTATCGCGAAGGAGTACGCACAATTGCCGGAGAACACGCTGGTGATTTCTCCCGATAATCGCTCTCGCACGGAGATCAACGAGCGCGTCCATGCCGAAATGCAGCGGAGTGGCCTCGTCAGCAACGAGGAGCACCGCATCAGGACGCTAGTGCCGCGCCAAGCCCTTACCGGCGCGGACCGCACATGGGCCGAGCGCTATAAGGTGGGCGATGTGCTGCGCTATTCGCGAGCATCGAAAGAGACCGGCATTGCGAAGGGCACTTACGCACACGTCAAGAGCATCGACGCTCCGAAGAACCGGCTGACGATCGAGCTGCACGACGGCACGCAGCGCACCTACGATCCACGCAGACAGCAGGGAGTCTCGGTCTTTCGCCAGGAGATGCGGAGTTTTTCGGCGGGCGACCGCGTCCAGTTCACCGCGCCGGCCAACGACCTCAAAGTTGCGAACCGCGAGCTCGGGACCATCGAGAGCATCGACGGAGACGGGTGGCTGCACTTGAAGATGGACGGTGACCGCACGGTCGAACTCGACCCGCGCAAGCATCCGCATCTCGATCACGGTTATGCCATGACCAGCCACTCCAGCCAGGGACAGACTGCCGACCGTGTCCTCATTCACGTGGACACCGAGTTGGGCGCTAAGAATCTGCTCAACAGCCGCATGGCCTATGTCTCGATCTCACGTGGACGCTATGACGCCCAGGTTTATACGAACAACGCACAGACACTCGGGCGAGAACTCAGTCGTGATGTGTCCCATTCGCACGTGATTCAGCAAGAGCCAGTAGTGCACAAGATAGAACCACAAACCACGCACACGAATCAGAGCAGTCAGGGTTTCGGTCTAGGTCTGTGAGGCAGCATTTCCGAATGACATGCCCCGGATAGCCAGAGCATAGCCGAGGCCCGGCCAGTGTCAAGGCCGCGCTTCGCGCGCCGCGTTCGCGGTCGAAGAGCCTTGACACTGGCCTTTGCGCCTCGGCTTATTATTCAGCTATCCGGGGGATGTCAGATTCTTACTTACACGAATCGGGCTCCGCGCCGAGGCGAACCGCTGTTGATGGCAATTGTCCTCTTACACATCGACACGGTGCAAAAACGGCGGAGCTAGGGATCTGGCGGGCAATCGAGGGTATTGACGAAGCTGGGCGATTGAGCCTGAAGATGGATTCTGGCCGCTCGCTCCAAATCGATCCGAATAAGCATCCTCATCCCGACTACGGCTATGCAACGACGAGTCATTCTAGCCAGGGACAAACTGCGAATCGCGCGCTGATTCATGTAGACACGGAATTGCCCGCGACGCACCTGCTCAATAGCCGCATGGCTTACGTGTCCGTCTCGCGTGGAGCCCTTGATGCACAACTCTTCACTGATGACCGCGAGAAGCTGCCCACGGCCCTTGGTCACGATGTTCCAAGGCAGACTGCGCATTCGGCCGAGAATCAACTCTGAGCAGACGATTACGCCCCAGCAGGAGTTTTCGAAGGGAACACAGCCGGACAGCGGTCTTGGTCTTGGAGTCGGCCTCTAGAACCAGCGCCTGCCCCGGATAATGGCAGCGTAGCGCGGGCGGAAACTCTGTCAAGGCCGACCGAAGGTCGCAGCTATCGCGGGCAAGCGCCTTGACAGCCCTGCGGAAATGTTCAGTGGTGCCAACCCGAAAGAGCAAAGAAGTTGTAAGGACTGGAGAAGACTGCGCTTCTCACCCGAATCTCTGAGGCGCTGATGAAAAGCATTATGCAAGCCAGCACAGCTACCGGTGGAACCCACTTGCGAAATATGCTCGTGACTCGTTCCAGACCAATCGCATACAGAAGCACAAAAGGCAAAATCGTTCCGGAAACGATGCGCGCTGAGGTAGTAAATGGGATCGCCCGGGAGGGATAAGCGCAGTCGTGGTAATCAAAGGGCACTGAGATCGCAACGATAAACAGCACAGAGCTGGCCACCAGAAAGATGGCTTCGAAAGCAGCGAGCGTCTTAAGCGGTGACATGCTCCTTCGCCGCCTCCAGAATTCTATTAGGAAGACCAGCAGCAAAATCGCTGATGAAAGCAGATAAAACCTATCGGCAAGCGCTGATTTCATCTCAAGCGTGTGCCAGACGTACTCCCCCCGCCAAAACCTTTGGGTAAGTGCCCTCGCAAAGTAATGCAAGCCATGCAGCGAGAAAAGAGGATTGTGCATGATTTCCCCTAGGGGCTTTACGGTCCAACCGAGCTCGTGCGCCTTTGCTTTCCCGCCGGTTAGGTCCCCCATCACTACGTAATTGCGCAGCAGCCACGAGGATGGAAGAATGCCGGCGGCAAAAAGGCTGGCACCCAAAACCCGGGCCTTGCGACTTAGCGGTTCCGTCGACTGACGCAGCCATAGCCACAGAACTATCGCGAGAGGACCATACAATACGCAATTGGAAACGCTCGAAACGAACGCCAGACCGGTAAGGAACGAACACAGAATCAGATATCGTTCGCGGCCCGGTTTAGTATCGACCGCAAGCGTCATCGCGACAAGCACGGCGGCGGCGAACGGAGCCGAGAACACGTCTCGATTCATTCCGTAAAAGACGTCCTGGGGAAATACGGCAATCAAGGCGGGGACAGCGAGGTGCAGAAATGAGCGATCGGGGTACACCCTACGAACGAAAGAGTAGGAGAGCCAAACCAGTAGGGCGTAAGCAATTGGATTGAGAAATCTCGGCCAATAATCAAGCATCCAATCGCGCATTCCTAGAACCGCGCCCAGCTTATACCAGGCCGCGGCTACCAAATAATACAAAGGAGGCGACTGGGCCTCGAAGTTCGGTCTGCGCCACTGTTCGAGCTTCGCCCGGTAGTAGTTCCGGGCTAAGGCTGATTCCCGCCCCTCCGGCGATAACCCCCAAAGCGGGCCGACTATGCCATCTTGAGCCATCTGTTGAGGTGTGAGGCCATATTCCGGGGACCAATAGAGCAACAGCTTCCTCGTAGACTCGGGATCCGGACGCGGCAGTTCCCGGCCTGGCCAGTTACCTCGAGCGTACATCTGAATCGTGACCAGGTGATATCGCTCATCAATGGTGTTCGCAAGGGGAAACGCGGCGCAGAGAATCAAAATGCGGATCGCGGCTAGAACAGCCAGCACAGCAACAATTTGGCCTGAATAGACTCGGAGGTACGAGTCCACCTTAGATTCGATGTGAGATGCGGGGCCCGTTTCACGAGGAGCTTCGCTTTCGACGAGCTGCGCTAATTCTTTCCCCATAGGAATCCCAATACCTTGCTGGCAAGTTCATCGGAGAACCCGAAACGCGCTTTGGCCCTAGAGTAGAGATCAATTGCTTTCTTGTCCAGCCAGATCATTGCTGCTTTCGACAATCCGTCCTGAGGACGCGCGTAATAGTTGGTAGAACGGGCCACCGACTGCTCGGACTGTTCCCGCGTGTAGTAATACAAAGCCAGACTCTTGCGCGACTCCCCTGCCGGGCAGGCCAACGGATCGGGGAATCCGTGTAACGATCTTTCGTCGGTTGTAAAGATGAGGGCGTTATTCAGATGCGGTGGATACTTCGCACCGCAGCGCCTCATTCTTCCCTCTGCGGATCTCTCCCACAATTCGATCGACCCACCCCACCGCTCGTCCCAGCCGGGATTCAAATACAGAATCAAATTCACCCGTCGGCGCCAGTTCGTATGCACATGGTGGGTGGAGAAATCGGTATGCACATTCAGATATCCGCCGCGCTCCGATTGGTGTAAGCCCCCGCCTTCGAGGGACGGATCGGCGAGCAGGTTGGGGATTCCGGTCAGTACCGAAAGCCACTCGATGAACTCCGGGGAATTTAGCTCGTCCGTGACAGCTCCCAACATGGGCGGGAAAAGCTCACGCTTAGGCAGGCCTAGCTTGTTCTCGTTGACATGCTTGTATTGGGTCCACGCATCGCCGCCGGGCCGAGGAAATTCCTTCGCCATGGCGAGCGCCACTTCGTGCTGAAGGAAATTTTCAAACAAAAGATGAGGGCAGGGCCAGTTTGCGCGGTATTGCTTTGCAAGCACATACAGGCTGGAACGCGACATCTCTAGCGGAAACAACCGGCTGGATACTTGCAATGCTCGAGCCGTAGACATCGGTCTGCAATCTCCTCTGTAAGCGATCGTTGCGCGGCATCGATACAGTCATGAATTGTGCGCGAGGCTAACAGATTCGCCAGAAAGCCACGTTACGCAGAGGTTAATTTCTGATGAATTTCGGCTCATGATTTTGCCCACCGCAACACGCTGTCCGGGTTCACGACCAAGAACTGCCCAGAAACTTCTTGACGGCACTCGGCTTTCATTACATCATCATGTCACTATGGGCGCATATGTAGTCCTTCAAAGTACGAATTTGCAGGTTGCCAACAACTCAGCCGTAGATTTTGGTGCGAACACGAGTTGGACATGGAACTTTACCAATTCCAGTGGTGCCACAACCAATGGATCACTTGGTTATTCGACTTCCCCGAGCAATGTTTTTCAGCTGTCAGCGGTCGGCAGCAATGTGACTCTGACTTTACAAGGAAATCAGACCACGGGATTCGGTGAAAATCAGCCCGTTATTCATATCACCAACGGAAGTACTTTCAATGGGACAGGTGCAAATCAAACTCTGATTTATAGTACTGTTACTTTTGCCCCTTCAAGTGGAAATGCAATCCTTGAAGGCTTCAATCATGTATTGACAGTCAATCAGAGTGGTACTGCATCGGGTAGCTATCATGGTTTCAGAATTCAGGTAGTGGAAACGTCTGTACTCGGAACTGCCAATAAATTCTTCATATGTCAAGGCGGCACATCAGGGACAACAACGAGATTTGAAATAAACAGCTCAGGTCAAATCGATAACTATGCCGGGGTCGCTACTGCTGGCAACGGAGTGCCGTCTGAGGTTGCAGACGTAAACTCTAGTGCAAACTCATCAGCTATTAGCTCCGCACTGCTATACGCTGTACCGTCTGCTGGCCCGGCTGCCTATAGGGTCAGTATATATGCAAAGGTTACAACCGACGCTTCGACCAGCTCAACTCTGGGCGGCAGTTCGGGTTTCCAAATCTCTTATACGGACTCGACCGATAGCACCTCGCAGACGATAACCTTGGTTAATCAGTGCAACTCAAATCTAAGCGGCAATACAACTTCAACGGTGTTCGTTGGTAGTGCGATTATCTACGCTGCCGGAGGTACGAACATAAGTTATTCTGTTGGTTACACCTCATCCGGCTCGACGCCTATGGAGTATCTTGTAAAGGTAAGGGTAGAGTCCCTGTGATGACATGTTGGTTTGACATGACCAATGTTTCGATACGATTGGTCCCCCCAACTTCTTTCCCGCCGATAGAGTGGTATTGCTATCTTGCCTCCAGTGTTAAATACCCGCCGGAAGCCCTGTTTGCGTCGAGAAGAATTCATTCGAGTGTCTTGGTGAGGTCGAACAAGCCCAAGTAGAAGGAAGAGAAGACGATCTGGAGGCCGAGCAGGAATAGGAAGACAGAGAGCGCGGAGACTTTGGTAACCGGAATGTTTACCTGGGCTAGCGGCTTGGAAATTTCGATCAACTGATGAATCGTGGCGGCGCCCAAGCCCACGCTGAAGAGCAAAATCGAGATGCCAGCCGCCAACCCCCACTCCATACGGAAGTATTTCTTGATTGAACGACTAATCCAGTCCTCCTCGGCAAAGCCTTGGGAAGCACTGAAGACGATCGCATAGACGCCGAAGAGCGCAATCTGTATCCCCATGCCGAGCAGAGCATTCACGAAAATGGTAGCGGATAAGCCCAACGGGATATGGAAGACGCTGACGTCTCCCAGCAGGAACAGCACGGAAAAGGCCAAGCCGAGGCAGAACATAATCAGCCCCGGAAGCAGGAACACATACTTGGGCGCCAGCATAAGCATGAACCGCAAATGTCGCCAACCATCGCGAACAGTGTGCAGATTGGGCACCCGGCCCGGCAACCCAGCGCAGTAGCGAATTGGTGTCTCATGGATGACCAATCGCTTCTGCGCTGCCTTGACGACCATCTCTGAGGCGAACTCCATGCCGTTGCATCTCAGGTTCAAAGTCCGGATCGCGGCCGCGGAAAATCCTCGGAAGCCGCAATTGGCGTCGGAGATCCGTGTCTGGAACAAGCCGTTCAGCACCGCGGTCAGGAAAGGCGTGCCCACCCAGCGGTGAAGCCATGGCATCGCGCCGCGCTCGATCGTGCCCCGAAGGCGGCTGCCCATAACCAGATCCGCGCCTCCTTCGAGGCGCTGAACGAAGTCGGGCAGAGCCCCGAAATCATAGGTCTGGTCCGCGTCGCCCATGATGATGTAGTGCCCCCGGGCCTCGGCAATGCCGCGCTTGAGTGCACTGCCGTAACCTCTCACCTCGTGCCGAACAACCCGAGCACCGGCTGCTGCGGCTAACTCCGCCGAACGATCCCTGGAACCGTTGTCCACCACGATGACTTCGCCCTGGGCATGCAAGTGAGTGATGGCGGTGGTTGCGCTGGCAACGCAGGCCGCGATAGTACGCTCCTCATTGAGACAAGGTATTACAACACTGACGCGCGGTTCAGTCATGATTTGTTCCCACCCGTAATCCAACGAAATTCATCCAGTCGCCGAAGTTTGCCAGACGCAACATTTGGCGAAGCGAGATGTCGCGAAACACCTTCTTGAAGATATAACCGGGCCGAAAGTAGAAGCGTCTAAAAGCCTTGCGGCGGAAATAGTTGACGTCTTCGCGACTCAAGGTGTCCGTATGTAGAATCGAATTCCCGCCGAAGTCGTAATCGGACCATTTCTCTGAGCAGATCCAGCCCCGAGTTTTGGCCAGTTCACCCAGTTCGGTCTTCGGATAAGGGACAGCGCAATAACACTGCATGTAATCCAAATCCAAGTCGAGCATGAAACGGATCGTCTGTTCGGCGGTTTCCTTAGTCTCACCGGGCAGACCGAAAATAAAATGGCCCATTGTCTGAATCTTTGCGTGCCTGGCTAGCACGACTGCTCGCCGAATATCCTCCAGTGTCTGCTTCTTCCTGGCCCTGTCGAGGATAGATTGACAGCCGCTCTCGATTCCTAGGCCGACCAGGTAACAGCCGGCGCGCCGCATGAGCGCCAATGTTTCTCCATCGAGAGCGGTGACCCGCGTCGTGGCGGCCCAACGAATATCCCAGCGGTTGTCTATGAGAGCCTGGCAGAACTCATGCACGAAGGTTTTATCGAGAGAGAAAACCTCTTCCCAAAAGAGAAACTCCTGGATCCCAAATTTTTCCCGACAAATCCGGATCTCCTGGAGTATCCGGTGCAACGAACGACGCCGTACTTTCCTGCCGTAATACGTATTGACGATGCAGTAAGTGCAGGGATAGGGGCAGCCTCGCGCGGTATTGATCAACGTAAAAGGCTTGTTGTTATGGGGCAGCCGGTAACGCTCGTTCTTAAGAAGCCCCCGATCCAGCAAGGGCAGTGAATCCAGATCCTCCAGCAAAGGGCGCGACGGATTGATCTGGAAATCGTTGCCGTCCCGGTAGATCAGACCCTGAATCCGATTCAGGGCGGGCTCCTTTTCATTCAAGCTTCCGAGTAATTCGTTGAAGGTTGTCTCCGGCTCGCCCACAATGCATAGGTCCAGGAATGGATAGTTTTGAGCTGCTTCCCTTTCGAGCATGGTGAAGTACACGCCAAAGGCCAACACCAAAGTTTCGGGGAAGGTTTCCTTGATGCGTTTGGCAATCTCCATGTCACTGTCAATACTCGGGAAACCCGTGTTGACGACCACGAGTTCGGGGGCGAAAGCCCGCATGTCAGCAAGCAGTTTGTCCATGGTCAGGCTTTCTACGTCGCCATCCACCAAGCAGACCGGGCCCCATTTCTCAGCCACAGTTCCGAGCAACGCCAGACTGATGGGCGGCCACACCGTCGCCCAGGAGGACGCCTTTTGCATGCAGCGTCCCTCACGGATGAACTTAGTGTGGTCCTTGAGCGTGGGGTTCAATAAGTAGGATCTCATTCCGCCTGCGTTCTCTTAGGTGAGGGCAGCTACGCGGGGCTGGGACGACGATTCCCAAAGAGCCCGCGGAATACGGCAAGTGCCCCACTTTTAATTAGGGAACCTTAGGCGAGAACGAGATGCTTGTCTGTGATTTAGATCACGATGGGCAACCGCACTACTGTGGGCGACTCGCCAGCAGTCCGAAACGACCCGGTTGTTGGTGAAACCCGCATGGTCCGCCGCCGAAACTGCAAGAGGAATCGATGTCCACGAAAACAGTCTGCGACAAGTATCTGGCCTCTGAGTAAAAGAGTGATCTCCAGGCGCATGATGATGACCCGCGCGGCTGCCTGGGAGCGTTCCCACTCCCAGCTGGGCGCGATGTGGGCGTAAAGGGCACCAATGAAGAATCTGCCATAAGCTCCCTAGTGCGTTCTAATGTTTATGTGGGGAATCGTGCCCGGCCCTCCGATAGGACCGGATTCTGGGCACCCTCTGGGCATCCAGACCGGTTTCTTGTTTGTATCTGTTTGATTTTGTTGCATCGTGCATCGAGTAAGCTGGAAGTGCAAGTTGTTGTTTGTATTTGTGTTGGCGACCCTTTTAAGGTACGGGTCTTCACATTTGTTTTAGACGTGCCTGCCACACAACCTCCCTGCGACACAAGCTTCCCAGCAAACCGCTTCCCCTTGCACATTTTGAACCTCCTAAACCCACTGGTGTCCAATGGCATACAATGCTTGACTGATGGTGTCCAGTGGAGTACAAGAGAATTGTGCAGACAGTCGTCGAAACGCCTACCTACCTCGCGATTGCCAACAAGCTCTTTAGCGAGGAGGAGCGTGCGGACATCGTGGCACTCGTTGCGGCTGACCCGGAGTGTGGAGACGTGATCCGTGGAACCGGCGGATTTCGAAAGGTCCGGGTCGCACGTAAAGGAATGGGAAAAAGTGGCGGGGCGCGGGTTGTGTATATCTGGCGCAACGAAAGATTTCCGGTTTTTCTTATCGCGGTTTTTCCGAAGAATGAGAAAGAAAATCTGTCGATGGCAGAGCGCAACACGCTGAGGAAACGGGCCAATAGTATTTTCGAAACTTACGGGAGGTAGCATGAAAACGCAATTCGAGCAGATGATGGATGGCCTGAATGACGTTGAGGCTTTTCTTGCTGGGGACCAAGAAGGATTCAAGGCGCACGTGCCCCAGGAAGTTGATGTGAAAGCGATCCGCAATCGACTTGGTATGACACAAGCTAGGTTCTCTGACACGTTTGGGTTCAGCCTGGACGCCATCAAGCACTGGGAGGGAGGGCGGAGGACTCCGGAAGCGCCGGCTCGCACTTTGCTCACTGTCATCGACAAGAATCCCGCTGCCGTGCTCACCGCACTGAATTCCGCCGCTTTCGCCACCGCTGTTGGCTCTTCTAAAGCCACAACCCTCCGTGTCAGGGTCGATAGAAAGCGTCAGGTGTCTAGTGGCGTTACAAAACGGAAGGCTTACTCTGCCGAGCGTGTGAGGAGAATCTCGAAGTAAGAGGGAAGCGCCTCCGATCACCGCGAAGGTGGACGCAGAATCGGCTGTACGAGCGACCAGTTCTTGAACCCATGACTTCAGCCCACGATCGCAGTGTCTCTAACGACTTTCCAAGGACTTAGGCGGCCACCCAGAGTCACGTAAGTCGTTCAAACTACAACATAAACAAGCCCTGAAAAGGCTGGCGTCGGCGGTTCAACTCCGTCCCTGGCCACCATCATTCTCAAAACTCGCGTCAAACCCGGATTGCCAAGACAAGCATCAAAGCGTTGCCCGCCACCCTTCGGGAGGCCAG
>Ga0335073_10005371_pt1 | contig 17970 bp, 16 predicted proteins | sample Lox_Sample_22_FD_207093 | JGI IMG/M metagenome (GOLD analysis project Ga0335073, IMG submission 207093) | Soil microbial communities from Loxahatchee National Wildlife Refuge, Florida, United States - Lox_Sample_2.2 | ecosystem: Environmental > Terrestrial > Soil > Wetlands | place: USA...
AGCTGCCGCTGCGCGTGCCGGTGATAATCGGAGGCTCCGAGCGGTCCGGCGGGGAGCTGCTCTCTACGGATCCGGGAGCGCCCGACAACGTCGTGGCGGTGGCCGCACGCGCCACCGACGCGGACGTCAGCGATGCGGTCGACGAGGCCGAGCGCGGCTTCAGGGCGTGGCGGGCTCTGCCGGCCGAGGATCGTGCGGCAACGCTCGTGCGCGCCGCGGCCTGGCTGCGCGAGCGCCGGCTTGAGCTCGCGGCTCTCGAGGTCCGGGAGTGCGCGAAGCCGTGGCCGGAGGCCGATGCCGACGTGTGCGAGGCCATCGACTTTCTCGAGTACTACGCCCGCGGGGCGATCGAGCTCGCCGCCGGCCCGCCGCTGTTGCAGGTTCCGGGCGAGCGGAACGAGATGAGCTACGGGCCACGCGGAGTGGTGGCCGTCGTCTCGCCGTGGAACTTCCCGCTCGCTATTCCCTGCGGCATGACCTCCGCGGCCCTCGCGACCGGCAACGCAGTCGTGCTCAAACCCGCCGAGCAGTCGCCGGGGTGCGCGTTCATGCTGGTGCAGGCGCTGCGGGCGGGCGGCGTCCCGCCGTCGGTGATCTCGCTTCTCCCGGGGGAGGGCGACGCCGGCGCCGCGCTGGTGGCGCACCCTGGCGTGCACACGATCGCGTTCACCGGTTCGATGCCGGTGGGAGTCGAGATCGCCCGCGCGGCCGCGGAAGTCGCGCCCGGACAGCGACATTTAAAGCGCGTGGTGTCCGAGCTTGGTGGCAAGAACTGCGTGATCGTCGACTCCGATGCCGACCTCGACGAGGCGGTCCCCGCGATCGTGTCCTCGGCCTTCGTCTACGCCGGCCAGAAATGCTCGGCCGCGTCGCGGGTCCTGGTCCACGAGGCGATCGCCGATCAGCTGATCGATCGGGTGGCCGGCGCGGCGAGCGTGCTCGTTGTCGGCCAAGCCGACCGGCTCGACACCGACGTGCCCCCGGTGATCGAGCAGACCGCACGGGAGCGGGTGAATCGGTACGCGTCGATCGCCCATGAGTCCGGGCGGATCGTCGCGCGCGTGGACGACGTCCCGGCTGGCGGCTGGTTCTGTCCACCGACCGTCGTCGCTGATCTGCCGGCGGATTCGCCGGTGCTGAACGAGGAGATCTTCGGGCCGCTGCTCGCGATCGACCGGGTCAAGAACGTCGAGCACGCCTGCGAGGTGGTCGACGGCCTGCCCTTTGCGCTCACTGGAGGCCTGTTCGCCCGCGATCCTGCGACTGTCCGATACGTCCGCGAGCGCTCCCCGGTCGGGAACCTGTACGTCAACCGCGGGATCACCGGCGCGATGGTCGGCCGCCAGCCGTTCGGCGGGAACCGGCTGTCCGGGACCGGCAGCAAGGCCGGCGGTCCCGATTACCTGCGTCAGTTCGTCGAGCCCCACGTGGTGACCGAGAACACCATGCGCCACGGGCTGGTTGTCTAACCAGCAAAAATCTCGAATTTGGGGTTGATTTGAGGGCCGCGGCGGTCGATGATCGACGTAGGAGATGCCGCTGCCGCCCTCAGTAGCCTGGAAGCTGTTGCTGGCGATCGTGCTCATCGGGGCGATCCTGCTGAGCGCGTGCGCGAAGGCGCCGCGCCGGTCGATGCCCCGAGGCGAGCTGCGCCGGCTCGTGCTGGCCGCGCTGACCCTCTATGCGGTCGGCGTGTTGGCCTCGATCACCCACCACGCGATGCTCGCCGGCGTCGTCTACGCGGCGGGGATCGCCGCTTGCGCGCTGGCGGCGTGGCTATCCCGCGGCAGCGACTCCGAGGATCCGCCCCGCGGCGGCGACGATCCCATCGACGAGCAGCCGCCACCCGAGCCGGACGGGATCCCTCGCTTCGACTGGCAGGCCTTCGAGCGCGATTTCCGGACGTACGCCGAGCGCGCGCGCACGCCCACGAGCAACGCCTGACAATCGCGGCCGACGTCGGGCAAACGCCCGCGGGCGACGACCGCGAGCTAACGCCCGCGGGCGACGGCCGCGAGCAGGAGTTCGTGAAGGCGGCTGTCCCCGGACAGCTCGGGATGGAACGACACCGCGAGCACGTTTCCCTGCCGTATCGCCACCGGGTGCTCGCCCACGCGGCCGAGCACCTCGACGTCCGGGCCGTGCTCGCTCACCCAGGGCGCGCGGATGAAGACGGCGTGCATCGGGCCGCCCTCGATCCCGTCGACGTCGATATCGGCCTCGAAGGACCTGACCTGGCGTCCGAAGGCGTTCCGCTGGGTGCTGACGTCGAGCACGCCGAGATGCTCGCGGTCGAGCATGATCATTCCGGCGCATGTGCCGAGGACGGGCGTGCCGGCGCGGACGAGCTCGCGCAACGGCTCGGCGAGACCCTCGCGCTCGATCCCGAGCGTCATCACGGTGGACTCACCCCCGGGGATGATCAGCGCGTCCAGGTCGTCCAGGTCGGCGGGCACCCGGACCTCCCGTGGCTCCGCCCCGATCGCCCGCAGCAGCTTGGCGTGCGCCTCGAAGTCGCCCTGGAGCGCCAGGACCCCAACCACGTGGTCGGCATTCCGCCGCGATGTTTCGCCGTTAGGCGAAACTCGCAATGCCGACGAAGTCGGCACCAGCACTACCAGCCGCGGCCGGCGAGGAGCTGCTCGGACTCGAGCTTGGACGTCTCGAGGCTCACCATCGGCTGACCGAGACCGTTCGAGGCCGCGGCGATCCGGGCGGGATCGCGGTAATGCGTCGTCGCCTCGACGATCGCGCGCGCCCTGCGCTCGGGATCCTCGGACTTGAAGATCCCCGAACCGACGAAAACACCCTCGGCGCCCAGCTGCATGACGAGCGCCGCGTCGGCGGGCGTGGCGATCCCGCCGGCGCAGAACAGCACCACGGGGAGGCGCCCATCGGCCGCGACCTGACGCACGAGATTCAGCGGGGATTGCAGTCCTTTGGCGGCGGTCGCGAGCTCGGCGTCGTCGAGCGTGCTCAGCCGGCGGATCTCGCTGCGGATCACGCGGAGATGGCGGACGGCCTCGACGATATCGCCGGTGCCGGCCTCGCCCTTCGAGCGGATCATCGCCGCCCCCTCGCCAATCCGTCGCAAAGCCTCGCCCAGATTGGTGGCGCCGCAGACGAAGGGCACGTTGAACGCCCACTTATCGATGTGGTTGGCCTCGTCGGCGGGGGTCAGCACCTCGGACTCGTCGATGTAGTCGACCTCGAGCGCCTCGAGCACCTGCGCCTCGACGAAGTGGCCGATCCGGGCCTTGGCCATCACCGGGATGGTCACCGCCTCCTGGATCCCCTGGATCATCGCCGGGTCGGACATGCGGGCGACACCGCCGTCGCGGCGGATGTCGGCGGGGACGCGCTCGAGCGCCATAACCGCCGCCGCGCCCGCGTCCTCGGCGATTTTGGCCTGGTCAGGCGTCACCACATCCATGATCACGCCACCCTTGAGCATCTCGGCCAATCCGGCCTTGACGGTGAACGTCGCCTCGTCCCGTGGGGTCTCGGAATTCTCGTCCATCCAGCCTGAGTTTAGCCGGGCGATAGCTTTACCCGCGATGTCCACACCGTCAGTGTTCGAGGGCTCGGATGGCCGTTTCGTCGCGACCGAGTTCGGCCGCGGGCCGTGGGACCCGCAGGCGTTGCACGGTGGCGCGCCGGCGGCTCTGCTCATGCGCGCGTTCGAACAGCTTCCCGCCGCCGACGACCTGAAGCTGGCCCGCGTGACCTACGAGTTCATGCGTCCAGCGCCGGTAGGGGCGCTCGAAATCCGGGCCGAGGTCGTCCGCCCGGGCCGCCGCGTGCAGCTGCTGGAGGCCTCGATCCTCGCCGACGGGACGGAGGTGGTCAGGGCGCGCGCGCTCCAGATCAAGGAGGCCGATGCCGGAGACTTCCGTGACGGGAATACGCCACCGCCGCCGGGACCCGAGGAAGGGCGGCTGGCCGAGCTCCGTCTGCCACACCGCCCGATGTTCTTCCCTGACGCGATCGAGATTCGCTTCGTCCGGGGCTCGTGGGGCGGTGGTCCGTGCACGGCCTGGTTCCGCCTCCAGAGCCCGATCGTCGGTAGGGAGACGCCCTCGGCGCTCCAGCGCCTTGCGGCGGCCGGCGACTTCGGCAACGGCATCAGCGCCAACCTGTCCTGGGACGACTACCTGTACATCAACCCCGACCTGACGCTGTACGTGGAGCGCGAGCCGGTCGGGGAATGGATCTGCCTCGAGTCGGAGACGCGGATCAGCACCGACGGTGTCGGGATGGCCGAGAGCGTCCTGTATGACCAGCGCGGCCGGGTGGGCCGCGCGACGCAGGCGCTGCTCGTAGCGCCCCGCCGTTGAGCGATGCGACTGAGAAAACCCGCGAATATCGCGGGAAAACGCAGTCGCGTCCGGGTTACTCGTGGTGACCGCCGACGCCCTGGCCGTCCCGCTCGCCGGCGTCCTCCTGCTCGGCTCGTCCGCCACCTGACTCGGCTTTCCCGCTCGCGCCGTTCTTGCCCTGCCCCTCTCGCAGGTAGGACAACAGACCGCCGGCAAGCAAGATCTCGCGCTCGTGCTCGGAGAAGTCGTGGCTGAGCGTCACCTCGTCGCCGCTGTCCTCAATCCGGGCCGTGATCGACTCTGAGCCGTTCTCGAGCTCGGAACGCAGCTCCGGCAGCAACCACTTCTGCCCCACCTCGGCCTTGTCGTAGTCCGACTCGTCCGAGAACGTGAGCGCGACGATGCCCTGAGCGATCAGATTCCGGCGGTGGATCCGCGCGAACGACTTGGCGATCACCGCTTTGACCCCGAGGTGCAGTGGCGCGAGCGCCGCGTGCTCGCGCGATGACCCCTGACCATAGTTGTCGCCGGCGACGATGAACCCGCTTCCCCACTCCTTGAGTCGCTTGCGGAACTCGGGGTCGCGGTGGCGCAGCGTGAACTCCGCGATCGCGGGGACGTTCGAGCGGAAGGCCATCACCTCGACGCCGTCGGGGGCGAGGTCGCCGGTCGAGACGTCGTCGGGCTGAACGGTGGCGATGCAGGCCTCGAGCGAGTCGCCGAGCGGCGTGTGCTCGGGCGGACGCTTGATGTTCGGGCCGCGCGGGATCTCGATCGCATCGGCGTCCTCCGGGGAGGCCGGGGCGAAGATGTGGACATCGTCGACGTACGGTCGGAGCTCGGGCATCGGCAGAAGCTCGGGCGCGTCACCGTACTCCCGCGGATCGGTGATCTTGCCGCTGAGAAGCGACACCGCCGCCACCGCCGGTGAGCACAGGAACACCGAGTCCTCGGGCGTGCCCGACCGCCCCGGGAAGTTCCGGTTGAACGTACGCAGCGAGTTCGAGTCCGACGGTGGCGCCTGGCCCATGCCCACGCACGGGCCGCACACCGGCTCGAGCATCCGCACGCCGCCGTCGGACAGCTGGCGATACACGCCCGACTCGGCGATCGCGGCCAGGATCTGGCGCGATCCGGGCGTGGCCGTGGCCGCCATCGACGGGTGCACGATCTGTCCGTCCTTGTCGGCGAGGATCGCGCCGGCGAGCGCCAGGTCGTTGTAGCCGGAGTTGACCGAGGAGCCGATGCACACCTGCGCGATTTCCGTGCCGGCGACCTCCTCGACCGGCACCACGTTGTCGGGATTGTGCGGCTTGGCCACGAGCGGCCCGAGCTCGCCCAAATCGATGTCGACCCGGTCATCGTATTCCGCGCCGTCATCCGCGGCGATCTCGACGAAATCCTCCTCGCGCCGCTGCCGCGAGAGCCACTCCCGGGTCGTCTCGTCCGGAGGGAATACCGCGGCGGTGGCGCCGAGCTCGGCGATCATGTTGGCGATCGTTGCCCGCTCGGGGATGCTCAGGTCGGCCGTCCCCGGTCCGGTGAACTCGAACACCTTGTTCTTGCCGCCGCTCGCACTCAGCCGGCGCAGCAGCTCAAGGATGATGTCCTTGGCCTGCACCCAGGGACGGGACAGCTTGCCCTCGAGCCTAACCTCAACCACCTCGGGGCACGCGATCTCATATGGGTGGCCGCCGAGCACGACGGCCACGTCGAGCCCGCCGGCGCCGATCGCGATCATCCCGAGGCACCCCGCCTGCACGGTGTGGGAGTCGGCCCCGAGCATCGTCTGCCCCGGCTTACCGAACCGCTCCATGTGGATGTAATGGCTGATCCCGTTGCCGGGCCTCGAGAAGTGCAGCCCGTACTTGCGCGCGAGCGCCTGGAGCATGCGGTGGTCGTCGGGATTCTTGAAGTCGAGCTGGACGACGTTGTGGTCGACGTATTGCACGGCGCGCTCGACCTTCACCCGCGGCTCGCCGAGCTCCTCGAACTGCATCAGCGCCATCGTGCCGGTGGCGTCCTGCAGCAGGGCCTGATCCATCCGGAGCGCAATCGGCTTCCCGGCCTTGAGCTCGCCGTCTACGAGGTGCTCGTTCAGGATCTGACGGGTCAGGCTGTCCGGCATCGGGTCGGCTCCTCTCGCGACGGAATCACGACCGGAACCTACCCTGGGCCTGGGCCACCATGCGCTGGTCGACCGTGGCGGTGGCGCTCGTGTTCGCGATCGGACCGTCGCGAGCGTCAACCCTCGCGACGACCGACACGAACGCCCCGACCGGAGCCGGCGACTCGAGTGACACCTCGAACGAGACGGCACGGGCGCCCAGGCCGCACGCCAGCCCCATCGCCTCGACGAGCGCGGCGCCCACGACCCCGTCGTGGGCGCGGCCGCGGTCGGCCCCCTGGTGATCCTGCTTGATGAAGCATCGGCCGGAGACCTCGCCCGGGCCGACCTCCTCCACCTCCAGCAGCAATCCGAACAGGTTGGTGCGCCCGCACCCGAAGCACAGCTCGTGGTGCACCAGCGGCACGCCGCCCACCCCCGAAGCTACTTCAGGCGAAACGCCTTGATCCGCACGTCGTACTGCTGGGCGTCACGCGAGTACACCCCGTACGCGAGCGCCTGGATCAGCGACAGCAGCGCGGTGTGCGAGCGGACGAACGCCGGCGTGTTCGACGAGTAATAGAGGCGAATCCGCGCGAGGCGGGCCACTTCGGACAGCGTGGCGTCGGTGATCGCGAGCGTCGGCGCCTTGCGGTGCCGGGCCAGCTTCATCGTCCGTGTGATCAGCGGGTGCGGCCGACCGGCCGACAGACCGATCACGAGCGTCTGGTCGTCGATCCGGCTGAGCCGCCCGAGTGCCTCCTGGGACGGACTGGCCACGATCTCTGCGCGCAGGTCGAGCAGCATCAAGAGGTGGCGCAGGTAGCTCGCGAAAAACGCCATCTGATCGGTGCCGGCGATCAGGACCTTGCCGGCGGACACGATCGCGTCGATCGCGGCCTCGACGTCACCTCGGGAGAGCTTGTGGGCGGTGTCCTCAACGTTCACGTGATCGGCGGCGAGTGCCGCCTCGAACTCGGTGTGGTCGAGCGAGAACAGCGGCGTCACGCCGGCGCTCTCGCCATTCGTCTGACCGGGCGGGCGGCGTCGGTACTCGTCGCGCGCGGCCTGCTGAAGCTCGGGGAAGCCCTCGAAGCCGAGCGCCTGCGAGAAGCGCACCACGGTGCTCGACGAGGTGCTGGCCCGCCGCGCGAGCTCCTCAGCGGTCTGGAACGCCGCCTCGTCGAGGTGATCGACGATGTACTGGGCGACGTCCTTCTGGGAACGCGAGAACTCATCGAAGCGGGCGCGGATATAAGCCGACAGCGCCTGGTGGCCGGTCGGCGAGGCGGTCGCGGTGGGAGTGGCTGAGGGCTGCTTCATCGGCAGCCGTCTGATTCGACGCCTTTGCCCGGCGTCCTTCACCACTCTTGATTTCAGGTCGGTGAAACCCGCGCGCCGGGGCCGGCGCTACTGGCGCTCGAGGCGCTCCCGGTTCTCCTTGCGCTCGGCGAAGACCTGGGCCACGATGTAGATGATCAGCACGTTCGCGATCACGCCGATCCCCAGGAACGTGAGCAGCAGGGCGATCGTGACACCGAGGGAGCTCGGGCCCTGGCCCAGGAGGCTTGCGATGGCGAGCATCTAAGACCGGCAGCGTACCTCACGCGACTGCTAGCGTCGCGCCCGATCGTGGCGTGACATCGATCCCGGCCCTGTAGCTCAGTCGGTAGAGCAGCGGACTCATAATCCGTCGCGCCCAGGTTCGAGTCCTGGCAGGGCCATCGCGATCCGCCTGCACCCGAGGACGTCCGAAAGCTGACCGATGTCCTCCATTTAGCTAAAACCTGACTAAAGCCCCTAAAGGTCTGCACTCGGACGTTCGATACAGGCAGTACTTGAGTTGTAAAAAGGCAAACCCGTCGCGAGGCGGGGACGCAAAGCAAGAGGTCTCGTACCCCGAGATAGCTCAGCCGCCTGCTCATCATGTTCGACTCCAGTTCGTGAATCAATAAGGAGGACAAGGATGTCCAGGTTCAAGTTTCGCCACGCTCAGCTGATGCTGTCGATCATGGCTCTGGTCGCGCTCGTCGTGGTCTCGGGAGCCAGCTGGAAGTTCTAGTTCGGAAAGGCGACGGCCGGGCGCTCCGGCCTTCACCGGAGCGCCTGGACCGTGTCCATGAAATCCCCTGCCCTCGAGCCAGTTCGTCTTTACTGCATTGCCGTCGCACTGGTGGGGGCGGCGGTCCTGGCGACCCTGGTCGCCATCTCTCCGGTTGACCTGGACGGTCACTACCGGACCATCGAGTTTCTTGCGCTCGCCGGCAGCGTGATGATCGGCGAGCTGTTCCCGATCGAGGCGCCGCGCCGGTCGGGAGACGGCGAGATCACCGTCTCGGTGATGTTCTCGTTCGCCCTGCTCCTCGGAGTCGGTCTCGTTCCGGCGCTGGCGGCACAGCTGATCGCGTCGGTCGTGCAGGACGGGATCGCGCGTAAGCCGTGGTGGCAGATCGGCTTCAACATCGGTCAGTACACGCTGTCGCTGGCTGCGGCCGCCGGCGTGCTCTCGCTGTTGGGGGGTTACCCCGCGTTCCGGGCGGGTCACTTCGAGGCGGCCGATCTGTTGGTGGTGGTCGGTGGCGCCGCCGGCTACTTCGTCGCGAACCTGCTGCTGGTCACGCGCGCCACGACCCTGTACATGGGGACGCCCTTCTCGCACGCGTTGCGCAGCGACCTGATGTTCGGCCTGTCGGTGAGCGCGGTGCTGCTGTGCCTGGCGCCCGTGGTCGTCACCGTGCTGCAGTTCAGCCCAATCCTCTATCCCCTGCTGCTCGTCCCGCTCGTTGGCGTCTACTTCTCAGGGCGCCAGACCGTCCGCACCGTGACGGCCGAGCATCTCGCCCGCCACGACAGCCTCACCGAACTGCCGAACCGCCGCTGGTTCCTCGAGTCGGTCGGGGTCGCGCTGAAGAACCCGAACCTGTCGGCCGGAGGCCTGCTGCTCGTCGACCTCAACGGCTTCAAGGAGGTCAACGACACGCTCGGCCACCACCACGGCGACCTCGTGCTCCAGGAGGTCGGGCCGCGTCTGCGTGCCGCCTTCCGCAGCGAGGACCTCGTCGCGCGCCTCGGCGGCGACGAGTTCGCCGTTTTCATGCCCGGCGCCGACAGCGACGCCGCCCAGGCGGCCGTCCAACGACTTCAGGACGCGCTCCACAAGCCGGTTGACGTCGACGGCATCGACATCGAGCTCGATGCGAGCATCGGGCTTGCGTGGTATCCCGATCACGGCGGCGACGTCGACACCCTCCTCCAGCGGGCCGACGTCGCGATGTATCGGGCCAAGGCGAGCCACCACCCGCTCGTGACCTACCGCGCCGAAGACGACTACCACAGTCCCGAACGGCTCGTGATCGCGGCCGACCTGCGCCGTGCGCTGGCCGCGGACCAGCTCGTGCTCCACTACCAGCCGCAGGTAGAGCTCGGGCACGGCCGCCCGGTCGCCGCCGAGGGGCTCGTGCGCTGGCACCATCCCCAGCGCGGCCTGCTGGGGCCGCCCGAGTTCATCGAGGTCGCCGAGCGCACCGGCCTGATCAAGGACCTGACCTACCGCGTGCTCGACCTCGGCCTGAACGATCTCCGGCTGTGGAACGACGACGGACGCCAGCTGTCGCTGTCGCTCAACGTGTCGGTCCGGAGCCTGCTCGACCGCCGCTTCCCCGAGGAGGTGGAGCGGCTGCTCTCCCGCCACGGCGTCGACGGCGCCGCGCTCACGCTCGAGCTCACCGAGAGCTCGCTGATGGTCGATCCCGAGGTCGCCAAGAAGACCATGCGCCACCTCGCCGAGCTCGGCGTGTCGGTCGCGATCGACGACTTCGGCACGGGCTACTCGTCGCTCGCATACCTGACCGATCTGCCGATCGGAGAGCTCAAGATCGACAAGTCGTTCGTGCGCGCGATGGGCTCCGACGCCCGCAATGCGATCGTCGTCCGGTCGACGATCGAGCTCGCCCACAACCTCGGGCTCCGGACGGTCGCCGAAGGGATCGAGGACTCATTCACGTTCGACCGCCTGCGCGCGCTCGGCTGCGAGCTCGCGCAGGGCTTCCATATGTCGGAGCCCCTCCCCGCCGCGAGCCTCGTGACCTGGTGGGATGTCCATACGGCCCCTGCGACCGCCATGACACTCGAGCAGGCGCGGGCGCCTCGCCCTAGGACTCGACTGAGCATCGCCTGATGCTGCTCGTGGTCACCGCCCTGGCGCTCGTCTTGAGCGTTCCGCTCGCCGGGGGGCGCCTCGGCCGTCTCGCGGACGTCCGCCCGCGCGCGGTCTGGGCTGTGCTCGCCGCGGCGGCGATCCAGGTCGGGATCACCCAGATGCCGGGCGGGAGCCACTTCGTCCACGTCGCGCTGCACATCTTCTCCTACGTGCTCGACGGCTACTTCCTGTTCGCGAACCGCCGCCTGACCGGCGTCCCCGTGGTCGCGCTCGGCGCGGCGCTGAACGTGATCGCGATCGCCACCAACGGCGGCGTGATGCCGGCGAGCGCAGCCGCGCTGCGGATCTCGGGGGTGGCCACCCGGGCCGGGTTCGACAACTCCGCGCACCTCGCGCACGCACACTTGGCGTTCCTCGGCGACATCATCCCGGTGCCCGGGCCGTGGCCGATCGGCAACGTCCTGAGTATCGGCGACCTGATCATCTTCGTCGGCGCGCTGATCGTCCTGCACCACGCCTGCGCCTCTCGCCTCCTCCCGCGCGCCGCAGAACGCGCCAGAATCTCGCGTGATGCGCGAGGTTCGACCGCCGGAATCTGAGCTTCCGCCCGAGACGGCGTCGTTCCTGGCGTGCGTGGCGACGATCGTCGAGTTGGCCTTCGACGAGCTGCCGCGTCCGGGGGCCGGCGAGGATCCCGCCACCGGATGGACAGTGTCGCGCTGGCTCGGCGGGCTCGGGCTGGGACTGGCGCGGATCGCCGGCGCGGCGTCGTTTTCATGGCCGGGACCGTGGATCGCACGCACCGCGGGCCGCTACGTCGTCATGTACGGCGTGCCCTCGGGCGTCGTGTGGGACCCGCTCGGCGGGCCTGAGGTCGAGCCCGAAGAGGGCTTCCTCATCGCCGCGGCCGACATCGCGCTGGCGCTTCCTCCACGGCCAGAGGCGCCCCGCGCGATCGGCCGGGTCGAGACCCTGGCGGTGGCCGAGTCGGCGGGCGAGCCGGCGCGCCTGCTCGACACGGTCCGTGCGCTTCCCGGCCTCGGACTCGAGGGCGACCGGCACGTGACCGGAACCGGAACGTTTCCCTCGGGGATGCCGGGCAGCGCGCTGACGCTGATCGAGGCCGAGGTCTGCGAATCGTTCGACCCGCCGCTCGAGCCGAGCCAGCACCGCCGGAACGTCGTGACCCGGGGGATCGACCTGAACGCGCTCGTCGGCCACGAGTTCACCGTCGGCGAGGTGCGCTGCCGCGGGATGCGCCTGTGCGAGCCGTGTACGGTCGCCCAGCGGTACGCGGGGCGACCGGTGCTGCGGGCGCTGGTGCACCGAGGGGGGCTGCGTGCGGACGTGCTGGAAGACGGGTGGATGAGTGTTGGCGATCCGGTCCGGACGGGCCCGCCAGGCCCCAGGGACGCCGAGCGAAGCGAGGCCCCGAACTAGTCCTCGAGGTACCTGTACGCGGGGATCGTCAGGAACTCGAGCAGCTCGCTCGACAGCGACACCCCTTCGAAGATCTCGCGGGTCTCGCGCGGCCGGCCGGCCTCCCAGACCTCGGCGCCGACCTGCTCACGAATCTTGGCCGTCTCCTCGTCGAGTATCTGACAGACGAGCTCCGGTGTCACCGTCTGGCCGTTGTCGAGTTCGACGCCGTGGTGCACCCACTGCCAGATCTGGGAGCGCGAGATCTCGGCGGTGGCGGCGTCCTCCATCATCGAGTTGATCGCCGCGGCGCCGCGGCCGGTCAGCCAGAACGATATGTACTGGAAGCCGACGTTGACATCCGTGCGAAGGCCCTTCTCCGTGATCGACCCGGGCGTCGAGCCGAGATCGAGCAGCTCACCGGCGGTGACGTGTACGTCGTCGCGCCGGCGCGAGACCTGGTTGGGGGCGCCTCCCAGCCCGGTCTCAAACACCTCGCGGGCCACCGGCACGAGATCCGGGTGAGCCACCCATGTGCCGTCGTAGCCCTGTTTGACCTCGCGCTCCTTGTCGGCCCGCACGCCGTCCAGCGCTTTCTCATTGGCCTCGGGGTCACCCTTGCGGCTTGGAATCAGCGCGGCCATCCCGCCCATCGCATGGGCGCCGCGCTTGTGACAGGTCGCGGCCAGCAGTTCGGTGTAGGCGCGCATGAACGGCACGGTCATGGTCACGTCGACGCGGTCGGGCAGGACCATCTCGGGGCGGTCCGGGAAGCACTTGATCGAGGAGAAGATGTAGTCCCAACGGCCCGCGTTGAGCCCCGCCGAATGTTCGCGGAGCTCGTACAGGATCTCGTCCATCTCGAACGCCGCGGGCAGCGTCTCGATCAGGACCGTGGCCTTGAACGTCCCCTGCGGTATCCCGAGCACCTCCTGGGAGAACTCGAACACGTCGTTCCACAGCCTGGCCTCGAGGTGAGACTCCATCTTCGGCAGGTAGAAGTAGGGCGCGGTGCCGTTCCGCAATAGGCGGCGCGCGCAGTGGAACACGTACATGCCAAAGTCGAACAGCGAGCCGGACACCGGCTCGGCGTCGACGAATAGGTGGCGCTCGGGCAGGTGCCAGCCACGCGGACGCACCAGCAGAGTGGCCGGGTTCTCCGACAACTCGTAGTAGTTGCCATCGGAGTCGTTGTAGGTGATGGTCCCGTCGATCGCGTCGCGCAGGTTCCGATGCCCCTCGACCATGTTGTGCCAGGTCGGCGAGTTCGCGTCCTCAAAGTCGGCCATGAACCCGTCGGCGCCGGAGTTCAGGGCGTTGATGGTCATCTTGCGATCGGTCGGGCCGGTGATCTCGACCCACCGCTGCTGGAGGTCATCGGGGACGGGCTCGACGCTCCAGTCGCCCTCGCGGATCTCGCGCGTGTCGTCGAGGAAGTCGAGCATCTCCCCCGCTCTGAGCCGCTGCCGCCTCTGGGCGCGAGCTTCCAGCAGCTCCTCGCGGCGAGGCCCGAAGCGGTGTTGAAGCTCGGCCACGAACTCGAGTGCATCCGGGGTGATCACCTCTTCGAACCCGGACGCCATGGCCCCGCGCAGCTCAAGATTTCGTGTCGTCATCCTCTCATCCTCTCAGCTGAAGCTTCCCGGGGTTGAACGGATAAAACCCGCCGGACCGCCTCCGACTCGGCCATGCACAGCGCTCCCATAAGCGCCGCGACCCCCACGGCCACGGCCCACGCGGGCAGCCCGCCGCCGAACGCGTAGAGAACGAGCAGCGCCACGGCGACCGCAAGCTTTGCGTACTCCACCTCGTCGACCATCCGGAGCGCGAACGCGGCGTGCCCGGCCAGGTAGAGGGCCACACCGCCGCACAGGGCCAAGCGAGCCGGATCGGGCAGCGACGCCGACACCGAGCCGCGGGTGAGGACCTTGACCCCGACCGCGAACGTGATGATGCCGGCGACGATCACGAGATGGAGGTAGCTGTAGCCGTCGGCGGCTGCCAACACGGGATCGTCGTGCTCGCGCAGGTGCTCCTCCGCGCTCGTGGCGAACCCGCTCTCGAAATACGTCCACCACATCGTGATCGTGATCAGCACGCCGAGCGCCACCGCGACAACGATCTCGGCGGTCAACGGACGCTCGGCGGAGGTGCCGAGCGCGCCGACTCCGATCGCCACGATCGACTCCCCCAGGCAGATGATCACGAACAGGCCGTAACGCTCGGCGAAGTGGGCGACGGCGACGCGCTGAAGCCCGCGCAGCCGCTCTCGGGTCAGCCACGCCGGGCCGGCGTAGTCGATCGCCGCCGCCAGCACCCACAGCGCGGTCCTGGCCACGCCCGTCGCGAACGAGCCCGCGATCAGCAGCGCCATGCCGATGACCACGGTCAGCGCGAAGCCGGCGATGGCCGACCACGACGCGTTGCCTCGCCGTGAGGCGTCGGCATACAGCGCGAGGTGCAGGAGACGCACCACTGCGTAGGTGACTGCGAACAGCGTGCCTTCGCTGCCGAACGCGTGCGGAACCGAGAGGCCGCTAATGAAGATCGCGATCGCGGATATGAGCAGGCAGGCGCGGAGGGTCGGCGAATTCGCGGTTTGCGCGTTCGCGGCCCAGACGTATGCCGACCACGCCCACCACACCAGCGCGAGCACCAGCATCGCCCGCCCGAACCCACGCCAGGTGAGATCGCGCCACAGCAGCGTCGTCACCTGGGTGATCGCAAACACGAACACGAGGTCCCACAGCAGCTCGACCGGGGTCGTCCGGCGCTCGACCTCGGCCGGCTCGGGTACGGCGGCTTCCGCGAAGTCCTCCACCTGCGTGAGTATCGCGGTGGCCCGCCTCGGGCCGGGTTCGCTTAGGGTTCACGCCCGACGATGAAGCTCGGCGCCTACCTCGGATACTGGATTCCCGGCCAACAACCGGCCGACCAGCTCGCGGTCGCCGTCGAGGCGGAGCGCCTCGGCTACGACTCGGTGTGGGCGGCCGAGGCGTACGGATCGGACGCCGCAACTGTGCTCGCGTGGCTCGCCGGCGGCACGACCAAGATCAAGCTCGGGTCGGCGATCTTCCAGATGCCCGCCCGCAGCGCGGCCATGACCGCGATGACCGCGGCCACGATCGACATCATCTCCGGCGGCCGCATGGTGCTCGGGATCGGGTCCTCGGGGCCCCAGGTCGCCGAGGGTTGGCACGGACAGCGGTTCGCGCGCCAGCTGCAGCGGACCCGCGAGTACGTGGCCGTGCTCAGGCTCGCGCTCGCTCGGGAGCGCGTCGAATACCACGGGGAGACGATCGAGCTGCCGCTTCCGGATGGGCCGGGCAAGCCTCTGAAGCTCATGATCTCCCCGGTGCAGAAGCGCGTGCCGGTCTACCTGGCGGCCATTGGACCCAAGAACACCGAGCTTGCGGGCGAGATCGCTGACGGCTGGATCCCGGTCTTCTTCTCACCCGAGCACGTATCGGACGTGCGACGGCTGCTCGAAGCGGGCGCGGAGCGAGCCGGGCGCTCGCTCGACGGGTTTGAGATGGCGCCGTCGGTCAGCACCTACGTCTCCGATGACCGCGAGGCCGCCCGCAACCTCATGCGGCCCGTGCTCGCGCTCTACATCGGCGGAATGGGGTCGCGCAAGCAGAACTTCTACAACCAGCTCGTCCAGCGCTACGGCTTCGAGGACGCCGCTCGCAAGGTCCAGGACCTCTACCTCGACGGGAACAAGGAGGAGGCGGCCGCGGCGCTCCCTGACGCGCTGATCGACCTCGTGACGCTGTGCGGACCGAAGGAGCACGTCCGTGACCGGCTGGCCGCGTTCCGCGAAGCGGGGGTGGGCACGCTGATGATCAATCCGATGGCGTTCACCGCGCCCGAGCGGATCGAGCAGCTGCGGGCGGTCGCAGAGCTGGCGGCTTGAGCGCTCCAGGTGGTCCGGGCCGCAGGCTGCGGGTCTTCCTGGGAGCGTTCGGCGAGCCCGGTCACGCCTTTCCGATGCTCGGGCTCGGCGCGGAATTGGCGGCGCGCGGGCATGAGGTGACATACGAGACGTGGTCGCGGTGGCGCGAGCACGTCGAGGCCGCCGGCATGCGGTTCGTGTCCGCGCCCGAGAACAAGCTGTTCCCGCTGCCCGGCGAGCCATTCGAGATGTACGAGGCAGTGGTCAGGGCCACCGGGCCGACGAGGCGGTCAGTCGCCTCCGTGGCGCCGGATGTGGTCGTGCACGACATCCTCACGCTCGCGCCGGCGATGGCGGGCGAGCTCGAGGGCGTGCCGGTGGCCACGCTGATCCCGCATCTCTATCCCGTGTCGGGGCCCGGCTTTCCCCCCTACGCCCTGGGTGCGCGGCTGCCGCGAACCGCCGCGGGGCGCGCGTTTTGGACCTCGCTGGATCGCCCGTCGCAGGCGGGCCTGCGGCGTGGCCGCTCCGAGCTGAACGAGGCGCGGAGGCGGCTCGGCCTGCCGCAGGTCGATCGGCTCCACGGGGGTTTGAGCGAGCACCTGTGCATGGTCGGCACGTTTCCGCAGCTCGAGTACCCCCGCAGCTGGCCGGCCGGCGTTCACGTTGTCGGACCGCTGACATGGGAGATGCCGTTCGGTGACGTTGACCCGCCGGACGGCGATGCGCCGCTGGTGCTGGTGGCGCCGTCGACCGCGCAGGATCCGTCGCACCGGCTGCTGCGGGCAGCCTTGGGCGGATTGGGTGGCGAGCCGATACGCGTGCTCGCGACCTGGAATCGCCGGCCGGTGGCTGACCCAGTCTCGGTCCCACCGAACATGCGGCTGGTCGAATGGGTCTCGTACACCAAGACGATGCCGTCGTGCTCGCTGGTGATCTCCCACGCCGGCCACGGCACGATGGCGCGATCGCTGGCCTGCGGCTGTCCGGTGCTCGCGGTCCCGCACGTCGGCGACATGGCCGAAAACGCCGCCCGGGCGGACTGGGCCGGCGTTGGCGCGCGGCTGCCGTGGCGGCTGCTCGGGCCGACCACGTTGCGGCTTGCGGTCCGCCGGGCGCTGGCTTCGCGGTCTCTGGCGGCGCGAGCCGGCGAGCTCGCCGCGTGGGCGGCGGGGCATGACGGCGCGGCGCGGGCGGCCGATCTCGTCGAGGAACTCGCGCGTCGGCCCGGTCAGCCGGTCGCTTCCCCGGAGGCGCGCGCCCGGATGAACTCGATCAGCTCGGGCGCATCGCCCTCGGCTCGGTCCATTGGCTCGCCCGAGCAGCTGCACAGCTCGACGACCGCGCGGTGGTCAGACAGTTCGACCGCGCGCCAGATTGCGCCGTGAAGCTCCCAGTCCTCGAGCTCTAAGACGGTCAGACCAGAGCGCACGTCACTCCACAGGTGTCATGCAGACCACGTAGCTCCGGGGGTGGGACTCGAACCCACAACATTTCGGTTAACAGCCGAACGCTCTGCCGATTGAGCTACCCCGGATTATGGTGTATTGATCCTTCAGGGATCAGAGCGAGGGCGTCGCGTCACAACTGTATCGGGAAGCCGTACGACCCCGTTCGCATTGATCGCCACGCGCTTGTTGATCGGTTGGGCGTCCGGAAAATGAAGTCCGCGTCGGCGACCAGGGGCCGCGCCACATCGTGAATGTCCTCTTATTCGCCGCGGGCAGCATGCCGCTCGAGCCGCAGTCCTAACGCCGGGCCAATGTGTTCCTCGGACGAGCCAACGTTGAACACATGGACGCAATGAAGTTGGCGCCGGTTTCACCGCGGCTTGACGCAAGCCGTCGGCGGGACGCATAGCATCGCTGCGGTTGTCTGATCGAGTGCTCAAGTGACGGCATGAGGCTCTGGTCTTGACCGGTCGGCAGTGGGGCCGGCTGCTCGAGGGCTGGTTGCTCTTCTGTGGGCTGATCCTCGCCGGGTGCGGCGGGGGGTCGAGCCATGCCCGCGGGTCGGGCTCGAGCACGAGCACCACGACCTCGAGCACCACCACCTCGGAACTCACTCCCAA
>Ga0335073_10005372_pt1 | contig 17968 bp, 13 predicted proteins | sample Lox_Sample_22_FD_207093 | JGI IMG/M metagenome (GOLD analysis project Ga0335073, IMG submission 207093) | Soil microbial communities from Loxahatchee National Wildlife Refuge, Florida, United States - Lox_Sample_2.2 | ecosystem: Environmental > Terrestrial > Soil > Wetlands | place: USA...
CTACGAGAGCTATCTCGTCGACGGCGCAGCGGCGGTGCGCCGCGACGGCCTCAACGCGGATCTGCTCTGGACGCGGCACCTGACCGAGCGCCTCGACACGGATCTGAACGTCGACACTTCCCACGTGCGCTATGGCGCCTCAACCGGAAGCGCGTCGCTCGTCAGCTATAAATACACCAGCGTCGCACCCGACCTCAGCTGGCAGCGCTCGGAGCGCGACCGCGTGACGCTTTCGGCGAGCGGCGGCCAGTACGATTCCCTCGACGGGACGACGCGCAGCCGCAACTACGGCGGACAGCTTGCCTACAAGCGCTCGCTGAGCGAGATCTGGTCGCTCAATGTCAGCGCGGGCTACAGCCGGCAGCAGAACCGCCTCGATCTCGAGATACCGGTGATCGTCTTCACCGGCAGCGGCTTCGAGATCGTCGATCTGCCGTTGCGCGTCGAGTCGCACATCGGCAGCCCGGTGTATTCGGCGAGTTTGACGCGCTCGGGGCTGCGCTGGACGCTCAACGTGAGCGCGACCCGCCAAGAGGTGCCGACCGGCTTCGCGTTCCTCTCGCGCCAGACGATCTACGATCTGCAGCTCAGCTACGCGCTGTCGCCGCGCTGGACGGCCTCGCTGCACGAGTATTGGCTGAGCGCGCACGATCCGAGCCTGCAGGGCACTTACGTGGACCGGACGGTCAACTCGGCGACCGTCGATTTCTCACATCAGCTCACCGAGCACTACACCCTCGACCTCGCGCTATCGCGAGTGGACGAGGATTACGGGGCAGCGGGCATTCACGTGGCGAACAACCAGGTCACGCTGACGCTGAATTACAGGTTCAATCACATCAGCCTGCAGTGAAGTCGACCGATGGACCAGCAAGCAAAGAACAACGACACCCGCGAGCAGCTGCTCGCCTACTGGCGGCGCCGCCGGCGCTTCTGGGCGGTCGCCGGCACGCTGCTCGCGGCGACGCTGCTGGTCGCGGTGCTGTGGCCGCCGACCTATCGTTCGACCGCGACGATCCTCATCGAGCAGCAGGAGATCCCCCAGGAACTGGTGCGCTCGGTCATCACCACCTACGCGGACCAGCGCGTTCAGGTGATCAGTCAGCGTGTCATGACCAGCCAGAACCTGATGACGCTGATCGAGCGCTACAACCTGTACCCGAAGAAGCGCGATCGCGTGCCGCGCGAAGAGCTGCTGCAGACCATGCGCGACGACATCAACATGAAGATGATCAGCGCGGGGGTCATCGATCCGCGCAGCGGCCAGCCGACGCGCGCGACGATTGCTTTCTCGGTCTCGTACGACAGCGGCTCACCCGAGCTGGCACTCAAAGTGGCCAACGAGCTCTCGAGTCTCTACCTCAACGAGAATCTGGCCTCGCGCGCGCAGCGCGCCAGGCAGACCGCGGCGTTCTTCTCCGAGGAGGCGGCGCGCGAGCAGCAGCGCATCGCGGATTTCGACGAGAAGCTGGCGAAATTCAAGAAGCAGCACCAGGACGAGTTGCCCGAGCTGGTGCAACAGAACATTGCACTTTCCGACCGCACCGAGCTCGCGCTGCACGAAGTGCAGGATCACATCGGCGCACTGGACGCGCAGATCGTACTGCTCAAGGCGCAGCTGTCGCAGATCAATCCCACCTCGCAGGTTTACTCGGACACCGGCCAGAAGGTCTTCGGTCCTGAAGATCAGCTGAAGTCGCTCAAGGCCAAGCTCGCCGGTCTCAAGGGGCGCTACGGTCCCGATCATCCGGACGTGCTGTCCACCGAGCGCGAAGTCGCGGGGCTGGAGAAGGAGGTTGCGGCGGGCGACGACGATGGCACGGGCGACCTCAGGCGCAAGCTCTCGGAGACGCGCGCCCGGCTGGCGGCCGCAACCGAGAAGTACTCCGCTGACCATCCGGACGTGATCCGCCTCAAGCGCGAGGAGAGCGAGCTCGAGTCGCAGATCCAGTCCGCGCCCCCCGCCGCGCCGGCCGGGGACGCCACGCCCGTGCATCCCGACAACCCCGCCTACGTGCAGGTCAAAGCCCAACTGGATTCGCTGGTTCCGGAGCGGGACAGCGAAGTGAAGAAGCGCGAGGAGCTGCAGAGCAAGCTCGACGAGCTCGGCCGACACCTGTCGAGCTCCCCCGAAGTGGAGCGGCAGTACCGCGAGATCGTGCGCGACCTGGAAGCTGCGCAGTTCAAGTACTCCGAGATTCTTTCCAAGCAGAGCGAGGCGCAGATCGCGGTCAACCTCGAGACCGAGCAGAAGGGCGAGAAGTTCAGCATGATCGAGGCGCCCCAGCCGCCCGAGAAGCCCGTGAGCCCGAATCGCTACCTGATCCTGGCCATCGGGCTGGTGCTGTCGCTCGGCGGCGGCGTTGCGGCCGTCCTCGGGTCCGAGGCGCTGGATGCCTCCGTGCGCGGTCCCAAGGACATGCGCGAGCTGCTGCAGGTCGCGCCACTCGCGGCCATTCCCGTCATGGTGACGCAGCGTGAGCAGGTGCGGCGACGCCGCATCCTGCGCTACTCCTGGGGGGGCGGGGTGGTCGCGCTGGTGCTTGCCGCGGTGGCCGTGCACTTCCTGGTACTGCCACTCGATGTCGTGTGGCTGGTTCTCCTGCGCCGGTTCGGAGTGTAGGCGATGGACAAGATTCGCAAGGCCCTCGACCTCGCACGCCTCGAGAGGCAGCAGCAGGCGAACGACGACACGCCGCGCGCGCTCAAGACACGTGGCTTTGCGCCCCCCAAGCCGGAAGCGCCGGGGACCATTACCTACACCTTCACGCGCGTCGTACCCAGGATGCCGGAGCACCTGGAGAGTCAGCGTGTGGTGTCACCCGGTGCGCCGGGGGCGGCCTCGGCGGGGTTTCGCATGCTGCGCACACAGGTGCTGCAGCGGATGATCGCGCAGAACTGGCGCACGCTCGCGATCCTCAGTCCATCCCCGGGCGAAGGGCGGACCACGATCGCGGTCAATCTCGCGGTTCACATCGCGAACGATCAGGACCACACGGTGCTGCTGGTCGACATGGATCTGCGGCGACCCGGCGTTGCCGCGGCGTTCGGGTTCGCGCCCGAGCGGGGCGTCGAGGATGTGCTCGCAGGACACGTGGACGTCCGCGACTGCCTGTACCACCCCGACGGCTTCGATCGGCTGGTGGTGCTGCCGGCGCGACAGCCGGTGAGCCATTCATCGGAGATCCTGGCTGGCGCGCGCTGTCGCGAGCTCGTGAAGGAGCTGCGTGAGCGCTACGAGAAACGCATCGTCATATTCGACCTGCCCCCGGTGCTCACCACCGACGATGCACTCGCATTTGCGCAACACGTGGAATGCGGTCTGATGGTGGCGGTCGAGGGCCGCACCCGCCGCGAGGACCTCGCGCGCTCGATCGAGCTGCTGCGCGCGACGCCGATCGTGGGAACGATGCTCAATCGCGCGGTGAGCGTCGCGGATACGCGCTGAGCCGACCATGTACGAGCGGCACTTCGGCTTCGCCCTCAAGCCCTTCGCGCTGACGCCCGATCCCGGGTTCCTTTACCCGTCGCGCCAGCATGGGACGGCGTTGACGATGCTCGAGTACGGCATCGAATCGCAGGCGGCCTTCTCGCTGCTCACCGGGGAGATCGGCTCGGGGAAGACCACCCTGGTCCACAAGCTGGTGAGACAGCTCGGCGAGCGGACTGCCGTGGGACTCATCAGCAATACCCATGCGCGCTTCAGCGCGCTCCATGGCTGGGTGCTGTCGGCGCTCGGCGTGACGCCGCCGGGAAACTCGGAAATCGCGATGTACGATGCGCTCACCGATCATCTCATCCGGGAATACGCACGCGGACGCCGCACCTTGCTCATCATCGACGAGGCCCAGAACCTGTCGGTACAGGCGCTCGAGGAGCTGCGCCTCCTGTCGAATGTCAACTGCGAGCGCGATCTGGTGCTGCAGATCCTGCTGGTCGGCCAGCCGGAGTTGCGCGAGACGCTGCTGCGCGCGGAGTTGCGGCAGTTTGCGCAGCGCGTGTCCGTGGACTTTCACCTGAAGTCACTCGACGCGGGGGAGACTGCAGGCTACATCCGCCACCGCCTCGAGGTCGCAGGCGGTGAGCCGTCGCTCTTCAGCCCGGATGCGGTGGGCCTGATTCATGCCCACACGCGCGGCGTGCCGAGGCTGGTGAACCAGTTGTGCGATTACGCTCTGGTGTACGCGTATGCGGAGAAGCAGCCCGGCATCGACGCGCAGCTGATCTCGCAGGTCGTGAGCGACCGCCGCGGCGGCATAGCGCTCGGTGGTCTGACCGTCGACCTGCGGCCCAAGCCGCTGTCGGTGAATGACGCGAGCTGAGTCACGCTGGCTGGCCCGCGCCCTGGCGATCTTCCTCAGCGGATCTTGTGCCATCGCGCTCGCCGACGGCCTGGATGCGTCCGTCCTCGGGGTGGTGTTCAACAGGAGCGACCCCGTGAGCACGCGCGTGGCAGCCTACTATGCGCTGCGCCGCAAGATTCCCGGGCGCAACGTCGTGGCACTCGAGCTGCCCGACCGGGCGCGGCTGGCACGGGCAGAGCTCGCGCGGCTGCGCAGCGAGCTGATCCACGAGCTTCCCACCTCCGTGCAGTCGCTGCTGCTGATCTGGGGCAGGCCTTACGCCGTCGAATGCATGTCGATCACGACGGCGTTCGCGGCCGGGTATCGCGACGACTTCTGCTCGCCGGGGTGTTCGCGCACACGTCCCAGCCCGTTGTTCGACGCGGAGGACTGGCTGCCGGCTGACACCGTCGGCTGGCTGCCGGCCATGATGCTGCCGAGTACCGACGAAAATATGGCTCGCCGGCTCATCGAGCGCGGCATCGCTGCCGATGGCACCGCACCGGCGGGAACCGTGTATCTGGTGCGCACGCAGGACGGCGCGCGCAACGTGCGGGCGGTGGAATACCCCGACGCAATGAGCGTGGGCAGTCCGCACGTGCGGATCAGGGTCGTCGATACGCCCATCCGCGAACCGCTCGGGGACATCGTTGCCTATTTCACCGGGGACGCCCGGGTCGCGGAGCTGCCGCGGCTCGAGTTCCGGCCGGGTGCCGTCGCGGATCACCTGACCTCGACCGGTGGGATCCTCGAAGCGCACGAGCAGATGTCGGTGCTCGAATGGCTCAGGCAGGGTGCGACTGCCTCTTACGGCACCGTCTCCGAGCCTTGCAACTTGCCCGGCAAGTTCCCGAGTCCGCCGGTGTTCCTCGATCACTACCTGCGCGGGGAGACGCTGCTGGAGGCCTACTGGAAGAGCGTAGCGATGCCTGGGCAGGGACTATTCGTGGGCGAGCCCCTTGCCCGGCCATATGCCCACGCTACGGCGAGCCCGGGGATCCCTCATGCGCGTTGAGCGCTGCGCGCCAATTCTCATCGCGACGCTGCTCAACCCCGCTGGACCCACGGGAGTGCAGACGCACTTTCGGACCTTCCTGAGCTACCTGGCGGGTGCGGGTCAGCCCGGCATTCTCATCACCCCATACAGCGCCCCACGCGGCCTCGTGTATCCGCTCTTTGCGGTGCGCAAGCTGATCGATCCCTTCTCGGCCACGGCGAGCGTCCGCTGGTACCGGTTCTGGCATGCATATCTTCTCGAGTTTGCACTTGCAAGGCGTCTCGCTTCGGGAGAGCCCGGCGTGATTTACGCGCAATGCCCGCTATCCGCGCGCGCCGCGCTGCGTGCGCGCCGCGCGCCTTCACAGCGCGTCGTCATGGTGGTGCATTTCAACGTGTCGCAGGCGGACGAATGGGCTGCAATGCGCGGCATCGATCCGCAAGGAGAGCTTGCCAGGTCCATCCGCGCGCTGGAGGCTGAGGTACTCCCGCAGCTCGACGGAATCGTCTATGTGTCCCGGTACATGAAGAGCCGGCTCGAGGAGCGCCTGCCGCAGCTCGAGCGTGTGCCGAGCGCCGTGATCCCGAATTTCTCCCGGCGGCCGACTGCGGCGGGCGCGACGGCGCTCGAGGCCGAGCTCATCAGCGTCGGCACGCTGGAGCCGCGCAAGAACCAGGCGTTCCTGATCGAGGTGCTCGCCGAGATTCGGCGGCGAAATGTCCCTTGCTCTTTGGCGCTGGTGGGCGACGGGGCCGACCGTCCCATGCTCGAGGCACTTGCCCGTCGGCTCAACGTAGAAGATCGGGTGCGCTTCCTGGGGCAGCATCCCGATGCAATCGATCTGATGCGGGGCGCGCGACTCTACGTGCACGCGGCGCGAATGGAAAACATGCCGCTAGCACTTATCGAAGCGCTTGCCTGTGGACTACCCATACTCGCACCCGCGGTCGGCGGCATCGTCGATGTTTTCGAGGAGGGGGTCCAGGGACGCTTCTGGGACATAGCGGACGTCCACGGAGCAGCGAGTCTCGTCGTCCAACTACTGCAAGACGAGGCTGAACGTGCCCGACTTGCAGCAAACGCATTGACGCGGTTCGCTGCGGTGTTTGATTCCGCCGCGTGCGGCGCGCGGCTGCACGCTTTTCTCGCACACTTCACGACGGCGCTCGCCGGTCGATGAGCACCGTCCTACACGTCATCGAGGGGCTCTCGCAGTTCGGCGGGACGGCACGGCTGCTGCGAAATCTGGTCGATGCTTCGCGCGTCACGGCCTTGCGCCACGAGTTCCTGGTTTACCAAGAGTCGCCCATGGCAGCAGAATTCACAGCATCGGGCGCGCGCGTGCACGCGATCTCATCGCTGCAGCCAGCCACCATCGCGCGTGAGCTGTGCAGCCTTGTGAAGCGAGACCGACCGCTCGCAATCGCCAGCCACTTCACGCGCCCGCTCCTCGCGGGATACCTTGCCGCCGTTGCGGTTCGGCTTCCGCTCATTCACCACGAACACTCCTCCCCCAGTTATCGGCACGGGATGTCGGGCGCCATCGCGGCCCTGGTCCGTTCGCGCGCGGCTGGCATCATCTGCGTGTCCGATCACGTCGCCAAAGAGGTTGGCCGGCAGCTTCCACGCGCGCGCCGACCGCCGGATACCTGGCATCCGCCCGTGACGGCACGTCGTGCGGAGCGCACCCGGGCGGCTGTGCGGGCGGAGCTCGGTGTCGACCCGGTCGCGCCGCTGATCCTGCACGTTGGCGGCATGATTCCGGAGCGCGATCAGCAGACCCTGCTCGCGGCGTTCTCCAAGGTGCTGCAGACCCGGCCGACCGCGCGCCTCGTCCTCGCAGGGGATGGCCCGCAGCGGCATGAACTCGAAAAGCACGCGGCGGCACTCCGGATCACGGACCGAGTCTGCTTTGCCGGCTACCGTAGCGACGTAGGGGATTTGCTGTCGGCCGCCGATCTGTATGTGAACCCCACGAAAGACGAGGGGCTGGGGCTCGCCGTGATTGAGGCGATGCTGGCCGGCGTGCCGGTAATCGCTGCGAACGCGGGGGCGCATTCCGAGTACATACGCGACGGGGTCGACGGACACCTCTATCCCGGCGGCGATGCCGCTCGTCTGGCGGCCAGCATCGAGATGACCCTCCACGACTCAGGTGCCACCCGTCAGGTCGAGTACGCACGGTCGCGGGCTCGAGAGATGTTCGATGCCGCAACCGCCGCGCAGGCCTATGCGGGATTAGTGCAGTCGATCTGCGCGCCGCGGCTGTCAGGCAGCAACGACCTGCGACGAGCATAAGCGCGTGGAGTTCAACGACGTCAAGCGACATTTTGTGCGCGGCTCTCTCGCCGCGATGCTTCGACTGGGCGTCTCGGTGCCCGTTTACCTGTGGATGACGCCGTTTCTGCTGCGCTGGCTCGGCGCGGAGCAGTACGGCCTTTGGTCCTTCGGTACCGTCGTGACGAACTTCTTCCTGGTCAGTGACTTCGGTCTCAAGAACAGTCTCGTGTTGCACGTTGCGCGCAACACCGACGCCCCGAAATCGGTAGCGAAGTACTTCCGGGCCGCGGCATTGGTGTTCACGATCCTGGCCGTCGTCGTCTGTGGCTGCGCGTGGCTGTTTCGCGCTGCGCTGGTGTCCGCAATCAAAGTGCCCCCTGCGCTGACCGCCGAGGGTGTGTTCGTCGTCACCGTGGTCGCGCTCGCTTTCGCACTGAGATTTCTTGCCGCTCCCTTGCAGGGCGTCGCCGAGGGGTTTCAGGCGATCGACATCGGCAACCACATTCAGCTCTTGTGGCTCATCGGAAATGCGGCCGCTACCGCGGTCTTTCTGCCAATCTGTCCCACGATCTATACGCTGGGCTGGGTGTTGCTGGTCAGTAACGCCGGGTTGCTCGCGGCGTGGTACGCGTGGGTAACCCGCCGCTATCGTAGTGTCTCTTTCCGTTTCACACCGCTGGAACCGCGCGCCATCCTGTCGTTGCTTCGTTATGGCGTTGGCTTCCATGCGGCCACCGTCGTCATCCTTTTTCGCGAGCCGATACTCAAGCTGATCATTTCCCGGCGCTTCGGTCTTGCCGACGTGGCCGCTTTCGACATTGCCCTGCGGCTCACGACGCAGCTGGTATCGGTCGTCGCGAGTCCATTGACAGGAATGTTTGCGGCTTCGGCCATGCTCGCGCGACGACCTGACGATCTGGTGGTTTTTCTCCGACGGATAACCTTGCTTACAGCCGCAGCTTTGCTGCCGCTGTGCGGAGTCATGACGGTTGTGGGGCCCGATCTTATCCGGCTGTGGCTCGGAGCCGGACGCCACGACGTCGCGCTGCTGCTTCCCTACGTAGTGGCGGCGTTCTGCGCCTACTACCTGACGGAGCCGATCTACAAGGCGATAGAAGCCTCGGGCCGATCCGGCTATAGCGCCGTCGTTCAGAGCCTGTCGCTGGCGTGCTGCCTGCTCGTTCTGTGGACCTTCCAGGCGTGGCCACCTGAAAGCGCGATCCCGGCCGCGCTGCTGACTGGATTCCTGACGTTCAGCGTCACCAATGTAGCGGCCTTTCTCGTCTGGATTCCAGGCGCACGGAAGGTCTTCGTGCGCCGCCATTTGTTGCTTGCCGTACCTACAGTCTGCTGGCTGCTTGGCGCACACTGGATGCCCCAGGATTTGTACTGGCGATTCGCTCTATGCCTGCTGTACATCGCCTGCCACCTGGGAATCGCGTGGTCGCTCGGCATCGTGAACCCGAGCCACATCATCAGTACGGTGCGCGCCGTGCTGCCGCGCCAATCCCGCTCCCACATCTAAGTCGAGTCGGCTGCCAGTGTGCGGTGCATCGAGCACCTCACGGATCCACTGCTCGAGGACGAGCGCTGTGTAAGGCCATGGCGACAGCGGCGCCCTCGTCGGTCTGAAGTCGGCAAACTCCCTGCCAGCCTCCTCGCTCAGCACTCCCTCCGCGACCAAGCGGCCTTTTCGTAGTGAGCATCCGTACTGCGCGAACAGCTTACCAAGCCAATGCCGAACCGGTGGCGTAAACCCGCGCTTGGGCCGGCGGAGAGCGAACTCGGGCACGAAGCGCGCTGCTGCCTGGCGCAGCCACGTCTTGGGCGGCAGGTCGAGATCGGAATGATGGCGGCGCAGGCCTATCACCTGCTCGGCAAAGCGGTAGTCGACGAGCGGCACCCGACACTCGACGCTCCACCACATACTGAGCCTGTCACATTGCGCCAGCCCATTCTCAAGGAGATACGTGGAACAGATGAGGTCGGTCAGGGCGAGATCGGGTGGCAGGCCGCGTGCGGGCTCCGCCATTGATGCCGCGGGGCTTGCCCGCACCCCCGCAAGCATTGTGCCGAATATCGAGTTCGCGCGTCGCACGAAGCGCGGCTCTTCATGATGGGACGCGAGCTCGTAGAACAGCGGCAGCGCTGGGTTGGCGACGCGTGCGCGTACCGCCGCACGCAACCGCAGGCGCTGCTGAATGCCGAAGCCGTCGCTTGCCCAGCGTAACAACCCTTTGGCATCGAGGGAGGCCGGTGGTTGCGGGCGCAACGCCGCGGCCAGCGACGGTGAGGGCATCGCGCCGCTCGCGACCGCCAAAACCTGCCGCGTCGCACGCGCCGCACGGCGGACCCACGGATACCCCCAGAAAAGCTCATCGCCACCCTGGCCGGTGAGCATGACCGGCACGCCTGCGGCGCGCGCGGCCTTCATGAGTCGGAAGTATCCGTAACTGGCGATATCTGCGATCGGATCATCGGCTGCGCGAACAAGCACAGGAAACTCGTCGGTGATCTCGCGCGCGCTGACTCGAATCGAGTGAAACGGCATGACAAGATGCACGGCGAGTTGCCGCGCGTCCTCGGTTTCGTCGCTGAGTGAGTCGATGTCATAGCCCACGGTGAAGGCGTGTAGCTTGCTTTCATAGTGGTGCGAGGCCATGCAGGCGATCAGGGTCGAATCGAGGCCGCCGCTCAGTGCCACCCCGACCGGGACTTCGGACCGGATCGTCAGGCTCGCGACTTCATCGAGCTCCCGGGCCAGCACGTCTGCGGGATTGCCGTGTGTCTCGGGTGCTGCGGGCAGGCTCCAATAGCGGCGCTCACTCACCCTCCAGGGTCCAACCTCGACGGTCATTTCGTGCCCGGGCGGCAGCTTGGTAACACCCGCGACCGGCGTGCCCGGCTCCGGAACGTAACCCAGGAAAAAGTAGCGTTCGAGAGCCGCGCGATCCAGTTTGCGTGGAATGCGGCCCGAGGCGAGCAGCGCCTTCAGCTCCGAGGCGAACATCAAATAGTCGTCGGTGCGAAAAAGATAAAGCGGCTTCTCTCCCATGCGATCGCGCGCCAGCCACAGCCGGCGGCGCGGCTCATCCCAGAGTGCAAACGCGAACATCCCGCGTAACGAGCTCAAGGCGCGCTCGCCGGCCGAGGCATAGGCATGGACGATGGTTTCGCAATCGCTGCCGGTCCTGAACCGATGTCCCTGAAGTTCGAGCTGGCTGCGCAGCTCGCGGTAGTTGTAGATTTCTCCGTTGGCAACGAGTGCGATGCGGCCGGTCTCGTCGTAGAGGGGCTGCCAGCCGGTCTCGAGATCGATGATGCTGAGCCTGCGCATGGCGATGACGGCGTGACGAGCGCGGTGCACTCCCGCGCCGTCCGGACCGCGATGCGCGAGAGCCTGTTGCATCCGCAGCACTGTCCGGTAGTCCTCGTCGTCGATCGGCTCGCGCGCAACCATCCCAGCGATTCCGCACATGTGGTCAGACCCTCGAGCGCACGGTGCCCGACGGCGGCCTCTGCGCATCGCGAGAGTGAGAATGTATGGCAACGTCGAAGTCGAGGGTGACGCAGATGCCGTCGACGAACGCATCGACCATCCGCTCGAGCGTGTAGCGTCCGGCGTCGGCCAGGCATTGCGCGCGTGCCCGGAGTATGCGCTGTGGATCGTCGAGCAGCTTTATAACAGTCGCCGCATAGCTCTCGATGTCACAGGGGGTCACGAAGCCGTTACGTCCGTCCTCGAGATACGCGAATTCGGGGAATTGGGTCTCCAGACCCATCGTGATCATCGGCAGCCCCATGGCGAGACTGTCGATCATGTTGAGTCCCACCCGGCTCGGATTGAGCATCACGCAGCCAAGCGAGGCATGGGCGAAAAGGTCAGCTCCGAATCTCGCTCCCACCCAGTGCGCCCACGGGTGAGCGGCGCAGAACGCGCGCACCTCCGCAGCCATCGGTCCATCGCCGATCACCACCATCTCAAACTCCGGAACCGCAGAGCGGATGCGTCGAGCGGCCTCGAGCAGCAGGTCGAGCATCCGGTCACGCGCGAGGCTTCCGAGCACGATGCCACATCTGCAGCCACGAATCCCCAGCGCGCGGCGCAGATTCTCCACATTGGCTGCGCTTACCGCCCCCGGCTCCGGCGCCCGCTTCGAGTTATTGACCACCGTGATGCGCTCGCGCGGAAGGCCGGCTGCGAGCAGGTGGTCCCGTGATCGAGATGTGTAGGCGAAGTACCGATCCGCCGCTCTCAGCATCCAGTGTCGAGCCCAGAGTGACGGACCCCATTCACGTGGCTTGCTGAGGTTCAAACCGTGTCCCCACAAGGCCGTGTTGTAGCCGTAGTGACTGCGCCGAGCGAGCAGCCAGCTGCTGGTCAATGCCCGGTTCTCGTGCGGGGTGATTACCAGCGAGGTTGCCCTGAGCCAGGCGTGCGGAATGCGGTGGAAGTAACCACCCACAGGTCCCAGCGCCGGCGTGAGCACGGGGACTTCGTCGACAAGATCCGAGCGTGCATTGTCGTTGCGTTCACGCTCGACCTTGCCGGGAGGACCCACGCACACTTGCAGTGCGACGCCGAGCGCTGCCAGCCGCTGGTGCAGCAGCTCGAAGAGCGGCACCCGGTAATGCGCGAGACGGCGCTGTACGATCAAGACCCGATGGAGATGGACTGGGCTACGCATTCCGGCTTTCTTGCACCGCGGCGCGCAAACGCACCAACGTACCCGCGCGGTGTGTGAAAAATGTGACAGCACGCGGCGGCGATCCGGGGCCTTTACGATCAACGGCTTGCCAAGCCATGCCAGACCGGGATCGTTCATCAAAATGCAATGTCGCACGCTGAGCATCCGATTCCCCCTCAGGTGGAGTTCACAGCGCATTGGTGGCGTTCATCGGCATCAACGGGCTCCGCGCGGCCGCCGCCTGGGCAGCTCTTCTTGCCGTGGGGTCGGCGGTATGCGCCCTGCCAAGGGCCGCCGCGCACACGTCGATGCTGGATCGCGCCGCAGACCTGACGTCGGCGCTCCGGCAGTCGCACGATGAGGGCCTGCTGCAGCGGGATCCGCGCTTCGGGCGGACGTTGGATCTGGACCGTGCGGCCGAGGTAAACGCCGCGCTCGCCGTCGAACTGGATATGACCGGTGGGACGATCTCGTTTTGGGTAAAACCCCGCTGGTCGGCTGGAGCCACGGAATCACATACGCTGCTGACAGCGACCTGGAAGGATCCGCGCAGGAGCTACCTGGCGCTCTCGCAGGGCTGGTGGGAGCCGAGCGGAAGCGGACGTTTATACTTCATCGTCAGCAACGAGGATGTCCTGCACTGTTCCACGGACGTCCCGTTGCCTACCTCAGTGTGGTCCCTCATTACCGTCACATGGGCGAGCGGACCGAACGGCTTCTGTAGACTCTACGTCGATGACGAGCTGCGCGCTGCCACGCAGCGCGCCTGGACCGGAGTCGATCAGCTCGATTCCCTCGCCGTCGGCAGTGATCGTGCGGCGAGCAACGCGCGCGGGCGAAAAGCCTCGAGCATCATCGCCGGTCTCAAGGTTCTACGCTTGCCCGTGAGCCATCGCGAGGTGATCGAGCGGTACCGTCGGGAGGAAGATCCGCGCGCATTCGCGCGCAAGAAATGGGCTTGGCTGCAACAGGCTCCGCCGCCGGACGCCAAAACCGCGGCCGGCGCGCGCGTCGAGCGCGCAATTTTTGATGAGGACTTAGGATGGGCCGACAGCCCGCAGGCCATCGACACCCGGTTGGCGCGCATAGCGGCGGCGGGCTTCAATGTTTACGTGCCTTGCGTTTGGCACGGTGGCGGTGCCGCCTACCCGAGCCCGGTTGCGCCGGCCTATCCCGCGTTTGGTCCAAAGTTCGTGCATGGTTGGGACCCGCTCGCCTATCTCGTGCGCGCGGCGCGCGCGCGCGGAATCTCCGTGCACCCCTGGTTCACGGTAGTCCGCCGTGAGGATTACGGCCATCCGGAGTGGGCTGAGCCCGGCACGCCGGCTGGAGCCTACGACGCGCACCGGCCCGAGTTTCGCGCCTACATGGTGGAGCTGATGCTGGATGTGGTGCGTCGCTATGCAGTGGAGGGAGTGAACCTCGACTACATCCGCGCCATGGGGGTGTGCACGTCCAATTACTGTCGGCGGGACTATCGGGCAGGCTGGGGGAAGGAGTTGCTCGCGGATTATGCCGACGGTGCGCCCACCGCCGAGGCACGCGCGCGCATTGCAGCTTGGCAGGACCAGGCCATCGCCGCGCTGGTGCGCGACTTTGCCCTTCAGGCACGGCAGCTTCGCCCCGGTCTTATCATCAGCGTTGATGGCCACGTGCAGCGCGAGGACGACACGCGCCCGCTCGAGGGTCGAGATGAAATATCCTGGGCCAACCGCGGTTGGGTGGATACCATCTTTCAGATGGATTACCGCGCGGAGGTGGATGTTACGGAACTTGCAGCCGGGCGAAGGCGCCTACGGGATCCGGGCAAGCTCTGGTTGCTGTTTGCGAACTACGATCTCATCGACGATGAGGCAGTGCCGAGGTCGGCGTTTTGGGTGTCGCGGGTGATGAGGCGCGCCTGCGCCGGGGACTGGGGCGCCGGCGTGGGAGTGTACCTCTACGGTCGCCTCGACGACGCGCAGGTAGCGGCACTGGGAGGCGCCGCGGGCCGCATTTCTGGCGGCGCACCGCACCCGTCTGAAACAGCAATTGCGATGCACCAGGAGCGTCGCTGAATGGCCGTCGTATTTGCCCTGTACATCATATGCATGATCGGCAAGGACCTTGCGTACGCGCCCTTTCCCTACGTCATGCGCACCGTCGTGCAGATCCTCGCGCTGGGCGTCGGCCTGTTCGTGCTGGCCTCGCGCGCCTCGCCACGGCCGCTGGTAGCCTGCTGGCCGCTCGTGGCTTACGTGGCTTTGCTGCTCGCCGCCGCTCCATTCACGAGTTTTCCCCTGTTCGTGACATTGCAGGTGCTTTCGCTCGCCTCGGTAGTATTTCTTGCGATGGCGTATTTCGACGACCCCTCTCGTTCGCGCGAGCAGGCGCTGCGCGTCATCGTGCTCTGCACGCTCGGGATGTATGTGCTCGTCACGTCCGTGAGCGTGATTCTGGCCAAGGTTCAACCCGGTATCGCATACGAGGAACTGTTTGCGGGTAACCTTACCGGCATCGAGATGCGCTTCCGTGGCCTGTTCTCCAAGGCGGCGGGCATGGGGGCGGCTGCCGGTCTATGCGTTGGGTTCGTGGCGATCGCCGTGCATCGTCGGTGGCTCAAGCTCGCAATGATCATCGCGCCGATCATTTGCCTCGCGTTGACGCAGTCCCGCTCCTACTGGGTCGCTACCGTGATTGCGGGTGCGATCACCCTGTGGATCTACTTTCCGCGTCTGCGCCGCTGGACACTCGTTGGCCTGCTGGCCGTGGGGCTCGCCGGCGCGGCACTCATCGCGTTCAATATCAGCGTCGACACCTCCGGAGCCCATGCTTTTGCGCGTCTCGATAGTGTCGGCACGCTGACCGGGCGAACCGGGCTCTGGGAGGCGGCGGAGCAAGGCTTCAGTCGGCGACCGTGGCTCGGCTACGGATACACACTTGGCGCGGAGGGCATTCCCGGGCTCGAGAGTCCCGGCGGCGACGTCGATCCGACCGACCTATCGAGGGCCACACTGCACAATGGCTACGTACAGAGTCTGCTGGATGCCGGAATCCTCGGCTTCTCCCTTTACGGCCTCACAATCCTGCTTGCGGTCGTGCGTATTCTGCTGCGCGATCGTGAACGCCGCTATCCTGAGATCTTATATGCGCTCCTGTTCCTCGCGGTCGCCAATGGTGGGGAGAGCGTCATCTACTCGGGAGCGGTATTCCCGAGCCTGTGTTTCTGGACCTGCACCGTCTTTGCTCTGAGCCTTCCGCGCGCACCGGTCGCGCAACACGCGCCAATTCCTCCGCTGCACCTTGCTCCGCCCCCCAACCTGCTGCCGTGACGCAAGCCTCAGGCTGGTTGCGCAGCCGGCCGGCGCCGCGGCGAGCGGATGAGATCTTGGTAAATCTGCATCAAACTATCGAGATTCCGGCCTTCGGTCAGTTCGGCCTCGAAGCTCGCACGTGCTCTGAGGCGCATGGCAGCGAGTCCGGCCTCGTTCGCAAGCAGCCTCCTGACCGCCGCAGCCAGCGCCGACGCATCGCCTGCCGGAAAGGTCGCGCCGGTTTCACCCTCGTGGACCAGCTCCGCGAGGCTGCCGATGTTTGATGCGAGAATCGGGGTGCCGCAAGCGAAGGCTTCAGCGACCACCATCGGAAATCCCTCGTAGCAGTCCGAAGGGATCACCAGGAGACGTGCGTCAGCGATCGTACGTAACACCGCCTCGCGCGGCAGGCGGCCACAGAACTCGACGTTGCGAGCTTCGCGGCGCGCGAGTGCTTCAAGCGACTCGCGCAATGCGCCGTCACCGACGATCCTCAGGGGCACGTCCGGCAACCCGCGCCAGGCACGGATCAGGGTCTCGGTCCCCTTGCCCTCGAGCAGCCGCCCGACGTACACGACATAATTCCCGGACCCACGACCGGGCGGCGGCGGATCGGGCAGGAAGTTCGCCTTTACCACGACCTTCCATTCGGGCAGGCCGGCGCGGATTGCCTTACTGCGCGCGAACTTCGTGAGCGCGATGTAGCGATCGATTCCCCGGTAGGTCCCCAGGGCGCGATGCACAGTCAGCATGGCCGCGAGCGTTGTGGTGGCGGAGCGCGAGCCGCGATAGCAGCGATAGCGGATCGACTGCAGCAGACTCGAATCCACGCACGCCTCGCACGGTTTGCCGTCGCGGAGGAACAGCGCGGACGGGCAGAAGAAGCGGAAGTTGTGCAGCGTCTGCACGACGGGAATGCCGGCCTCCCGGCAGGGGCCATAGATGCTCGGTGAAAGCATGGCAAACGTGTTATGCACGTGCACGATATCGGGGCGAATTTGCTGCAGCAGCGCGCGCAGCTCCGAGCGCGAGCTTTGGGACCAGATCGTGTTGAGAGCGATCGTCGATTTTGCGATCAATCCGGTGTCGACGATGTCGTCGTTGCAGCGATCGAAGAGCGCTACTTGCACCCCGTTGCGCTCGAGCATGCGCCGCTCATTGTCGACGGCCGCATCCTCGCCGCTTGGCGCCGAGGTGCGGTAGCGGTTGTGCACGAGGAGAACTTTCACGGGCAGCGTGTACGACCGGAGAGAAAGGCGGCTATCGTCGTCGACGCGCCATTGATTCGCAACATAGGTCGATATAATGCGGCGGACCAGGATACGGGTGGGGGCTCGGCTGCTTTGCTATGGGCTGTCCACAGTCGGCAATGACCATTGCAGCAGACAATCCAAAAGCGGCACGCATGCTTGGCGTGCGGGTCGGCACCGGGACGCTCACCGAGTTGACTGCGGCAGCGGAGGAGGCGGTCGCGCGGCGCGCGCATCCCTTCGTATTCGCCTGCGCAAATCCGCACTCGCTCGTCGTCGCGCACTCTGATGCCGAGTTTCGCAGCGCTCTCGAGCGTGCCGATGCCGTGGTCGCCGATGGCGTCGGGTGCCAGTGGGGCGCGCGGCTGCTCGGCGTGTCGGTCGGTCCGCGCATCACGGGATTCGACTTCTTTCTCGCGACGATGCGCATGCTCGATGAGCGCCGGGGTCGGGCGTTCTTCTTCGGCTCGAGCGAGCGCGTGCTCGCGCAGCTCATGCTGCGCGCGCGCCGTGATTATCCGCACGTGGTGCTCGAGGCGCTTTCTCCCCCATTTCGTCCCTGGTCCGCGCCCGAGAATGCTGCGATGGTATCGCGCATCAACGGCTTCGCTCCCGACGTGCTCTGGGTAGGCATGACCGCGCCGAAGCAGGAGAAGTGGGTGGCTGCCAACGTGCAGCACCTCGCGGCGCCGGTCATCGGATCCATTGGCGCGGTGTTCGACTACTATGCCGGTGCCACCCAGCGGGCTCCGGACTGGGTGTGCCAGGCCGGGCTCGAGTGGCTCTATCGTCTGCCGCGCGAGCCGCGACGGCTGTGGCGCAGAACGGTCGTTTCGGCCCCCCGATTCCTGTGGCTCATTCTGCGCCAGAGGTTGAGGAGCCGGGTGGGCGCGGCCTAGCCGACCGCGCGAGCGGATCGCGTCACCTCTTTGTAATACAAAGCTGTTGTCGTTCGAGGTCGCAGCGGCGTCGCTGGACCCGGCTCTTAAAGCATGTCGGTAGAGTCTTTACATCACGTGCAGGCGGAGGCACCCGTCTGGCGAATGTCGTGGCTGGTTGCGCTCGCGCTTCTCGGTGCGGGTGCCTTGAGCGTGTGGCTCTTCTGGGACGGCCTGAC
>Ga0335073_10005373_pt1 | contig 17968 bp, 8 predicted proteins | sample Lox_Sample_22_FD_207093 | JGI IMG/M metagenome (GOLD analysis project Ga0335073, IMG submission 207093) | Soil microbial communities from Loxahatchee National Wildlife Refuge, Florida, United States - Lox_Sample_2.2 | ecosystem: Environmental > Terrestrial > Soil > Wetlands | place: USA: Florida...
CTGATTCATGTGTACGCTGCGGTGGCGATTGTGGTGGGCGCTTTTCTAACGTTTGCGGGATTTCGAACGTCGTTAAGTCCAGCGCGATGAATCGTTGACCCTGAAACACTCGCGCAGGGTTCTGCCGCTGCACGGCAATTGTGGTTTACCCCTTGACCGCCATCTTCAGGCTTTCGCTCAGCAGCGTTCGTGGATAGAAAATCGCGCTGGTGCCGAGCGCGACGAGAACGCCCAGCGAGACTTCTAAGGAGCGGCTCAGTGCGGTGCTCCAGGCAGGCTCCGTGCCGTGCAGCAGAAAGACGATGACTACAGTGACGCCGGCCAGGCGGCCGGCAGAGTTTAGGTGCAGGATGTTGCAGGTCGCGATTGCGAGGCAGATCGCTGCGCAAAGCACCACAACTTCCACGCCGGCATGCGGACCGCGCCAGGTTAATTCTGCAGCCCAGCCGGTGAGGGCGCCGATCACCGTGCCGATAAGGCGGTCGCGCGAAGCGAGTAGCGTGCCGCCCACCTCCGACTGCATCACCACGATACAAGTGATCAGGGCCCAGTAGCCGGTTTTCAGGCCAAGCGCGAGGGTAATCCAATAGCAGACCGCGGTAGCCAAGGCTGTTAACGCCGCGTTCTTCCACTCTGCGCGTCCCCACTCGATGTGCATGGAACTCCCTCCGAACTCGCGTCTTTGGAGTGGACGAGTTTATCTTAGAGGGGGATTTGCTGCCGAGAGACTTGGGAATATACAACTTCGCCGCTTGGGTGGGAGCGGGGCTCCGTCGTATAGTGAATCGCGGAATTTCGGTATGGCTATCTACGAAGGCGACCAAAGCACTGGCGGCGCTGCACCTGACTTTCCAGGCCGGACGTTATTCAACAGCGATCATCGCGTGATCGGACTGCGCTATCTGTGGCTGGCGCTGGGGAGCGTATTGGCGGGAATGTTTCTGTCGCTGCTGATGCGAATGCATGTGGTGTGGCCCGACGCGCAAATTCCCATCGTATCTCTGCTGCTCGCGAAGTACGGCAATACTTCCGATGGATACGCGGCCCTCACATTGCTCCACGGGTCGCTGATGGTGTTCTTTGTTTTGACGACCGCGCCGCAAGCCGGCTTCGGCAACTATTTTCTGCCGTTGCAAATCGGCGCGCGGGAAATGGCTTTTCCGCGGATGAACGCGCTGTCGTGGTGGTTCACGGTGGCGTCGCTGGCAGGAGTGGTGGCGTCGTTCGTGCTTGCGCCGGCAGCGGGATTGAGCTTGTGGACGGCGAGCGTGGCCCTCTTCTGCGTGGCGGCGCTGCTCACCTCCATCAATTTTGCGGTCACGACGCTGGATCTGCGCGCGAACGGAATGACGCTGCCGCGGATGCCGTTGACAGTCTGGGCGTGGCTGGTCAACGCGATTCTTAGCATGTTGATTTTCAGCATTTTGCTCGGGGCCTGCGCGTTTCTGCTGAGCGACCGGTTTCTCGGCTCACACTTTTTCGCGCCCCTGGCGCTCTTATCGCCGCAGGCTGGTTCAGTGGCAACAGGTACGGTGCTGTCGCTCTGGCAGCGGTTGTTCTGGTTTTTTGCGCAGGCCGAAGTTTATGTAGCGATCCTGCCCTGTTTCGGAATCGCGTCGCACTTGCTCGCCACGTTTGCGCGCAAGCCCGTGTGGGGTGAGCGAGCCGCGGTGCTGGCGTTGTGCGGGGTCGGCGTTTTTGGTTTTTGTGTATGGGGCCAGCACATGTTTACGAGCGGCTTGAATCCGTGGTCGCCACTCGTGTTTTCCGTATTAGCTTCCTCTCTGGGGATTCCTGCGGCGATATTGGTGGTCAGTTGGTTCGGTACGTTGCGGAAGGCCAAGCTGCGCTTCCACGCCGCGATGTTGTTTGCGCTGGGGTTTGTTGCGCTGTTCGTCTTGGGAGGAGCGTCGGGGATAGTTTTGGCACGGCGAGCGGGGGTTGGCCTGGCGAGCAATGATTTTGTCACTGGGCACTTTCATCTGGTGATGGGTGTGGCGGCGACGTTCGCTTTGCTGGCCGCTTTGTTTTTCTGGTTCCCGAAGATGTTCGGGCGGAGGCTGAACGAGGCGCTCGGAAAATGGCATTTCTGGTTGACGTTTGCGGGCGTTAATTGCGTGTTCCTGCCAATGCATTGGCTTGGGGGGATGAGTCGATACGGAGAAAGCGGCAGCGCTCCAAGCGGGACGAACCTCGCAGGCGGCCTAGGCATGCTGATCACGGCGGCCACGTTGGTAACCGTGGCTGCGCAAGGGCTGTTTGTTTTTAATTTTTTGTGGACCATGCTGCGGCGGAAAAACTGCGCCGACCAGAATCCGTGGTTGGCCACTACGCTGGAGTGGAGTCCAGCTCTCGCCCTTGGCGCGCAGGGTGCAGGCGAGGCGGAGCCGGTGGTCTATCGCGGAGCCTATGACTTCCGGGATGCGGAGTCCCCGCTCGATTTTGCGCCGCAGAGCCTGGAGCGCGCGCCGTGGGAAATTACCCCAGAGACGAATGCGGCTAAGTCGCGTGAACTCCCGAAAGCAACCGAGCCGCAGAAACACCAAACCACTTAGAAAGAAGATGGGATGCCAGGCAGCACTCTAGTTGAAGACCTTGAGCTGATTCTCGAAGACATCAGCGGAGGCGGCGGACGCAAGAATCCGCCGCCGGACCGTGACGGCGGAGACGACGGCAACGAACGCCGCAGACGCCCCAACCCGCAAGCGAGTCCGGCCCGACGATACGCCACAGCCATTGTGCTGGCCATGATTTCGATTGTGATGTTTTTCATGGGGATGGTGGCGGCGTTTATTTTTTTGCGCGCGACTAATCACAATTGGGTGGCGCTGCGCATTCCGGGCATCGTGTGGTTCAACACGGCGGTGCTGATCGGCAGCAGCGCGACAATCGAGTTGGCACGGAAACGACTTGGAGCCGGCGGCCTCGAGCCATTTCGGAAACTGTGGATGGCCGCGACGGCGCTGGGGCTGCTGTTTCTGGCGGGGCAACTCGTGGCGTGGCACGAACTGCTGGTGGAGGGGCTGCATGTGTGGACCACGCAGGCGGCGAGCTTCTTCTATATTTTTACGGCGTTGCACGGTGTCCATCTGACGGGCGGAATTTGCGCGCTGCTGTATGTTGGTTTCCGGAAGTTTGAGTTCGCGCGAGTTTCCCGTGCGGCAGCCGCCGAAGTGGCTTCCTATTATTGGCATTTTATGGATGGCCTGTGGGTCTTTCTACTTTTGCTTTTGTACTTGGGAAAGTGAATCCGCGCGAGCGGCCGCCCCTCCGCAAACGCGAACTGGAAGGAAAGGTGAACACCGAGCGATGAGCGCGCCTACTCAGCAGACGACTTCTGCGAAGGACGCCATTCCGCAACTGGACTTGGCAGCGCAATATGCCGCGATCGGTGAGGAAATTCGCGACGCGGTGCAACGCGTCCTCGCGTCCCAGCAATTCATCTTGGGGCGGGAAGGAGCGGCGCTGGAGGCGGACGTTGCACAGTTGTGCGGCGTGGCGCACGGCGTGGGCGTCGCGTCGGGAACGGACGCGTTGATTCTGGCGCTGCGGGCTTGCGATGTGCAGGCCGGCGACGAAGTGATTCTGCCCACATTCACGTTTGTGGCGACCGGCAGCGCGGTCAACGCGACCGGTGCGAAGCCGGTGTTCGTGGACATTCGGCCGGACACCTACAACCTCGATCCTTCGGATCTGGCGCGACGCATTACCGAGAAAACCAAAGCAATTGTCGCCGTGCATTTGTACGGACTTTGCGCGGACATGGATCCGCTTCTGGAATTTGCCCGCGCACAGGGATTGCGCGTGATTGAAGATAATGCCCAGTCCATCGGCGCTCGATATAAAGGGCGGCCGAGCGGTTCGCTGGGCGATGTGGCTTGCCTGAGTTTTTATCCGACGAAAAATTTGGGCGCTTATGGCGACGCCGGGATGATCGTTACAAATTCGAGCGAGATGACGGCGCGGCTACGAAGCCTGCGGAATCACGGACAAACGGCTAAGTACGTGAGCAGTGAAGCGGGATGGAACAGCCGGCTGGATGAGATTCAGGCCGCGATTTTGCGAGTGAAGCTGCGGCATTTGCCGGCGTGGCAGCGGGCGAGGCAAGCGCACGCTGCGGAGTATGCGAAATTGCTGCTTGGGATTCCGGGAATTGCGCCGCCGCTCTTGCCGGAAAACTATGAGCACGTTTTTCACCAATATACGATTCGGGTCGAGCGGCGAGACGCGTTGCAACAGAAACTGATGGAGCAGGGAATTGGGAGCGCCGTGTATTATCCGGTGCCGCTGCATTTGCAACCGCTCTATGCAGGGTTGGGGCACAGGGGTGGCGATTTCCCGCATGCGGAGCGCGCGGCGCAGGAAGTCATTGCGCTGCCGATGTATCCCGAGTTACGCCACGAGCAGATTGCGCGGGTGGCGGGCGCAGTGGCGGAATTTGTGGCGGCAGAGCATGCGCAGAGCTTGGCCGGAGATGGGCGCGGCTGATCCGCGCATGCATGTTTGCCAAGCGTACCAAGTGGAATTTGCAGACCAACCGTTTGAGCGAAGCACTGGCGGCGCATCGGGCAGCGGGGAAGCCGCTGATTGATTTGACGATTTCGAATCCCACCGAGTGTGGATTTCACTACGATGAGAAAGCGGTTTTGGACGCTCTGAGACAGCCGGCAGCGTTGAACTATGAGCCGAATCCACGAGGGTTGCGGCCGGCGCGCGTTGCAGTGCAGAAGTACTACGACGAACGTGATGCCTCGAGAGGGCGGGTTGGCCTCGATGACATTTTTTTGACTACGAGCACGAGCGAGGCGTACAGCTACGTGTTTCGAATGCTCTGCGATCCTGGCGATGAGGTGCTGATTCCGGAGCCAAGCTATCCGCTATTCGAATTTTTGGCGGAACTACAGGATGTGCAGTTGCGGCGATATGAGCTGGTCTATGACCACGGCTGGCAGATGGATTTTCATTCGTTGGAACGGGCCATCACGCCGCGAACGCGCGCCGTGGTGGTGGTGAATCCGAATAATCCGACGGGGAATTACTGCAAACGCGTGGAGATGAGTTGGTTGAACGAAGTTTGTGCCGCGCGTGGGATGGCGATCGTCGCGGACGAAGTGTTTTGGGATTTTGGGTTGAAGGATGAAGAGAAAAGGCCTGCGACGATGGAGCGGGAGAGTTCGGTGAGTTTTGCGGGGAATGATGCGGCGCTGACGTTTACGTTGAGCGGGATTTCGAAGATTTGCGGACTGCCGCAGATGAAGGCGGCGTGGGTGGTCGTGAGCGGGCCGGAAGCGTTGCAATCGGAGGCGTTGGGAAGGTTGGAAGTTATTGCCGACACGTATTTGTCGCTGAACGCGCCGGTGCAGTGGGCGCTGCCGAAGTTTCTAGAGATGCGGAGAGGGTTTCAGGAGCAGTTGCTCGCGCGGGTCCGCGAGAATTTGGCGGAACTGGACCGGCAACTCGCCCAGTGTGGCGGGACTGAACGAATGAAGGTGGAGGCGGGCTGGAACGCGGTGCTAAGGGTTCCGGCGACGGCGTCGGACGAAGATTTGGCGCTGCGGCTGCTTTCTGAGCAGGGAGTGTATGTGCATCCCGGACATTTCTATGATTTTGAGCGAGAAGGGCATGTGGTGGTGGGCTTGATTACTCGGTGCGAGGAGTTCGCGCACGGTCTAGCTTTGGCGGTGAAAGCATTATAAGAACCCAGGCTTCACAGGCCTGGGCAAGTGGGACCGCAAATGTCGGGGGTGTTGTGGGGCTTGTGGACAAAAAGTTATGTCAGCCTAGATAACAAAACCGCAAAAGACTTCTTTGACCTTCCGTTAGAGCTGCTAACGTAATTTTCAGCGAGCGGTTTGCACCAGGTCCTCAAAAACACACAGGGGTGTGTGTCTGGCGTCGCTTGCTGTCGAACCACGACGGGTGACCCTTTTTTTGCGTCGTTTGCCTTCACGGTACAACTTGGGAGGGGTGAATGAGAAAGTGGAGTGGGGTATTGTGCGTTCTTTTGTTTTTGGCTTGGCCGGCAGTGGCTCCTGCGTACGCGCAGCAGTTTTCCTCAGTGAGCGGCGTAGTGTCGGACACCAGCGGTGCGGCAATAAGCGGAGTAACGGTGACGCTGGAGAATCCATCCACGGGCGTGCACGAACAGAGCAGCACAAATGATCTCGGTTTCTACCAGTTTTTGCGGCTGAGTCCCGCAGCGGGGTATCGGTTGAAGTTTGAAAAAGACGGCTTTCGCGCTGCTGAACTTGACGATTTGACGTTCAGCGTGAGCAGCGCCGAGACGCATAACATGACGATGGAAGTGGGCGCGGTTACGCAGACCGTGGAAGTGAAAGAAGCGGGCGAATCGACGCTGGATACGACGGATGCAACGGTCGGTAACGTGATAAACGCGCGCGAAGTCACGGATCTGCCGATTCAGGCGCGCCTGAACCCGGCGAACCTGATGCAGCTGCAGCCGGGTGTGAATGATGCAGGCTCGGTGACGGGCGCGCGTTCGGATCAGGGGAACATCACGTTGGATGGAATCGACGTGAACGATCAGGAGACGGGACAGGCCTTCGTTTCGACGACGCCTATTTCGGTGGACTCGGTACAAGAGATTCGAACGATTACCGCTGGCGAGACGGCGGACTACGGGCGCAGCAGCGGCGGCATGATCAACCTGGAGACCAAAGGCGGGACCAACGACTTGCACGGTAACTTGCGCGAGTACAACCGCAACACGCTGCTGGAGGCAAACGATTGGTTCAACAACCGCGATGGAATTCCCCGCACACCGCTGGTGCGCAACCAGTTTGGCGGCAGCCTTGGCGGTCCAATTAAGAAGGACAAGTTGTTTTTCTTCTTTGACTATGAGGGGCTGCGCGACTCGCAGAGCGTTTCGTATGAGCGCGCGGTGCCAACGGCGCAATTCCGGGCCGGCCAACTGGCTTACGTCAATAACACAATGAATCCTTCGACGGGCGCGGCGTGCGATGGCTCGGCGCGCTTGAACACGGCTCCGACCTGCATCAGTTTTCTAAGCCCCAACCAGATTGCGGCGTTGGACCCGCAGGGAGTGGGAGCGGACCAGGCACTTATGACGTACATATTGGGCCGCTATCCGATGCCGAACGATCCGACGGGGGGCGACGGAATCAATTCGGAAGGATTCCGATTCACGGCACCCGCGCACGACAGCGTGAATTTGTACACGACGCGCATTGACTACAAGATTTCGGATAAGCAGGACCTGTTTTTCCGTGCGAACGTGGCGCGGCAAGGGGAAGACGATTTCTTCAATACTTCGATTGTGGAATTTCCCGGGGATCCGGTGGTGCCGGTGCAGAAGGATAAGTTCAACAGCTATACCGGCGTCCTGGGCTGGACCTGGACTATTAATCCGCGGATGGTGAACACGCTGACCTTGGGATTTGTGCGGCCGATTCTGGAATTCAATAACCAGTACCAGCCCACTTTCCCCGTTGAGCCGTTCTTCTCCGCCGATTTGTCGGGCCCGTATGTCGGCTACTCGTCGCAATCCAGAAACGTCCCGGTGCCGGAGATTCGCGATGGCTTTACGATCACAAAAAATAAGCACACGATCGATGTGGGAGCGGACGTAAAGCTCACGCACGTGATCAGCGGACTGACGAACAGCTATGATTTTGTGCAGTACGGATTGGGGGGAGAGTTGCAGAACTTGGATCCGTCCGTGCGGCCTGCGGACATGAGCTCCGACCTATCTGCGCAAAGCAATTATGACAATTGGTTCCCCACGATATTGGGTCGTTATGCTGAAATCAGCGCAAACTTTAACTACGACAAGACGCAGAACGTGCTGCCAAACGGAAGCGACAAAGCGCGCTACTACGACTACAACGAATTCGAATTCTATGCGCAGGACAGCTGGAAGATGCGGCGTGATTTCACGCTTACTTATGGATTGCGCTGGGACTACCACACCGTGCCGTACGAAATTAACGGGTTTCAGTCGGTCCCGAGCATTAACGAGAACGCCTATCTGGCGGATCGTGTGGCGGCCGGCCAAGCTGGTGTGAGCGGCGCGAGCGCAATCCCGTTCGTGAGCTACAGTTTGGGCGGACCAGCCAACAACGGAAAGGGCTTCTACTCGCCGGATCATAAAGACTTCGGTCCGAGATTGGCACTCGCTTACAACCCTTCATTCAAAGATGGGTTGATGCATGCCATTTTCGGCGATGGCCGCACGACCCTGCGTCTTGGCGGAGCAATGCTCTATGACCGGATCGCTGGTGGCGCTACCTTCGGCCTCGATCAGAACACCTTTCTGTTTGATTCCAACGCCAACTCGCCTTGCGGCTTTGCGGGGGACGCCTTCGACTCGTTGCTCTCGGATCCTCGCTTTACGGCAATCGCTGCCTTACCGGGCGCGGCCGCGAACTGCACGGCACCAGCCGCGCCGGCGATCACCTTGCCGAACACTCCAAACGTGTTTGGAGGAGTTCCGCTGGGCACGGCATTCGGCGGTTTCCCGTCGTTCTTCCAGTTTGATTCCAATACCAAGAATCCGTACGCGATGCTGTTCAACTTCGGCGTCCAGAGAGAATTGCCAGGGGATCTGATCATCGAAGTTGATGCGGTCAGCCGGCTCGGGCGTCGCTTGTTGGCGGTTGGCGACGCAGGGCAAATTGTGAATTTCAAAGATCTCGCGTCAGGGACATTTCTGAAGCAGCAGTTTGGCGCACTGGAGGCGCAGGTGCAGGCGGGGACGCCATTCTTTGCGATTTCGAACGTGCCCTGGTTTGAAAATCAGATGGGCGGAACGGCGGGCTGCCAGGCGTTCACACAAGCACAGTTTGGTATCACCTTGACGTGTTCGCAGCTTGCGGCGGGCTTCTTCGGAAACCTGATCGCCAAGGGGGACCTGTCCGACACGGTGCAAGGATTGGCCGCTAACGGCTTCTTGAACTTCAACGTGGGCTTGCCGGCGCAGACGGCGGCGAACGGGTATATCGGAAATTATGCCAGTTCGAACTACAACGCGCTGCTTTTGAATTTGCGGAAGCGCTTTTCAAAGAGCTTGCAATTCAAGTTCAACTATACCTTCTCGCATTCGATCGACAACGTTTCGGATGTCACCAACAACTACGTGACCTTTACCGGGACAGGCGCGGGCTTGGTCTGCGATTTGACCAACTTGCGCACCTGCCGAGCCAGTTCGGATTTCGACGCGCGGCACGTGATTTCCGGAGATTACGTTTACGACTTGCCGGTCGGACGCGGCCGCGCGGTTCTCAGCAGCGCGCCACGCTGGCTCGATGCCGTAGTTGGTGGCTGGAGCTGGAGCGGCATCGTGACGTATCGCACCGGGTATCCGTTTACCATCAATACCGGAGCGTTCCCGACCGACTTCACGCTAGACGCACCGGCCGTGGCCACGGGTCCGCTGAAGAGCGGAATCCACACGGACGCCGCCGGCAACCTGCAATATTTTGCCGACCCGAATGCGGCGCTGGCGAATCTGAGCTTTCCGTTCGCCGGAAATGTGGGCAACCGGAACGCTGCGCGTGGCCCCGGCTTCTTCGATATGGATATGGGCGTGACGAAATCCTTCCAGATGCCATGGTCGGAAAAGCAAAGACTGAAATTCCGCTGGGATTCCTTCAACACCTTCAACCACGCGAGCTTCAACGGACCGGCTTCTGCGACGCTTAACGATACGAGCGCCTTCGGGATCATCAACTCGACGGCATCTTCGCCGCGCGTGAGTCAACTGGCCCTACGGTTCGAGTTCTAACCGACGGAAACCACAAGACGCAAAGGGAGGCTGATGTTTAGTCTCCCTGTCTGCTTTAAGCACAACCCCGTCCATAGCGTTTCTAAAGTTTCTCGCGTTGCACGGAGCAGGCGACGTTCTAGCCGAATAGAGCGAAACCTCCAACCACTGGACGCGAGCACACCTGGGCCACCAGATTAATGCACGACATAGCGATTCGCCGGACTGAGTTTCGAGCACGACCAGGAATTCTGTCTGATGGAGGCCGCCGCCGGTGTGGTATGGGAATTTGCATAACCAATATCAAGTTCGCCTAAAACGAATCTCGGTCAGCGCGTCACCAGAGGAAAACAAAAGGGTTAGATGCCGCTGCGAGTCAGCGTAGAGCGTCCCCAATTGGCCCGTGGCTTGCCTAGAACGTATAGCGTTCTACGGATCTGGCGTTCGCCTTACATAGACAACGAAAAAAAACTGCGCCCGCGAGTGACGCGCACGGCTATGTCGGTGCGTTCTTCCGTTCCGCAACGGCGTGGAGAATCAAGCTGAGTCCGGTCGAGGTTGGGCGAATGTGGAGAAGCCTGCGCGTGATTGGCGGAATAGGCGAGGGACTTAGCTGAACTGCGGTGGGTTGGGGCGCCTGGCTTGGTGTTGCGCTTTAGGAATATGACCACTGGAGGATGTCGAATGATGAAGTCGGCAGTGAGGATGGGAATCGCAGTGGGGATTTTGTTCATGATGGCGATCGCGGCGTTTGCGGACATTACGGGCGACATTCAGGGAACCGTGATTGATCCGGCGGGCGCTACGATTGCAGCAGCCAAAGTGACGATCAAGAACTTGAGCACCGGCGCAGTTCGCACGGTGGTCGCGAACGAAGCGGGCGAATTTTCGTCGCCGCAGATGGACATTGGAAACTATCAGGTCACCGTCGAGAAAGACGGATTCAAGGCTTTTACACAAACCGTAGTGGTGCGCAGCGGCGAGAGAACGCGGATCGAGGCGAAGCTGGAAGTGGGTAACGTCACCGAGTCCGTGCAGGTGGAATCCAGCGCGCTGCCGACACTCGATGTGGCCACGGCACAGGTGAGCGAATCGCTGAACTCGCAGGAAGTGCTTTCGCTGCCGAATCTGGCGCGTGATCCCGTGGTATTTGCGACGCTCGGGCCCGGAACCGTGCCGGTTTCGGTGAACAATCCATTTCTGGGGCCGGGCAGCTTCAACTCGAACGGCTCGCGGGGCCGAGCCAACAATATTTCGCTGGATGGCGTGACGGCAGCGGACATTTCGACCACCGGTGAATCTGGCGCGGCGTTTGTGCAAGACAGCATCGCGGAAGTGAAAGTCATTACGAATAACTTTGACGCGGAGTTTGGGCGCAATTCGGGCTCGCAAGTGCAGTTGATCACAAAGAGCGGGACGAACCAATATCACGGATCGGCCTACGAATATTTTCAAAATACCGGATTGGGGGATGCCCGCGGCTATTTTCAAGCGGCGAATACGCCGATTCCGAGATTCGTGCAGAACCAAGGCGGCGCGACATTCGGAGGGCCAATCCTAAAGGACCACACCTTTTTCTACGGCACGTGGGAACTGGATCGCACGGCCGGCGGCTCGCAGCCGGTGGTGGCCAATGTTCTAACTCCCGCGCAGGCAGCGGGGATAACCGATCCAACTTCGCTCGCTCTCTTTAACCAGTATGGTGCGCCGGTGTCGCCGGCGGCGACGCCGGGAAGTTTGACGCAGATCTCTCCTAACACGATTCAAGGCGACACGTGGACTGTTCGCGTCGACCAAGTGCTGCGGGGCGGCAAAGACACGCTGTTCGTGAAGTACGGCCAGGCGCCCACGAAGAACGTGAACCCGGGATTGACCTTTATTTTCTCGAACCTGAACGGATTTGGCGCGTCGGTGACGGCGGAGCCGCGAGATCTGACCATCGGATACACTTCGACGTTCGGGTCGAACCTGGTGAATTCGTTCCACTTTGGTTTCGGGCGCGCCAACCCAGATTTTCCCATCAACTCGCCGTTCAAGACAGGACCGGAGATTTTTTTTCTGGATGGCACCTCGGCACTGGGGCCAGCAGAAATTTTGCCGCAGGGGCGCGTACAAAACACTTTCCAGTACCTGGACGTCGTGACGTGGACAAAAGGCCGCCATACCCTGCGCTTCGGGCCGGAGTTCGACCGCTATCAGGCGCCCAGTACGTTTGAAAATGAGGCGTTCGGGCAGTTGGTGTACGCGAACATTGCCGCGTTCCAGGCCGGCACGCCGATCGAGTGGCAGCAAATTCTGGGTCCGACGGACCGGCACAACTTCGCGCTGGATGCGTTCGGATTTATTCAGGATGACTTCCGCGTGACGCGGACACTGACGATCAACCTGGGCTTCCGGTTGGAAAGCTCCGGCGGCGTTTCCGAGGGCGCGAACCTGCTTTCGAACCTCGATCCACTGAATCACACCCCGATCGGCTCGCTGGGGTTTGGGCCGCTGGGGGGAGTAGACCTGGGTGGGACGGCGTTCCATCGCAACTACAATTCGGCGCCGCGGCTGGGTTTTGCGTGGAATCCGTGGAGTGGAAAGTTCGTATTCCGCGGCGGCTACGGCATTGCGTACGACTTCATTTATCAAAACCCGATCACCAACCTGCGGTTCGCACCGCCGTTCACCAGCACGATCACGTTGACCTCCTTTACCGGCGGCAATACGTTGCCGAACTTGTTAGCGGGAACGGCACCGGCACAAGCAGCGGCTCTAGCCGGCCTCGGTACGTTCTCGCCGGCCACAGCGGACTTCGGGAACTTTGATCCCGTGTCGCAAAATTTGCAGAATCCGCGCAACCAGCAATGGGACTTCGGCGTGGAATACCAGGCTCCGTTCAACACCGTGCTGAAGGCGACCTATGTAGGGGCGCGCAGCGACCGTCTGCAAGTCAGCATGCCGATCAATTTGGTGAATCCGGCGAACATTCCGGCGGCGCCGACGAGCCTAGCGGATCAGCAGGCGCGTGAAGTGGAATTCGTCAACACGGCGCTGGCGGAGACCGGCGGCAATTCGATTACCCCCACCGGCCTGAATAACTTAATTGATCAACGGTTCGACAACGTGACGCAGGTGCAAAGCACCGGCACATCGCTATACAACTCGCTGCAGTTGGAGGGTATCCGCCGGTTCCGCAACGGACTGACGTTCGACGTCAACTACACCTGGGCGCACAGCATTGACGACGTTTCCGATGCGCTCGGTGTGCTGATCAACGACAGCGCGCTGCCGCTGGATGCTTCGAAACCGATTTCGTTCCAACGCTCGAATTCCGAATTCGACATTCGCAACCGCTTCGTCGTCAGCTACGTTTATGAAGTCCCGTTTGCCCGGGGGATGCATGGCTGGAGGAAGCAGTTGCTGGACGGCTGGAGCCAGAGCGGCATCTTCAGCGTACAGTCGGGGCTGCCGACGACGATTTTTGCGGCGCCGATTACTCTCTGCGCGACGGGCGGACCGGTCAGCGGCTGCGCTCCGTCCGACCAGGTGACGATTGACGACCTGCTGCTCAACGGAACCAACAATGGCGGGAGAGCGACCAACACAGCGGTGAACGGAAACGCCACCCAGTTACGTCCAGTGCCGTTCTTCTCTTCGTACACCGTACCGACGACGCTGCCCATTTCCGAGCCGTTGCTCGAGCAGGACGGGACGAGCGGACGCAACCAACTGCGCCTGGCCGGACAAACGGACTACGACGCAGCCTTCAGCAAGTCATTCAGGTTTACGGAGAGCAAGACTTTCCAGTTGCGCTGGGAGGCGTTCAACGTGTTCAACCATCCGAACTTTGCGGGATATATCAATACGTTCGGAAGTCCGCAGTTCAACACTTACACCAGCACCGCTACGAACGCGCGTACGTTCCAGCTAAGCGGCCGGTTCATCTTCTAAGTACCCTTAGACTGCCAAAAGCAGGCGGCAAAAAGCGCTCTGGACATTTCAGGGCGTTTTTTGCTTTGGGTGCGAAGAAAAAGCGGCGGACTGCATCGGCCGGCCAAAACTAGAGAGCGAAATAGTTCAGAGATTGCGGAGGTGTGCGAGCCGGAAGGGCGAACCCAGGTGCTCGCGCAGGTCAATCCAGTGTTGTTCGGGAATGGTACCGAACACTTCCACAACTTTGGGATCGAATTGCGTGCCGGCGCAACGGCGAATTTCTTCGCGGGCGTGGGCCATGGGCAGAGCTTTACGATAGGGGCGGTCGCTAATCATGGCATCGAGGGAGTCGGCGATCGTGAAGATGCGGGCGCCGAGAGGGATTTGATCGCCTTTCAAGCCGCGGGGGTAACCGGAACCGTCATAGAATTCCTGGTGGGCGAGCACGATTTCCGCGGCATCACGTAGAAACGGGATGCGAATCAGCATGTTGTAGCCGATTTCGCAGTGCTTACGCATAATCTGCTTTTCTTCGTCAGTGAGGGGACCAGGCTTGCGGAGGATACCGTCGGGAATGGCCATTTTGCCGATGTCATGGAGGAACGCCGCGCGGGCCAGCACCGGCAGATAGGGATTTGGAACCGGCATTGCTTTGGCGATCGAAATCGTAAAGGCGGTAACGCGCTGACAATGGCCTTCCGTTTCCGCATCTTTCAGGTCGAGAGCGCTGCCGAGAGCCTCCAGGGTGTCGTCGTAGGACTGTTCCAACTGCATGAGAGATTGGTTCAGCTGCGCCGTGCGTTCTTCGACCTGTTGTTCCAGCTTGAGCTGGTAGCTGCGGTTTTCCGCGACTAAACGGCGATGTTGCAGAGCCCGGCCAACGCCTAGAAAAAGCTGGTCTTTCTCGAAAGGCTTGAGGATGTAGTCGTAGGCGCCGCGGCGAATGGCTTCAAGGGCGGTCGAGATATCGTGAATCGCTGTGACCATTATCACAGGAACTTCGGGGTCGTACTCGCGCAGCCAGTCGAGCAGCTTGATCCCGTCCATTTCCGGCATGATCATGTCGCTCAAAACCAAATCCGGGGTGATTTTCTTGACCTGCTCCTGAGCGGCACGGCCATTGCTGACAGCGGTACACCGATAGCCCTTGGATTCGAGCATGGTGGAAACTACTTCGCGAATAGCTTCCTCGTCGTCGACGACCAGAATCTGTTCCAGTTCCACGGTGTTCGCCCCCAGCGGTAATTATACGAGCCCATTACACGGGACAGCACAGTGGGAAAGAGGTGCCCTTGCCCATTCAGAAAACAGCATGTTAGCTTCGAGGGAAGCTCGATAGAAGGCTCTGTGCCGTCCAAAGGAAGAAGTCCAGAGGCAAAAGCAGTGTCGCTGGGGCGGCCATTCCGGCTGGGAGGCTGCGCGTGTTGGTGAATCAGGGCCTACTGGGAATCGCTTTCTTCGAGGCGACCGCGCTCATTGTCCTGCTGGTTCTTTTTTCCCTCTTTCAACGCGACCATATCACCAAGTACTTTCGCATGTGGTTAGCCGGATGGCTCTGCTTCACAGTGGCTTCCCTCAGCGAAGTGGTCATGTTGAGCCGGGACCTGCCCAGGCTGTGGCCCGCCGTGGTCATCGGCCGGGCCGCCGCCATGTTGTTATTCTCCGCCGCGGTAGTGCAGTTCACCACTGGAGCAGAGAAGCGCAGTTGGCCCATCCTGCCTTTGGCGGGCGTCGTCCTCTTCGCGGTCTATTACTTCCAACGGGGTGTGGAGGCTTTTTACGGGAATGTCGCGTGGCCCACGACTATCTTGGTGAGCGCCATTTGCTTGTGGACCGGAACCCTGCTGTGGCGTTCTCCCCTGCTACGCCGTGGGCACGGCGTGCGGCTGCTGGAAGGCGTGTTTTTGCTATTGGGCATTCATGGACTGGATCGGCCTCTGTGGATTCAGCATCCCTACTTCCTGCTGCGGGTCGCCACGGATCATTTGTTGGGGGTCGCCCTGGGCATCGCCATGGTAGTGGTGGTGTTGGAAGGGGCCCGCTCGAGAACCATGGAGCTGAACGAGAAGCTCCGGCGCTTGACGCTGATCACCACGGCCAGCACGCAGACGCTTTCCGCGAAAGACCTCTTGGAAAGAGTGCTGTCCCATCTGGTTGAAAGCCTCGGCGCGACGCACGGGATGGTGCGGCTGCTCGAAGGTGAACCAGACGAAGCCCAGCTCATGGTTCGGGCCGCGGTTGGGTTTCAACCTGCTTATCTGCAACGCCATGCGGCGCTTTCCGCCAAAGACCCGTGGGCGCAGCAATTGCTCACCAAAGACAGCGTGGTGGTACGTCACTCGCAGGAGCAACAAGAAGTCAAATTGCGGCAACGCATGGAGGAGACCGGCATAAGCAACATCATCTCGATGCCCTTGCGAGGAAAAGAGGGGCCGCTAGGCACGATCTCGATTGGCTCGACTCGCGTCGAACACTTTCAGCCGGACGAAATTTCGTACCTGATTAATGTGAGCAATCTCCTTGGCCTGACGCTACAGAACGTGCGTTTGTTCGAGCAGGTGGCTACTGTTCAGCAGCAGTGGGCGTATACCTTTGATTCCATCGGCGATCCGATTCTCGTACACGACCAGCAAGGCCGAATCCTGAGGTGCAACACGCGGTTGGGGCAACTACTCGGCCGCGATGCCGCGGCCTTGATTGGCCGGGGAGTGACGGATCTGCTGGCCCGGAAGAACTCGTCCTATCAGCTGTGCCCGTATTGCGAAGGGACGGCCGGGGAAGCCGATGAGCTGGATCCCTGGTTGCAGGGCTATTTTCTAGTCTCAACCTCGACTTTTACAGATCCCGGCGGAAAAGTGCTGGGGACTGTTCATGTGCTGAAGGACATCACCGAGCGTAAGAAGGCCGAAGAGAAGTACCGGAGCCTGGTTTCGAGCGTTCAGGAAGGCGTGTTCATTTCCACGCCGCAAGGACGCTTTCTTGATTTCAACGAAGCCATGATGCGCATGACCGGCTTCGAGACTCGTGAGGAATTGCTACGCGCCGATATTCCCGCAGCCATCTACGCCAACCCGGCCGACCGAGAACGCCTGAAAAAGCTGCTTCAGGAACATGGCGCTGTGGCGGATTTCGAATTTGAAATGCGGCGCAAGGACGGCGAGATCCGTACGGTGCTGGAGTCCTCCATTGCGGTAAAGGACGCGGTGGGCAATGTCAGCGCCTACCAGGGATTCTTGCTCGACATCACCGAGCGAAAGCGGGCCGAGCAGGAAATCCGGCGGCGCAACCGCGAATTGCTGGTGCTGAATTCGATCGGACAGACCCTTACGGAATCTCTCGACCTCGGAGACTCGGTACATCGCACCCTGCGGCAAATGGCTGAGCTATTCAGTCTCGACGCGTGTGCGCTGTATCTATTTGAGGACGAAGGTACGCACATCCGGCGAATCGCCGCCGTTGGGCATCGGTCAGAATACGCCCGACATTTTCCGGTAGTGACCGTCAAGCCGGAATTGCTTCAGCACATCAAGGCCGTCCACGCGACATTTCTTTCCGCACAGGGTCTGGCCCTACCTGCAATCTTTCGTGAAGCGCAGAGAAGAGAGGAGTTGGTCTCCGCTTATGTGGTCGTCCTGTGGTCGAAAGACCGCGTGGTCGGGGGACTAACCGTAGGCAGCCGTACGCCCAAGGACTTTTCGCCGGCGGACATCAACCTACTTGTGGCAGTCGGCAGCCAGCTCTCGAGCGCGATTGAGCGCGCCAAGCTATACGAGGAAGCCAGGCAGGCCTACGAAAACCTGCGGCGCACGCAGGAACAGCTCCTGCATAGCGAAAAAATGGCCGCGGTAGGCCAACTGATTTCCGGCGTGGCCCATGAGCTGAACAATCCGCTCACCGCAATCCTCGGCTACAGCCAGTTACTCACCTCCAGCGGGCAGATGGGGCCGCAGGGCATCGAGTATGCGGACAAGCTGTACAAGCAAGCCCAGCGTACCCACCGCATCGTGCAAAATCTTTTGAGCTTTGCGCGCCAGCACAAGCCTGAACGTGTCCCTGTTCAGTTAAACCTGATTCTCGAAGAGACGCTGGCGCTGCGGGACTATGACTTGCGCATGAATCACATTCGCGTCCACCTTGAACTGGACCAAAATCTGCCGGTTACTTCGGCAGATCCGCACCAGCTCCAGCAGGTTTTTCTGAACATGGTGAATAACGCAGTGGACGCCATGCTGGAACAATCGAAGGAGGGCGACCTGTGGGTAAAAACGGGTGCAAACGGAGACAAGCTCTTCATCGAATTTACCGATA
>Ga0335073_10005374_pt1 | contig 17965 bp, 15 predicted proteins | sample Lox_Sample_22_FD_207093 | JGI IMG/M metagenome (GOLD analysis project Ga0335073, IMG submission 207093) | Soil microbial communities from Loxahatchee National Wildlife Refuge, Florida, United States - Lox_Sample_2.2 | ecosystem: Environmental > Terrestrial > Soil > Wetlands | place: USA...
GTCTCGCCGGCGGCGCAGATCCCTAGTGACGCACGAGGTCGATCTGCCCCGCCACTCCAATTGCGTTCACGTTGACTACTGCGTTTCCGGGGTAGGTGTAAGAAACGTCAGAGAAGTTGCCGTTATCAAGATGAAGCTTTTGTCCATCGACCACATTGCATTGGTAAGTGTTCGTACTTTCGGTGGGGTTGTCGTCGTCTCCACCGTGGTAGTGGAACGTGTTGCTCCATTCCTCTATCACCGAACACGAGCCGTCGCTCTGCACTTGAATCGTAAGAGCAACTCTATTGGTGGCATAGGATGTTGAGTTCTCGACGTAGTTGTCGTGGGAGATCTCGCCGGACCATTCACCCTGCCAGCGCGAGATGATTTCGCGTTTCGCCTGATCCGCGGCATTCTGCGCATCCGCACGGGCTTTGGCGCTGGCTTGTTTGGCTGAGGCCGGATCTGTAAGAGGAAGAGAGCACTGCTGCCTAGTCCAAATCGAGTTAAATGCCAAGGTGCGATCAGTCCCTTCCAGAGTTGCCTTCACTATGTTATCGGTCAACGAGCGGTCATTATCCACCCTGCAAGCGCTGTAGTTGTGCGTCGCTGGATAAGAGTTGGGAGGCGCGGCGGCAATAACAAAGCCGCTTGCGTGATCGATTGCGCAGCTTTGGCCGCTGACCTTGATTTCAAACGACTCAAAATAGTATGAGGTGGGTAAGCCTGCCGCCGGTGGTGGTTGGTTGTAGTAGACTTCGGCGTACCAATCACCCTGCCAGGCTTGGGCTCTTAGAACGGATTGCAAGTCCGTTTGGATGAGGCGCTGGCCGGCTTTATCGACCGTGAGGGTGGTTTGCCACTTCAGCTGTCCGGACTGGGCCACGACCATGTGTTCGCCGAGGGCGACTTCGACCGTTTTTCCGGCGTCCTGAGCGATGGTGCCTACCTTTTCGCCATCGACGGCAACAGTGCAATTCATATCCGCCATAATTCGAAGGCTGGCAGCGCAAGACTGACATCCGACGCGGGTAATGGACGACCGCTGTGCCGGACTTTTACCGGGCGCGCCCGATGACTGTTGCGCAAAAAGAGAGTGTGGCGTGAGTCCGATAGCTATCAGCAAAATCCATTGTGGTGCGTGGCATTTTTTCGCAGTCATCGCAATCAACCTTTCCGCTCGTCGGCAGCTACACGTGTCACTTTCCGACCGCTCAAGGAAGCTTGTATTTTTTGCGTCGATTCGGCTCCGATAAAGGTCGGTCCGCTATCCCGGGCCTCTTCAGCTTCTCCCCCCGCAGAATGAGCTGGGAACCGGGCAAAAGGGCTTTGCTCATAAAAAGTCCTCCTGGTGGGCTGATGAGACTCAGTTATGGAGCCGTTAGTGAGAGCTAAAAATGCGAGGGGCCGTCTTGACCTGCTACCCAGCTTTATCGATGCGCTTTTTGTACCTCCCGAGCGGTGTTGTTGTCAATGCTGATGATTCGAGGGCAGGGGCCCGCAAAAAGAGCGGGCACTTCGTCGATACAAGCACTCTGTTGCTGCATCGGGGTCTGTTGCTGCATCAGGTGTGCAGGGTGAGCCGTTCGCGGGAGTCGCCAAGGATTCGCAAAGAAACGCAGGGTGAATTGACGGGTTCTCGGGGCGGTAGTACAGTCTTTGCGATCGGCTCTTTGTGTCCAGCGATTCGGACCTGCCTTTTGCTCGGAGGTGCAAAATGCCCTACAAGCTAATCGTCAACGGAAAGACGACGACCGTGGACGCGCCCGCGAACATGCCCATGCTGTGGGTTTTGCGGGACATGCTGAACCTGAAAGGCACGAAATACGGCTGTGGCATCGGAATGTGCGGCGCCTGCACCATTCACTTCCGCGGACAGGCCGTGCGCGCTTGCCAGACGTTTGTCTCGCAAGCGGACGGCGTGCCGATCACGACAATCGAAGGACTTTCCGCGGATGGCGAGCATCCGCTGCAGATTGCGTGGCAGGAAGTTGACGTGCCGCAGTGCGGCTATTGCCAGGCGGGACAAATCATGTCCGCCGCGGCGCTGCTGGCGAAGAACCCGAAGCCGACCGAGAAAGAAATCGAAGACCAGATGACGGGGAACATTTGCCGCTGCGGAACGTATCTGCGCATTCGGCAGGCCATTCACCGCGCTTCGGCGCTCGCCGTCGCCGCGAAAACCGCGCCGTCCCACAACGGGCACGGCAGCTGAAGGAGGAGAAGATGGCAACCGCTCCCTCGATGTCCCCAAAGCCCGGAAAGAAAATGATGAGCCGGCGGTCCTTCTTCCGCGTAAGCGCGATCGCGGGTGGCGGGATGCTGCTTGCGTATTATGCGGAGCCGGTGACGAGGATGTTGGCGCAGGGTTTCCGGCAAGAGCGCCTGCTGCCGAGTTCGTTTATCACAATTGCGCCGGACGGCATCGCCACGATCATGGCGAAGAATCCCGAAGAGGGTCAGGGCGTGAAGGCGATGCTGCCGATGCTGATCGCCGAGGAACTCGATATCGACTGGAAGAACGTTCGTATTCAGCAGGCGGATATCGATCAAGCCAAATATGGCCCGCAAGTGGCGGGCGGCAGCACGGCGACGCCGACCAATTGGGTTCCGCTGCGGCAAGTGGGCGCGGGAGCGCGGCAAATGCTGATCATGGCCGCGGCGCAAACGTGGAATGTGCCCGAAACCGAATGCACCACCGCTTCGGGGCGCGTGATGCACGCGGGTAGCAGCAAATCGCTCGGCTATGGCGAGCTTGCCGCGAAGGCTGCAACGCTGACGCCGCCCGATCCGGCGACGCTGAAGATGAAGGACCCGAAAGATTACAAGATCATCGGGACGACGGTGAAGGGCGTCGACAACAAGAAGATCGTTACGGGCGTGCCGCAATACGGGATTGATTTCGAGCTGCCGGGAATGCTCTACGCCGTCTTTCAGAAGTGCCCGGTTTACGGCGGCAAGGTGGTGAGCGCGAACCTGGACGAAATCAAGGCGATGCCCGGCGTCAAATACGCGTTCACGGTGGATGGCGGGACTGATCTGACCGGCTTGCTCGGCGGCGTGGCGGTGGTGGCCGATACGTGGTACCACGCCAATACGGCGCGGCAAAGGCTGCAAATTCAGTGGGACGAGGGGCCGACGGCTGCGCAGAGCAGCGCGGGTTTTGCTGCGGCGGCGGAAGCGTTCTCGAAGCAGACGCCGCAAGCCACGCTACGCTCCGATGGCGATGTGGAGGCGGCGCTGCAAGGCGCGGCGAAAAAGGTCGAAGCGGCGTACAGCTACCCGTTTATCGCGCACGTGCCGCTCGAACCGCAAAATTGCACGGGCCGCTATGAGGACGGCAAGCTCGAGCTTTGGGCGCCGAGCCAGACACCCGATCAAGGGTTGCAAGTGGCCGCACGGACGATCGGCATTGACGCTTCGGCGATCACGATGCATCAGTTCCGAATCGGTGGCGGTTTCGGGCGACGGCTTACCAACGATTACGTGGCGGAGGTTTCGTGGATCGCCAAGCAGGTGCCGGGCGTTCCGGTGAAATTGCTTTGGACGCGCGAAGACGATATGCAGCATGACTTCTATCGTCCTGGCGGATTTCACTATTTGAGGGGCGGCGTGGATGCTTCGGGGAATTTGGTCGCGTGGCACAATCATTTCGTCAGCTACGGCCGCGACGGGCGATTCGTGCCATCGGGCGACATCGGCCCGGACGAATTCCCTGCCCGCTTCGTAGCAAACTATGCGACGCAATATTCGTTGATTCCCTGCGGCATTCCTACGGGCGCGATGCGGGCGCCGCGGAGCAATGCGATCGCGTTCGTGTTTCAGTCGTTTATCGACGAGCTCGCGGAGGCGGCCGGGAAAGACCCGATCGACTTCCGCATCGCGTTCATGGGGAATACACCGCTGGCGCCGACCGCCGGCGCGGGCGGGCGCGGGCCCGGACCTGAATTCGACGCGCCGCGCATGCAGGGCGTATTGCGGCAGATCGCGATCAATTCGAACTGGCACAATCGCACAGCGGCAAAGGGCCGCGGCATGGGCGCCGGGTGCCACTTCAGCCATCTCGGCTATTTCGCGTCAGTGGCAGACGTGACCGTGAACGCCGACAAAAGCATCAAGGTGAACAAAATCTGGATCGTCGGCGACATCGGCAGCCAGGTGATTAATCCAGGGCCAGCCGTGAACCTCTCGCAAGGCGCGGTGATCGAAGCCATGAGCCACATCATGGGCTACGAGATCACGTTCGAAAAGGGCGCGGCCGTGCAGAGCAACTTCATCGATGTGCAGCCGGTGCGCATCCAGGAAGCGCCGCCGGAAATCCAGATCGACTTCGTGAAGACGCAATATTCGCCCACCGGCCTGGGCGAACCGGCTCTGCCGCCGGTGCTGCCGGCCATCGCCAATGCAATCTATGCCGCGACCGGCGTGCGAATTCGCACGCTGCCGCTGAAAGATCACGGCTATAGCTGGGTATAAGTCTCCGGCCGCGGCGGAATTCGCATTCCGCCGCGTTTTGTGAGATTGTTTCAGCATGGATGCGCAGCTTCTAGCCGAACTGCAAAAACTTCTCGGCGCTGAAAACGTCCTCCATAAGCCCGAGGACCTTCTCCTCTACGAATACGACGGGTCGGTGGAAGTGGCGCGGCCGGACTGCGTGGTTTTCCCGCAAAACGCCGATCAAGTTGCGGCGCTCGTCGCGCTGGCAAACCGTTTCAATACGCCTCTGGTGGGACGAGGCGCGGGCACGGGTCTTTCCGGCGGCGCGTTGGCGCGGACGGGAGGAATTCTTACCGTTTTCTCGCTCATGAATCGCATTTTGCAGGTGGATGCGGAAAATCAGCGCGCGGTGGTGCAGCCGGGCGTGGTGAATTCGGACCTGAGCGCGGCTGTGGCGCATCTGGGATTGCATTTCGCGCCGGATCCCTCGAGCCAGAAGGCGTGCACGATCGGCGGCAACGTCTCGGAAAATTCCGGCGGACCGCACACGCTCGCTTACGGCGTGACGACGAATCACGTGCTGGGAATGCAGGTGGTGCTGCCGACGGGCGAAATGGTGCGCATCGGAAGCTCCGCCGTTGACGCGCCGGGATATGATTTGACCGGGCTTTTTGTCGGCTCCGAAGGCACGCTCGGCCTCGTGACGGAAATCACCGTGAAGCTAACGCGATTGCCCGAGGAGACGAAAACGCTGCTCGCGATTTTCGATCGCGTTGAGGACTGCACCGAAACGGTCGCAGACATTACCGCGCGCGGGATTACTCCTGCGGCGTGCGAGATGCTGGACGGATGGTCGTTGCGCGCGATCGAAGCGTATATTCACGCGGGCTATCCGACGGATAGCGCCGCCGTGCTGCTGATTGATGTGGATGGATTGCGCGAGGCCGCGGCGGTGCAGAGCGAGCAGGTCGCCGACGTTTGCCGCGCACATCATGCACGCGAGGTTCGCGCCGCGCGCGATTCACGCGAACGCGACCTGCTTTGGAAGGGGCGCAAGAACGCTTTCGCGGCGGTCGGGCGGCTGAGCCCTTCCTATTACGTGCAGGATGGCGTGATTCCGCGCACGAAACTGCCGGCGACGCTGCGGCGCATCGAGGAGATCGGGAAGAAATACGGATTTGAGATCGGCAACATTTTCCACGCGGGCGATGGCAATCTGCACCCCATCGTGCCGTTTGACGCGCGCGATAAGGAGCAATTTCGCCGCGCCGTGGCGGCTTCGGACGAAATCATCGAATATTGCGTCGCGGCTGGCGGAACAATTACCGGCGAACATGGCGTGGGCATGGAGAAAGACCGGCTGATGCCCTTGATGTTCACGGAAGCCGAGCTGGAATTGATGAAGCGGGTGCGCAACGCGTTTAACCCAATCGGCCTGCTCAACCCCGAGAAAATCTTCCCCTCGGCGAAAGGCTGCGGCGAGATTCGGCCGCGCCCTCGCGCGCAGAAGCAGTCCGAGGTGTCCGTCGCATGAGCACGCCCGCCGCCGGCGCCGTGTCCCGGCTGGAAGCGCTCGTCGGCAGATCGGCGTTCAGCGCTGATCCCGAAAAACTTGGCGATTACGCGGTTGACGGCATCACTCCCAGCGTTGCGGTCCAGCCCTCGTCGACTGAAGAAATCGTCGAGATCGTGAAATTCGCCGCCGCCGAAAAGCTGGCCATCCTATCTTGCGGCGCACGCACGAAGATCGGTATCGGACTTCCGCCGCGCCAATATGATGTGGCGCTCGATCTGACGCGCCTGAATAAAATCGTGGCATACGATCCGGGCGACCTGACGTTGAGCGTCGAGCCGGGAGTTTTGCTCTGCAAGCTTCAGCAACATTTGAATCAGCACGGGCAGTTTCTCCCGCATGGCGTCCCGTTCATGACGCGCGCCACAATCGGCGGCACGATCGCTTCCGGCGTCGAAGGGCCGTTGCGACAGATGTACGGCACGCCGCGCGATTTTGTGCTGGGCATGGAATTCGTCACGGGCGATGGCGTTGCGGGCAAGAGCGGCGGCCGCGTCGTTAAAAACGTTACCGGCTACGATCTTCACAAGCTGCTGATCGGATCGCTCGGCACGCTGGCCGTCATCACGAAAATCAATTTGCGCACGTTTCCCGCGCCGCAGTCTCTGCGTGCGTTCTCGCTGCATTTCGCCAACGCGGGCGCCGCTGCCTGCCGCGATGCCGTGGCTACATCGGCGCTGAAGCCAATGACGATGGAAATCGTGAGCCACACAGCCGCGGAGCTGTTCGCGCACGCGCACGCGTTCCGACGAGAGCCGCACACGCTACCGGAAGGCGCTCTCTCGACGACCGCATGGACGCTCGTCATTTCGTTCAGCGGTAGCGAAGCAATGCTCGATCGATCCGAGAACGAAATGCGCAAAATGGCGGAAAGCGCTGGGGCCGAACGCTTCACGCGTATCGGCAACGTTGACGGCAAACCTGAGCCTGTAAACATCGCCGCTTGCTATGTGCGCCTCCGCGAGTTCATTCCGATCGCGCTCGCGTCGTCGCCCGGATGCACGATCCTGAAAATTTCCGTGCTGCCCGAGCATATCGAGCACGTCCTCGCGTGCGCAAAGCATGCAGCTGAGGATCACTCGATGCCCTGGGCCGCGATCGCGCGGGGGATCGGCGTGATTTACGTGGCGCTGCTTCCGGCTGCACGCGATGAAAAGCCGCTCCATTGCGTTTCCGCTACTTTGAACCGCATTCGCGAAGACTGCGCCCGGCTTGGCGGACATTCCACGATTCCCTGGTGCCCAAGCGAATGGAAAAGCGCGCTCGATATCTGGGGCCCCGATCGCCCGGATCTGCCGCTGATGCGAAAAGTGAAAAACGTGTTCGACCCGCGCGGAATACTCGCGCCCGGCCGGTTCATGGGAGGGATCTAGTCCCTTGGCCGACGATTCCGCCGTGATGCCGTCGCCGAAAGTCCCGAGCGGCTTTTCTGAAAACGATCGTCCGCGCTATGAGGATTACGCACGCTGCGTCCACTGCGGGCTTTGCCTGAATCATTGCCCCACGTATCGTCTTTGGGGGCGCGAGGCCGATTCACCGCGCGGCCGCTTGCGGCAGATCGCGATGGTCGATCAGGGACGCCTTGCTCTCGCCGATGAATTCGTCACACACATCGATCGCTGCCTCGATTGCCGGGCCTGCGAAACCGCGTGTCCATCAGGCGTCGAATACGGAAAGCTCGTCGAATTGGCTCGCGCGCAGATCGAGGAGAATTACGAACGTCCACGCCGCCGGCGCGTCATCCGCGATTTCGTCTACCGCAGGCTCCTGCCCTACCCTGGGCGAATCTCTTTTGCGGCGGCGCTGCTTCGCATTTATCAGCGATCAGGCCTTGAGTCGCTTGCGCAACGCACTGGAATTTTGCGCCGGATGGGCATGGAAGAGCGAGCAGCCCTGATGCCGCGCATCGACTCGAAATTCTTTTTCTCGGAATTGGGCAAGACTTTTCCGGCGTACGGCGAGCCGCGCGCACGCGTTGCGTTTTTTGCAGGTTGCGTAGCGCAGGTTACTTTCGCGCAATTGAATCGCGCCACGATTCGCGTATTGCAGGCGAATGGCTGCGAAGTGGTGGTGCCGGATGGCCAGGTCTGCTGCGGCGCGCTTGCCGCCCACGCCGGTGTGCGCGATGTGGCGCGCGATCTCGCACGCACCAATTTCGAGAAATTTCATGGCGCGGATTTCGACGCTATCCTGACGAACGCCGCCGGTTGTGGCTCGACGCTGAAGGAATACGCGCACCTTTTCCCTGCGAGCGATCCGACACAGGCGCAGGCCGAGGAATTTTCGGCGAAGGTCCGCGACGTGACCGAATTTCTCGCGCAGCTCGGGCTCACCGCGCCGCTGAAACAGCTCCTGATGCGAGTGACGTACCAAGATTCGTGCCATCTGCTCCATGGCCAAAAAATCCGCGAAGCCCCGCGCACTCTGATTCGCGCGATTCCTGGAATTGAGCTGGTCGAAATGCCGCACGCCGATCAGTGCTGCGGCTCGGCCGGCGTCTACAACATCACGCAGACAAAAGCGTCGATGGATTTGCTGGATCAAAAAATGGAGTGGGCGAAGGAATCCGGCGCGCGGGCGATCGTCACGGCAAATCCCGGCTGCATCATCCAGCTTCGGGCGGGCGCGTCAATCCACAATACGGGCCAGCAAGTCTTGCACGTGATCGAATTGCTCGACCGCGCGATCTGAAGCCGGCTAGCTATCTCAGAGATAAGTAGACGAATCGTACCTGATGTGCTTAAATCCCGCGCATGGAAACCCTGGGCATCTCGCGTTCAGCGCCAAAATCAGAAGGCTTCCTGAAAAGACTCCTTTGGCCTTCGATTCAAAATGCGACAGATGTGGATTCTTTGGGAGTGCAGGGCTACTGGGTCTGCGCAATCCTTGCCGTGATCACGATCGTGACAGGGATTTTTTCCGGACATGCGATCGCCCTCGGAATCACCGGACTGTTATTTTGGATTGGCGGGGTCGGAGTGAGGGAGCACAGCCTCTATGCCGCTGCCACTGTCTTCGCAACGTATGCCGTCGGAGTGGTTCAGAGACCTTCCGCGCTCGGATTCCTTATCGCCGCGCTATTGTTGTCAAATCTGCGCGCCACGTGGATCGCTTCACAATGGAAGCCGAATTCCAACGAAGGAATTGCGCCGCCGCGATTGGGCGAAACTTGGGGTGACAAGTTCTCCGACCAGGTGCCTCTCTGGCTATGGCCAAAGGTGCGCATCGTCTACTATGTCAGCTCCGCGTGCTTTCTGGCGCTGACTGCCGTCGGGCTCGTCGTCTTGTTTTTACGCGGTGCGTCCGTCCGCCCGTACTAAGAGCCGCGGCCTGCTTCTCCCCGATCAAATAGCGGCAGCCGTTCGGCCCCATTTTTGCAGAGTGCACGTCGCCCGCTCCCACATCGCAACGCTCTCCGACGCGATACGTTTGCGATTTTCCGTGCACGGTGAGCGTCATTTCCCCGTCGAGAATGATATGCGCGGTAAGCCCGTTGTGCGTGTGATCGGGATAGTGAGCGTTTGGCCCGTCCTGCCAGACGAACGTGTGGGAAAAACCTTCTGATTTCAGCTGCGATTCCAGTTTGCGAACGTCCATTCCGCGCTCCTGACGGAATTATACAAAGGCGCGCCCCGCCAGGCGCGAGCGAAAAAATATTCCTTCGCAAAAAAGGAACTTGCGAGCGGAGTGCGAGATGGCTCCGCCCGCAAGTGGGGGGCACTTCAGGAATAATGCCGTATTACTGTTATTGTTGCGGTGGCGGAGGCGCAGTTTGCCGGTTCATTCCGCGGCGCGGCCCCGGCCCGCGCCCGGAAACCACCGTGTAATCGGACGGAACCTGGAAAAGCGAAGGATCGGGCTCGGAACGCACGATGTTCGTCAGTTGGAACACGGTCGTGCCGCCGCGCGGGTCGCTCCGCTTGATCAAAATATCCATCTGCAGATCGGGCGAATACCAGCGCTCGACGGTCACAGCGATTGGCTTCTCATTGCCGATCTGCCCGGCCGGGATCGTATGCGTAGTCAACGTGCCCTGCGCCTCGATTCCGCCGATCAATTGCGTGCCGAGCGACTGCGTCGTCACATTGGGTGAATTCGAGGGAGGGGTTGAATCGGGATTGCGGTTCGCGGCATTCCCGTGGAAGAAATTATTCAGCAATCGCGTCTGCCGCGCCTGCATGCGATTCTGATTGAGCACGTACGAGTACCCGCCGACCGGATCGTTGATCACCACCGCATGCGCCGGCCCGCTGCCATTTCCCGCGGTCGAATACCCGCCGATCAATGGCAGCGTCAAGTCGCGGCGCGTCCGCCCTTCGCTGTCGCGCGCAAGCGTGCCGGTGGTCTTGTTATCGATGCGGTTGCCGTCGGAAAGCGCTTCCGTCGTTTCGGTGGAAACGTCCGCTGTAAACGGTGCGCCCGTCACAGTCTTGCCGAACAGCCCCGCTTCGAAGCCGACAAAGCCCAGCGCGTCGTCCGGGCCCATCGCTCGCGGTCCCATGCCGCCGCGGAATCCTCCGCGTGGCGGGGGAGGCCCTGCCGCGCCGTCTTGGGCAATCGCCACACCGGCGCCGAGCAACAGGCCCGCGCTCAGAATCGCTGTCCACATCGTTGTTCTTGTACGTCGCATGTCTAACGCCTCCTCGCAAGGGCGCAAAACAATCGCGCCGCAGAATTCATTTCACCGCTCTTCTAATTCGACTGATCCAAATCCGCGTTCGCCACCAGGCGGATCGCCTGCGGAACTCCATCTTCGCTGAGCGCGATGTCCGCCGGAATCCGGTCCGTGGAGCTCATATCCGCCACGGGCAAGCCAAACGAAGCCAGGGCCGCGCGCGTTAGCGTCACACGCACCACCGTGCCGCCCTCGAGCGTTCCCGGATCGTCCGCGTCGGGCAACGCGACGAAATTTGTCGCATATTCCGATTCGGACGCCGCCGAGTTCCCGTCGTTCGCAGGCATTTGCGCATCGTTCACCGCCGCGCCACTCTTCGGCGGCGCATTGGCGCCCGAGCCATTGGCCGCCACATTCACGCTGGTCTTGTGCGCGATCCATCGCGGCGCCTCGATTGCCACCGCCAGAATCAGCGCCGCAGCCATCGCCAGCGCTGCTGCATAGCCGTAGCTCCGCCGCGGCCGCGCCGCCTCCGCATGTTGCCGCCGAAACTCGGCCAGCAATGCCGCCTGCACCCGGGCCGGCGCATGTTCATCCGCATCCTGCACGGCAAGGCTGTCCAGAGCGAAATCCAGCGAAATCACTTTGTCGAGCAGCACGCCGCACGGCGCGCACGACTCGGCGTGCGCGAGCGCTTCCGCTCTGTGGGCGAAGCCTTGCGTGCCGACGCGCTCGAGTTCGTGAACGATCTCCTCGAATTGAGCGCAATCCATCGCCATTTCCATCCTCCTTCTCACTCGCCCACCGCGGGCGCCCGCTGGATCACCGGCTGTTCCTCCAGCTTCTCCATCAGTATCGCGCGTCCGCGATGCAGCCGCGACCGCACCGTTCCTACAGGGCACCCCAGCGCGACCGCCGCTTCGTCGTAACTCAATTCTTCCAGATCGCACAAGATCACAGCCTCACGATAATTCTCCGGTAGCGTCGCAATCGCTTTCCGCACGCGCGCTACCGTCTCCTTCGAAACAAACTCCTCCGGCAGCCCTGCGATCGGCCCGTGACTGGCTCCGTTTCCATTTCCATTGCCTGCCACTGCTCCCGACTGTATCGCGATGCTGAAATGGTCGCCGTTTCGCGACCCATTCCCATTTGCGCTTTCGTTGCCGAGCCCCGAAGGAACCAGCCTCTTATCTAGTTCCCATCTCTTATGCAGATGGTTCCGCGCGATTCCAAAAAGAAAGGCCGCAAACGCGCCTTTTGCCGGGTCAAAGCGCTTCGCATCCCGGATCAGCGCCACGAACACTTCCTGCGTCACGTCCTCGGCCAGAGCGCGATTCCCGCTCATTCGCAGGGCAAAGCGATAGACAGACGGATGCTTGCGCCGGTAAAGAGCCGAAAAGGCCTCCTCATCGCCGTCTACCATCCGTGCAATCAAAGCCTCGTCTGTAAGCTCCACGGCTTCCGTCATCGTATATCTTAGGACGCCCGGCACGGCACCGCGTTACACACCGGTATTCCGCCCGGCGCACCCGCAAGTTCCACCGATTCAAGCCTCTTGCCCGCCCCGAAACCCGCACCTTTGGGGCCCTTCGCCGCTTGACCCCCTCCTCCGCTTTCATTAACGTAGTTCCGCCTCGGCGCCGTCTGCCGAGGCTTGTGTCTGCATCCCATCGCTCACCGGAGGAACCATGCAAGAATTCGATCCGCACGTTCTGGAAGAAAAGCCGATTCCTCCGCCCGCCGACTTCAGCAAACGAGCCCACGTCAAATCGCTCGACGAATATCGCAAGCTCCACGAACGCGCCGCGCGCGATCCCGAAGCGTTTTGGGCCGAACAGGCGAAAATGATCGATTGGTTCGCGCCTTTCGACCGCGTTCTCGAGTGGAATATACCACACGCTAAATGGTTCATCGGAGGAAAGCTCAACGTCGCCTATAACTGCCTTGACCGCCATCTCGAAAAGCGCGGCAATAAGCCCGCGCTCCTCTGGGAAGCGGAAGACGGCTCGCGCCTCGAATTCACCTATCGCGAGCTTCACGCGCGCGTCTGCAAATTTGCGAATGCGCTCAGCAACCTCGGCGTCGGCCCCGGCGATTGCGTCGCCATCTATATGCCGATGGTGCCCGAGCTGCCTATCGCGATGCTCGCCTGCGCCCGCATCGGCGCGATGCACTCCGTTGTTTTCGGCGGCTTCAGCGCCACGGCCCTCGCCGACCGCATCGCCGACGCCAAATCAAAAATCCTCATCACTGCTGACGGCGGCTATCGCCGCGGCAAAATCGTTCCGCTCAAGGAAACTGCCGACGCCGCGCTGAAGAATTGCCCCTCGATCGAGAAGTGCGTCGTGGTTCGCCGCACCGGTGAAAACGTCGGATGGCACGACGGCCGCGATCTCTGGTGGCACGAACTCGAAAAAGACGCCTCGGCGAACGCGCCGGCCGCCCCGTTTGACTCCGAGCACCCGCTCTATATCCTTTATACGAGCGGCACCACGGGCAAACCGAAAGGCGTTCTCCACACGAGCGGCGGCTATTTGCTGCAATGCATGTGGAGCACGAATCTCGTCTTCGATCTCAACGAAGACGACGTTTACTGGTGCACCGCCGATTGCGGCTGGGTCACCGGCCACAGCTACCTCGTCTACGGCCCGCTCGCCAACGGCGCCAGCATCGTCATGTATGAAGGCGCGCCCGATCAGCCGCGCAAAGACCGCTTCTGGGAAATCATCGAGCGCTACAAAGTCACGATTTTTTACAGCTCGGCCACGGCCGTTCGCGCCTTCATGGCTTGGGGCGCGGATTGGATCAACTCCCACGACATCAGCAGCCTTCGCCTTCTCGGCACCGTCGGCGAACCGATCAATCCCGCCGCGTGGAAGTGGTATTACGAGGCGATCGGCAAAAACCGCTGCCCCATCGTCGATACCTGGTGGCAAACGGAAACCGGTTCCATCCTCATTTCGCCGCTTCCCGGCGCAACCCCGACTAAACCCGGCTCCGCCACGCTGCCGCTTCCCGGCGTCATCGCCGAAGTCGTGAATCTGCAGGGCGAACCTGTCGCGCCCGGCGAGACCGGATACCTCACCATTCAGAAGCCCTGGCCCTCCATGATGCGCACCATCTATGGCGACGATCCGCGCTTCGCCCGCGACTATTTCGGCCGCATCCCCGGCGTCTATTTCGCCGGTGACGCCGCGCAGTGCGACAAAGACGGCTACATCTGGGTTCTCGGCCGCGTCGACGACGTGATCAAAGTCGCCGGCCACCGCCTGAGCTCGATGGAAATTGAAAGCGCGCTCGTGAGCCACACGGCCGTTGCCGAAGCGGCCGTCGTCGCGCGCCCCGACGAAATCAAAGGCGAAGCGATCATCTGCTTCGTGACTTTGCGCACGGGACAATCGCCTTCGCCGGCATTGCGCGGCGCTCTGATGGAACACGTCTCCGCCACGATCGGCACCATCGCGCGGCCCGCGGACGTCCGCTTCTGCGATCTTCTCCCCAAAACGCGCAGCGGCAAAATCATGCGGCGGCTATTGCGCGAACTCGCCTCCAAAGGCGGCATTTCCGGAGACACCACCACGCTCGAAGACATGGGCGTGATCGAACGCCTGGCGCAAACGCAAGCCCGCGACGAAGACTGAGCCGCGCCCAGTGTCCGTGGCAGATCCGCAGAATTCCTGCAGACGCGATCGCGCCGGAACCTCACCCTGTGTATGCAAAATGCAGACCAGTAGAACTGTGTATTCTCGGATTCCACTGAGAAAATCATGATAAGTTTGTGTGGACTGCCGATATGCGGACTCGGGCCCTGTGGTTGGCGGTACCAATTCTAGTAATGGTCGTTTTTGCGCTGGCTTTTCCGAAGACGAGCATCGCGCAACCGGACCAGCGGGTAAACCAGGGTTGCGTCAATCAGGGGACGGATCACCGCGCGGGCGGCTGGCTCGTCTGCTGGGCGCAACGCCACTTATCCTGGAAATCGCGGCATAGACCGCATTTTTTCCTCATCGGCAAACGCACGGACACGAGCCTCGGGTTCGCCTGGCCGCCCTACATCGTCTACAACCAGCCCGAACGCCGGGGCCGATGGCGGATGTTCCGCATCGGCTTCCGTTATGACCGGAACTGGCATGGCTATATCTTCCCCACCGCCGCGTGGAAGACGGTCGCAGTTCCCCTCGAGTATTAGGCCGCGGGCTGATATCGCAAGACAAGCTGTGACGGTATTCAGGCCAAAGCCTTCCGCACCGCCGCCCGCGTCTTCTCCAATCCCGTCCGCGCATTCTCCTCGGCGCTCAGCTTCCAGTAGTCCTTGTTAAACAGCTCCAGCGAAAGGACGCCCCGAAACCCGTTGTCGTGCAAGTCGCGAAAAATCTGCCCCAGCGGCGCAACTCCGTCGCCCGGATAGACGCGATTCGCATCCGTCAGCTTCGAAGGATCGTCCGCGGCAGGATAATCATTCACATGGATCACATGCAGCGCCGCGCCATTGATCTGATCGAGGCTCGCAAACGACGTTCCGCTCTTATACACATGAAAAATATCGAGCAGCATGCTCGCGTCGCCGCGCCCCGTGCCGATCGTCACGTACGCGCCGTGCGAAAGCGGCCCCAGCACCGGCGACTGCCCCCACAATTCGCACAGCGGCAGCACTCCCATCTGCTCGCCTAGCTCGAGCGCCGCCCGATAATATTCCGCCGCATGATCCAACGACACTCCGTTGCCGTTCTGTCCCGGCGGCGTCGCAATGCGCTTGCCGCCGATCTGCGCCACCATATCCATTTCGCGCTTCAGATTCTCCATCGCAGCCGCGCGCCGCGTATCGTCGTCATCCAGCCACGCATTAAACGCAATCACGTCCTCCACCGTGAGGCCGGAATCCTTGATTCGCTTCGCCAGATCTTTCAGCGTCCCGCCCTTCGCCGTATACGCCTCAATCTCCCGCGCCCACGGCTCAATCGCGTTGTAACCCGCCTTCGCCGCCACATCCACTTGCGCCGGCACGTCGAGATTATTTCCCCGGATCGTGCTCATGTTCAGGCAATAGCCAAACGGCTCGTTCGCCGTCCGCCGCGCCCTCTGCGCCTCCGCACTCGCGCTAACACCGGACGCCATCGCCGCCCCCATCAACACCGTCGTGCCTCCCAAAATCTCCCGCCGAGACAAGTTCATTCGCAAAATTCCCCTTTTTCATGGCCGTTTCCCGCACGCGCGAGAGTACTTTCAACCCCGCGCCAATTGCAAGCGCCCGGCGCGCCCCGGATCGTTGAAATGCCTGCGTCCCGGGGACGGTCGAACCATCTTCACATCCCTCGAATTCATTCTCAAACGAATCTCAAAAGTGCACTGTTGCCCTCCGCGCTCGTGCTCGCCATAATCCTATACCTGCCCATAAGACACGGCAGGCCATATGGTTTCGTAGCGGGTGCTTTGAGATTTGGAGTTTGGAAAAGAACGTCGGTTTTGGGAGGGCGGGGTTTCAGCCCCGCCGTAACGCGCGCTTTGAATGGGGCTTTAGCCCCTGGAGCCATCCGCCCAATCCGGCAGCCGCGTTCTCGGCGGGCGCTATTGGGGCCGCAGTTTGTTGCGCGACTCTCACAATTAAAAAAGGCGGCGAGGCAATGATCGCAAAGCGCAAATTCGGCAAGACGGCAGACGGCACCGAGGCGGATCTCTACGTCCTCATCAACAGCGAAGGCACCGAAGCCCACATCACCAATTACGGCGCAACGCTCGTTTCGCTGAAAGCGCCCGACCGGCACGGCAATTTCGCCGACATCACCGCCGGTTATGACGACGTCGCCGGATACGAAGCCGGCACCAGTTTTTTCGGCGGCACCGTGGGCCGTTACGCCAACCGCATCGCCGGCGCCGAATTCTCGCTCGACGGCGTGAAATACACGCTCTCCAAAAACAACGGCCCCAATCATCTGCACGGCCCGTTCAATAAGCGCTGGTGGTCCGCCGAAGACATTTCCACGCCGCAAGAGCCGCGCATCCGCTTGCGTTATCTCAGCAAAGAAAGCGACGAGGGCTATCCCGGCAACCTGAACGTTGCCGTCGAATACGCGCTCACCGAAGCCAACGAATTGAAGCTCGATTTCGAAGCCACCACCGACAAAAAAACGGTCGTGAATCTAACCAACCACTCGTATTTCAATCTCGCCGCGTCAGGCAACATTCTCGATCACGAAGTCACGCTCGTCGCAGACTATTTTCTTCCCGCCGACGCGACCCAGATTCCCACCGGCGAGTTCCAGTCGGTTGCGGGAACTCCCTTCGATTTCCTCGAACCACACGCCATCGGCTCGCGCATTGACGCCAACGACGAGCAGTTGAAAATCGCTCTCGGCTACGACCACACCTTCGTCCTCGATAAAGCCGGAACTCCTGGCCCGGTCCTCGCCGCGCGCGCTCACGACCCCAAGACCGGACGCACCCTCGAAGTCTTCACCACCGAACCCGGCATCCAGTTTTACACCGGCAATCATCTCGACGGCAAAAGCCACGGCAAAGGCCGCACCTATACCTTTCGCACCTACTTCTGCCTCGAAGTCCAGCACTTCCCCGATTCACCCAACCACCCCAATTTCCCAACCACTGTCCTCAATCCCGGCGAAATCCGCCGCGCCCACACCATCTACAAATGCTCCGCCCACTAAGCGTTTTAAAGACGCAACGGATTGGCGAAAAACGCCGGTTGCGGAAGGGCGGGGCTTCCAGCCCCGCCGTAACTCGTGTCTGTTCAATAAGGCTTTAGCCCCTGAAGCCACTCCTCCATTTCGTCCGCAAACCGCATCGCCGTCGGTTTTTGCCCTCTTGCTTTTGCCTTATGTAGCGGCCGCCGTTGCGCGCGAATTTCGCGCGCTTCTCGGTGGGCGTCTTTGCGTTGCATGTGCGGATCTGTTTCTCGCGCTTCCCCGGAAAGCGCCGCGCCGTCGCAGGATAGTTGCGGGACGAATCCCCCGTGTCCACAATCCGAAGTTGTAAAGGTTTGAACGTAGCACCGCGGTTTTCAGCCTGCCTGCCACAGGCGGGCGCGGCACCTGAGTCCCCGATCGACCGCGGCCTTCTAATGCGTCGCCGTTATGCAGTTGCCTTTATGTGGTAGCGCTGGCTTCCAGCCGGCCGTGTGAAATACACACCCAGAAGCGTAGCGGCGCCGATCACTAAATTGACGATATTCCAGAGCATGTGCGGCATTGTGGCAAAACCGCTTCACACATTCCACTCATTTATTGATACTTTAATACACGTACAGCACGCGGTTTTGACCTGCCCCCCGAAATTTAGTCCAGCCAAAACTTAGCTTCTCCGGGTATAAGACCGCGAGAGGAGAAGCGCCATGAAAGGAAGTC
>Ga0335073_10005375_pt1 | contig 17964 bp, 23 predicted proteins | sample Lox_Sample_22_FD_207093 | JGI IMG/M metagenome (GOLD analysis project Ga0335073, IMG submission 207093) | Soil microbial communities from Loxahatchee National Wildlife Refuge, Florida, United States - Lox_Sample_2.2 | ecosystem: Environmental > Terrestrial > Soil > Wetlands | place: USA...
GGAAGCCGCTGCGGCTTGATCCGGCGAAATTCCGGGCCGGAGAGGTCGGGCGGATGGGAAACACGGGCGGGCGCAGCCGAGGCTGTAGGTGCGCGGTGGCTGGTGAGTGCCGCCAGCACGGCCAGCAGGCCAGTGACGGCGCGGCGGGTTGGGGTCATCCGGGCGGGCCTCCCTGCCTGTGCCAGCGGGATGATACAGCCCTGCACGCGTGGTAAGCTACGACACCATGGCGAGAACGACCGCAGCGCGAACGACGACTCCTGCGACTAAACCGGTGCCCCCGACCCACCAGCCGGGCGACATCCAGACGCCTGCGGTCGGAGCCGACGATCTGAACGCAGTGATCGAGGCAGGAAAGGTTCGCGATGATGCAGCCATACTTCGCGCGCGAGTTGCATCTGGCGAGATGCCTGCCGACCTCGCGGAAGACCTACTCGCTAGCGTGCCTTTCGTCGAACGCATGATGGCTGGCGAGGTGTGGTTCGACGAAGCTGCGCCCGTAGTAGGTCGAAAGGACAAGGCCAATCCTAAGTTTCCGCTTAACGAACGTGCCCGGAGACTAATGGACGCCATTGTTGATGGGGTCTTTGCAGTTCGTCCCCACGCGGTCTCCCTCTTAAGGTCTAGTATGTATCCTTGGGCGTTTCTACTTGTATTTCAGGTCGATATGTCGCTTAGGTATATTGCATTTAATGAGGAAAAATCCCGGACAGATAAGGCGATTTCTGACCTTATGGCGCTTCAGAATGCTGTTACGGAGTCATCCGATTATCTGGCTAAATTAGGCTATTCGGACAATGTTCAAAGTATAATTCAAGATATAGTGTTGCGATTTGCCAACGACGTATATAATACGCGCATGACTAACGCTATCCTAGAGATTGATGCCCTCGCCCGTTCTTTGAATCTTCCCGATGGTCGCAAGGAAGAGCTTCAAAAAATGATATTGGACTTTGCCGCTGGCGCAAAGATGACGACAGCTACTCCGGTGCCGCCCGCACCTAATGTTGTGGCCGAATCCAATGCTCCCGCTCTCGCGTGGCCAACCGCGAAATGGAAAGATGCGCCGGAAAAAATACTCGGTAAGAAGCGAGGAATTGTCACTTTTCTAAAAAGGGAGTGGGAACCGTTCATCAAAGCATCTGGTCGGGTTGTGACGCGGGACGATTTGGCGTTGCATGATGCTGATGCTGAGCAAGCATTTTCACGACATTTGGACACGCACGAATTTCCGGCAGGAATTTCTATAGTTTACCCTAAACATCTTGCAAAGGCCGTCGCAAAACGACCTGATTTAGTCCGAGCCGCGCTAGGCGGGTAACGCATCCCTGACACGCGGGATTAGCATACCTGTAGAAATATACATATAGGTAGCCTCCGCTCCCTGCGGAAGGCCGTCCGGTCGTCGCCGGTCGTGGTGTTTCCGCACTTGGCGGAGCACTGCCATGCCTTTCGACGCTTCCACACCTAAACCCGACCAAGCCCCAACAGCGCGGCGGCAGCGGGAGGACAGCGCCATCCTGTTCGCCTGCCCGCTGTGCCTGCGGCAGCGGATTAACCTTTGGGCGCTCGCATACGAGCCGGACAGTTTCGTCGTCTGCCCCGAGGGTGATCTCTACGGATGTTCGCTCTGCAACGACGCCTGCATCGTTGCCCGCGCCGGGTCGCTTGGCGCGGCGGGAAGTGGTCGATGAGCGATCACATCGACCGGCTGCTTGCGCGCGCACGGCAACTCGCCTTGCCCGCGCAGCCCGCTCCGTCCCCGTCCGACCTCGGCCAGATCGTCATCCCGTGGAATTGCGGCAAGCTGGTGCGTCCGTTCGCCGTGCTGGCCGCGCCGCAGGGAAATGACACGCTGGCGCTGCTCGGCAACGCGCCGCTGTCCGCCGGGACCGGTGCCGCCGGGTCGCCGCCTGCCGCGCTCGGCTCCTTCCGGCTCGATGCGGCCAAATGGCCGGGCTGCCCGCATTGCGGCACCAAGCATAACCGCTCGGGCGTTCCGCTCGGCTTCTGGTTCTGCTCGGCCTGCGGCACGTTCAATTGCCCCGGCGACCGTGACGGACTCTATCGTTGCGCCTGCGGCAACGTCGCCACGCGGGATTCCTTCGTGACGATGGAAACCTTCGCCGTGCGTGGCGCGCGCAGCGGGGCGATTACGCCTCGGGCTGCCGGGTTCGCGCCGCCGATCCCGGTCCCGCCACCTGTCGCGCCCGCCCGTGTTCCTGCATCGGTGCGGCTGGCCGCGCCGCCGGGTCCGCCGCCGCTGCGCCTGCCGGGGAGGCGGTGACATGCACGGTGCGCCTTGCCCCTGTCTCAAGCTCAAGCACGGGGCGGGGGCGCTGGCGTTCTGCGCCTATATCGTCGCGTGGTCGCGGGTGCTGCTCGGCGGCGATTTCGGGGCGGTGATCGCCGCTGCCTTCAATGGCGCTCTGCCGCCCGACACGGCTTGGCTTCTGGCCTCGTGGGTGGCAATCGCAGCAGTCGGCACGGCGGCGGCGGTCGCGGGCTACCTTGCCACCCTCACGCATTACGATCATTTCGATTTGTTCGCGCTCGCGGCGGCAGTTGCCGGGAGTGCGTTCTTTTTCTTCGCGATCAAGGCCGGTTGGAGCCTCCCGGCAAGCGTCTGCGGGGAATGGCTCGCCGTCCTTAGCCGTGGCGTGTTCTTCGCCGGGCTGAGCTACAACGCCGCCGATATATGGCTGCAATTGCGCGGGCCGCTGGCCGCGCTCGCCGCCGAAATCCGCCCCGCTCCCGCGCCGCGCCCGCCGCTGCAATGGCCCGACACGCCGCCCCGGTGGGACGCGCCGCCGGTCGATGCGGCGCAGCTTGCGGAATATCGCGAGGTAATCGGCGCTCTCTCGCAAGAGGTCGAGCAAAGCCGCACCGCGCTCGTCACATGGCAACAGGCGGTCGCGGAACGTGACCGCGCGATAAGCGATCTTGCCGCCGAACGGGACCGGCTCGCCGCTGCCTTCGCCGACAAGCAGGCAACGTGTGACCGTTTCGCCGCGAACGGCAAGCACTACAAAACCCTGTCGGCGCAAAGCGATTGCCTGCTGCAATTTCCCGGCGCGTTGAAGGCGCTGGAAAAGGTCGTGCATCCGAACGCGCATGGCGGGGCCAGCCCGGACACGTTGCGGCAGGCGCATGAGGCGTTTTGCGCGCTGTCGGAAATCCGCGACCGCCTCGGGGCGCGGCGATGAACGGCGGCAATCCGGCGGCGCCATCACCATCAGCGAATGAGGGAAGGGCAAAGGCCATGCGCGGAATGAAAATCGCGCGCCGGGTAATCTACGTTCTGGCGTTGATACCGGCGGCGGCTCTCGCCGGGGTGATTCGGGAAATCGAAGACAGCATCAGGGGCTATCAGATAGGGAAAGCCAAATTTGGCGCACTCATGCTCACCGGCTGCGCCTACGCCTTCGCGTGGTCGCCCGCGCTGTTCGGCGAGAATTTCGGCGCGCTGTCATGCGGGACGCATGGCGGCCTTGCGGTCCTGCTAGGCGTTTATATGTCGGTCGGCTTCTGGGCGTTGATGTCCGGCATTCGCGGCGCGCTGCGCGTCGATCATCCGTTCAACTGGCTGCGCGCGCTGCGCTCGCTGTTGTGGATCGGCGGGGCGCTGTTGGTGCAGCGGTGCGTCCTGCTCGCGCCGGATTGCTGCAATCCGCCGCTCGACGCCGCGCAATGGCACGGCACATGGGCCTTTTGCTCGGCGGTCATCGCGGCGCAGACGGTGGCGCTCGCCCTGCAGGCGTGTGCCGTTCTGCGGCGGTTGCCGTCCCGGCTGCGCCCGGTCGGCTGACATGGAAGGCGGCGGCATGTTCTCGCTGCTGGGCGGCGTGCTGCTGCTGCCGGTCCAGCTCGTCGCCGATCTCCTGCGTCTGGGCCGCTGGCTGGCGCAGCGCAATCGCTTCCTGTCCCCGCACGAATTGAATCTGCGCCGCGCATCGCATCCGGTCGGCGCTCTCGCCCTGCTGCTCGCGGCATGGTGGCTCTACGGCGCGCAACTCGATGCCGCGCGCGTGGCCTATGGCGTCGATGCGTGGCTGCTCATGGCGCTCGCCAGCGTCGCCGTCATCGCCGGGGCCTCGTCGTTCGTCGTCGGCACGGGCCGTTGCGCGGGCCTGCGTGACGGCATGCTGGCGGCGCGCGCCTTCTTCAAGCTCACGGGCGGCGCGCTGCTCTGCTTCTGGCTGCCGCGGCTCCCGGCGTGGCGCGCGATTGACGCCGCGGCATCCGGCATGCTCGCGCCCGCCATGTTGCTTGTCGGCGTCTGGCTGCTCGTTACCGGCTGCATGCGCTTTGTGCTGCTCGCGCTGCCGGTGTCCGGCGCGCTCGCCAAGGTGCGCCGCGCGATTGACCGCAACCGCAACCAGTGGCGCAGCGCGCGCCGCTCGTAACAGACAGCATGGCGGCAATCACCCTCGGCCTCGAATGGTATCCGCACGCGCGCCTGTTCGCGCGGCGCAAGGGCCGTCCGGTGGTCTATGATCTCAACCGCCATGTGACGGTGTTCGGTCCGACACGCTCCGGCAAGGGCGTCTGCCTCGAAATCCCGAATCTGCTGCGGCTCGGCCTGCCCGAGCATGGCGGGCCGCTGTCCGTCATCTCGATTGATCCCAAGGGCCAGAATTTCGCGGTGACGCATCGCTGGCGCGAAACGGTCGGCGACGTGCTGCCGCTTAATCCGCTCGATCTGTTCGGGGCCGGGTCGGTGGGATTCAACCCGCTGGCCGCGCTCGATCCCGCCAGCCCGCATTTTTTTCAGCACGCCTCGGCCATTGCCGAGGCGCTGGTGCGGCATCCGGAAAAGGGCGATCCGTTCTTCGATATTAGCGCGCGTAACCTCGTGCTCGCGCTCATCATGTGGGAAGTGAAGCTCGCCCGCACCGTGGGCCGCATGCCGCTGCTCAAGCATGTGCGCGCCATGCTGACGGGCGATCTGGTGGCGACGGCAACCGACATGCTGGCGTCGGGGGATTTTCAGATTGCCAGCCTCGGCGCGCAGTTCACGGAAAAGAACCGCACGAATGCGGGCATCGTCGCGACCGCCGCCAGTCAGACGCAATGGCTGCTCTCGCAACCGATGCTCGATGATCTCGCCAAGGATGGGATTGATTGGGCACGGCTCAAGGAAAAACCGACAACCGTTTATGTGATCCTGCCCGCGCATGCGCTGGAAACTTTCAGCCCGTGGCTGCGCCTTGTGGTCGCCTGCGCCTTCAATGCGCTGTATCGCCATGAAGGCGGCGGCGGGCTGCGCACCATGTTCATGCTCTCCGAGTTCGCCCAACTCGGGAAACTGAGCATGGTATCCGCCGCGCTCGCCCAAGGGGCCGGTTACGGCATCCAGCTTGCGCCGATTGTGTTGCAGGACATCAACCAGTTGCGCGCGATCTACGGCAAGGACGAAACCAACACCTTCCTCGGCATGTCGGGCGCAACCTTCGCCTTCGCGCCGAACGATTGGGAAACCGCCGAGTGGATGTCGCGGCGGGCCGATGAAGTGACCGAACCGGGCCTCAGCGCGAGCGACGATCCGCAGACCGGCGCGCGCGAAAGCTGGCGCAGCGAGCGGCGGCGGGTCTATCCGCCCGGCGATCTGTTCAACGTGCCGGAGTTTCACGGGCTGGCGTTCTTCGCCGGGCAGTCGCGCGCGGTGCCGGTCTATGCCCCGCCCTATTGGGACGCGCGCGACAATCCCGACCTGGTGGGCCGCTACGATCCCGACCCCTACCACGCCAAGGCGGCGTGACACGTCGCCGGCGTCGCCGGCGCGTATCAGCGTGATAGTGCGTTAAGCCTGCCGGCGGCGCGCCCCGCCCGTGTTTCACGCGGCGGCGCATCCGGGGCCGCACGTCGCGTCATGGCCCGCGCCGCGCGCCGCCACCAGCCGGAGAGAAAACCACCCCGCCCTTGCGCCCCTATCTTGGTCGCCCGCTCCGTTCGGCCAGTGGAGCGGGTCTTATCTTTCGCGCTCGTGCTCGCGTTCGTCGTCGCGCCCGCCGTCGCCGCGCTGAATCTCGCGCGGCACGTTCTGCCCGAGGCGTCCGGCCATGAGGTCGTCATACTGCCGCTGCCGGTTCTGCTCGAATATCTGCCAGTCCTGCGCCGCCGCCTGTGTCTCCTGCGCGGCGCGATCGGCAAGCTCCTGCGCCTGCTGCTCGGCCACGCGCTGCATGCCCTTCGCTTCCTCAAGCGTCGGCGGCGCGACCGGCCCGGCCAAGAAATCGAGGATCCCGCCGATGGCGTTGCTTACGCTTTCGAGGATCTTCGCCGCCATGCGCCCGCCGCCGCGCACGCCGCGGTCGAAATTCGGCGCGGGCGGTTCCGTGGTGCGCGCCGCGCCGCTGGCGAACGCCCGTGCGATCTCCGGGGCCGGTTCGGCGGCGCGTAGCACGTCATAGCGTCCGTCATGCTGCGACCGCGCCACGTCGCGCGCGGTCGCCCGCACGTCGTCGTAACGCCCCTGCGCCCCCGCCCGTGCTTCGCGCAGCGCGCGCGCGGCCTCAAGGTCGATGGTAATCGCCGCCGCTTCGGCCTCCAGCGCGGCGCAGTCGCGGGCGGCGGCGTTGCGTTGCAGGATTTCCCGGTTGACCGCGCCGCGCTCGCTGTCGACTCCCTGCCGTTCCATCTTGGTCGCGGTCGGGCCGAGATGCTTGCCCGGCTCCTGCGCGATGCCCCGGTCTTCGTGGCTGCGGTGGTCAACCCGGATGTCGAGGCCCGCGCGCTCATATTCGCGGTTAACCGCCCGCTCCCATGCCTGCCGCAGCGCTTTGATGTCGGCGGGGGTGGCGGCGAGGCCCGCAATCTTTTCCTGCACCTCCCGCCCCTTGCGCTTGCGGGTGACGGTGCGCTGGTTGGCGATCTCGCCGAATCCGTCCGGGCCAAACTCCCGGTGCGTGACAAGCACATGCGCATGGGTGTTGCGGTGATCGCCGCCCGCGCCCGGCGCATGGATCGCGACATCGGCGGCGATGCCATGTTTCGCGACCAGCGGCGCGAGAAAATCTTTCAGCAACCGGCGATGCGCGGCGGCGTCGAGCTCGCACGGCAAGGCAAGCTCTAGCTCGGTCGCAAGCCGTCCGTTGGCGCGGTCCTCCGCCCGCTCGGCTCCGTTCCATAGCTGCTCGCGCTGCTGTCCCCATGCCGCCGCGCCGTCGCGCGTGAGGATGAAACTGTCCAGCACTCCGCTGCGCGCCCGGTAATCGAAAATCTCCCCGGTGCGCTCGTCGGCCAGCCGCTCGCCGTGGCGATACGCGGCGGCGGCGACAATGCTGCGCCCGTTGCTGCGCCCCACGGGCTTGACACTGCAATGGTAGCAACCGCTCGCCGTCATGGAACGGGGTGCAGGGGCCGCGCTCCTGCTCGGGGGTTTCGGGGGCGAGGTTCCCGAAGGTCGATGCAACGCGACAAGGCGGTGCCGCGCATCCAACCGGCGCACGGTTGGTCAGGTGTCGAGAGGCGGAACGCCTTTCGGCGTGGTGTCGGGCGCGAAAGCCTGACGCGGGGGTATCGGGGGGCAAGGCTCTCCGATTGCCGGTGCAGCGGGGCATGCCGCTGCCGCGCATCCAATCCGCGCAGGGTTGGCCGGGGTGGCGGGGCCGGATAGTCCCGCCTCGTGGGTGCAGGGGCGCGAAAGCCCTTGCCTCGGGGTGCAGGGGTGTCCCCTGCCGCACAGGGATTTGCCCCACTTCGGGCAAATCCCGTAAGTGCGCCGTTCATCGCTTCGCTCGCCCGGATGGCTCGCATCCGTTTCCCTTTTCGGCCCCTTGCGCAGATGCCGGGTCAGGAAACACGGGGCGCGGCGGGGTTTTCGTTAGATTGAATCGTCTGGCGCAGATTCAAGCGTACGGTTACGCTTGCCTAGATGATTCGGCCTCGGTGATTCACCATGCCGCGCAAGAGCGCAACCAAAGTCACGCCAGACCAAATCAAGAAGCTGGAACAGCAGCTAGCCAAGGCGCAGCAGGATTTGCGCTACGCCCGCCACCTCGAACAGAAGCAGGCCCGCGCGACTGACGCCCGCCGCAAGATTGTCGCTGGCGCGCTTGCCCTCGAACACATGGAAAAGAACCCCGGTTCCGAGTTCGGCAAAATCCTGTTCCGGCTGCTCGATGAATATACCCGGCCACATGAACGGCACCTGTTCGCGTTTCTGCCGGTGCGCGATACCCCTGCCCCGCCGTCCGAAACCGCGCCCCATATCGAAGCCGCCGAATAGACCCGCCGCTTCGCGTCGTGCCTACGGGGGACTTCGCGTCCCCCGCACCCCCTGCGGAGTATTTTAACAAGGAAATTGCCCGCTGTTTTCGGGATTCACCCGGCGCTGATTCGGGATTATAATCGGCGCACGGTACAGGCTGGAGAGCCGATGACCGTCAAGGAAATGGGGGCCGTCATTCCGCAGAGTGACGGTCCCTTTTCGTTAGCGCCGGTCTGCGCGGTTGCGCCTACCACTGGTCACTTCCAGCCGCGTCGGCTTACCGTATTTGCTGAACAGCATGTTGAGAGCCTCGGCCAAAAGCTCCTGCACGTCCCTGTCCTGCTCGGCTGCGATAACCTTCAATGTCTGCGCTGCCTCGGCTTTGAAATGCCCGCCGATTTGCCGCGTGTCGCTACGTGTCTGTGCCGTCCGGTAGTTCGGAGCGGGCCGCGTCGCTTGCGTCTCTGACGCCTGCGGGCCGCTTGTGTCGTTCGCCACAAGGGATTTCAGGGAAGTTTTAGCCATGTCACGCGCTCGCCTTTATGTCGGGTTGTCCGGTTGTGGACAACTGTAGTTGTCCGGCAATCCAGTCATACAGTTGTCGGACTTCCTGCGCTGCCGTGCTGCCCGGTTCGGTTTCCTGCGCGGTCTTCGTGGTGATGCTGGCGGCGCGGAACACGTCCCGCCTTGGCAATACGACCGGCGCAACCTCGCATTGAAACCCGGCTAGGGTATCCCATGCGTCGGCTACCTTGAGCTTCGCACCGGGCTGAGTGCCGTTTACCACGGCAAAAGGCCGCTTTCCGGCAAGTCGGCAAACGTCAATGCTGAGCTTCAAGGCCCGCACATCGAAGCCGCCCGGCTGAATCGGGATGACGCAGAGGTCTGCCGCCTCCGCCGCCGCATAGGCCGCGCTATTATTGTCCCGGCCGGTGTCGATGATAACGAGGTCGGTTTCATTGGCCCGAAGGTCGGCAATCGTCTTGGTCAACCGGGCATGGGGCAGCGCCACCCCTTCCGGTTCTGTCCCGCGCCGGTCGCACCAATCCGCTGCACTCGCCTGCTGTGCGTCCGTGTCTAGGATCGCCACGCTAAGCCCCGCGAGATGGGCCGCAACCGCGATATGGACGGTAAAGGTGGTTTTGCCCGCCCCGCCCTTCTCACTGAGGATCGCTAGCACCTTTGTCATATCGTCGTATCCTCATGTCGTGGACAACCTGAATGGATGATGAGTCCAGCACGCTACCTTGCGACAACACGGAAGGCAACTGAGGATTACAGTTGTCATGTTGTGGACAACCCAGGGCTGTCCACTATCTGACAGACGTTCTTTGTTCAGAGCCGGAAAGCGCCGTTCTTCGTCCCGTCGCCTGCGATCCGGTTCTCGTAGCGCGCGGAAGGGGTCAAGGGACCGAAACGGTTACGCGGAGCTTGGCGGCTTTGTCGCCTAGCGGAGCTTCTGTTTCGCAGCGCCTTGACGCCTGAGCACGCGGAGGGACCATCCGGCAGGGGAGGGGGCAACGGCCGAATTTCCTTGGTCAAATACTCACTTTGTCCGCGTAGCGGACGCAACTAATCTTCCGCGCCTAAAGGCGCGGTCCGCATCATGCCGCTTTAGCCATCAGACTCGGTTTTTAGGTGGCGTGACGGGCGTTCCACAGTGCCCGCAAAGCCGCCTCACGGTCCTTGCGCACCTTGTCCAGCGACCTCATAGCCTCGTAAGGGTCAGTATATGTAGAATCACTTGGTAATCCGGGGCATTCGTTACCTTTTGAAACCGTAACGACTTTCGGCCGCTCGCGCCAGATTGCGCGCATCGTTCGCACCACCACGGCGGCGGCTCCGGCAAAATTCATAATGAGCCTGTAGAGGTTCGCCTGCCGCACGATGCGCCCGCTTTTGTCCCGGCCGCGCGTGTTGCTCCATGTGAGCGTTCCCTTGCTCTCAAGCCACGCGGCGCAGGTTTTGACGGTGTTCTCCACGCAACCCGCCTTGGCTGCGATATAGGGGATGCTGGCCTTGCACACGTCGCCAAGCTCGGCAATCGCGCGGGCGACAGATTCCACCTTGTGGGGGAAGCTCTCGCGCTTGGCGCTGCATTCGGCAATGAGGCGGCGCACCTTGCGGAGCCATCTGTTGCGCTCGTCCCACGGCAGGGCAGGGGGGACGTAGGTGCTGGCAACGACCGGGCGGCGCGGTGCACCGTCAGGATCGCAGCCAAGCAGGGCGGCAATGCTGGTCAGCGTGCCGACACGGCGCGGCTGATTCGGGGGGGATAGATCGGGCATGGCTGTTCCTTTCGGGGTTACAGCCCGGCTCGGAAGGCCCGGAAAAAGGGTGAGCGCGCCCGTGGCAAGAAGGGGCTTGCAAATTCGGCGCTAGTCAGTAGATTGGGGTTGCGAGCACCATCTACCGACATCACCAATTCAAGGCCCGGCCCTGCCGGGCTTTGTGCTGTCTGGGGTGTCGATCTCCATAGAGCGGTTGACGGAACACCGGCCCGCGACTCGGACCGGTGGCTGCATAGCCTGAACGATCAGTTGATTCGTGTCACGGGAGAACGGCAGGACGGCGGATTGGGTCCGGTCTGGCGTGGCGCGCGGGGATCACCTGCGCCGGTTTGCGCGCTGTGCTATAATGGCGTGATGGCTGAACCACACACGGATACCGCGATGTTACCGGAACCCCAAAGCCTGCTCGGCACATGGCGGCGCTTCGGCCCTGTCGGCCCGGTGTATGAAATCATCGGCATCGGCAAGGAATTGCCGGACCATGATCGCATGATGCGCGTGCGCGTGGTCGAGTCCGGCGAGGAAGTGGATTACCGCTTCACCGATATTCTGGACGATCCACGGGAACGCTGATGTTCGCCATTGCCTTCGATCTCGTGGTTGCCGACACCGCGCAGCACCACCCGAAAGGAGTGTCTCAAGCCTATGCCGACATCGGCAGCACGCTCGCCAATTTCGGATTCAACCGCGTGCAAGGCAGCCTCTACACGACGCCCTCCGAAGATTTGGCGAACCTGTTTGGCGCGATCACGGCGCTCAAAGCGCTGACGTGGTTCCCGCCGTCCGTGCGCGATATTCGCGCCTTCCGCGTCGAGCAATGGTCGGATTTCACGAAGCTGGTGAAGGGATAGGTGCCTTCGGACTTGGACAAGGATCGCCGAAATTTGTGTCAAGGAAACCCCCACATGACGGCCATCACGGCCACTTTCGCGCTCTTCATAAGTGTGTTGGCCCTTTTAGTATCCTCGTTCGCCGCGTTCATAAACGCCGAGAAGTTGCGACTGGACCTCTACAATCGAAGGTTCGAGGTATACACGAAGACAATCCGTCTGTTTCACGCGCTTCTCAATTTAGAGCAGTCATACAAAGATGGCTCCTTCGCTGAGTTGCGGGATACATTCATCATATCGTGGAGGGAGTCGCAGTTCCTATTTGACAGAACATCGGGTATTTTTGAGTTGCTAGCCCAGCTTGACGATGCCCTGTTTCACATAACCGGCTTCAAAGAACATGGCCAAAGCCTGTTCAATAGCGGCGATCCGGAGACATTCACTCGCGCAAGCAACCAAGCGACACGCTCAATGTCTCTGTGGAACGGTAGTGCCGAGCGTTTGGAAAAAGCGATGTCGCCGTATCTCAACTTCCACTACACCTCCGTCCTGTCGTCTTTGCTATACCGGATAAGACACTAACTCGCTGTTGATTGCATCAGCCGTCGCCAAGGAAGGCCGAGAGGTTGCCCGCGCACTTGCAGAATCTACGGTATCGCCAACTATATAGGCGATTTTTGATCAGGGCACACCACAGTTTATATACGCAACTCCCGGCTTCATACTTTACCTTCTCCCATTCCGCCTTCAGAAGCCACTGAGAATGCCGAATCATTAAATCGTCCGCCGTCAAAAGTTTTTTCGCATCTTTCTTCTCCGTGAGCCGTGGTACTCTTAGCAGTATGGCAATCATATTCTGTTCGATGTTCCCTCGCGGATTGAGTTGCAACCTAACAAGTGGGATCAAATCGTTTAATTCCCTAATGAGACGCAAATATTCTTCCGATTTGTCGGGACCGTCTTGCTCGACAAATTTGTAGTGTAGGGTCAAGGCTGCTCCAGAAAACTTTGCAAGATTGGTGCGTAGCCTCTCTATCCATTCCGACCTCTGGACGGTTACTGCGTTAATATACCGAGTGCGCGCCGACACCCACAGGGAGACCACAGCGGCAACGACGGCACTCAAGAACGCAAAGCACGCCGCAAGCAACGCGACAAGAGCCGTATCCGAGAGGGTCGTAGGAAGTGAAATCGTCATTCCGGGGATAGCCTAGAAATTCGTGCTGTTGTGGACGTTGTAGTTCCGGGCGCGTGGATCGGCTCGCCGCCTTCCCGCCGGTGCTATGGTGGGCGGAACTACTGAGCCGGTGCAACCCCCGGTCGAAGCGCCTTCCTTTTGGGCGTTAAAACTCGCCGCCGTCATTTTCGAGGCCAAGCTCCGGCAAATGATCCGGCGAAGGGGCGGCGGTCCTTGGCTTTCGCTTGCGCATGCGCGCCTGATATTTCGCATTGTGCGCGCGCACCTCTTGGCGGCTGTAGCGGCGCGGCGGCGTGTAGGTGCGGCTGCTGGTCGATCCGCCTTCCTGCTTCGGCATCACAAGCGCCGCGCGGGCTATCGTCGGCGCGACCGGGTGACCGTTGCGGCAGGGGATGGCTTCGGCATGGTCGAGCCGGTGTTGCACGATCTCGCCGCACTGGCGGCACATCGCCTGATAGCTGTCGGGCAGGGTGACGCCTGCCATGCTGCGCGTGATCGAGGCGACCAGCTTCGGCCCGTCCACCAGCTTGAGCGGCGCGGTTGCGGCGTAGGCTTCGGCGTCGAGCGTGAAGCCGCGCGGCGTGATGAAATAACCGGCGACGGCATTGGCGGCGACGACAACCGAATGCAGGCGGGAGAGTTGGCCGAGGGGCGTCGGTGCAAGCTCGTTCGGTGACGCGAACGCGACCACGTATTTGTTGCCGTCCTTCATGGTCACAAAATCGGCGGCGGTTTCGGGGGTCAGCAATTCATGGCCGAGGCGTTCCAGCATCGCCGCCACGCGGACGCGAAGCTGCTGGCCGTTGAGTAACCGCAACGCGTCCACGGTCGGCACAACCGCCGCTGCGAGCCGGGTAAACTCCCGCTGCCGCAGCGCATCGGCGGCAACCTCGAAGCTGGAAAGGGCAGGGGCGGCGCTCATGCAATACAGTTTGTTACGCGCCAGGTCGCCTCGGTCAATGCCTCATAAGAATCATTTATGGTAACTCAGCGCGGCTTGCCGGTTGCGACGACGAGGGCGATACGGTCAAGCGCGCGGTCAGCTTTGCGAAAGGCGAGACGGCAATCGTCACCATGCGCGCGGGCGATGTCTTGAGCATAGTCCAGCGCGGCTCGGATGTCGGCAAGATCGCGAGCGGTGATCTGGCGGCGGCGCGGCATTTCACGGGTGTGTCGGGGGGTGCTCGTCAATCGCCGCCGTGAGAATGGTAACGCGGTCGTTGAGCCGCGAAATATCCCGCTGCATACTGATCTGCGATTTCGCGAACGCCCGCACCGTTTCATTGAGGTCGGCAATTTCGGCGCGCACATCTTTAAGCTCGGCGCGAATTGCATCCTGCCCGGTCTGCAATTGCTCCAGCCTCTTCCAAATCATTTCAAGTGAAACGTCGCCCATCGATCTATAGTAACACGCCGTAATTAACAAAGACAACCAACGCGGCATTAACCATAATTTGCCAACCGTGAAATCGTCGCCCGCCCTACGTTGTAGCTTTTGGCCAGTTCCTTGAGCGTTGCCCCTTCGGCCCGCCGCCGCCGTGCTTCCTTCTGCTGCTGCGGTGTGAGTTTGGGTGGTCGGCCCATGTGCTGCCCGCGCGCCTTCGCCCGCGCACGGCCTTCCGCCGTGCGGGTGCGGATAAGATCGCGCTCCACGTCCGCCAGCCCGCCAAGAACCGCAATCATCAAGCGCCCGGTGCTGGTGCCGGTGTCTGCCCACGGTTCCGCCAGTGACCGGAATTGAGCCTTGGCGTCCACGATCTGCTTGACGATGGCGAACAGGTCGAACGTGCTGCGCGCCAGCCGGTCAATGCGCGTCACCGTCACCACGTCGCCGGGTTCCAGCCTGCCGAGCATCTTCAGCAACTCGCGCCGGTCGGCTCGCGCGCCCGTCACCTTCTCCCGGTAGATTGGGCTGCACCCTGCCTTGCGTAGCTGCTCAAGCTGCGCGGCAAGTGTCTGGCCCACGGTGCTGACGCGGGCATAGCCGATAGGGCGATTTTGCGGTTTCTTTTCGGGCATATCTTATGATGCAGCGTAACCCGCTGAAATCACGGGGTCAACGGAAATGCCCGGAAGTCTTGAATTGTGCAAGGCCGGGTCAAAAGCAGGCAACGCTCCAACGCGGACACTTTGAGTCGGTAAGTGGCTCACCAAAGTAAATCGCGGCAAGGAAAATCAAGGCACAGACACAGAAGATAGTGGCTATGCCGAACGTGATGCTTAGAAGGAGTCTGGTAACGTAACCCCGCATATGAGGTATAATATCATAGATATTGGCAAAATTCTTGATTTTTGCGGTGGCCTCGACTGCAAGGATGAGACTGATTAAGTACCAAAAAAGAGGGCGCCGGTGTCCCGGCGCCCAAAGAACCGTGGGAGAGGGTTCTACGGCAGGGCCGGCAGAGCAACCACGCAGGCGCCAGCAGTCGCGGCGCAAACGCCAACGGTAGCAACGGCACCCACCGCCGCCAGAACGCGCGGCTTTGCAATCGCCTTCGCGCCATTACCGATATCTGTCCCAGCTTGGTGGATGATTTTCTTCGCCTGCGACCAGCTTGGGCCATGGCCCCAACCGCCCGCATATGCCGGAACCGCTGATCCAACCAACGCCAACATGACGGCAACAACCGTGATGCGGACCATATGAACGCCCCCTCCTAGGGCGAATGTATCTCTTCCTGACACACAGCCCAACATAGGCGCATGTGGAAGCATGTGGAGAATTGGCCGAAGAGTGGCGCGGTCTCAGATTTTTTAATGCGGTCGCCATCTCCGCCGTTGCAGGAGTCTTGAACTTTGCAGAGGGCGGTGTGTTGGCCTGACGATGCGTTTATGGTATGAGTGACCGCCGAGATGCAGGGCCTGTTATGCGGTGCCAGAATGACTCGCTGCTTGAGATTGCTCATGGCGACGGCGGTAACGCTTGCTACACCGCTTGCGGTCTGGCTGAGTATCCTCCTCTTCATATATTTTGTCTTGGGAGGCCGTCATTGTCATCATCCATGTGAAGGCTGGTTCACCCATTGACCTTTGGTGGATATTTTCTCCACTTGGCGATCAAGATCAGAAATGTCGTGCTGGATATAAGCAATATGACGCTTGATGGTTCTGCGACCGGCTCTCCGTCTATACTCACTATAGTTACACCGCCCTCCCCCGTGCTCGGGTCCGCTTCAACGTCTGAACTAAAGTTAGCAATGTTGCTGACGCCGCCGCCCCCGGTTATGGAACTTGTGTTTATACCATCGAAATTATCCGTCCATGTGAACCCTGCTAGATCGACACACGTCCCTATATCGATACATCCGGGGGCTGACGTAACCCCAACCAGCGTTGTTGTGAACCCCAGGTAACTGCCCCACGATGCGAGATTTGAGACCCCTCCGCATGGCGCAGGCGCGCCGGCAAGAGCCGCCTGAGCAGCTATGATTACGTAGCCCGGGCTTGGCGCGACAGGCCCCGAAATACAGGCATCGTTGGGCGAATCGCCAAAGGACAATGTCGTGCTGGTACCCTCTAAAATCTGGTCAGCAGCAAAACCCGGGATGTAGAACGGGTAGGTATTAAGCGATGTGGGGTAACTATAATACCCGTATTGAGGAGGGTCATTATAGGGGGGCATTAACGAAACCGGGAGTGAGCAAGTAGGGTTGGCGCAGCCGCTCAGTGGATTGGGGGGCGGGACGGTCGTCATCGTTTGTTCCCACGCAAAGCCGGAATATCCGAGGTCATTAGCAGCCTGCGCCAATGTCGTTGGCAATGTCGTTATGCCTGCTGGTAAGGTCGCCACTAGCGTGCTGTTTGCCGGCGGCGTAGTCGCGAGAATTAGCGATGCGCTAATATGAGTTGGCTGGAGCGACAGGGACTCTGCTCCATCGGATTGGACGGTCATATAGAGTGACGGTGCCATCCCTCCGCCTCCTCCACCGCCTGATCCGACGCTGGTAGGCCCCGACCACATTCCGGGCGTCGGGCTGGTCCCCATTCCATTGTCATTTGGGTTGAGCAAATCGTAGTGGTTAGCCAAATCTCCGCCGGTGCCATCAATAAGGATTTCGGCACTGGGCGCAGAAGGAGAAGCAGAATTTAGCTGTAACTGGGTGACGGCAGAGGTTACCTGCCCCGCTGCGTTGGTCGTAAAAGTAAAACCATTGTTGCCGCTGTTCGTGTTGGTAAAAGTATCAACCCCGTCCGAGAAACTGTATGACACCACGGACGGAGAAGTTGATTGCGACGGCGGCAAGGAATTATTGAGGATCACATCACCAGTCACACTATCTGCCGTAGTGAAAAGGCCGTCCGCCACGGTGAAGTCGTTGCCTGTGTATTCATACTCGACATCCGCACGCGCAGTCGTCGCCGCCGCGAGGGCTACCGTCAGTATGATGAGCAACAGGACAGTGGATATGCCACCCGAAGCCGATTGCCGCCGCGCGACCGTCCAGAGTGCGCCCGCGATGCCGTGTCCGCGCATGCCCGCCTCCCGCCGATTTGCGCGGAGCTTACCGGGATTTCATGCTGGCGAAAGGGATCGGTGCGTGCCGTGACCGGGACACGCCAGATATTCCTGCCTTACGAGCGTCCGGCATCGCGGTTGCCGAGGGCGACGGCATGGAACGCCAGCATAACGCCGTCCTCCCGCGTGAAGCCCGCTTCCCGCATTGCCCGGATGAGGCTGCGCCCTGCTGCTTGGGTGAGGATCACGGAATCCGTGACGGCGCGCTGACGGCGTAGCTCGTCAAAGGCAACACGCACGGCGAGCGGCAGATTAGGATTTCCGAACGGCACGGCAGGCCGCGCCGCTTTCGTCGCTCGCCTCGTCGTCGTCACCGGCCAGCGCGACGGCTTGCGGCACATGACGGTTGAAGGCGTCGAGTAGCAGGATCAGCCATTGGCGGTCTTCGTCGGCGGTGCCGTCGTGCGGAAGCTCTGCAAGCTCGCGCATCAGTTGGGCGCGTCCGGCAATCAGGCTGTCGCGCTCGGCCCGAAGTCCCGCCCGCATGGCGTAGCGCAGCCGTTCGTCATCGGCACGGCTCAAGCGCGGTCTGCGCTCGATCATGACGCGCGCGGCCTTTGCATCTGGCTGCCGAAGACAACATACCAGCACAGGCCCATGTCGGCGACGGCGGCAAGCTCGTCCTCCGTGCGTGGGGTGCCGCCGACATGCCGCGCGAACACGTCACGGTCCATGCCCTCGCCCTCCCAATAGACGGCGAAGCTGAGGCCGGTCGGCGCGTGAGTGATAATCCGCGTGGCGGGGTCGATGTCCCAATCCTCATACACGGCGGGAAGCCGCTGCGGCTTGACCCGGCGAAATTCCGGGCCGGAGAGGTCGGGCGGATGGGAAACACGGGCGGGCGCAGCCGAGGCTGTAGGTGCGCGGTGGCTGGTGAGTGCCGCCAGCACGGCCAGCAGGCCAGTGACGGCGCGGCG
>Ga0335073_10005376_pt1 | contig 17964 bp, 14 predicted proteins | sample Lox_Sample_22_FD_207093 | JGI IMG/M metagenome (GOLD analysis project Ga0335073, IMG submission 207093) | Soil microbial communities from Loxahatchee National Wildlife Refuge, Florida, United States - Lox_Sample_2.2 | ecosystem: Environmental > Terrestrial > Soil > Wetlands | place: USA...
GGTCACGCTGCGCACGATCTTGGTGTTGACTCCGATCAGGTCCATCCGGCTCATCCCCGGCTTGCGCGGCAGGCCGGCGGTGATCACCACGATGTCCGACCCGGCGATGGCCTCGTAGCCCTCGCCCGCCTGGCCGGTGGTCTGCCCGGTGACCGTGGTCTCGAAGCCCTCGATCGGGCGTGACTGACTCATGTCGAGCGCCAGCCCCTCGGGCTTGCCCTCGACAATGTCGGTCAGCACGACCTCATCGAAGATGTCTTACTCGGCGAGCCGCTGCGCGGTGGTGGAGCCGTAGAACCCGGCTCCGACCACCGTCACCTTGCCTTGGCGGGTCATATTCTCCTGCTCTCTGAGTGTCTCGGTGCGGGTCAGGCCATCGCGGAGCGCAGGTTCTCATCCAGCGCCGCGAGGAACTCCTCGGTGGTCAGGAACGGGGTGTCCGGCCCCACGAGCAGCGCCAGGTCCTTGGTCATCTTCCCGGCCAGGACCGTGTCGACGCACACCCGCTCCAGGGTCTCGGCGAACCGGGTGACGTCCGGGGTGTCGTCCAGCTTGCCGCGGTGGGCCAGGCCCCGGGTCCAGGCGAAGATCGAGGCGATCGGGTTCGTCGACGTGGCCTTGCCCTGCTGGTACTGACGGTAGTGCCTGGTGACGGTGCCGTGAGCGGCCTCCGCCTCGACCGTGGAGCCGTCCGGGGTCATCAGCACGCTGGTCATCAGCCCGAGCGAGCCGAAGCCCTGGGCCACGATGTCGGACTCGACGTCGCCGTCGTAGTTCTTGCACGCCCAGACGATCCCGCCGTCCCCCTTGATGACCTGGGCCACCATGTCGTCGATCAGCCGGTGCTCGTAGGTGATCCCGGCCGCCTCGAACTCGGACTTGAACTCGCTCTCGAAGATCTCGGCGAAGATGTCCTTGAACCGCCCGTCGTAGGCCTTCAGGATCGTGTTCTTGGTCGACAGGTAGAGCGGGTAGTGCCGGTTCAGCGCGTAGCGCATGGTGGCCCGGGCGAAATCGCCGATCGAGTCGTCGAAGTTGTACATGCCCATCGCGATCCCGCCGCCCTCGAAGCGCGCCACCTCGAGCTCGGTGCGCTCGGCGGCCGGGTCGTCCGGCACGTACGAGATGTTGACCCGGCCCGGCCCGCGGACCACGAAGTCCGTGGCCCGGTACTGGTCGCCGTGCGCGTGGCGGCCGATGATGATCGGCTTTGTCCAGCCCGGCACGAACCGCGGGATGCTGGACACGACGATCGGCTCGCGGAAGACCACCCCGCCGAGTATGTTGCGGATCGTGCCGTTGGGCGAGCGCCACATCTTCTTCAGGCCGAACTCGGTCACGCGGGCCTCGTCCGGCGTGATCGTGGCGCATTTCACGCCCACCCCGTGCCGCTTGATGGCGTTGGCCGCATCCACGGTCACCTGGTCGTCGGTGGCGTCCCGGTTCTGGATCGAGAGGTCGTAATAGTCCAGCTCGATGTCCAGGTAGGGCAAGATCAGCTGGTCCTTGATGAAGTGCCAGATGATCCTCGTCATCTCATCGCCATCGATCTCGACAACGGGGTTAGCCACCTTGATCTTGGACATGCCGCTACGTTCCCTTCATCACTTGCCGGCCCGGCATCGGTGCCGGGGCTCGGGGCCGGGTCAGTGCTCCGGTAGCACCAGCCCGGCGACGAGCAGGCCGGTACCGAGTGCCGCCAGGACCGCCACGTCCGCCAGCCGCCGCCTCGACACGAGCATGCCCGCCCGGCGCTCGGGCAGCGCCAGCCTGGCCAGGGCGGCTGCGAACAGGATCCCAGCCACGGCCAAGGTACCCCCCCTGACATTCTGTCCGTTCTCCCGGATCCATGCCAAAACCAGGGCGACGCCGCAGAGCACGATCGCGTACGGGATGTGCTGCCACCAGCCGCGCCCGGACGCGGCTGGCCGGCGGCCGGCAGGATCACCGGGCCGCTCCCGGGCGGGCGCCGGTGCCGTCGCGCGGCGCTGCCGGCGCGAGCGTGCCGAGGGCGCGGAGTGCGTCACCGCGCGTCCAGCGGTACCCAGGTGAGCCCGCTCTCGCCGACGTACTCGCTGTCCGGCCTGATCAGCCTGTTGTCCGCGTGCTGCTCGATGACGTGCGCCGTCCAGCCCGCCATCCGGCTGGCCGAGAAGACGGGGGTGAACAGGTCAGTGGGGATACGCAGATAGTGGTAGACCGTGGCCGCGAAGAAGTCCACGTTCGGATAGAGACCCTTCTCGGCGAGCACGACCTCCTCCATCCGGCGCGACATCCGGTAATAGGTGTCGTCGCCCGACGCCGAGCCTAGCTCCGCCGAGATCTTCCGCAGGTGCCTCGCGCGAGGATCCTCGACCTTGTAGACCCGGTGCCCGAACCCCATGATCTTCTCGCCCGCCTTAAGGCGCTCGGCGGTCCGGGTGGCCGCGGCCTCGACGGGGTCGTCGCCGTCGGCCTGCGCCCTCGCCCTGGTCGCCTCCAGATCCCGCATGACCTGCTCGTTGGCGCCGCCGTGCAACGGCCCCTTGAGCGTGCCCAGCGCCGCCACCACGGCCGAGTGCATGTCGGACAGGGTCGCGGCGCAGACCCGGGCGGCGAACGTGGAGGCGTTCATGGTGTGGTCGGCGTGCAGCACCAGGCAGGTGTCGAAGAACTGCGCCTCCCGCTCCGACGGCCTGGTCCCGGTGATCTGCAGCAGGAAGTTCGCGGCCAGCCCGAGGTCCGGATCCGGTGCCGCAGCCGCCCGGCCCCGGCGGGCCGCCTCGTAGGCGGCGATCAGGACCGGCTGCTGGGCGGTCAGCCTGGCCGCCTTGCGCAGGTTCGGCTCCGGCTGGTTGGAGTCCTTGTCCGGGTCATCCGCGCCGGCCAGCGAGACCAGGGTGCGCAGCGCCTCCATCGGCTCCTGGCTGGCCGCCACCGCGGGCAGGCAGCCCGCGACCAGGTGGCCGAGCGCGCGGGCCGCCGCCAGCTCGGCCAGGTAGCCGTCCAGTTCCGCCCGGCCCGCTGGCGTCCCGCCCTGCAGCAGGTAGGCGATCTCCTCGAAGGTCGCCGCCCCGGCGATCTGGTTGATGTCATAGCCGCGGTAGAACAGCAGGCCAGCCTGCCCGTCGATGTCGCTGAGCGCCGTCGACGCGGCCACCACGTCGGCCAGTCCCCTGGACGGCTTTCCGGGCATATGTCTTCCTCTCGGACGGCTCGCTCGGCAGTGTACTTGCGCTTGCTGGACACCTCCGCCGTGGCCGCTCCGGACCGCGCCCTCCGGGCGCCGCAATCTATTGCGCCGGGCGCGGTACAACAACCGCCGGAAAGGGTAGCTGAATAGTGAGAAATCAGTGGCTGCTTCGACAGGCAGGAGGAACGTTTCATGGACGGGCCCTACATCCGGGTCGAGGACAGCGGGCTGATCATGCCGTTGCGGGAGGACGTGACCACCATCGGACGCGGGCGGTCCGTCGACGTTCACCTGGTCGATCCGAGCGTGTCCCGGCTGCATGCCGAGATCGTCCGGCGCGGCCCCTACGCCTACGTGACCGATCTCGGCTTATCACGCAACGGGACCCGGGTAAATGGCCGCCTGGTGGCGCGCCGGGTCCTTGAGGACGGCGATGTGCTCAGCTTCGGATCGGCCCGCTGCCGGGTATTCGGCCTGGTGGCGGAGGAACTCGCGGCCGAGGTCGAGTTGCGGCGCCCGGCGGCGCCCGAACTGACCCGCCGGGAGCTGGACGTGGTGACCTCCCTGTGCCGGCCGGCCCTGTCCGACGAGGCGTTCGTGGCGCCGGCGACGGCGCGGGAGATCGCCGCCGACCTGGTCGTCACGGAGGCGGCGGTCAAACAGCACCTGCTTCGCCTCTACCAGAAGTTCCGGATTCCCGAGGGCGCGAACCGCCGGGTCCGGCTGGCCAACGAGGTGGTGGCGCTGGGACTGGTCCGGCCGCTGCCGCAGGCCGAGAAGACGGCCCTCGCCGCGCGGCCCGAGGCCGACGGCCGGGTGACCACGGCCGCGCGGGCGGGCGGGCCGTCCCGGCCGCCCCGGCCGGCGAGCGTCCCGGCGCCTCCGGCGGCACCGCCGGCCGCGGGACAGCCCGCGACCGCGCCGGCCGCCGCCGCCCACGTTCCGCCGCCGGCCACGGCGCACCTGGCCGAGGGCGGCCATGCGCCGGCGATGGCGGCCGTCAGCCGGTTGGCCTGCCGATCACTCTGAACACCTGGATCCGGATGTTGTGCACCATGACCGACACGGCATGGAAGTGCCCGAGCCATCCGCTCAGGTTGCCGGCCGGCCAGAAGAACGGCGGGTGCGAGGCCGCGACCACGACGGCGGCGATGACCACGGCGCCGACGGCGATGCACGCCGTCGCGGCGGTAATCGGGGTGTCGGCAACGGCGTCGAAGAAGCCCCGGATCGGCCGGCGCGAGCGGCCGGACCCCGGCCCGAAACCGTAGAACAGCACCAGGGCACCGGCGGCGAACGCGCACGCCGCCGGGATGGGGTGGCTCGGCACGGCGATGATCGTGATCACCGCGGCGATGGCCGCCGCGACCAGCGCCGCCGGCGCGATCAGCAGGGTCCGGACCAGCGACCAGGCGAAGGCGGGCGGGAACGTGACCGCGGCCAGCAGCGCATCGCTGGCCCGCGCTCCCCGGCGCGACCGCCAGCGGGACAGCCGGCCCGAGGTCTGGTCCCCGGCCCGCAGGCCCATCAGCACCAGCAGCGCGGCCACCGTGCCGGCGACCGGCAACACCACGGCGACCCCGACCAGCGCGGCCACCGAGCCGAAGACGAGCACCGGGCCGGCGGGCGACCGGCCCGCCGCCTGCCGGTCCGGCGCGGCCCAGCCGGACGGCGGGGCTCCGGCCCCGCTCGGCGCGTATCGCACCGGGGGCAGTACGTCGCGATAGTTGTCCGGGGCTCGGGCCGCCACGGGCCCGGCCGGCTCGAAGGCCGGCCCGCCGACGGCCGCCCACGGACGGGTCGACGGCGCCCAGGCGGGCGGCGCGGGCGCGGGCGCGGCCGCCGGGTCGGCCAGCGCGGCCAGGGCCGGCCGGTCCGCGATCGTGCCGGGCGTCATGAACGGCGCGGCCGCCCCCGCGGCGGCCGGCACCAGCGTGGCCGGGTCAAGCACGGCGGTGCGCCGGCACAACTCGGCGGTGTCCGGCCGGTGGGCCGGGTCACGGGCCAGCGCCTGCCCCACGAGCGACAGCAGCGGCGCCGGGAAGCCGTCAAGGTCGGGCTGGCTGTTGATGATCCGGTAGAAGATCGTCTCGAACGCGCCGGTGCCGAACGGAGGCCGGCCGGTGGCGGCGAAGGCCACGGTGGCGCCCCATGAGTGCACGTCGGACGCGGGACCGCTCGGCTTGCCCTCGATGACCTCGGGCGCCAGGTATCCGGGGGTGCCCATGAACATCCCGGTCTGGGTGAGCCGGGTGGAATCCGGCACCTGGGCGATCCCGAAGTCGATCACGACCGGTTCGCCGCCCGCGATCATCACGTTGCCCGGCTTGAGGTCGCGGTGGACGACGCCGGCGGCATGCACGGCGGCCAGGGCCAGGGCCAGTCCGGACGCCAGCCGGGCCAGCTGGGTACCGGTGAGCGGGCCGCCGCGGCCGACCACGTCCTCCAGCGTCTGCCCGCTGACGTACCTGGTCACGATGTACGGGGGGTCGCTGGTCACGTCCGCGTCGAGGACCTCGGCCACGAACGGGCTGCGGACCCGCCGCATGGTCTCGACCTCGCGGGCCAGCCGCCGCCGCGCGTTCGGGTCCGAGGCGACGGCGGGGCGCAGCGCCTTCACCGCCACCCGGCGCTGCTGGGGGTCGGCGGCGAGGTAGACCACGCCCATGCCGCCCTCGCCCAGCCGCTCGAGGATGCGATAGGCCCCGAGCGTGTCCGGCGTGTGGTCCTGAGCTGTCATGACCTCACCAGCCTACGGAGTTCCATCCCTCGGCATCCTGACGCCTGGCCGGGAAGGCCCGGCTATGTCCGCCGCATGGCCGTGGCCGCGGATCGCAGCACGGCGCGCGGAACGACCCGGGTCAGTGAGACCACCGACTTGTACTGGGCACCCGGGACCGAGAGGACCCGGCCCGCCGCGACCGCCTCGAGCCCGGCGCCAGCCACCTTGTCCGCGTCCAGCCAGGCCAGCCCGGCCGCGCCGGACACCGACGACCCGCGGAGCCCGGTGCGGGTGAAGCCCGGGCAGAGCGCGGTCACGTGCACGCCCCGGCCCCGCACCTCCGCGGCCAGGCTCTCGCTGAACGAGGTGACGAACGCCTTGCTGGCCCCGTACGCGGCGGCGCCGGGCGAGGGAAAAAACCCGGCCACCGACGACACGTTCAGCACCCCGCCGTGCCCGCGGGTCAGCATGCCGGGCAGCGCCGCGTGGGTCAGCCGCACCACCGCGGTCACGTTGAGCCGTATCTGGTCCTCGGCGCTGGCGGCCGGCCGGTCGGCGAACGCCCCGGGCGAGCCGAAACCGGCGTTGTTGACCAGCAACTCGATCGGCCGGTCCGGGTCGGTCAGCCGGGCCTCGGCCGCGGCCAGCCCGGCGGGCGTGGCCAGGTCGGCCGTCAGCACCTCAACGCTGACCTGGTGCGCGCTGCGGAGCGTCGCGGCGAGCACCTCGAGCGGCTCCGCCCGGCGGGCCAGGATGACCAGGTCGCTGCCGTCATCGGCGAGCCGCCTGGCCAGGCTCTCGCCGATGCCGCGCGATGCGCCGGTGATCAGCGCGGTTTGATAGGCGTGACGCATGACACCCCTCGTGTTCCGCGGCCGCGGCCGTGTGGGCCCCGCCGCGTACCCCGTGCTAACTCCCTGCCACCAGGCGGCGCAGCGCCCTGGCCGCCTCGGCGTTCTGCTCCGCGTGCGCGACCAGCGCCCGGGCCAGTTCCTCGGCCCAGACGTCGAGCGGTACCGGCTGGCGTGACAGCACCACCCCGCGCACCTCGCTGCAGACTTCGGCGACCGGAGCCCCGCGCTGAATGCCGAGGGTCATCACCCGGTCCCCCAGCCGGACGGTGATCTTCGACACCTGGCCGGGCCGGCCACGCATCCGGTCGGACATGGTCCGGTCCACGTCAACGGTAACCCAGTCGGGCGGGAGCGCCTCACCCAGCGACTTGGTGAGCACCCGGGTGTAGATCGCGAGATCGGCGGTGTCGGCCCGCAGCGCCGCCGTCACCATGTCCAGGGACGGCCCGCCGCCGTTGTCCGGCCCGCGGTCCGGCTCGGTCACCGGCCGGCCCGCCCGTCGCTGACAGTTCCCTGGTCCATGAACGTGACTGCTCCTCGGAACACCTGCGGCCCGGCGCCGCGGCGGCGCTCACCGCCCGGCGAAGGTCGCTTTCCCAGGTCCATTCTCCACGAAGCTTCTCATTCCTGTCCGCTGGTCCTCGGTCGCGAACAGTCCGGCGAAGTTCAGCCGCTCCAGCTCCAGGCCGCTGGCCAGGTCGACGTCGAGACCGCCGTCGATGGCCTGCTTGGCGGCCCGCAGCGCCAGCGCCGGGCCGGTCGCGTACCGGGCCACCAGCGCCCGCGCGGCCCGCAGCACCTCGGCGTCCGGCACGACCTGGTCGACCAGGCCCATCGCCAGGGCCTCCTGCGCCCCGACGAACCGGCCGGTGAACACGATGTCCTTGGCCCGGGCCGGGCCGATCAGGCGAGGCAGCCGCTGGGTGCCGCCCGCCCCCGGGATGATCCCGAGCAGGATCTCGGGCTGTCCGACCTTGGCGCTCTCGCCCATGACCCGGAAGTCGGCGCACAGCGCGAGTTCCATTCCGCCGCCGAGGGCGTAGCCGGTGATCGCGGCGACCACCGGCTTGGGGATCTTGGCCACCGCGGTCAAGGCAGCCTGGAGCCGGGCGCTGTGGGCGGCGATCTGCGCGTAGCTCAGCTCGGCCATCTCCTTGATGTCGGCCCCGGCGGCGAAGACCTTCTCGCCGCCGTAGATGAGGCCCGCCCGGATGGCATCGTCGCCGGCCAGCCGGTCGGCGGCCGCGGCGATCTCGTCCTGGACCTGGGCGTTCAGGGCGTTCATCGGCGGCCGGTCGAGGCGGATGGTGGCCACCGCCCCGTCGGTCTCGACCCGTACCAGCTCAGCCATCTCCCACCTCCATGCCGGGCCACGATCCTACGCAAGCGTTGCCAGCACGGCGCTGGTGCCCCGGGCGCCAGCCCCCGTGAGTGAGCCGGAGGGGGCGCATCAAGGCGTCCCGGAGGCGAGCGAACCAGGAACAGAGCGAGCGAACCAGAAAATACTTCAGGCGGCGGACTCGGCGCCCGCGGCCGGTCCTGGGCCGGTGCCCGCGGCGTCGCGGTGACAGTCATGCTCGCAGCGGCCGGCATCACACACCGGGCGGCCGGAGTCGTCCCGGCACTCGCCGAGCAGGCAGGCCACCGACAGGCCCGGATAGAGCGACCATTCCCGCGGCCGCTGGCCGGGTGACCGGACGCCCGCGTCCGGGGCCGGCGCATTCCGCCGGGCCAGAACGGTCCTGGTCAGCCTGCTCAGTAACCGCCCGGTCGAGGGGGCGTCGTAACGGCGGATGGCCGCGACGGCCTGGACACGCACCGGAAGACCCGGGTGGCGTGCGTGCTGACCCTGGCGGCGGCGCCCTTTCACGGGCCCATGCTCATCCAGCGAGAGCATGACTCCCATCGCTGTTCCCCCTCGGTAGGGTCCGGGCGCGTCAGCCGCGGATCCTCGTGACACCTTAGTGGGAAGGGTTGCGAAGGGTCAACGCGCGATTACCAGGCGCTGAGCAACATCATCCGCCGAGCACCGGCGACCGGGCCTTCGCCTGCCGCACCGGGGCCGGCCCGGCATTGGCCGGGCCGGCCCCGACGAGCGCGGGAAACGACCTTCACCAAGTCCGGTCGGCCCGTCGTTCCCCCCTCCCGGGCCGGCCGGTGCCTGCGCAGCGCAGGCCGGAGCGCGGGCGGCGCTACTCGCCGGACGGCCGCGGCAGGGAAACGTGCTGCCAGCCGTTCAGGAATCCGCGCACCTCGGTCTCGCTGTAGCGGCGGTGACCGCCCGGCGTGCGGATCGACGACAGCTTGCCGCCCCTCGCCCACCGGGTAACGGTCTTCGGGTCGACCCGAAGCATCGCGGCAACCTCGGCCGGGGTCAGCAGACGATTCTCCGGCTTGATCTGGGTTCTCACGACGGATGGTCCTCTCGCGCTTGGGGGTAGTGGACTGATGACGGAGGGTAACGGCATTGGTCCGTTACTTACCGCCAGCGTTCTATCACAGGATGTCACAAGGGCCAGGGTTTTGCTGGCGTTCTGCCTGGCACAGGGAGGAATTTCCTCGGCAGGGCAGGTTGTCCTTGTTGGCAACACCCCCGTCACCTGCGAAAAGGGAAACATTAGCGGTGCGTAGCTAGCCAGATACGGTACGTGTCAGAAACGCCCCGCGCGCGAGAACCACCGAAAACCCCGGAGCGACCCACGATGCGGCACTGCCCGAGGAACGAAAAGCTAGCGCAGGTCGCCGTTGGTCATCCCGGCCGGCGCCGTGGGCAGCGTGATCAGCCCCATCTCCGCCGGGCCGGCCAGCAGCGGGTGACGGGGCAGCACCCGGACCGTGTAGCCGAACGGTCCCGGCCGTCCGAGCTCGACCTCGCCGGCGTAACGCGCGGCCGCCCCGCCGCCCGGATCGGCCTCGAGTTCGAGCTCGGCAAATTCCGGGTCGATGATCTCGTCGTCGTCCCCGGCGGTCCCGTAGACCAGCTGCACCGTCACGTCCTCCGGCGCCAGCTCGCCGAGCGCGACGCTGGCCCGCGCGACCAGCTTGGCGCCCGGGCTCGGCTCGCCGTCATCGGCCTCGATGTGCTCGATCGCCACCCCGGGCCAGGCCGCGGTCACCCGGGCCTTCCACGCGGCCAGCTCGCGCGCCCCGGCCTGGCCGGGACCGTCGAGCGCCCGCGAGGACCGGGCCGCCGGCAGGTACAGCGACGTCACGTACTCCCGAACCATCCTGGTCGCCTGGGCTCGCGGCCCGAGCGTGCGCAGCGTGTGCGCGACCATCTCCAGCCACCGGCGCGGCAGCCCGTCGGCGTCCCGGTCGTAGAACAGCGGCGCCACCGACTGGCCGAGCAGGTCGTAGAGCGCGGAGGCCTCGAGCTCATCCCGGCGCCCGGGATCGGCGACGCCGTCCGCCGACGGGATCGCCCAGCCGTTGTGGCCGTCGAACCACTCGTCCCACCAGCCGTCCAGGATCGACAGGTTGAGCGCTCCGTTCAGGGCGGCCTTCATTCCCGACGTGCCGCACGCCTCCAGCGGCCGGAGCGGGTTGTTCAGCCAGACGTCGCAGCCCTGCACCATGGCCCGCCCCAGCGCCATGTCATAGTCGGGCAGGAACACGATGCGGTGCCGAACCCGGGGGTCGTCGGCGAAGCGGACCATCTGCTGGATCATGAGCTTCCCGCCGTCGTCGGCCGGATGGGCCTTGCCGGCGATCACGATCTGCACCGGCCGCTCCGGGTCGAGCAGCAGCGCGGTGAACCGCTCCGGGTCGTGCAGCATCATCGTGAGCCGCTTGTAGGACGGCACCCGGCGGGCGAAGCCGATCGTCAGGACGTTCTCGTCCAGCACGTCCTCGATCCAGGTCAGCTCGGCCTCGGACGCGCCGCGCTGGATCCAGGAGGCGCGCAGCCGCTGCCGGGTCTGCCGGACCAGCCTGGCCCGCAGCAGCCCGCGGACCGCGAAGATGGCTGCCGGGTCCGCGGCCGCCCGCTCCCAGATCGCCCCGTCCTCGGCGAGTTCCTGGGACTGGCCGGCCTGGGCCAGGCCGATCACCTCCCGGGCGACCCAGGTCGGGCCGTGCACCCCGTTGGTGACCGACCCGATCGGCACCTCCGCGGTGTCGAAGCCGGGCCAGAGCCCGGTGAACATCTGCCGGCTCACCTCGCCGTGCAGGATGCTCACGCCATTGACCCGCTGGGCCAGGCGCATCCCCATCACGGCCATGTTGAAGATGCCCGGATCCCCGCCGGGATAGGTCTCGGCGCCGAGCGCCAGCACCCGGTCGGTCGGCAGGGCCGGCGCGGTGGCGGCGTCGAACTGGCGGGCCACGAGCTCCCGGCTGAACCGGTCGATCCCGGCCGGCACCGGCGTATGGGTGGTGAACACCGTGCCCGCCCGGCACAGCTCCAGCGCCTCGTCGAAGGTCAGGCCCTGCCCGACGTACTCGCGGATGCGCTCCAGGCCGAGAAAGCCGGCGTGGCCCTCGTTGGTGTGGAACACCTCGGGCTCCGGGTAGCCCGTGATCGCGCACAAGGCCCGGACCGCCCGCACTCCGCCGATGCCGAGCAGCAGTTCCTGGCGCAGCCGGTGCTCGCTCCCCCCGCCGTAGAGGCGGTCGGTGACCTCGCGCAGCGTCGGGTCGTTCTCTTCCACATAGGAATCCAGCAGGAGCAGCGGGACCCGGCCGATCTGCGCGATCCACACCTGGGCGGCCAGGGTCGCGTCGTCGCCCAGAGCGACGGTGACCCGCACCGGAGCACCCTGGCCATCGCGCAGCAAGGTCAGGGGCAGGCCGTTCGGGTCGCCGGCCGGGTAGCGCTCGGCCTGCCAGCCCTCGGGCGACAGCGACTGGGTGAAATACCCGTGCCGGTACAGCAGGCCCACGCCGACCAGGGGCACGCCCAGGTCGCTGCCCGCCTTGAGGTGGTCGCCGGCCAGGATGCCCAGGCCGCCGGAGTACTGCGGCAGCGCCGCGGTGATCCCGAACTCGGGCGAGAAGTACGCCACGCTGGCCGGGGCCCCGGCCAGCTCCGGGTCGTTCTGGTACCAGCGCGGGCCGGTGACGTACTCGCGCAGTTCGTCCACGGCGTCGCCGAGCCGCCGCAGAAACCGGCGGTCGGCGGCCAGGCTGGCCAGCCGCTCCGGCGGGACCTCCGCCAGCAGCGGGACCGGCTCCCGGCCGACGCGCTCCCATCCGTCCGGGTCGATCGCCGCGAACAGGTCGAGCGTCTCGGGATGCCATGACCAGCGCAGATTCAGCATCAGCCCGCGCAGCGGGGCGAGCGGCTCGGGCAGCAGCGGCCGGATCGTAAACCGGCGGATAGCTCTCACGCAGAGCGACCTTAATAGGTGTCCGGCACCGCTTGGACATTGACGCGCCCGCCGAGCGGGCGGATCGCATGAGCTGAGCCACGACGGGTAGCTTTTGCTACGTGATCGGCCGGATCCCCATCGTTGACGTGCAGCCCGTACTCGCCGGAGGAAAGCGCCCCGCCAAGGCCGTCCCCGGCGAGACTTTCGAGGTCAGTGCCACCGTGTTCCGCGAGGGGCACGAAATGCTCGGGGCGGGCGTGGTGTTGCGCGGCCCGGACGGCCGCCGCCATCCTCCGGTGCCGATGCGGGAGGTGGCCGCGGGCACCGACCGGTACGCCGCCGAGGTCACCGTCACCTCGGAGGGCCTGTGGCAGTTCGAGGTGGAGGCCTGGGGGGACCCGCTCGCACGGTGGCGGCATGACGCGGCGGTCAAGGTTCCGCTCGGCCAGGATGTCGAGCTGACCCTGGGCGACGGCGCGCTGCTGTTCGAGCGCGCCGCCGCCGGGACCCGGGCCCGGCGCTCGGCCGGCGCCGCGGAGACCTGGGCGGCCGGTTCGGCCCGGGCGGCGCTCGAGGCCGTGGCCGAGACGCTCAGGGACGCTCGCGTCCCGGCCCTGGACCGGCTCGCCGCGGCCGGAAGCGACGAGATCACCGCGATCCTCGGCGCCTTCCCGCTCCGCGATCCGCTCAGCCGGTCCGGCCGGTACCCGGTGCGGGTGCACCGGCAACGCGCGCTCTACGGCTCCTGGTACGAGTACTTCCCCCGGTCCGAGGGCGCCATCGTGGACCGGGGGCCGGGACGGCGCCCGGTGTCCGGGACGCTGCGGACCGCGACGGCCCGGCTCGATGCGATCGCGGAGATGGGCTTCGACGTGGTCTACCTCCCGCCGGTCCACCCGATCGGGCTCACCGCGAGGAAGGGCGCCAACAACTCGCTGACCGCCGGGCCCGGCGACCCCGGCTCGCCGTGGGCCATCGGATCCCCGGACGGCGGCCACGACGCCATCCACCCCGATCTGGGCACCATGGCCGATTTCGACGCGTTCGTGAGCCGGGCCCTCGAGCTCGGCCTGGAGGTGGCGCTCGACCTCGCCCTGCAGACCTCGCCGGATCATCCGTGGGTCACCGAGCACCCCGAATGGTTCACGCACCGGTCGGACGGCACGATCGCCTACGCCGAGAACCCGCCCAAGAAGTATCAGGACATCTACCCGCTGAACTTCGACACCGACCCCGAGGGGATCTACGCCGCGGTGCTGCGGCTCGTCCGGCACTGGATGGCCCACGGAATCAGGATCTTCCGGGTCGACAACCCGCACACCAAGCCGCTGCCGTTCTGGGAGCGGCTGCTGGCCGAGATCGCCGCCAGCGATCCGGACGTGATCTTCCTGGCCGAAGCCTTCACCAGGCCGGCCATGATGCACAACCTGGCCATGATCGGCTTCCACCAGTCCTACACGTACTTCACCTGGCGAAACTCGGCCGCCGACCTCACCGAGTACCTGAGAGAGCTATCCGGCCCGGCCGCCGCGTACATGCGGCCGAACTTCTTCGTCAACACGCCGGACATCCTCAGCGAGTACCTCCAGCACGGCGGTCCCGCGGCCTTCCGGGTCCGTGCCGTGCTGGCCGCGACGCTGGCCCCGACCTGGGGCGTCTACTCGGGCTACGAGCTCTGCGAAAACATCCCCATCGTCCCGGGCAGCGAGGAGTACCTGGACTCGGAGAAATATCAGTACCGGCCGCGCGACTGGGCGCACGCCGACAGCATTCCGCCGCCGCAGGCCGACATATCGCCGCTGATCGCGCGGCTGAACATGCTCCGCAAGGCACATCCGGCCCTGCACTGGCTCCGGAACCTGCGTTTTCATCACAGCGACCAGGCGGAGATACTCTGCTTCTCGAAGAGCGTCGGACCGCAGGGTGTCGGACCACAGGGCAGGGAGGGCGAGCGCGACACGGTTCTCGTCGTCGTTAACATCGATCCGCACCAGCCGCGGGAAGCAACCGTCTGGCTCGACATGGCCGCTCTCGGTATCAGCCCCGGCGAAGAGTTCGTGGTGACAGACGAGCTTTCCGGCGACTCGTACCGCTGGGGCCAGGCAAACTATGTGCGGCTCGACCCGGCCAGTGCCCCGGCGCATATCTTCACCGTCAAAGCGAGCCAGCCGGGCAGCTTAACCGGGAGTGGCTGGTTTCCGCCCGGGGGCGGCTGATGGACGGCACGTAACGATTTGCAGACATCTAGCGAACAGCAGCACACAAGACATCAAGCTTGACCGCACCTCGGACCTGGGAGACCGCAGTGGGGACACAGCCGCGGCCAACGTCATTCGGCGCGATCGGCCCGCCCCTGCCAGCCTTCAAGCCCGGCACCGCCGCCGCGCCCAGCGAGCCGGTGCCGGACTCCTTCACCTTCGCCAAGCCACGTGACCCGCGCTGGTACCAGCACGCGGTCTTCTACGAGGTCCTGGTGCGCGGGTTCCATGACTCGAACGGCGACGGGACGGGCGATATCCGCGGCCTGACGTCCAGGCTTGATTACCTGGAATGGCTCGGCATTGACTGTATCTGGCTGCTGCCCATTTATGATTCACCGCTGCGGGACGGCGGATACGACATCTCGGATTTCATGTCGATCCTCCCGGACTTCGGGAACATCGGGGATTTCGTCGAACTGGTCGAGCAGGCCCACGAGCGCGGCATCCGGGTCATAGCCGACCTGGTCATGAATCACACCAGCGACGGCCACCCGTGGTTCCAGGCATCCAGGACCGATCCCGACGGCCCGTTCGGTGATTTCTATGTCTGGTCCGATACGGACGACCGCTATGGCGAGGCGCGGGTCATCTTCGTCGATACCGAGCAGTCCAACTGGACCTTCGACCAGGTCCGCGGCCAGTACTACTGGCACAGGTTCTTCTCCCACCAGCCCGACCTGAACTACGAGAACCCGAAGGTCCAGGACGCCATGATCGAGGTGCTGCGGTTCTGGCTCGATCTCGGCATCGACGGCTTCCGGCTGGACGCTGTGCCCTACCTGTACGAGCGGGAGGGCACCAACTGCGAGAACCTGAAGGAGACCCACGAGTACCTGAAGCGGGTCCGGGCCGAGGTCGACCGGCTCTACCCGGACCGGGTCCTGCTGGCCGAGGCCAACCAGTGGCCCGCCGACGTGGTCGAGTACTTCGGCGATCCCGAGGCCGGCGGCGACGAATGCCACATGGCCTTCCATTTCCCGCTGATGCCGCGCATCTTCATGGCGGTGCGGCGGGAGCAGCGCTACCCGATCTCGGAGATCCTGGCCCAGACGCCGCCGATCCCCTCCGGCTGCCAGTGGGGCATCTTCCTGCGCAACCACGACGAGCTGACGCTGGAGATGGTGGCCGACGACGAGCGCGACTACATGTACGCGGAGTACGCCAGGGACCCGCGGATGAAGGCCAACATCGGCATCAGGCGCCGGCTGGCCCCGCTGCTGGACAACGACCGGAACCAGCTGGAGCTGTTCACCGCGCTGCTGCTGTCGCTGCCCGGCTCCCCGGTGCTCTACTACGGCGACGAGATCGGGATGGGCGACAACATCTGGCTCGGCGACCGCGACGGCGTGCGCACGCCGATGCAGTGGACCCCGGACCGGAACGCCGGCTTCTCGGTGTGCGACCCGGCCCGGCTCTACCTGCCGCTGATCATGGACCCGATCTACGGCTACCAGGCGCTCAACGTCGAGGCCCAGGAGCGCAACGGCGGATCGCTGCTGCACTGGACCAGGCGGATGATCGAGATCAGGAAGCGGCATCCGGTCTTCGGGCGCGGCGGATACGAGGAGCTGAACTCGTCCAACCCGAGCGTGCTGGCGTTCGTCCGGGAGTACCAGAATCCTGATCCCGACGCCGAGGAGACGGACATGGTGCTGTGCGTCAACAACCTGTCCCGGTTCCCGCAGCCGGTCGAGCTCGACCTGCGCCGGTTCAAGGGCATCTCGCCGGTTGAGTGCATGGGCGGCGTGGTCTTCCCGCCGATCGGCGAGCTCAGCTACCTGCTGACCCTGCCCGGCCACGGGTTCTACTGGTTCCAGCTGCCGCCCGCGACCCAGCCCCCCGACCGCTACCCGGCCGCACGCTGACCGCTACCCGGCCGCGCTGACCGCCCCGGCGCCGAGGTCGGCCGCGACCTTCCGCCAGGCGGCCAGGGCCGTGTCGACGTCGGCGGCGGTGACGTCGGCGTGGGTGAGCATCCTGATCCGGCCCGCGACCATCGTGACCAGCACGCCGTGCCCGGCCAGCCGCTGGCGCCATTCACCGACGTCGTGACCGGTGCCGGTCACGTCGGCGAACACGATGTTGGTCGCCGTCGCGGCCGGGTCCACGGCCTCCGGCACGATCTCGGCGACCCCCAGCGCCAGCCGCCGGGCGTTGGCGTGGTCCTCGTGCAGCCGCTTCGGCCCCTCGGCCAGGGCGATCAGCCCGGCCGCGGCCATGATCCCCGCCTGCCGCCAGGCGGCGCCGTACAGGACCTTCAGCCGGCGCGCCTCCCTGATGAACTCCGCGTCGCCGACGAGAAGCGACCCGATCGGCGCCCCGAGGCCCTTGGACAGGCAGAACATCATCGCGTCCACCCGGGCCGCGTAGTCGGTCACGGTCACCCCGGTCGCCACGGCCGCGTTGAAGATGCGGGCGCCGTCCAGGTACAACGGCACCTTCCGGCCGGCGCACACGGCGGCGATGGCGGCCACGCTCGCGACGGGCATCACCGACCCGCCGCCTCGCTGGTGGGTGTTCTCGAGCGTCACCAGGTCCGTCACGTCGACGTCGTAGGGGTCCGGTACCAGCGCCGCGGCGACCTGATCGGCGTCGAGCAGCCCGGCGCTGCGCCCGGGAACCCGGTGGAACGCGATCCCGGACAGCGCCGCGGATGATGCCGCCTCGGTCCCGCCGACATGGGAGGTCGACTCGCACACCACGAACCGGCCGGCCCGCACGAACGCGTGCACCGCGATCTGGTTACACAGCGTGCCCGTGGGCAGGTAGATCGCGGCCTGCCTGCCGGTCGCCTCGGCGGCGGCGTCCTGGAGCCGGTTGACGGTCGGATCATCGCCGTACCAGTCGTCGCCCACCTCGGCCTCGGCCATGGCCCGCCGCATGGCCGCCGTCGGCCGGGTCACGGTGTCGGACCGAAGGTCAACGATGCCGGTCGTGGCTGGTGACATCCTGGATCCCCTCTGTACGGCCCGATCCGCGCCGCGCCGCGCCCAGTCCGCCGTTTACCGGGATGACTGGCCAAGCGCGGGGTAGACCAGGAGTCATGACATTTGAGGACACACTAGCGGCGTGGCTGCCAACCCAGCGTTGGTACTCCGGCTCCGGCGCTACGGTCCGTGACCTCAAGATAACCGCGGATACCACGCTCGCCGCCGGCGACCCCGAGCTGCGGCAGCTGATCGTCACCGTGCCTCTCGGCGGACAGGCCGCCCGGTACCAGGTCCTGGTCGGCACGCGCTCGGATCTCCCCGGCCCGCTGCGGCACGCGGTCATCGGGCCCGCCGGACCGGACCGGACCGCCTACGACGCGCTGCACGACCCCGAGCTCACCAAGATCCTGCTGCGCGGCCTGGCCGAGCAGCGGACCGTCGGCCCGGTGCGCTTCGTCAGGGAGCCGGGCGCGGTCATCGAGACCGGCCTGGACAGCCTGGTGCTGACCGGCGAGCAGAGCAATACCAGCCTGATCTTCGGCGAGGCGGCCATCCTGAAGGTGCTGCGCCGGCTCTTCCCCGGCCAGAACCCCGACCTGGAGGTGAACCGGGCGCTGGCCCGGGGCGGCTCGGCGCACGTGGCCGAGCCGTTCGGGTGGATCGAGACCAGCGACGGCGACGACCCGGTGCTGCGCGCGATCCTGTCCAGGTACCTG
>Ga0335073_10005378_pt1 | contig 17960 bp, 16 predicted proteins | sample Lox_Sample_22_FD_207093 | JGI IMG/M metagenome (GOLD analysis project Ga0335073, IMG submission 207093) | Soil microbial communities from Loxahatchee National Wildlife Refuge, Florida, United States - Lox_Sample_2.2 | ecosystem: Environmental > Terrestrial > Soil > Wetlands | place: USA...
CGGAGATTGTGAGGGTGGCGAAGGTGCTGGAGGATGAGGCGGCGACGATCGATGCGGCGGCGAAGGAGTTGGAGTAAGGGATTGCAGAAGTGAGCTATGGTTGGGGGCGGGTGCTCGTGCTCGCCCTATATTTTTTTGGGGACATGCCCGCATTCACCCTAGCGGCTAAAGCCGCCGGTTCTATTGGGTACGTTTTCCGCAGCGCTAAAGCGCTGCGCCACCCAAAATCCCAAAAAGTCAGCAATAAGTTGCGCATTGGCTTGCGTTTCGATCGCTGGAGTAAATCGGATTGCAAAGGTCAGAGGTCAGATTGCAGAAGCGCTTGAGAGTCGGCAGGGGACGGGCGATAGTGCTCACTCTTTGCTTTGGAATCTGGGATGAACAGGTGCATAGGTCCTTCGCTGGCGCTCAGGATGACAACGTAGCGCAAGGTCCCTCGACTCCGCTTCGCTCGGGATGACAGAGAGCAAAAGATTGCAGAGGTAAAGGTCAGAATACAGAGGTCACCCAACTGCAGAAGTAAGAACTAAGAATGCAGAAGTGTACGGCGTCGAAAAAGGGTCGGGCGTTGGTGCCCGCCCTTTATTTTCGTTTATCCATATCGCTCGGGAGCGGGACTCTGTTTTACATTTCACGACTCTAACGATTCTTCTGCATGAAGTTCCAGGCGGTGGAGACGATGTTGGCGAGGTCACGCTGGGCGGTCCATCCTAAGACTTGCTGAGCTTTGGTGGCGTCAGCGACGAGTTCGGGAGGATCGCCGGGACGGCGCGGGGCAATTGCGCGGCGAACGGGCTGGCCAGTGGCTTTCTCGGCGGCCTCGATTACTTCGAGAACGGAATTGCCGCGGCCTGTGCCCAGGTTGAGAGCGAGCGAGGCGCCGCCATTTTCCAGATGTTGCAAGGCGCGGACATGGGCATCGGCGAGGTCGTTGACGTGGATGTAGTCGCGCAGGCAGGTGCCGTCGGGAGTGGGATAGTCATCACCAAAAATCTGGAGTTCGGAACCACTGGATGTGGACGCGGAGAGCGCGAGCGGAATGAGGTGAGTTTCGGGGTCGTGGAGTTCGCCGATCTCGCCGCCGTCATCGGCGCCGGCAGCGTTGAAATAACGAAGCCGGACGGAACGCAGGCCGTAAGCACGATCGTAGGCTTCCAGGATGTTTTCGAAGGCGAGCTTGGTTGCGCCATAAGGATTGATGGGTTCGCGCGGATTCAGCTCAGTAATGGGAACACGCGCTGGAGTTCCATAGACGGCGCAGGTAGAGGAAAAGACAAAATGCCGCACGCCGGCATCGACGGCCGCGTTGAGCAAAGTGAGCCCGTCGACGACATTGTTGCGGAAATACTTCCGCGGATTGGTGACGGATTCGCCGATGTAGGCGTGGGCGGCGAAGTGCATGATGGCGTCGACGCGGGAGAGAACGCGATGAAGTTTTGATGGATCGCCGATGTCGCCTTCGACGAGCTCAAAGCCATCGGCGAGGGAGCGAAAACCGGTGCAGAGATTGTCGTAGATGATGACGTTATAGCGCGCACGACGCAAAGCGCGGGCGGCGTGACTGCCAATGTACCCTGCTCCTCCAACCACCAGAACGGACAATTGGAGATGACCTCACTCAGAAAAGTGGGAAGCTACCGGGTGTGGGTTATCGACAGCTTCCCTATTTCAGTTTAGCTGAGTGAGCGGCAGCTTTCGCGCCTGCTGCGGCGGGGACCGAAATAGTTACTCGATTTAAGGCGGCCCGCACTTCTTCGCGCCAACACAGTCTATGAAAGGGATGTATTGAACTGGCCGGCGCCCGCGGTCAAGCGGCCTGAGGCAAAAGGAAGCGTGGATGCTCTTTTTGCCAACAGTGAGCTGCCGCGTTAGCTTGCTTTGCGCCTGGGCATCTCCTCAAACGAGGCGTTGGGTATCGTCCAGGTAGCAACCTGATCCTCGGCGTTCTCTTTGGTCACGCCGTAACGCTCCTGGATTTTGCCGACAAGACGATCGCGTTTACCATCGATCACCTTAAGATCGTCATCGGTCAGCTTGCCCCATTTTTCCTTAACGGATCCCGTGAGCTGAGTCCACTTGCCTTGTACTTGATCCCAATTCATGAAAAGCACCTCCTGGTTCACTAGTACTGCAAATGAAGGAAGATGGGCATAGGGTTCGGGAGGTAAGGGTGGGAAGGTTCATCCTGTAGTGGGGATGCGTTGACTCGGAAGCGGATTCGCACACAGAGTCGAATGCATATCCAGGCCCTTGAGTTCTAACGTAAGGGCCGTATGGCCTGCGGCTGCTGCGCGTCGGAAAATTTGACGGGCAAAGAGAGAATGTCGACAACAACGAGCGGACGTGAGCCCCAGCCTTCTCCGTTGAAAGCGATCACGCGGCCAGTATCGGCGAATGAGCGAACGCCCGTTGCCCAGGAAGAGGCGGCGGAAGAGGCTGAAATCCTCAGGGCTTCGATTAAGGCCGGGACGGTGGCCCAAATCGTAATCGCCCTGATTGCAATCATCGGATTTCTATACCTTTTGAAGCTGGTGCTTGTAACCGCGCTGACCGCGATGCTACTGGCCTACATGCTAGAGCCGATGGTGCGCCGGCTTGTGCAATGGCGAGTGCCTCGGAGCGTGGGGTCGTTGATTGTGGTGGTGCTGGGACTCGCCCTGGCAGGAGGGATTGCATACTTCTTTTTCAATCGCGCGGTGGACTTCGCAGATGAGCTGCCGCACTACTCTGCCAGGGCGAGGGAGACGGTCGGTAGCATTCTGTCGCGCGCGAACCAGATCGAGGCACATGCGAAGGCGATCATTGAACCGCCGAATAATAACGGTAAGCGGTCCATACCGGTGAAAGTTGAGCAAGCCGACGGGCTCACGCATGTGCTGTCAGAAAACGGCGGAACGATCATGGACGTTCTGCTGGCAATCGGATTCATTCCCTTCCTCGTGTACTTCATGCTGGCATCGAAGGAGCATTTTCATGTAGCTACGGTGCGATTGTTCCCCAAGGAGCATCGGCTTGTGGCACACCGGACGGTGGGAAATATTTCTTCAATGATTCGGACTTACATCGTGGCGAATGTTGGCATTGGACTGCTGAATGCCGCGATCTGCGCGATCATCTTCTGGACCCTGGGCATTCAATACTTTTACTTTGTGGGAGCGATCAGTGGATTTCTGAGCCTGATTCCGTACCTTGGCGTCTTTCTAGCGCTGCTGCCACCATTGGCGGCGGGGATTGACGCTTTGGGGAAAACGGGGATTCTAGTCGTGCTGATCTCTGTGGTGGGATTGCATGTGGTCACGATGAACGTGATTTATCCGAAGGTAATCGGGGAAAGGCTCAAGCTGAACCCGCTGGCGGTGAGCTTGTCGCTTCTTTTTTGGGCGTGGATCTGGGGTGGGATGGGCCTGATCCTGGCGATTCCTATCTTGGGGGCGGCAAAGATCGTTTGCGATCACATTGACCCCCTCGGTGGCCTGGGAACGTGGCTGGGCGAATCAGCCAGGCAAGGCTCTAGGTGAAGACGATGGTGTCGCTCGGGGGAGCAGGAACAAGCATTCGGGATTCGGGTAAGCAGAATATCGCGTGGATACAGTGAACGTCGGATTGCCGGGAGCACAATGTAACCCGATACTGCTGATATCGCGCCAGGAACGAGGAGCTGAGCTTATGCCAGAACGAGAAACAATCGAACGAGCCCGGGAAGATGCCCGCGAAGGGAAATCGGCCTCAACGCAGGCGGGCGAATTCGTGCGCGAGGAGATGGATCATATTCGCGAAGGCAAGCATGGCGCTCGTTCGCCGCAGCAAGCGATAGCCATTGGCCTCTCAAAGGCCCGCCGGGCCGGGGTCGAACTCCCACCGCCGAAGGGACCGTCGTCGGTTCAGCGAAAAGCTGAGCAAGACATCGAGGCCGGGGAAGAGGGTGGTCGTAAGAAATCACGGAGGAGGTCGCGGGCGACCTCGGGAGCGCTCAAGCGGGAATCGAAGCGGAGCGCGAGCCGGCAGGCGCTTTCTCGACAAGCCAAGAGAGCAGCGGCGAAGCGGGGAAAACGGGCGCGCAGCGCTGCGGCGATGAAGGCGGCGCGCACACGCAAAGCTGCGTAGCCAGCGCAGCATCATTCATCGGCAATTGGAGAATGGCTTACCGCCAGTCCTCATTTCCATTCAAAACCAAAAGGAGAATGTGCATGAAACCGAGTTCATTACGGGAACTTTACGTGGAACAGTTGAGAGATCTTTACGACGCCGAGCAGCAGATCATCAAGGCATTGCCAGACATGATCGAGGCCGCGACATCGGAAGAACTAAAGGATGGCTTGAACGAGCATCTGGAAGTTACAAAAACGCAAGCGACGCGCCTGGAGCAGATCTTCGAAAAACTGGGCGAAAAACCGAAGGGCGAAAAATGCAAAGGCATGCAAGGAGTTTTGCAGGAAGGCAGTGATCTGGTGGAAGATATCGACGACACAAACGTTCGAGATGCCGCCATCATCGCTTCCGCTCAGCGCGTGGAGCATTACGAGATGGCAGGATATGGAACCGCGCGCACGTACGCCACGCAGCTAGGCCAGGATGACGCCGCCCAGTTGCTGGAAGAGACACTGGAAGAAGAAAAAGAGGCTGACGAAAAACTGTCGCAGTTGGCCGAGGAGATCAACGTGGGGGCCAATGCGGGAAGGAATACGAAGTCCGAAAAAGCGGGAGCAAGCAGCAAGAGAAGGGTAGCGTAGAAGCGGGTTGAAGCGAAGGCAGGTTCGGTTGCGGGGTGGATGGTCTCTGCCCCGCAATTTTTGTCTCCACCCTAATTTCTTTACGCCTCAGTTTGCTCGTCTGCTGATGCAAAGGCACACTAGGGCCGAGCCCTAGCCATGCTTCAGGGCGCGCGAGAGGGAGGATTTTACCGGCGTGCTGACTTACGCGTGCAGAGCTGCTTCGCAAGCCGGATGGCCACAGTCGCAGGCAATTTCAACCTCATCGGCGCCGGCATCTTTGCAGAACTGGCTGCAATATTTGTCGCTGGAACTGACTTCGCACTGGCAGGACTGATGGGCGCATTTCCTTCCGGTCTCTGGCATAGATGGTTCCTCTCGTGTGTGATTTGGAGCGAGTAATTTCGAGGGTCGCTCGCAGCCTCGGCCGTTAATCGTGTTCGCCAGTAGATGCGGTGCAGGATGTAATGGCTGCCCTGTGAATCGCTGGCCTAATCATTGGCATGTTCACTCGGCTCATTCGGCATGTTGACTCGGCGGTCTGAAAGGGACGCGTGGAAGGCGACGGTTGCAACCATCTGACGGATACGGCCATCGGAAAACGGCACCGACAGCGCGAGGTGGCGACATGCACGAAGCAAGACAAATCGACCTGAATGACTCCCGACATTACGCGTCTGATATGAGGCAATTGTTGACAGCAGTCATTGATCATGCGCGGAAGAATCTTCCGGAGATTTCTGACCCGAAAGCACGAGCTCTTTTTGAGACGTCGGCGGAGGTGCTGATCGGATTGCGGAAGGCTTTTGAGGATTTTGAGCAGTGCGGTGAGCGTGCGTGGCGGAAGGCGAGCTAAATCTAGAGGTCAGAGGGTCGAGGCCGGAGGTGAAAACCCGAGGCGTTTGGCTTCTTGAATTGTGCGAGCTTCCCATGGGAACTGACGCGGGCGCAACCTCTTGTGAATAAAGAACCTCTAAGGTTCGGGAGGAATCAGGATGCCAGCGAAGAAGAAATCGAGTCGGCGTAGATACAGCAAGGGTGTGGGAAAGACGGTTGCCAGCGCGATGCGCCGCAAGAAACGCGGCACGCTCCGGTCGGGAAAGGGCGGAAAAGGTGGCAAGGTGAAAAGCCGCAAGCAGGCGATTGCCATTGGACTCTCGGAGGCACGTAAGAAAGGGGCGAGGGTTCCACGGAAAAAGGCGGCATAGAGAACGCGGCGGTCTGCCGGAGCGCGAGTTCTACAACAAGTCGAGCGCCGAGCGGTCCTCCCGCTTGACTTGCTGCAAGGTGCAAGTTCGCGGCGCTTTATCCGGACGCCAGCGCAGGAATTTTGTCCCGTGACGAAAACGGCCTCCGGTGAAGTGGTCGAACTGCACTTCGACGACCAGCTTTGGCGCGAGCGGCTGCCACTCGGCCGAACGCTTCGTGCTCCAACGGCTGGGGCCACCGGGGGCTTTGCCGGTGAAACCGGGATACTTGATCAGCTTCACGAGTTTTCGAGTCAAAGAATCGCGATCGGTTTCGTGGATAGAAGAAGTAAACCCAACGTGGTCGAGCTTGCCTTCGCCGTCGTATAGGCCCAGAAGCAAAGAACCGACAAGCGGCCTTTTATCGAGATATCGGAACCCTCCAACGACGCAGTCTGCCGTGCGGAGGCGTTTGATCTTTTGCATGCCCGTGCGATTGCCGGACTCGTAGGGTAAGTCGACACGTTTGGCGACGACTCCGTCGAGAGCGATTCCCATGTGGAACCACTTGCGGGCGACCGAGAGATCCCGGGTCTCGGGGGAGAGACGAATTGCCGGATTTCCTTTCAGGTACGATTTGGAAAAGTTCTGGAGCCTCTGGCGGCGCAGAGATAGGGGTTCGTTGACGAGAGATTTTCCAGCGTCACTTACGAGCAGATCGAAAACAATGAAGGTGGCGGGAGTGGCTTTGCTGAGTTTCTGGATTCGGCTGGCCGCGGGGTGAATTCGCATTAGGAGGTCGTCGAAGGATAGCGTGCCGTCAATCGGGATGACGATTTCACCATCCAGCACAAACTTTTTTGCGGCAAGAGATGAGAGCGCGCTGACAAGTTCGGGGAAGTATCTTGTGAGGGGTTTGGCAGATTTGGACATGAGCGCGACCTGGTTGCGATCGCGAAAGGCGAGGCAACGAAATCCATCCCACTTTGGCTCATATTGCCATTCCTGGCCGACTGGGAGCTTGGTGGCGGGGAGGGCCTCCATCGGTTCGTAGGTTTTGGGTACAGGCAACGGCATAGTGAATTGATGCCGGACGGCGGGCGTAGGTTCGGAAGAGGTCTGATTCTAGTCGTCTGAAAGAAAACACAAGGTCCCTCGACTCGAGCTTGCGCGCTTCGCTTGCGCGCACTCGCTCGGGATGACAGAAGTAAGGTAATCGTGGCTCTGTGGTGCATCCGATTATTTTTGAGGTAGTGATGGCGAAAGACGGGTCGGTAATCATAGTCGGAGGAGGAATAGCGGGACTGGCCGCCGCTTCGAAACTGGGAGAAGCCGGCTTCTCGGTCATTGTGCTGGAGGCTCGAGACCGCGTCGGTGGGCGGATCTTCACGCGGAGGGAAAGAGGCGACAGTTCGGTTGAGTTTGGGGCGGAGTTCATTCACGGGCTGCCGCCCGAGATTTGGGAACCGGTGCAGGAGAACGGATTGGGAGTTAATGAGGTGGAGGGGGAGAGTTGGTGTGCATCGGATGAAGGAATTCTTCCCTGCCGTTTTTTCAGAGAGGTCGAGTCGATTTTGGAAAAGATGGACGATTCGTCGCCCGACGAGTCGTTTCTCGATTTCCTCAAGCGCCGCTTTCCCAACCCGAAGCACGACTCGAGAGAAGAGGAGATCAAACAGCGCGCAATACGGTACGTCAGCGGCTTCAACGCGGCCGACCCGGCGCAGATTGGTGTGCATTGGCTGGTGCAGAGCACGCGCGCCGAGGTAGGGATTCAAGGGCACCGGGCGTTTCGATTGAAAGGCGGATATGAAGGGCTGCTAGATATTTTTCGCAAACGGATCGCAGATAAGGACATCAAGGTTCATACGAATTGCGTTGTAGAAAGAGTGAGTTGGCAGAAGGGCGCGGCGGAAGTCACGACCCACAGCGCAGAGCAGACTCACTCAATCTCGTTCAAGGCGCGATATCTTCTGAGCACGTTGCCGCTTGGCTTGCTGAAAGCACCAGTTGGCGAAGAGGGAGCGGTTCAATTTGCTCCTCAGTTGCCCGCTGGCAAATTGGGCGCACTCGACAAGCTCGAAATGGGCGAAGTGATCCGCGTGACCCTCTTGTTTCGAGATCGTTTCTGGGATGCAATCTGTCCGCCTCCGGAGAGGGACAAGCCTTTGTCTGAAATGAGCTTTCTGCTTTCGCAGGACGAGTGGTTCCCCACCTGGTGGACCGCAATGCCTGATAAAGCTCCCATGATTACGGGCTGGGCGCCATTTCGATCGGCGAGGCGATTATCGGGACAAAATAGCTCGTTTGTGGTTGAGCACGCATTAAGCACGCTGGGGAAATTGCTGGGAATGAATTCGAGCGACTTGAAAGACCGGCTTACCGGAGCTTATTTTCACGACTGGCAAAAGGACCCCTTTGCCCGCGGCGCTTACAGCTACGGCAAGGTTGGAGGCCACGGGGCGCAACAGGCGTTGGGCGCTCCGGTTGAAAACACATTGTTCTTTGCGGGCGAAGCTACCGACACGACCGGCCACAATGGAACAGTTCATGGCGCCATCGCGAGTGGATATCGAGCAGCGGGAGAGATTGTAAGGGCTGCGGGGTAGCGAGCCATGCTGGTTCAAGAGTCAGGGCTTTGGTTCTTGATTGCTCGATCGAGATTAAACGCAGCACTGATCAATCCCATGTGGGTGAAGGCCTGAGGAAAATTTCCGAGTTGTTCGCCGGTTGCACTCATCTCCTCCGAATAAAGACCCAGATGATTGCCTCTGCTTAACATTTTCTCGAAGAGCCAGCGCGCATCCTGGAGTCGGCCCATTCGCGTGAGCGCCTCAACCAACCAGAGAGTGCAGACGTTGAAAGTGCCTTCGCCGAGTGACAGGCCATCGTTCGGATCATAGGGCGCATAGCGATACACCATTCCGTCGACCGTCAACCCACCCTTGGACAACGGCTGGGAAATTGTATCGACGGTGCTCCGCATCATTGGATCATTTGGAGCCATAAAGAAAACCAGCGGCATCATGAGAACGGAAGCATCGAGCATCTGACTGCCATAACTTTGAACGAACGAGTGTTTTCCCTGATTCCATCCTTTGGCCAGGATCTCCTCATAGATTTGATCGCGGCAGGTGAGCCATCGGCCCTGGTCGCAGGGAAGAGAACGCTTTGCCGCCAAACGCAAGCCGCGATCGACGGCTACCCAACACATCATCTTGGAATGCACGAGCGGCCGGGGGTTGCCGCGAATCTCCCAGATACCGCGATCGTCACGCTGCCAGTTACTGCATACCCAGTTGATGAGGCGACGCACGGATTTCCACAATTCGGCGGTGATAGGCTCGGCATACTTGTTGTAGAGATAGATGGCATCGATGAGCGCCCCGTAGATGTCGAGCTGAATCTGGGTATATGCCTCATTGCCGATGCGAACCGGCGCGGAGCCGCGGTAACCCTCAAGGTGCAAGAGAGTCTGCTCGTGCAGGTTGCGGCCGCCATCAACTGCATAGATGGTCTGCAGGGGATCGGACTCCGCTAATTCACCACATCGTTCCTGGACCCAGCCCATGAAACGCGAAGCTTCGTCGAACAACCCGATACGCAGGAGGCCATAAAGGGTGTAACCGGCGTCACGAATCCAGTTGTAGCGATAATCCCAGTTCCTTTCGCCTCCGATACGTTCGGGCAGACTGCAGGTGGGGGCAGCAATGACGGCTCCGGTCGGGGAATAGGTGAGCAGCTCGAGGAGCAGCGCGGAACGATGAATGGTGCCCCGCCATCTTCCATGGTAAGTGCATTTGGACAACCAACGCCGCCAATAGGTGGTCGTCTCTTCTTCGAGGTGATCGATGGCATCTTCGTTCACTGCGAAGTCATCCATGAAATCATTCCCTTCAATTCCAAGGACGAAGCTAAGCGTCTGCGATTCCTCGAGGGTGAATTCTGCATGGGCAGCACGTTCGGATTTGTTGAGCGGAATGGGCGACAAGAGCTGGATGGGTATCTCGGGAGTGGAAAAAACCGCCTTGTTGTCACGGACCTCGATTTCGTGACCTTGCCTGGCGTAATTGAACGCCGGTTCACAGAAAAGCTTCATGGAAGCTGAACCGCTCACCGCACGGACGCGCCGGATGAGCCAGGAAGGATGCAGGCGTCCGGGGTCATGCATGGGCATAAAATCGACCAACTCGACGATGGCTTGGCTGCTGATAAAGCGGGTTACGAGGACGTTCGTATCGGGTTTATAAAGTTGGCGATAGAGTACTTTGCCTCCAGCGGGCGCAATTCGGAAATGACCACCTTTTTTTTCATCGAGAACAGCGCCAAAGATGCTGGGCGAATCGAATCGCGGCAAGCAGAACCAATCGACCGAGCCATCTTGATTTACGAGCGCGGCAGTTTGCAGGTCGCCGATGATTCCGTAGCTTGAGATTGGTTTATAGGGCATTGGTTTTGGATAAATGCGTCAGGATAGGCACTCGCTTATCCGAATCGACCTTTGGCACACCCGGCAGAAATCCCATTTATATATAGCGACAAAAATCCCACCGTGAGATGCGGCGCTGGCTGGGAGGGATGGAACGCGCTCAATTTTTTTGGCGCTTTCGCACGAGTGCGAACCGGCCGCCGGAGACATGTTGGGACTTGTGGTGGTATCGGATGACCATTGCCATCCTTTTGAAGGCAAATGCATCCAAGGATGGATTCGGGAGATGAAAAGGCGATGGCAGAAAAGAAAGGTCGACATTCTTCGTCGCAGGAGAAAATCCGTTACGCGGTGGTGGGGATGGGACACATCGCGCAGGTTGCGATTTTGCCAGCGTTCAAGAACACGAAGAACTCGGAATTGGTAACGATCGTCTCGGGTGAATCGGAGAAGCGGGACAAAGTGGGCAGGAAGTACCGGCTGGAACACGTGTATTCATACGACGGTTATGACCGGGCGCTTTCGGAAGTGGATGCCGTCTATCTGGCTCTGCCGAATCACTTGCATCGGGAATACGCGGTGCGGGCCGCTCAGGCAGGTGTGCATGTGCTGTGCGAAAAACCTATGGCGGTTACGGCAAAAGAATGCCAGGAGATGATCGACGCGGCAGAACAAAATGACGTCAAACTGATGGTGGCCTACCGGCTTCATTTTGAGGCCGCAAATCTGGAGGCGATCCAGCTGGGCGAGAGCGGGAAATTGGGCGAGCTGCGGTTCTTTACGTCGGAGTTTGCACAGCAAGTAGCGGGCGACAATCTTCGGGTGAGCGAGGACGTTGGCCACGGCGGCGGGCCAGTTTATGACATGGGCGTTTACTGTATTAATGCGGCCCGCTATCTGTTCGGTGAGGAGCCGACGTCGGTTTTTGCCACGACGGCAAACGACGGAGAAAAACGGTTTGAACGAACCGAGGAGATGACTTCCGTCGTGATGCGATTTCCGCAAGAGCGCATTGCAACTTTTACGTGCAGCTTTGGAGCTGCCGACATCAGCCGTTACACGCTGGCGGGGACGAAAGGCACACTCACGCTCGATCCGGCGTATGACTATTCCATAAAACTGGCGCGACGACTGGTCATTGGAGAGAGGACAACGACCAAGCAGTATGCGAAGCGGGACCAGTTCGCTGCAGAGATCCTCTATTTTTCGAACTGCATTTTGAATAACGAGGAACCGGAGCCGTCGGGACTCGAGGGTTTGGCGGACATACGCGTCGTGGAGGGTATTTACCAGTCGGCGAAGAACAGTTCGGTTGTGGCCCTGCCGGAGCTTCCAGCCAAGAAACGGCCTTCGATGGAGCAGAGGATCGATCGTCCCGGACATGAGAAACCGAAGACTGTACGCGTGAAATCACCTTCCGGGGAAGCTGCATAGTGGTCCATCGCGAACCGGTTGTTGTGGCTAGCGTTCAAGTTGGGAGACCGAATAGCAAATTCTGACGGCAATGCTTGAGGACATCCTGATCCGCGTTGTTGTGGGTGGTCTGACTGTCTCATTGTTTGCTGTTCTGGCGGACATGATGACACCAAAAAGCTTTGCCGGGCTCTTTAGCGCGGCGCCTTCCATTGCTCTCGCCACAATCGGCCTTACCGTCGCCAAAGAAGGCAGAGCTTACGCCTCGATCGAGGCCCGATCGATGATTCTTGGGGCGATAGCGTTCGTTGTTTACGCTGCACTGGTTAGTCGCATTTTACTGAAGGGTAAGTCGTCGGCGCTATCAGTGAGCGGCTCAGCGCTTTCCGTCTGGTGCGCGGCCGCATTCGGATTGTGGCTTGCATTCCTGCGATGAGAATTCGTCTTAATCCCTCGGCACTTGCCAACACGCGCTGGCCGGAATATATGTCTCGATTTCTGATCGGGGGTGCAACTACAGCCCTCGCGGGGGTTGTTGCAAAGGAATTCGGCCCGAGTATCGGGGGTTTATTTCTTGCTTTCCCGGCGATTTTCCCGGCAAGCGCCACTCTAATTGAAAAACACGAGAAGGAGCGCAAGCACGAGGCGCATGAGCACGGCACGCGGCGCGGACGCAAAGCGGCCGCCCTCGATTCCGCCGGGGCCAGCATGGGGGCGCTCGGATTAATCATATTTGCGGTCTTGGTTTGGAAATTGATTGGTGAGCTGTCCCCATGGATCGCAGTACTAATCGCGACGCTAAGTTGGTTAGCAGTGTCCATTCTGGTGTGGAACACACGATATCAAGTGAAATCTCTGTGTCCGCCCCACGGTCATTGACTACTTAGATTAACTTAGGAGAGCAATACAACATCGCAGCATTGCTCTTGCAGGATTCACCTGGTCGACCCATCCGGATACTACCCATACGATAAGTGGGAACGTAGAACGATAAACAGGGTACTGCTTTCTAAAAAGGCTCGCGTGACCATGTGAAAGCAATACCTAGATGAGGGTGACTGCCGGGATATGAAATATGCCATCGTGTCTTTTGTATTACTGTTAGTCTGCGCTTTTGGTACGCCAGCGATAAGCGCACAGAGCTCTGACAATTCGGACCACATTGAGGTTGGCGCCTTTGCCGACTATTTGAACTTGAGTCGAACGAGTCCACATATCAATTTTGCTGGAGTTGGCGGGCGGGTGAGCTTCAACGTCCAGAGGTATGTTCAGATCGAGGCCGAGATGAGTTACGATTTCGAGCGTAACTTCACGAGCACCTTTTCGAACGGGGTAAACACACAGTTCGTGCGCAGCTCGGTGCGACCGCTAACCGCGATGTTTGGCCCAAAATTTCAAACCAATGCCGGACCATTTCGCGCCTTTGTCGCAGCCAAAGGGGGGTTCATCAATTTTTCGAGCAGCAACCAGAGTCCCTCATCCGGTTTTTCCGGCAGCCTGGGGGCTGTGACATCGGGTGATACGCGGGCCGCATTTTATCCCGGGGTCGGTTTGGAAGGTTTTTGGGGACCATTTGGGCTTCGCGCCGACGTTGGCGACGAAATCTACTTTGATAACGGCGCCCGTAACAATCTCAAGGCTTCGATTGGACCGGTGTTTCGATTCTGACCGTTGAAGCGGACGGCCGTAGGCTTGCGAGTATGGCCGTCTTAGTATATTTCTCGTTCCAAAAGGGAGGATTCCCTCAGCACGGCTTGGGTTCACTTATCAGAAGCGCGACCGGGAAGGAGCGCAGTAATGTGGCCACGGGAATCAGCCGAAAGTCGACATCTGGGTGGGCGGATATACAGTTTCCGGTAAAGAGGTCGTGATAACACGATCCTTTTGTAGAGCCGATATCGACGTTAGTAGCGCCCCAAATGGCAGGTTGACAGATATCGGCGGTCCCGCCGAGTAGAGTTGCACATAGTCTGGGCACTGCAACGATAAGTCGTTTATCTTCGTATGTGCGGGCGAAAGCAACCAGGTGCTTTGCCTTGGTCCCGCTCACCGATAACGGAACATAATTTCCTCGCTCAAACAGTAATGGTTCTTGTCTTCGTAAAGTAAGGGTCTTCCAAATGACCAACTGTTTCAGTTGGCTAGCCTGCGAATTGCCCGTACTTTGTTCACCCGAGACTGACGGCGGTGCGTTAGATTGAGCCATGTTCTTGAGCTGCTCCAGCGACCGTTGTCGAGCATCATAGTCAACAGGTCTACGATTATCGGGGTCCACGAGGCTGAGATCCAAGAATTCAGTGCCCTGGTAAGTGTCCGGCACGCCCGGTGAAGTCAGTTTCAGAAGCGTTTGTGACAGGGTATTGAACGCGCCCACTCGCGAGATTGTAAATTGAAAGTCGCGGAAATCCGCCAGGAACGACCTATTGTGACGATTGTCCAGAATCGCGCGCACGAAAAGCGATAGAGCTTGCTCGTATGGCTGATTAGGATTAGCCCAACTCGTGCGATCCTTAGCCTCGCGAGCGGCCTTGAGCAAGTATTGTTCTATCCTCTCTATAAAGTGATGCCAAGCGGCGTCATCGAGAGAAGTGTTCGGACACGCCCCCAGCAAGGTTTGATAAAGGAGATATTCGTGGTCCATCGTTGGAGCTATCTCGCCATCAACGATGTGCTTTTTGTCGCGATTCCACTCGCGCCAGCGACGGAGGCGCAGTCTCCATTCCGCCGGAATCTCGGAAAGTACGTTAATACGTGCGCGCACATCTGCCGATCTTTTGGAATCGTGAGTTGAGGAGGCCAACATAGAGTGCGGCCAATCAGCCAGGCGCCGACGATTAGCCCGATGGAAGTCGTCGATGCTGGTTCCGAACTTGCTCGGACTACCCGCAACCTCGTTGAGGGAGATGAGGCGGTTATATCGATAAAATGCGGTGTCTTCCAGGCCTTTCGCGATAACAGCAGCAGTGACTTGCTGAAACTTCATGGCGAACCGCACAACTCGTTTTTTGTAAACTTGTGGCGCGTCGGTCGGAATCTCGACTAAGAGTGTCTTACGGACAAACTCGAAGACACTTAGATCAGCGATGTTACTTCTCTTTATCGCTTCCCGCACGGCCTGGTCAACATAGCGACGATCATCGGATGAGACCTCGGTACATCTGACATAAGTTCGATAGACAGGAAAGCACGCGATTACCTCTGAGAGTGCGCTTCGCAGACTGTTGAGAGTAAAGTCGCAGGTGTGACGATTGGCGAGCGCGATTCGACTAAGAATGGTTGCGAGAACATTGAGCTCGCTACTCAGCAGAAGTTTCAGGATAAGTTTCTTGCATGCGTACTCGAGATCAGTAAATTCATAATACTTACTCGTGAACGAGCGATAGATTCGCTCCACTTTGTCGGCGTTATCCTGGCTCACGAAGAGTCCGTTAACCAGGTTGGCGAAGTCGTAGCCGGTAGTGCCGTCTAAAGGCCAATTTGCGCGCAACTGTTCCTTGCCGGTGAGAATCTTCTCCGCGATGATGTAGATTGTTTCGTCCTTGTTCCCGAGCGAGGCTGCAACCTGCTCATTTAGGCGCTGGAAATATTTGAGGGGATCGTAGAGCCCATCGGGATGGTCGATGCGGAGGCCCTGGATCTTTCTTTGAGTGACAAGATCAAGGATGAGACGGTGGGTGCTGGCAAAAACCGCATCATTTTCGACGCGAAGCGCGGCCAAATCATTGATGTCAAAAAAACGCCGATAATTGATGTCGTCGGCGGCAGATCTCCACTGCGCCAGGCGGAAAGCCTGCACTTTTATCAGCTCGTGCAAGGCATCATAGCTGTGGGGGTCATCGGGGTGTCCGTTGAACTGCTCCACATTGCGCTTCAGGAAATCGTGAACGTCAGGGGAGCGCGAACACAGAGAGGCCAAGCGGCGTTTTTGGACTTCCTTTTCGCGCGCGCGCTCGGCGCGCCGCTCGGGCGTCAACTCTGCTCCGCGCGCAGGCAGATGACTGAATGCGGTGCTAATGCTCTGCAGCTCAAGGAAGTCTTCGCGGCCAGCGCCCGGAGTTTGCTGAATGCCGTCAAGGTTAGGGTTCAGGATGCGAGGATATTCTGTTGGGTCGATGGGGAAGCGGTGTTCATGGTAGAAAATGCTGAATTCTCCGCGATCGCAGTCAAACACTAATTTCAGGTCGCCATTTTCGAGCACGTTTCCGTACTGGTCGGCGAGAATCGGGACAAGCACCTTGCCCTGTAGTTCTTCCTTGATTGGATCCCAATCGATGTCGAAAAAGTCGGCATACTCGGATGCCTCGCCATTTTCGAGAACATCAAGCCACCAGGCATTATCACTCCCCATGACGCCCATGTGATTGGGGACGATGTCGAGGATTTGTCCCATACCGTGGCGCTGCAACTCGGCGACAAGGTATTCGTAGTCTTCAACGGTGCCGATTTCGGGGTTGAGGCTATTGTGATCGATGATGTCATAGCCGTGCATGCTACCTGGCCGGGCACGGAGATAGGGAGACATATAGCAATGACTTATTCCTAAGTCACTAAGATAGGGAACGATTGCGGCCGCATCGCGAAAGGTAAAAGTGCGGTTCAGCTGCAAGCGATAGGTCGCGGTAGGTATCTGCGGTGGATGTTCCATTTGCCCCAAAATAGAAACACGAAACCGAATGTCCCAAGCGCGGCGACTGTACTTTTGATGCTCAAACTTCCCGGTAAAGCTAGGCTCTTCGCCGGAACATCGCCATCAGGCATTCCGTTAGTGAGCGAGGGAAAAGCCTGTAGAGATTTCTGTTCAGGGTTGGGAGCGGGGGGGCGGATGGGCAGGATTATTTTCTCGTTTGTAGGCTCCATACAACCGACCAGGGAAGAAGTTGGCCGCAGTCCAGCGATTTCATTGCCTCCTCACTGCTGGAGTAAATCAGCGTGCTTTGTTTTGGTGATTCTGGTGTCAGGGATTCATTTCCCAGGTTTGCGATCAGAGTTAATGCAGACTCATCGGTAAGAGCCCATTCAATTGAAACGCCACGTTCATCATCGTCGAAATCCTTGGCTGTACAAGCTCCGCAGATTTTACTCAGGAGAGGAACAATCGCCTGCTGACGAATCGACAGCAGCCTGTGATAGAACTGAAACCAGCCAGCGTGCGGGTCCGCACCTAAACTTTGGCAATCCAAATTTGGCCAACGCAGTTTCGACCGAGTGAATGTCGCTTCGTCATTTGGATCGGGAATTCGTTCGCGCGTTTCTGCCGAAGTGAAGTCGGGAAAGTGGGCGAACTCGGCGCGTCGACCATTTGTAACCGCGGCGGCAAGGTCTCCGTGAAAGTCGCAAAAGAAAAGGAATGGAGAGTCTGCGGCAAATTCCTCGCCCATAAATAAGAGTGGGGGAGAAGGCGCAAGCAGAAGGATCTCCATAGCGGTTCTTAACGCCTGTGGCGAGGTGAGTTGGCCGATCCGCTCGCCAAATGCGCGATTGCCGACCTGGTCGTGGTTCTGCAGAAACGAGACGAAGGCAGATGGAGGCAACCCAGTGGTTGGCTCGCCACGATTGGCGTGATGAAATGGCGAACACTCTCCCTGGAAAGCGAAGCCCTCAGTCAGACATCGGCGCAGCTGCTTGATGGGCTCGCGTGCATAGTCGGAGTAGTAGCCGTTCGATTCGCCGGTGAGCAGAACGTGCATGGCATGGTGAACATCGTCGTTCCACTGCGCGTCGTAGAGCCGCACGCGTTTTTCGCGATCACGCTTCAGATAGTGGCTGGCGTTGTCGGCGTTTTCAAGGATGAGATGAATATGTCTTTGGCTCGAAATCTTGTGCCGGATTACTTGCGCCAGCTCGGTGATGATGTTGGGCGTTGAGTCGTCGACGATGGCATGGACGGCGTCGAAACGCAAGCCATCGAAGTGGTATTCCTCCAGCCAATAGAGCGCGTTGTGAATGAAGAAGTCGCGGACGATTCGGCGATCGGGTCCATCGAAGTTGATGCCGTCTCCCCATGGGGTGTGATGACGACTGGTGAAAAACTGGGGCGAATAGGCGTGGAGATAATTGCCATCGGGTCCGAAGTGGTTGTAAACCACGTCAAGGAAGACCATCAGATTTTTGTTGTGGGCGGCCTGAATGAGATGTTTGAGATCTTCGGGCGTGCCGTAGGAGCTATCGGGTGCATAAAGCAGGACGCCGTCATAGCCCCAATTTCGGCGGCCAGAAAAATCG
>Ga0335073_10005380_pt1 | contig 17955 bp, 18 predicted proteins | sample Lox_Sample_22_FD_207093 | JGI IMG/M metagenome (GOLD analysis project Ga0335073, IMG submission 207093) | Soil microbial communities from Loxahatchee National Wildlife Refuge, Florida, United States - Lox_Sample_2.2 | ecosystem: Environmental > Terrestrial > Soil > Wetlands | place: USA...
CGAGATAGAACCTGCCATTTATAGTGAGAAAACATTCACTGTAAACTCATGGGGCACTTACGGATGAGAACCATATATATTTTGGTCAATTGGATCTCCTGCGTCTGCAGCATATATGGTGGCAGTGAAGTTGTTACCTAGGCGTAAACCGTGGATGCGTTCACCAAGACCGTAGGCATTGTAATTTTCGGGCATTTGAGTGACGAACTCAAGGAACTGATCCTCAAAGACTAGGACACTACCTTCCGTCGTGAAGACAACATCTCCATTGGAGCGGCGGATGACCGAGAAGCTGAAGGTAGGCGAGTTCGACCAGACAAATTGGAAATCGTTGTCTTGGCTTGAACTCTCAGCATCTGCATCCACTGACGGAACCGGTACGAGACTAGGAGCCAAAATATACCATGAAGCGTTGGTAGGGCTGAGGTTCGCTGGTTGAATGTTGACTGATAGTCGGTCTGCATTTTGGTAGGTCACCGTAAGATCTAGGACGTCCACATCGGTTCCATACACGTTGCAGGGCTTTCCAGCCAGGGTCAAAGTTGCTGAAAATCCAAGAGCGCTCTTGACGACATTGGAAGCCGTGTAACCTGGGCATACAGTCTGTGCATCGACAGCTTCGGGATCGTTGATATTGGGCAACAGCGGTGCGCCATTGTCGACTGCCGATGGCAGTGTCGGCTCCGGCTTGTATATGATTGTGGTCCCGGCTACTACTGTCGTCACTAGTGAGGTGGGAGAAGCTGAAGACGATGAGGACAAAGCTTGTGCAAAGCTCGGAGTTAGAAAGGCGTAAAGAAAGCTCTTCAAGAGCGAAGAATGCGCCATCTTGTCAATTGAACGCGCAAAGAAGTCAATTGAGAGTGTTTACGGATTTAGTTTCCTCTCTACTGACAGCCAGAGAAAATAGCTGGACGCGACGGTTCTTAAGCTCCAACTTTTTTCTTTGCGGGGAAGCCACGACTTCCGTCAACGTGCATCCGAGCATAGCTGGCATTCTCGAAGCTCCAGGGAAGCTGGAAAAGCTCCATGATCCCAGCTTGGTCCCACAGAATGCCGGCCTGGTCATGATGATGGCATACGAGGGGATAGCAAACATATTTGGTAAAAGAAAAGACCAGGGCGCGGAGATCGACTGGAGCTCGCGGTTCACCGTGGATAATTAACGGCCCTGGAATACGGTCGACAACGGAGCTTAGCCAGAAAATGTTTTGAGTTTCACAGACTGACTGGAGAGTAGAAAAGTAATAGTAAAGAGAGCATACTCGAAACATTGCTCTCTGCAAAGGTCCTACTTTGTAAATTGCACTTTACGAAGTGACGGTATACTTCCTTGCGTCACTTTACGAAGGTTGCCTAACGTAACGCGATCGGCTCGCCAAGCAAGCGCGTACCCATGAAGGTGGAGGTCTGCAAAGCAGCTTCGGACAGGCCCGATGAGGCAGGTAATGGGTAGTAATAACTCCGAGTGAAGGAAGATCGAGTGAGGATAGTGCTGCGGGGAATGGATGCGAGATCAGCTGGCGTTGATTCAACCTGGCCCCATCGACTAGCGGCAGTTTGCCAAGATGCAAGGTGTGGTTGCATTCGGATATTGATGGCATCTGCAGAATGGCTTCATCGATTGGCAGGGACGGCAAGGTTGGGCTCGATGTTCAGGGGAGCAATGAAGAAATTTTCTTGGAGAAAGCTGAGAATGACGATGGACGATGGAACATTGCAAAAGCAGAGTAGATGTGTGGAGACGGATCAAGCCGTAGTACAGAGTCTGATTCGTAGTCTTTCGGTCCGAGAGTCATTCAAAATCTGGAGAAAGCTGCGAGGCCATCTGCAGAAGAAGATGCCGCTCAACGTCGGTGGCTTTGTCTTTCTCCAAGTCGGAAACATTTTGTCAGAGCTCTGCACGGCGGCACGTTGAACCTCCTATTGCCAACAATCGTGGCGTCAAACGCGCTCCCAAGCTTGCGCAAGGTACCGCGGTCTTCGTATCTCCTCTAGGCGCTCTCGTAGGATGTATGAGAAACATTCGAAGGAGTGTAAGCACGAACATGCTGAAGGCTTACGCTGATTTACTGCTCCCTCACAGCAGTTGCGAAGAAACCGTTTGCTTGCCAAAGACAAGCCCATGAGTTCTTGACAGACCGCCACGCAATAGAACCTCTCAATGGCTCCATACAAGCATCTGTCCTTTTTCAAAATATGAAGCAAAATAGGATGGAAACATTGTATTTCGCGCATCTTCGGTCCTTCGAACCATCATCGTTCAAAGTATCGGTACGGAGTTAGGCACGGAGATACGACGGCTTCCTTTCGTCGCTCATATTGCATACCTTATGTCAACCATTTCCGACCATTCAAGTTGCTCTTCGTCTTGCTCAGCCTTATGATAGTCCTTTCATCAGAAATTGTAATACGAACTCGATTCGACTTTAATGATATCGGATGAACTGTTCTGCCACCGGCACGGCGAACGCCGCACCTCCCACAGAGTTTACCAATACCTTCGTCATCTCATCCTCGTCCGACTCGAAACTAGTCCTCTCTGAGGTGCCAAAGGCAGTTGATCCATCGAGGCAACGGAGGGCTCATCAGAAGTCTAGGACAGGATGTGAGAATTGCCGACGGCGGAGAGTCAAGGTATGTTCTGTTGGTTTCGTAGCTCTTGAACTACTCTAATGTACACAGTGCAATGAAGAAACGCCGTGCTCAAACTGTGTTCGGCGAAGAGAGCGCTGCCAACGTCCCGTGCGATGCCACGAGGTTGTTCCATCACCACCAGTACTACCTAGATCACCAGACGCCGTCGTGAACTTACTCCACTTGAAGCTCTTTCACCATTTCGAAACATGCACACGACAGACACTACTATTCACACGTGAAGCGTGGGGTCGCGCGCTACAGCTGTGCTTTGAGTATGAGTTCTTGATGAACGCCATCTTATGTGTTTCAGCTCGACACCTTGCAGCCGTAAAGCCAGAAGACCCGAAGTACGCAGCAGTGGCAGCGAGTCACCTGTGCAAGGCCTTAGCGCAGTTTCGATATGAACTGTCGAACAATTTCACATCTACCGACATTGACGCCTTTGTCGCAATGTCTATGCTACTCCAATTCGAAATCTGGACTAATACCGACTCACTTCGGGATGGTACATTCGACCCATCTAGGGAGTGCTTCTTTTCGCACAGCGCGAGCTTAAAGCAAGTATTTCTGAAAGCTCTTCCACTCATTTTGAACCACCCTTCGGTATTTCTACCGCACCTTCAACAGAATCCTATGGTCAAGCTCGTTGAAGCGGCGCAGATAAGCAACAGCACTCTGGCGAAATATCAAGACTTCTTCTCATCCGACCATCAGTTGAATGCGGAACTGCTACAGCCTCCCGCGTTCACACGAGGGACAGATCTAGCCAATGTGTGGGAACACGGCCGATCTCAAATGGATGGATTCGCACCAATCATTAATCATATATGTCTCATTTTATCGTTTCTCCCCGAAGCAGAACCAGACGCTGTCACACCACTGTTGCCGCAATTAGCAAGCTACATCGTTTCATTTCCGGTACTCTGTCGTGGGTTTTTTGCTTTGAAGGTTCACCAAAGCAATCCACACGCTCTCCTATTGCTCTACCATTTCTACCGTGCCGTAAGGATACTGCTTCCTCCAGATGAGTGTTGGTGGGCGCAAAAGCGAGCGACTACATCAGAAACAATTTTGAAAGAATGGCTGATCAGGGAGAGTGTTAGACAGTCCGCCAGTCTAAATCCCGATTAGAGTATGGAGCTGAGGTAAAATCCGATCTCCGCGTGGCGCATGCGAAGTCCTGAACCACTCCACCTCGTTTGATCTCGTATCGCCATACTTGGTATAGCGTCTGAGGATAGGAACTGCAGTATAAAGCTCTCATAGAATTGAACCTTTGATGGTTCAGATAACTTCTTTTCGATCATCTTCGAATAAAAAGTACGCTGCCTCGCGCGAATATACCAAAGATGGTTGCACTCTCTGAAATCATTGCGTCCAACGAGCGCATCTCATCCACCATTCCAGATGGCCTTGTAGCCGTCTTTGTTGGCGGCACGAACGGTGTCGGAGAATATACGTTGAAGGCATTTGCAAAATATGCAACCAAACCTCAACTCTACATTGTTGGACGATCTCAAGAAGCAGCCGATCGAATCATCGAAGAATGCAAACAGCTCAACCCCAGCGGAAAATTCGAGTTCATCAAATCCGATATAAGCCTTTTGAAGAATGTTGATGATGTATGCCGGCAAATAAAGAGCAAGGAAACAGCAATCAACATTCTCTTTGAAAGTCAAGGGACCATGGCTTTCAACAAAAGTAGGTAGCTGACTCGACTTCATCTTACACTACTAACAGTCTGCAGGCACATCTGAAGGACTACCTCTTGGCCGGAGTCTTGTTCTGCACTCGCGACTGCGCTTCATTCTGAATCTTCTCCCGCTTATCCAAAAAGCGACTTCTCTTCGCCGCGTTGTCAGTGTTGCGGCCGCAACGTGTGAAGGAGCCATCGATACGAACAACATGCTTTGCCAAGGGTTCCCACTGATGAAGCAGCGCAACCAGATTGCCTCCATGACGACACTGCTAATGGAGCAGGTTGCTAGCCAGGCGCCCGATGTTAGCTTCCTGCACGATGTGCCAGGCATAGTGGCTAGCGGCATCGGTCGCGAGGCACAAGGACTCCAACTTACCATCATGCTCGCTATTTCCAACTTCCTGGGTCCTCTCGTCCAGACTCCTCCAACGGTGTGTGGCGAGACGCACGTGTTTCTGGCCACAAGTGCCAGATATCCACCTAGTCAGAGCGGTGACGCTGCAGGAGTGCCATTGGATGGAAGAGTAGCGGTAGCTAGAGGAAGTGATGGAAAGACAGGAAGTGGAATGTACTCAGTGGATAATAAAGGTGAAAGTTCACCACCAAGGGTCGAGGAACTGCTGGCTACATTCAGGGAGGATGGAACAGCGAAGAAAGTTTGGGACTATATTGCAGCAGATTTAAAAAGGATTACAGGAACAGAAGTAGCAGAGTAAAGTAGCAGAGTAGAGTGTCTGAATCGGCGTCAGAAAGGTGAATTGACAGCTTGGGTTTCTTTGAAAGCCAGTCTTAAACAATTAGTTTGTATGGTGTTAGCTCTACCCTGAGTGAGTTTGAACGTGTACCATTTTTTAAAGTCGGAGAAGACCCCTCTTCTGGCCTTGCCATCGGGAGGCTTCGTACACGTGTTGCGTTGTGTTTTCTGTCGCACAAACTCCATACGATCTCTCGAAGCATAATTTGACAGGCATCAGGTGCTTTCAGGCCTCGAATTGGAGCTTAGACTTCCTTTTTGGCTGCGACTCCAAAGCAATTCCATGGCAACAACATTCAAGAACAACAAGTTGAAGACGGGAAGACCGACACGTCATAGGAACTTCGCCTCGGCACTATGCGAGGCAGCCATTCAGACGTCTGCGGTTAAAATAGCTTGTTATTAAAGCTGGACGTGCGCCAAAACATTGACAGCTGCCGAGGCGTGAAAAAAGAAGCTCTTGTGCTGTGCATGTTTCTTCCCGGGAAGCGCCCGCGTCCAAGCACCTGTCAAGGCATTGACAGCTCATATTGCCTTATTTTAGAAATGACCGGGATCAAATCGTAATGTAGGGTGCTGATGGTCAGCGAAAAGTTGCGAAAGTTTCCGTATGCGGATGGTTGCCGGGAGACGCGTTATGCGTGGAAGACGCGAAAGCACGAGAAGTTGGATGCAGCGAATCGGAGGGGAAGCGTGGTGATGCAAGTTTCGCGTATCAGAGCCGCTGGCATTGCCCGAGCCAGATCCAGTCAACGAGGCGGACGCCATCGATTGAATAGTTTTCCTGGACCCGGAAGATGGATTGAAGTCATCCTGGCGAATCCAAGTCGACGGAATTGCCTAGCGTGCTGACCGGCGGGATATTTGTTTGTTTGTTGTTGCGTTGGCACTTCTGCTTTTCTCTTGGAACCGAGGGACAGACCGAAATGACGCTCCTTGTTCATGCGCGGCCCACGTGGAAAAAGAGTGCGTCGCGTACTCGATACAGACACGCCAAAACCCTAGACTGCAGTTTGATGGACGTGTTTTACGTGCAGTCTCGATTTGGTTGGCGAAGACCGAGAAGGAGTTCAGCAGTCGGAAACGGTTGGACAAGTGGCGGCCATGCGCAATTGCGGAGGACAGGGAGACAAAGGTAGACGGAACATAGGAAGCTAAGTAGTGTAGGGCCAGTGGAGCGACCGGGTGTTGAAACATGCCAATTTTCGTGGTGGCGGCATTGAGCTGCGCGACGAGGGAATTTGACTTGACACAGGACGCCAACGAATGGATGGAAAATTGATCAAAGGAGGAGAGCATCAGTGCACTTACCGAACAGCGGGAGAAAGGCTGAATTGACGGGGAGATGGATGGGGGCGTGCACGCCGACATCGTGAGAGGTGCACGATAAGGAGCTGAAGGCAGCCGTCAAATGCGAATGCAAATGCAAAGGCACCTCAAATAGCGGCAATGCATAATTTAGCGATTCAAGCGATCGATGAAAATGCCCTGCATACGGGCGCGGCAATGGCTTCGACAGGCTGAGTGACTGATGAATCGCGACGAGGCAAGCACGGCAGGGAATGGAGAGATGGACAGCGGTGCCGGCAAATTGCTCCTTTCTTCAATCGTCTACTACTACATAGCACTCACTCTCTGTACGTTCTTCATGCCGGGTCTCCGCTTCGAAGTCGGCGTGTTAGAGATCAAGCGCAGAAAGGTCGCCATACGGCCGCTCCCCTTTCCTTTGCATGGGAAAAGCACCTTAGCTGAGCTCCCTCACTTCAGCGAAGGCACGGCGGTATGGTACTAGGCAATTAGCGGAGGACGGAGAGAAGCGCGAGTGCTCAACATATCAGCATCTGCGTCGGTGGGCTTTCGCGCATACGCCTTGGAATTGCGCAGTAATTGTCAGTGTCTTTTGCCCTGTGCTGTGTTGGCTCCATTTGCGGCAAGCGTGAGCCCATCAAAGCCGTGCCGGCGCCCACGAGCCCAAAGAAACTGCGGAAGTCAATCAATCATCAAACCGGCGGTCCGACTGATCCTGGTCGTTCTTGAAGTGGTCGTGGTCGTCGTCCTGGTCCTGGTCCCAGTCCTTTCGAGCGTCAATCCGGCGGCGGAAACTCCAAATCTCGCAATCAACACCACATCACCACCGCCACTCCTCACCACAACACTTCTCCTCGTCCCTTTTTTACTGCCGCCGCCATCTGTGTTCTCGCTTGTGACGCTGGCACTGCGTTGCTGTGTTGGCTGCATTGACGTCTCCGTCACTCGCTAGAAAAAAAAAAGGGCCAGTAGCGCAGCCTCATCCCATCGTCAACACACGCCCTCCGTTAACCCCTGGCCGTCACCTTTTTCTCTCCGGACGCTCTTCTTCCACCCCACATCACCATTTCGACCCGAAATCACCTTCGGACCTGCTCCTGGCGTTGCTGTCGATAGTTGTCGTGATTGAATCCTCCCTGCCGCTGACATTGATTCGGCCCGCGACGGCAAGCTGACCGTGGCAATGTCGTCGGCCGCAGTTCAACCTTCCGCTCCGGCAATCTCCAATCGTCAGTATCAACAACAGTCACCACACGTCAGAGATCAGTACTACTCGGAGAAATCTCCAACGTCGACCACAAGCTCCTCGGTTCGCAAAACCTCACGGTCGGGCAATGGAACATTGCCGCTTACTCCCACCCAGTCGGCCGATTCTCCCGCTGGTTCCACCACTTCGAGCCTAACTCCTCGCGCTCAACAACCACAGTTGGCCTCTACGACTGCTTCTGCCATGGCAACTTCGTATATTACCGCCACCTCCGGCCCTCCCATTGACCCTCCGGCTCGCACCTCCTCACACCACCGCACTCAAACTGCGACTGCTCCGGCTTCCGAGTACGACTCGACACGATCTAGCGCGTCTAGATCTGCACAATCAAGTATTACACAAGGCAATGCGTTTGCGCAACAACAATCGGCAACATCGGCTACTAGTGACTCGGCTCAATCGCGAAGGCGCGTCCATCATTCGCCTAGAGACGGATCCACATCCACCCGTAGCAAACCGTCACCAGCGCACAGCCGATCGCAGAATGATGTGAATACCTTGGACACCGATCTTCTTCGAGAGGAAAGCACAATCATCAACCGACTTGTCATCACCGATCCACAGGAAGACATTGCCCGCGAAGAAGCTCGCGTTGCTGAATCTCGTCCCATGCGGACAGGATCCGATATGACTGGCAACAGCCTTACTCTCGTTGGCCCTGACGGCGTAGATGATGGAGGCCGCGGCGGAGGCAAGTCTCGTACCGAGAAGGCCGATAAGCCTAGAAAAGAAACCAGATTCGGCGACTACATACTAGGTCAGACTCTAGGCGAAGGCGAGTTTGGCAAGGTCAAGATGGGTTGGAAACGAGACGGAGGAGTTCAAGTCGCCATCAAGCTTATCCGGCGTGAGACTCTCGGTAACAATCCCAACCGTCTACCCAAGATCTATCGCGAAATCAAAATCCTTCGAGGCCTTCAACACCCAAACATCGTGCGACTACATGAGATGGTTGAGACTGAAAGGCACATCGGTATCATTTTGGAATATGCTTCCGGCGGAGAACTGTTCGACTTCATCCTTCAGCACCGTTTCCTCAAAGACAACGCGGCGCGCAGACTGTTTGCCCAGCTTGTATCTGGTGTGGGTTATCTGCACAAGAAAGGCATCGTCCACCGCGACCTTAAGCTCGAAAACCTCTTGCTCGATCGTAATCGCAACATCATCATTACTGACTTTGGCTTCGCCAACACCTTTAATCCGGCTGATGATCTCACCGAAGAGATCGAATACAGACTGGGTGACAAAGAATTCGTCAAGAAGATGGGACTAGAGCAAATGGACTCCAGCGGCCACAGGAGAGGTGACCTGATGCAGACTAGCTGTGGCAGTCCTTGTTATGCCGCTCCTGAGCTAGTCGTGAGCGACTCTCTGTACACAGGCCGCAAAGTCGATGTGTGGAGTTGTGGTGTCATCTTGGTAAGTTTACGAACTACCTTCAGTAGAGCTTTTGATTGAAATTTTCCGCTAACAACTTTCAGTATGCTATGCTTGCAGGCTACCTACCATTCGACGATGATCCGGCAAATCCTGAGGGTGACAATATCAACCTCCTCTACAAATACATCGTATCGACTCCACTCACGTTCCCCGAATACGTTACGCCACACGCGAGAGATCTCCTGAAGCGGATATTGGTCCCGGATCCGCGGAAGCGAGCAGACCTGTTTGAAGTTGCTCGACACAGTTGGCTCAGCGAGTATGCGCACGTGGTGGGATTCATCACCAGCAATACCACAAGCCCGGCCGACATTGCCAATACCACCGTACCAGCGGGTAGGATGACTCGGGACTTAACGCTGCCTGCCATCTTGGCACTAACCAAGCGTACAGAAGACGCTTTCGAGACTCCACACCTCGCGCGAAGCGCATCTGTTCGTGAGCCCAGTAAGCCTCATGCCGCTCCAACAACCCTTGGTGGCCTCGCACAGAAACAAGGTCAGGTCGATCAACCTCCAGAAAAGAAACAGAGTCGCGATAAGAGGCGGACGGTGCAAGTCGAGTATGTTGAACCGAAATCGTCGACCGCACGGGGTGACGGTCCATCTACGGCCGCTCCTACAGCGCCAAAGACCCGGCCACGAGACCAAGGACCAATTGGAGTGGCCTCAAGCTCATATGCTCAACCTCTTCAATCTCCCACCGATTCAATGCCTCCACCCGCTCGTCCCACACGAGAACAGCAACGTGCCGCCTCCGAGAATGTTATGGGAAGCACCGTTAAGGCGGTTCCATCTGGATCTAGACCAACTACTGGCGGATCTTTGTCAGGCGCACGATTGCCATCTCGAGGCAATTCTTATGGTCAGCCAGCTGTTGGAGTGGCAACTGAGCAGGCACAAGGTAGCTTTTCGCAACCCAAAGGAAACCAGTATACGATTTCGCAAGGTCGAGATGTTGGTGATGGAGTACCATATGGCCAGCCGTACATCCAGCGTCCCGTAGATGATTACCGACCGACGACGGATCGCCGTGAGTCTTATCAGCAGAAGGGACACAAACGCTCAAATACCCTTGGCGAGAGACTGGGTACGTTCTTTGGCAGGAACTCGATCTCTGCAGATCGGAAGCTGGAGGATAAGGAAGCACAACCGAAGAAGTCACATCCTCCGATGAGCATGCGGCAGCCGATGCCGGTTAATAATGGCGAGACGGCAGAACCACGTCAGTCTTCAGAGTCGAGGCGAACATCTTTCAGCTTCTCGCGTAAGAACAGCAATCAGAAAGAGGATGGCACGCAACGATCGTCCCGCAGGTTCTCTCTCATTCCTGCTTCCCTGCAGAGAACATTCAGCAACAGTCACCGAGATCAACAGGCACCGGGTACTTCCGGTTCCGGTGGCCGTAGAGTGTCTTACAGGACTCGTGATGACTCGAGGCAACGATTTGGTTTCGGCCAGGCTTCTCGGTCTCCAAGTCGTAGCACCACGGCTGAATCGATTCCGATCGTTTACGACGCTCAGCAGGACAACCGCAGTAGCCCCGCCACGCAACGCATTTCACGGGCACCGACTGGCGGCTCCTCGATGCCAATGTCTGCTCCTCCACAACAAACTCAGTTCCAATCGTACCCGCCACAGGATCCCTTCAGTGGATATAATACATCGCGGCCGATCGATGATCTGGATGACCTTGACGACTCGGAACCTCCTCCACCGCCACCGAAAGAAGACAATCTCACTCGTCCGCAGACATTGCCCTACCGCCCTGGCCAATATCCACAGGGTTTCAACGGCTATGATGAAGGCCCATACTCTCCACAGGCCACGGTAAGGGATAGACCAACGACGCTGCAGAAAAACCGACGCTTCACGGAAGCGTACGAGAACGATCATTCTGGTTCTTCAGGCCCAGCAAAGCGTGTCATGGACTTTTTCCGCAAACGTGGCAAAGCGCGTGCCGGCGAGTAGCAGAAACAAATCTCTTCGAACGCCGAGCAATCGCAGGTCGAGAATAGCAAGCCAGTCAAATATACAAACCCACCGATTTCCATTCTCACCGTTAGAATTTTGACCGCCGTATGACGCCGTGCCCTTATCGGAACGAGTACTTATCCACCGCATAATACGACACCATCCCATATCGAAATCTCGCTTCTCCATCACCGAATTCACCCTCTGTTCGTTCCGCCTCGGTCAGCGGCCCACATTGCTACAACAGTCACTATTCCTCGGTTCCCTTCCGTCTCGGTCCGCATCAACAGACTAGACACTACCACACCATCAACTACTGCTCTTGCACAAATGGCGTTGCTCCTTACCGCGTCGGGCGTACTTGGCTCCGAATGCGGCTTGTTGCTTTGCTCCCGCTACTTGCTTAGTACGCTACCAGTCCTCGCCGGGGTTTCGCCAGCGGGGCAGATTTGCTTTGATTCTGCGCTTTGTGGAGGCGGTTTGTTTGAAGAGAAGAGTCAGTTGCTATTTCGTTGCTGGGTTGGCTACATACAGTTGCGACGCAGAAGATTATGAGAGCGATAAGAGATGAATGACAAGGCTTGGTGATTGATTCACGGGCGTCGGCCAATGCAGCCTGCCGTCCCGAATACCCTTCTTATTTTACTACTTTAGTTTCTTTTCACGGAATGTGAAGGAAGGAAGGGCTTCGCCCCGTTCACCCACTCCGCCCTGCCAAGAGTGCCCTAATGCTTGCGTGAGCACATTTCTCCATGAGAGCATTTTTGACTGTCATGACGCTTGCCAGGCCGTGATATGTTTTCCGAACTGAGTTACCGTACCCATGTGACAACGGAAAGGAACGAGGTGGGCTGAGTCCGTTCTTATCTGCAGCCACCTCCACTTTAACCCAAGAAATCCCTGACGTTCACTGGCTGTCACTTAATATCCCGAGCTTTCGTTGCTTTTGGCTATTCTCGATCCAGCTGGACGGTTGAAAGAGCCGCATGACGCTCATTCTCCAAATAAATTACGGGCGTGCCGCTCCCAGGCTTTGATAAGTACCTTGGCTTTGCTTTCCACGGATACCATGACAGCCACCCAAGCTTGCGATGCGCCTCCTCAACACGAAGACATTAGAGCTGGAGGACTCCCCCGGCGAGCCTCCTCCCCGCTACGCCATCCTGTCGCACACCTGGGGCGACGATGAAGTCGTCTACGAGGACATGCGTAGCCCCGTCAGGCCCGGCATCGAGTCCAAGGCCGGCTGGTCCAAAATCACCGGCGCGTGCGCCACCGCCCGCCGCGACAACCACCCGTACATATGGATCGACACCTGCTGCATCGACAAATCCAGCAGCGCCGAGCTGTCCGAGGCCATCAATTCCATGTTCAAGTGGTACGAGAAGGCGACCGTGTGCTACGCGTACCTGGAGGACGTGCAGCCCACGCGCGAGTGGACGCCGTCGCTTCGCAAGTGCCGCTGGTTCACGAGGGGCTGGACGCTGCAGGAGCTACTCGCGCCCAAGGTTGTCGAGCTGTTCGCCGCCAATTGGTCGCTGATCGGAAAGAAAAACAAGATGTCGAAGGAAATCAGCGACGTCACTGGGATTGAGGAGAAGTTCTTGCTCGGTACCTCGCCCATGTCTTCGGCTAGCATCGCGAAGCGCATGTCGTGGGCTTCCAAGAGGCAGACGTCGCGTAAGGAGGACACAGCCTATTCTTTGCTTGGCATTTTCGGCGTCAACATGCCGCTTTTGTATGGTGAAGGCGAAAAGGCGTTCCGTCGATTGCAGGAGGAGATCATGAAGATCTCTCATGACCAGTCGCTGTTCGCTTGGGGGGAGCAATTTCGACAAGAAGATTCGTCCGATGAAGAATCTTCGGACGGAGAATCCTCTTCCGATGAAGAGTTCGCGTTTGGATTCCTGGCCGATTCCCCAGCCGCATTTCAAAACTCAGGCTCCATTGTTCCCTATCCCAGCTGGCAGCCTAAAAAGGCGACATCTATCTCAAGCCTTGGGCTTCAGGTTGAGGTTGAGCTGTCGCTGCCGGATGGACCACTGCGTCCCGTATCGTGGGCGGACAAGTTTGCGTATGCCAAGGGCAGCGCGCAGAGCGTGCGAGGTGCGGCCGCGGCCGCCCTGGCCTGCCACTACGAGGATAATTTCCGGGACGTCTTGGTTGTATATCTGTCGAAAATCAAAAACAGCTTCTTCAGGGTGGGTTCGAGAATGCCGGCGCGCATAGCCAGGCCCGACTGGGTGCGAGCATCTCCTACGCGGACCATCATCTCTGTCGTTGAAGAAACCTCGTCAGATATAACGTGGAACCTAAGGTATTTCCAGTTACGTGTTTGTCCGCTGAGTCCGCCCACTATGGTAATGGATTGCATCAAAATTGGCGGTGATCCGGCCGAGCTCGTTCAGCGTGAGTTGATACAAAACACCAACAAGTTCATCAGTAAGGAAAAGTCTCTGCCGTACGTATGGTCAGGCGATTTTGGGCTTAAACGCGCCGGGTCAAATGGTAGATTTGAACATGTCTTGAATTTGCACGCGAATTTTCGCGAGGAGGAGGTGCGTTTGAGGTTATGGAAAGGCGGTATAGACGCAGTTGAAACCTCACCTCAGAGCGATGCCGAGCGCCTTATATCTATTAAGCAGCCAACCCAATCTTGCTTCGTTGGCAATGACACCTTCGACTTTACCCTGCATACCAGTAAAGCAGAGAGAAGCTTGGCCCTGGACATTGACATTTGGTCAGAGGATGATTTGAAGGTGGCAGAAATCTTGACGATTAGACGGTCGAGGTTGAGAATATTTGAAAACGGATCGCTACCAGAGTAGCACGGCCGAAGTGAATAGGATAGCTAAAAATTCGAAGTAGCCATTTTATATCATCTTGTTGTTTCGTCGAATTTGTCTGCGCTGGTACGACAGTTGCCTAAACACCTCAACTTCGGAAAAGAAGGCTCCCAGCTTCCTTCGTACAGAATAGTCATCACAAAATGGACATAACATCACCACCGAGTTCCTTTAACAGTCAAGGCAATATGCGATGTAGACTTCCAAAACCAGATCGCTAACCCATGATTGAACTGAAGGAATATTTCCGAACGAATACTACCGGTTCGCACACGACCCAAGACTGTTATACACAGCGAATTGACGGCGTCGGCGTTTCGCAGTACGATAAGCTGAGGTCAGCCTCCTATTGCCTTTGCTACCTACATTTCGAAACATCCGCAGTCCAAGTGATGGAGGTCTTCTCAGTATAATTACACTCACATTTTGGCATTCGCTCGTTCAATTATGATCAGTTCGGCGCTGTTTCTTCAATGAAAATGGATATTTTTGCTGCCGTCGCTCGTTCCGACCTGGAATCTGTTCGGAAAGCCTGCGAACTCGACGCCAAAAGTGTAGATATTCGAGATCCCGTGGGCCGAACAGCCTTACATCTTGCTCCTACGACTGCTTCAGAAGATGTAATTCAATATCTCCTGGGCAAGGGTGCTTCGGTTCATGCATGGACAAATCGACGGGAAACCGTCATCTACCTTGCAGTAGCCAGAGGAGATACTGAGATTCTTCGAATTGTCATGAAGGCTTTGGAAGATGCAACTATTCCAGATGGAGAAGATAGAGTTGATGTCAATTCTTTGGCACGAAAACCGAGAGTCTCGGCACTGCAGCTTGCCATAGCGTATGGTGAGCTAAGACTTCCAACGTCTCTCAAGCCTACCGCCAACTTATTTACATATAGGAAATATCAAAATGGTAGACCTGCTCTCCGGAACTTATGGAGCGGACGTTGAGCTGTATGCGGACGGAACCATGTCGCCGCTTGCGATTGCAATAAAACATCCGCGGCATATTGCACGTCCTCTAGTCAACCTTTTACTTCATCGTTCTCCATCATTCGCTCAGAGCGTCAAAGATTCAGTCCGGAATGCATTTTACTTTGCATTGTCTAGAGGAGCAACTGTCTTCGATTTGTTTGCAGAACATGATCCTCAAGGTTTCTTTCAAACTGCTACGGCTGTTAGATATAACTTTCTAACATACGATACCGCACTGACATCTGCCATTTACAATGGAATGAAAGCTGCTGCTATGCAGCTCGTGTCTCTAGGCGTTCTAGTGGAAATGACCATCGACTCGGAAACGACCATCATGGCGCAGTATGGAAATGTCACTCCTGAGGAGGCTCAAAAGAAGTGTTGGCAACCGATCTTACTCGCGGCTGTACGAGAGATGCCAGGACTTGTTCGAGAGCTCTTGAACCGTGGTGCTAACCCAGCATCACCTTTACCTCCTCAAGTAGACAAAGAGTACGAAGACTGCAACACCGTCTTGGACATAATTCGAAAGAAGCTTGTGGAGATGCGCCGTTGGAGCAAGGATGATGAACCGAAAGGTTTTATTCTACCTGGACAGACGGACACAAATGAGGAGCGACTTCAGAGGAAAGCGGATGCATTGGCAGCGATGATCGAAGCTTTCGAATCTATTGAGGCCGATTTGATCAAGCGAGGCGTCAAACCTTCCGAACAACTAGACTTGGAGGAGCTGCGCCTTCAATTGGAGACAAAAAGCAAGAAACGTCGCGTGATTGGAGCCGACTCTGGAAAGAGTGACCAAAACGATGGTCTTAAAAGTTCCTTAACGGAAGATTTGCATTCTCTCGACATAGGTCAGCTGGAGACAATGGAAGATAGCCACAGGGCTTTGTAAGTCCATCTTTGATGCAGGCGATGTCGAAGAGGCTGACGTCAAAATAGGCGCAAGGCGGTTAAATTGAACGACATATCGACAGTGAAGCGATTGACACTTACTCACTGGGGGAAGGGGTCGTCGTTATCCCCCGTTCCAGTTGCCGATGTTAACAATCCATCGACCACGTTTGACGCCGCGGCGTCAGCAGGCCACTATAACCTTGCCGAAGAAATATTGTACATCGCTGCAGCGCAATACAAGAACCCCGAAGAACTGATGCCTCAACTTCACAGTGTCGACATTTATGCCAAATTGGCTGATGAAGTCTTTTCTATGAATGATATCAAGAATGTTCACCAACTCGTTCACAGCCCAGTTACTCCAATGAAGATGTTCCGAGATTCCGAAATACTCACCAGGAGGTTTCAAATGAATGAGCCAGACCAAGCGAAGTTTACATTCCGATGTCTTTCGTTGCTCCCAATGGTCGAAACGGATATAAGACGGCAGGCTAATGCGTTTCAATCATTCATGGAAAGAGGGTGGACTGTTGTCCTAGAAGAGCAGATTAAATCACTAGGTTCTCCATTTGAGCATATGATTATTCAAGGCAAGTTGGAAGTGAGGAACAAGATGGAAAAGCAATACGGCGCCTCTCCCGTACTACAAGCTGCTCGTTTTGGAAGCATCAAGTCGGTCGAATTCTTTCAGTCTGATAAGCCAATGGCTGCATACAAAGAATTTGCGGCCACACACTCATTCGATACACGCAAAAGGAGTCTGGAAGCTGGACGAGATGATTTCTTGAAGGCGGTTGATCGATGGCTGAAGCAGAGAAGTATGACCCGAAGGGCCTTCAAAGAAAAATATGGATGTTTTACTGACTCCGCCGCCAGACAATCTTGTCTTGCATTGTTCGTTGATAGCACGAGATCCTAGCTTATTGAAACACTTGCTATCCTCACGCTCTGACTTGCTAGAGGTGCGGTCGGCGGATGAATGGACGCCTCTTTTGACAGCGGCGTGTCTTATCAACCTTGATGCAATAGAAGCCATTCTCGCGGCTGGTGCGGATCCATTTGTGAGCGACAGTCTAGGTCGGAACACCGTACATCTATTCCTTTGGCCTCCTAACGGAGCAGTCAATGACTCAAAAGAGAAAGTGAAGAGATTGATGGACCTATTCGATGCTCCCGCTCGCCGGCACCTGCTTCAACAGCGTTGCTCCGAGCATCCCGGTGGACTTACTCCGCTCACCCGGTGGCTCTATGGCGTTGGTAGTGTGGAGATTTACCGACCTGATAGCGATGGAGCGCTGAAAGGATTACTCGAATACTGTGAGGAGTCAGATCTGGACATGGTAGACAACAGAGGGATGACACCGCTACACCTGGTAAACTTTCCTTTCCCAAGTATCTCTTTGATTGAACCTGCGCTCATCACTACCTAGGCGACAAAGTTTTCACTGGACAGCTTAATTGCTCCTCTGGTCGAACGGAATCCAAGAGTTCTCTTTTGCGAGGGACCCGAAGGAATGACACCACTTGATTTGGCAGCACAGGCACACGTGAAGGATATGTTTGAAGGAGTAGGCTACCGGGGGTGTGGACATGCGCTCACCAAAGGCCGCATGACTCTACTGGAACAGAATCTCAGTTGGTATTGGCCTGAGGATCGAGGTCCAGATGTACCGCGAGACTCTTGGGAAACGTGGAACATCTGTTGCGCAACTGCTTCGAAACTTAAAGCAGACAAGTCCTTTATTAGACGATTGGTGACAGCAGAGGAGTTGAAGGAGTATTCAGCACAGTAAGTAGAGAGCAGATTCCACGATTGCTACCTTTGTAGGCTGGAACGAAACTGACTCTGGGGATAATCACAGGTCAAAGACGAAGAAACCTAAGAGGGAAGGTCGGCCGAAGAACGATGATGAGATATCACTTGCCATATATCGGCCAGGTGATCTGTATTGAGATGCTGGAAACGAAGAAATCGAGATGTGGTTAATAAGACATCGTCATCATCTATTCCTTACCGACCCGCTAACAATTCTGAAAACAAAAACCACGATTCAGGCCATAAGCAGTTGCAATTGTATACCGGTGTATAACCTCTGTCATCGAATCATTCCGACTTGTCATTGCGCATCAAAATATATCATCATGCATACGCATCAA
>Ga0335073_10005381_pt1 | contig 17952 bp, 13 predicted proteins | sample Lox_Sample_22_FD_207093 | JGI IMG/M metagenome (GOLD analysis project Ga0335073, IMG submission 207093) | Soil microbial communities from Loxahatchee National Wildlife Refuge, Florida, United States - Lox_Sample_2.2 | ecosystem: Environmental > Terrestrial > Soil > Wetlands | place: USA...
GATGTTTGTCTTTCCTAGCGGCAGAGGCGCATGGTTTGCTTCCTCGAGCAGCGTGCGAATCCACTTCTCGGATTCCCCATAATCCCCCTCGCCAAAATGATGGAAGCGAATCTTTCCATCCGCGTCAATGAAGTAATCCGCCGGCCAGTACTCATTGTCGAAGCTGCGCCAAATCCTGTAGTCGTTGTCCATCGCGACCGGATACGTCACTCCGAGCTCTTTAACCGCATTCCGTACGTTGGCTTCATCCTTTTCAAACGGAAACTCGGGCGTATGCACACCGACGATCACCAGGCCACTGTCTTTGTATTTCGCATACCACGCCTTGATGTACGGTAGCGTGCGCAGGCAATTAATGCAGGAGTAAGTCCAGAAATCAACCAGGACGACTTTTCCGCGGAGAGAGCCCAACGTGAGAGGTGGAGAGTTGATCCACGCGGTGGCGCCCAACAAACTGGGGCCCGCCGAATCGGAGATGTCGATGGTCTGATTGAGCACAATCCTCTTCGGCTGCGATGGGCGGAACCGATTCACCAGGCTTTGCTCCAGACCGCCTGTACTGGCCAGCGAGAGCCGGGTAAGCACGCCGCGGTCGAGCCCAAAGGCCACGGCGGCCACGGCGGCCAGTACAGACACACCAAGAGCACGGCGAATCCACTCGCCCACACCCAATCCGCGCTTCATCGCGGCGAAAATTTTGCCTCCTGCAAACAAAGCGATGGAGAGAGAGGTGGCCGCTCCGAGACCGTAACACAACAACAGAATCACGGTACGCGGGCTTGCGCCTTGCAAGGCTGCCCCGGTGAGGATCAAGCCCAGGATCGGTCCGGCGCATGGCGCCCACAGCAGGCCCGTGCCGATGCCAAGCAGGAACGAATTGAGGACACTTGGTCCGGAGCCGGAATTCGTCGAAAGCCGATTCCCAAGCGCCACTATCGGACGCGATAGCCGGTCCGCCAGCGATGAGAACACCAGGGTTAAGCCGAAGAGCGCAAATAGAACCAGCGCCGCGATACGGCCGGCCTGATTTGCCCGCACCGCCCAGCCTCCACCCACGGCCGCCAGGCTGGCTACCGCGGCGAAGGTAATCACCATTCCGGCGAGCAACGGCAAGCCACTCTTACGAAACGGCTGATCCGAACGGGCGAACACGAACGGCAGCACCGGCAGGATGCAGGGGCTGAGAATCGTAAGCACCCCGCCCAGATACGCTATCAGGAACAGCAACATGTTTCTTACCACCAACTGAAATCAGATTCTTCAAAGACCAAAGAAGTTACGCGTATCATGCGGTTTAGTCTTCGTTTCGCAGTCTGGAAAGACAGGTGTATGACCGCAGGCCGAAAACTCGTCGCCATTTTGCTCGTTGTAATTGCCGCCGGACCCTATGTGCGCTCGCAGAGCCCCGCGGCTGCGCCCTCTCATCCCACCAGCAAGCCCTATACCGGGGACCTCAGCATCTTCGAAGAGCCGGGCCGTGACAAGCGGTTGCAGATCGACCGGGTGATGGACTTGTTACATATCAGGCCGGGAAGTGTGGTGGCTGATATCGGCGCTGGCGGCGGTTGGTTCAGCGTGCGTGCGGCGCGCCGTGTCGGTCCAAAGGGTCAGGTTATCGCCGAGGACATCAATCCCAAAGCCATTCCCTATATTCAACAGCGTGCCGCCCGTGAGCATCTTTCCAATATAAGGACCATCCTGGGCACACCCGACGATCCCAAGCTTGCGCCCAACTCTCTCGACGCCGCGCTGATGCTGAAGGTCTACCACGAGATCGCCCATCCCCCGCTGGTTCTCGCCAACCTGCGCGCAGCGCTCAAGCCAGGCGCGCTCTTCGGCATCATCGACCGCAACGGTAACGGCTCTGACCATGGCCTGAATGAACCCATCGTCCGCGCCGAGGTCGAACGCGCAGGCTTTCGTCAGGTCGCTCGCTATGATTTCACCAAAGCCGATGGTCAGGATTATTTCCTGATTTTCGAGAAACGATAGCCGGAAGAAATGCTCCTTGGGCCGACCTCCAGATATACTTCGGTGGCCACTCATCGGAGGCAAGAAATGTCGATGAATGCACCTGATCTTCACAGCCGGAGAAGTTTTCTGGGTGCAACCGCAGCTACGCTGACAAGCGGGCTCTGCGGTTCGCTTTTGTTTCCCGCAGCCGCTCAGGCAGACGCGCCCGACCTTAACATCCTCGGGCCCAGACAGGGGTACTCTCCGCAGGTAGGTATTTTCGTCTCTATGCTCACCTGGATGCGTGAGGGAAACGGAGTACTCGCAGCGACCAAAGGTCTTACGCAGCCTGATCTGGATGTTCTCTTCGACAAAAACGCCAACACCATCGGTGCTCTTATGCTTCATCTCGCGGCCACCGAGACTTATTACCAGATCAATACATTCGAGGGGAAGAAGTGGGGCTGGTGGCCCGACTCGGTGAAGCAGAAGTGGGATCCTGCGATGAATCTCGGTGAGGAAGGTCGAAATTCAATCAAGGGCCATGACCGGGACTATTACGTGGCCATCCTGCAGGAGGTGCGGGAGAAATCTTTGGCAGAGTTCCGCAAACGCGACGACGCCTGGCTAATGGCTGTCGATAAAGATTGGCCTTGGGGTCCGACCAACAACTACTGTAAGTGGTTCCACGTCACCGAGCACGAAGCGCACCACACCGGGCAGATTGCGATGCTGCGCAAGCGTTTGCCCGGAGCCAAACCGGAATCGACTTAGCCACATGCACGGTGCCGAGAAGAAGGACGAAGGTTCGGATTCCTGGGAAAAGCCTTATATTTATTGCCTGATGCGGTTTGCGGGAAGCGCGCGCAAGTCGGGCGCGCAACGGCTCGCGCCCGATCGTGGCCAGGCGCGAACCGTATTTGCCCCTTCAGTTCAGGGCAAGCATTTGGCCGATGGGGATTCTACCGGAGTGTGCTGGGACGACCTGCCAACGCAGAGGTAGGTGAAGCCCAACTCCTGCATCTGCCAGGGATCGAAGAGGTTGCGGCCGTCGATGACGATCGGGTAGCGAAGCGTATAACGCAGCCGCTTGAGATCCAGGCGGGTAAATTCGGCCCAGTCGGTCAGAACTACCAGCGCGTCGGCATTGTCTGCGGCTTCGTAGGGGTCTTCAGTGAATTGCAGGCATGCGTGCGGAGGCAGTTCTTTTTTGGCTCGCTCGATTGCGGCCGGGTCGTGCGCGCAGATCGAGGCGCCAGCGTCGAGCAGCATCTGGATGATCTCAAGGGCAGGGGATTCGCGAATGTCGTCGGTTCCGCCTTTGAAGGACAAGCCGAGCACGCCCAGCCGCTTGTTGCGCAGCGTCCAAAGCGCGGAACGAATCTTCTGAAAGAATCTCTCCTTCTGCAATTCGTTGATCTTTTCTACTTCTTCGAGCAAGCGGAAGTCGACACCTAGCTGCTGGGCGACATAGCGGAAGGCGGCGACATCCTTGGGGAAGCATGAGCCGCCATAACCGATACCGGCGCTCAGAAAGCGCTTGCCGATCCGCTTATCGAGCCCCATGCCCTTGGCGACATGCTCGACGTCTGCATCTACTGCTTCACACAAATTTGCGACTACGTTGATGAAGGAGATCTTCATGGCGAGGAAGGCATTGGAGGCGTGCTTGATAAGTTCCGCAGCCTTGGTGGACGTCTGCAAGATGGGCGGCAAGTCAGCGGCGGACCGGCTCCCGGGAACCGCGTCGGAGCGCTCGTAATAGCAGCCGGAAGTCAGCGGTTCGTAAATCGCGGCCAACAACCGTGCCGCTTTCTCGCTGTCCGCTCCGAGGACAATCCGATCGGGGTGCAGAAAATCTTTGACTGCCGTTCCTTCGCGCAGGAACTCAGGGTTCGAGGTAACGTCGAACAGTGAACGAGAAACACCGTTGCGTTCGATGGTGCGGCGGATCCAGTCGTTGGTGTAGACCGGTACCGTGCTCTTCTCCACGATTACCTTGTAGGAGTGAATCGATCGCGCGATCTCACTGGCTACCGCGTCCACATAGGAAAGGTCGGCATTGCCGGTTTGGCTCTGCGGCGTGCCCACGGCAATGAAGATAACCTGCGACTCGTGCGTGGCACGGCCCAGATCGGTGGTGAACTGCACCTGTCCGCTGCTCCGGTGCCGGCCCAGCAATTCAGGAAGAAATTCTTCGTGGATCGGAATCTCGCCCTGGTTTAGCCTGTTTACCTTGTCCTCGTCATTATCGACGCACAGCACGCGGTGGCCAATTTCGGCAAAGCATGTAGCCGCCACCAACCCTACGTATCCAGATCCAACAACGGTAATTGCAATCGATTCGCTCATTTTTGGTCCGCACCCGGCAGGACAACTCAATGCCTTGATGTAACTACTATCCTGGGGGTAAAGCTATGCTCAAATTGTGCCAGCTTCTGCTGGCCTGCTAGTAACCCCTCTCCGGTTCGACTGTAACCACTCCTATTCCGTCTAGATCTCTCAGGGGGCTGGATCTTCCGACTACAATGTGCTAGTAAGCGACACCTATAACACGGTAGTAACAGGTACTGTTAGCGGGATGATCAATCCCAGAGCGAAAAGATGAAAATTCTGGTATCGGCTTATCACTGCGAACCTGATAAGGGCTCAGAACTTGCCGTGGGCTGGAGCTGGGTATTGCAACTGGCAAAGTCCCACGATGTCTTTGTGATCACCGAGACCGGATGGCGGAAAGCAATTGAGCAGAACCTGACACAGAATCCGGTTCCACGATTGACATTCACCTATGTTGAGCTGCCCTCGTGGGCACTGTTTTGGGAGAAGGGCCGTCTTGGATTCGAGGCCCACCATTACCTCTGGCAAGTGCTGGCATATTTCGCGGGCCGCAGAATGCACAAGAAGATCGGATTCGATGTTGTGCACCATATCACCCTGGGCAGGTACTGGACACCAAGCCTGCTGTCGCTGCTGCCAGTGCCGTTTGTGTGGGGGCCGGTGGGTGGTGGAGAATCGGCACCTGCTTCGTTCTGGCCGACTTTTAGCCTGCGGGGGAAGGTTTTCGAGTTGTTACGAGACCTGGCGCGCAGAATGGGCGAATGTGACCCTTTGGTGAGGGTCACTGCGCGGCGAGCCGCCGTGGCGGTGGCCACAACGGAACAGACCGCTGCCAGGCTGAGGATACTCGGGGCCCGGCGAGTGGTGGTGCACCCACAATTCGGAATGACCCCGCAGGAGAGGTATTTTTTCGCAGGCCTGGGAACCCGGCGGGCGGCGCCCTTCAGGCTCATCAGTATGGGACGTCTGCTGCCATGGAAGGGGTTTCATCTTGGGCTCATGGCGTTCGCCAGGCTGCAGCAAAGCCACCCCGATTCGGAATACTGGATCATCAACAATGGGATTGAAATCGGCCATCTCAAAAGGCTGGCGCGCACGCTAGGCGTCGAGGCGAAGGTTACCTTCTGGGGAAAATTGCCCACCATTCAAGATGTTTATGGCAAGTTGGCAGAGTGCGACGTAGTGGTGCATCCGGCACTGCACGAGGCGTTTGGCGTTGCCTGCCTGGAAAGCCTGGCGAGCGGCCGTCCCGTGATTTGCCTGGATCTTGGTGGACCTGGCCTGCAGGTCAGAGAGGGCACCGGGTTCAAGGCGGCGACAGCTACTCCCGAGGCAGCAATCGCCGATTTGGCAGCTGCCATGGTCAAACTCGCGAGTGATCGAGACCTGTGCTTACGCATGGGCCGCGCGGCGCAGAGGTCGGTGGAGGAGCATTTCGACTGGGACCGCAAGGGAGAGTTCATTGCGCAGGTGTACGAAGAAGCGCAACGAAGGTGGTACGCAGACAAGAATCCGAAGTCCGAATACCGCCTGGAAACAGCCGGGTCTTAGTCCGGAAAGACAGCGGCGTAAGTGATGAAGGGGGAGCCCGCTAGTTGACTGTGTTGCGTTAGTAGAGTTGGTGGCAACTTGCTAACTTGTGGCGAGGTGCCGGGCAAGTCGCTTCGACGTGAATTTCGCTCCATAAGCAAAGCGACAGAGCGGGCCGAAACTGTTAGATGACGCCAGGCCAACAAAGTAGAGTCCCGGTATGACTGACTCGAAACTGCTGGTCAGCATTGGGACATCATCAGGTGTCGCCATTTGCTCGCGAATCGTCGAGTTTAAGAAGGCAAGACGCTGCAGTTTCACCTTGTAACCAGTCGCGCAAATCACGTGATCGAAATGGAGCTCTTTGTCAGAGTTGTCCTGCTGAGTAAATGTCAGGGAAACGCCATTGCCGTGCATGTGTGCCTGTTTCATGCGGGTTCCGAGATGGCTGGTTACCCTGCCGACAAACCTGGTTTTGGCAAACCAGCCTGGAGCGGGCCCGAGGTGGCGCTGAACCGCACGGGTACGAATCTTCTTGGGCATCAGATGGAAGAGCAAGGGTGCATCCGTGCAGAGCCGGGAACGCCACCCGAGACCGAGACCCGATCGTGGATTGAGCATCCGCTGACTAAGGGGCCGCGGCTCGGATGGTGGTTCGTGGAATGCGATGGCCGAACGGCGGGCGATCAGATGTGTATCGGCGCCCGCCTCATGCAGAAGGCCGGCCAAATCAATAGCCGAGGCTCCCGCGCCAATGACGGCGACACGGCGACCCCCGAATCTGCTTACATCTTTGTGATCAGCGCTGTGAGTGACAAATTCGCGCGGCAGATCGGAAAGCATCGGCGGGATAAAACTGAAGTGAGTAATGCCGGCGGCCACGACAACACGCTTGCTGTGGACGATTTCGCCGGCCTCGGTGGTGAGCTCGAAGCCGTCGCCTACCGGAACAACCGACGTAACAGTGGTCTCTTCGAGGTGAGGGACGAAGCGCCGCTGAAATTCGATGCCGTATGCCACGAAAGTTTCGATGGGAACTGGAACGCCCACGTCCGCATAAGGATGTGAGTGCTCCTGGCAGTACTTGGCGAGCGTGAAAGAAGACGTGGGATCAAACAGGCTGGAGGCAAAGCCCTCTGACTTGAGCCATGTGCGGTTAGGCATGTTTCGCCAGCTCGACATCGGACTGCCGAAAATGCGGTACGAGATTTTAGTTGCGCCCAGGTGAGCTGCCAATGATAGGCCGTAAGGTCCGGCTCCGATGATGGCTACGTCAACTGCAGACTTCATGATTCCCTCCACTCCTCAAGAACGAGCAGCACAGTCTTACTCAAGAGAACAATATGATCCATTGCGAATCGGACTAGTATGCGTGGATCCTAGCAGCTCCAGATCGAATGAAATAGCTTCACATTCAACTGACCGGAACGGGCGTAATCCAGGGCACTGTTACGCGCAGTAATGCCGCTTTGGTTACCTCGAGATCGAGAACGAATTGCCCGTGATTATCGGATTCTAAAGCCACGACGACAGTTCCCTTTAACCGGAGACCTGGAACTGATTAAGGAAGAAGCCCCGGGGAACGGATGGTAATGCGGGGATGGTCACCAACGATATGCCTTGACATAAACTTGAACTCATAGTTACCGGCCACTTGCTTTAGATTCTGAGAACAGGCAGATCAAAGCAAGTCAACCACAGCCATGGGTTGCGCCTGCGGAGCGGACCCTGGTGCATGTAAGTCAAGCTAAGCTGCTGGTTCTCTCCCCCAATTCCCGCTACTGCCGGTGGGTTCAGCGGACCGACGAAAAAGCTGACCTTCAGTACAGGCCAAAGTCACGTTGTGACTGACACGGCGAAGCTATGTCCTGAAGATGCTGTGCGGTAAGTATCGATTCCCGATATCTCTAGAAACAATAGTTAGTAGCAAGGGCAAGGGGTGAAGCTATGCTCAACATCAAATTAGAAACTTATGTCGCAGGCGCTCTTACACTCTTGTGTGTCGCGCTCCCGCTTTCAGGTCAACAGGTGGCGGAAACGAATCCCGCTGCGGCGATTCGTCCTGCGGACACAACGTCATCCGGGTCACAGCCAGAGCTAGCCCAACGCAATCCTCGATACGTGATTGAACGCCAGGATGTACTGGTGCTCACGTTCCCACTTACTCCGGAGCTGAACCAGACGGTTACAGTACAACCGGATGGCTTCATCAACCTGCAGAATGGGAGCAGTATCCACGTCCAGGGGACCACGGTTCCGGATGTGATCGCGGCGGTCAAGACGGCCTATGCGGGTACTCTCCACAATCCGATTGTCAATGTAGACCTCAAGGACTTCCAGAAGCCGCTCTTTACTGTGATTGGGCAGGTAGGTAAGCCGGGGCAGTACGATCTGCGCAGCGAAACCAGCGTGGCCCAAGGGATCGCGGTTGCCGGCGGACTCGCGCCGACTGCAAAAACCCAGGTATTTATTTTTCATAAGACCCCAAACGGGTACTTCCGGGTCGAGCGATTCAACCTCAAGGAGATATTGGAAGGGAAGAAGCTCGACGAGGACGTGATGCTCAAACCGGGCGACATGATCTACGTGCCGGAGAAGTTCATCGACAATTTCCGCAAGTATGTTCCATATTCGGTCAACGGCGGGGCATATCTGCAACAGAATCCGTTCTAACGAAGGACACCCTTCGTAACGCACACGCACACGATATCCGGCAGAAAGGCAGGCAAGCATGCAAGGCATGAAGGAATTGAATCTCGTTTACCCGGTCAGGAGCGCCCCCACAGGCATCTCTCTGCGGGATCTTGCTGCGCCGTTGTTTCGTCGACGGCAGGTACTGGTTGCGACCTTTTTGATTGCGCTGGTCGCCGGGGTGGCGGCTGCGCTTCTGAATCCGGCGCAATACACCTCACGCATGGCGATCCTGGTGAACCATGAGCGTCTGGATCCCATCGTTACGTCGCAGGCCACGACGCAGTTGGTCAACGACAATAATCTCGTTTCCGAAGCGGAGATCAACTCCGAAGCCGAGCTCCTGCAGAGCAGCGACGTGCTGCGGCGCGTGGTTGAGATCAACAAGCTCGAAGGCCAGCCGGGACACTCCCTGCTTGGTTTCTTTCATCGCAAGCTGAGTGATTCGGACCGGGTCGAAGTTGCTGCCCGCGCCCTGGCGAAGGATCTCAAGGTCGAAGTATTGCCAAAGACCAACATGATCGAGGTGACCTACAGCTCACACAATCCTCAACAATCCTACGGCGTCCTCAAGACACTCGGCGATCTCTACATTGAGAAGCAGGTAAAGGTTCACCGGCCGGCCGGTTCGTACGAGTTCTTCGAGGGAGAAACTCTGAAGTCGCAAAAGGCGCTGGAAACTGCAGAGGAACGCCTCAAGGCTTTTGAGAAGACTGGCGCCGCGGCGCCGGAGCTGGAGCGGGCCGATTTGGCGCAGCAGTTGTCGAATGCGGTTGGCCAGGCACACCTGGCAGAAGAGGCAATCGCCGCGGATGAACGGAGAATTGAGAGCGATCGTAGCCAGATGAAGGTGACGCCGGAACGGTCGGCGACCAAGCAGGATGTGAACGCTCCCAGCCTTCTTTTGGAACAGTTGCACGCCACCCTGTTGGCGGCGCAAACCAAGCGCTCTGAGTTAGCGACGAAATACGCTCCCGACTATCCGTTGGTGCAGGAAGCCGACCGTGAAGTTGCGGCGGCAAAAGCCGCGATTGCCGAGGCGGAGAGCAAACCGTACATCAACCAACAGACGGATCGCGATCCTACCTTCGAGCTGCTTCGCGAGGACTTGGCCAAGACCGAAACCGATCGAGCGGCCCAGGGAGCTTCGCTGGCGGCAGTCAAGAGGACGATTCAGAGCCTGCAAGCGCAGATCATCGGTCTGGACCAGCAAGCGATGGTGCAGCAGGACCTGGAGCGCGAGGTAAAGGTCAGTGCCGACAATTACCTGCTCTATCGCTCGAAGAGCGATCAGCAGCGGACGTCCGATGCACTGGATAAAACACGCATCGCTAATGTGGCGCTTGCTGTGCCTCCGGCGCTTGCGGCGCTGCCGGATCGTAGCCTGACCACTACCCTGGTGATCGCACTTGGCTTTGCGCTGCTCCTGGCCATAGGCATGGTCTGTCTCTTTGAATATTTTGACTCCTCGTTCCACACGCCTGCGCAGGTGAGCAACTATCTGGGGATTCCCCAGGTCGTTGCCCTACCTAAGCGGCTTGCATAGGAAAACTGTCATGGTTCTTGACTTTTACAAGCTGCAAGAGCTGCCCTTCAATAACGCGCCCGATCCGCGTTATCTGTATGCAAGCTCGACCCATCGCGAAGCATTGGCCTCTCTTCTTTACGCGGTAAAGAGCGGTTGCGGTTTCACGGCGATGATCGCAAAGCCCGGCATGGGTAAGACCACCTTGCTCTTCCAGGCTTTGGACCAGCTTCGCGACAAGGCTACGACCGTTTTTCTGTTCCAGACCCTGTGTACACCGCAGGAGTTTTTGCGGGCGATACTTGTGGATCTCGGGGTGCAGCAGACCGAGGGAACTCTGTTCGAGTTGCAGGTTAAATTCAATGACTTCCTGGTAGAGCACGCACGCTCCGGCAAGCCAGTCATTCTTGTCATCGACGAAGCGCAGAATCTCGACGATTCGGTGTTGGAGGTCGTTCGCATGCTCTCCAACTTCCAGATCTCAACCGGGCAGTTTCTCCAGATTGTGCTATCGGGTCAGCCACAGTTGGCGGAGAAGCTCGAGACGCCGAAGCTGGTTCAGTTGCGGCAGAGAATCCCGGTGGTGGCACGGTTGAAACCCTTTTCTGCCGATGAGACGGCGCTTTACATAGACCATCGTCTGCGCACGTCCGGCTATGAACAAGGCAAGCCGCTGTTTACCCGCTCCGCAGTGGAGTTGATTGCCACCTACAGCGGGGGTATTCCGCGTAATATCAATAATCTCTGTTTCAACGCGTTATCGCTGGGTTGCGCTCTCAAGCGCAAGGTGATTGATGCTGACGTCATTCACGAAGTGATCGGCGACCTCGACCTTAAGCCACTGCAGGAAAGCCTGCCGCCAGCGCCGGCTCCGGACCCGAAGGTGGGAAGTGAGGCGCTCGCCATCGTGATACCCAAGGCCATATCGTCGAGGCCAAGGCTGTCGGTAGCGAAGGCTGCTGTTGCGTCTGCCGCTCTTATTGGAATGCTCGCGGGCTTCTGGGTGGGTCATCGCAGTACGTCAGCACCCACTGTGGTGCGGGCGAACAGCGTGGTTCAGCCGCCACCTCCCGCAACGATTCCGGGGCCGGCAAAAGCTCCAGCGCCCGTCGACTCCACAGTCCAGGTACACGCGGGAGACACGTTGGTTTCTATCTGTACGCAGCGCTTTGGCCCTTGTACGCCGGAGCTTCTTGATGAGATTCTCCGCTTGAATCCGTCCGTGGTGGATCCCAATGTCATTCAGGAAGGGCAAATGCTTCAGATGCCGGTGATGCAGGGGAGCGGCAAAGAAACGGCCAATCAATCTTTATTCGCAAAGAGAGGCGAACAATGAGCAGAAACTTCGATCTGATGCACGACATGGAGCGGTACCACGAAGTGCGCACCGTTCAAACCATCAAGCCGGCGGCTCCTCGCGTCCCGAAGGCCGAGGAAGTGGCGTATCAGAAGCCTGTAGCGGTCGACGATGGAAGCGTGAGGCTGGTGCAGCAGCTGCTTGCGCCGCAGGCCCAGGATGCGCCGCGCATGGTAGTGTTCGCCGGGATCGAGCATGGCAACGGATGCACCTACGCTGCCGTCTCCGCGGCTGAGACCTTAGCTGCCAACGGGGACAGATCGGTTTGCCTGGTAGAAGCCAATTTCCGTTCGCCGGCCATGGCTGGAATGTTTCGTACCAATAGCGATCACGGTTTGTCGCAGGCTCTTTCACAGGACGGATCGATCCGATCCTTCGCCAAGTCAGTTCGTGACGACAGCTTGTGGGTTATGCCCGCGGGATCACTTGCGGCCGAGTCGCCGAACCTGCTGAGTTCGGAACGCCTGATGGCGCGGTGCGGAGAACTGCGGGAAGAGTTCGACCTCGTCATTGTAGATGCGCCGCCACTGGCGCACTATGCGGATGCAATTGCTTTGGGACGCTTGGCGGATGGTGTTGTTCTGGTCATCGAGGCTGAGACTACCCGCAAAGAAGCGGCGCAGGCCGCTGTAGAGAATCTGCGTATCTCGGATGTCAGGATCCTCGGCGCCGTGCTCAATAAACGTGTTTATCCCATTCCAGACCAGATTTATTCCAAGTTGTAAGGTCTCGTCTAGGCCAGCCAGACACTAAGAACGCAAGGGCAGGTTGGGAAGTAAGTTCACAGAGTTCAAGGGACCAGTTAATTAATCGTATGAGCCGGCTTAAGGCAGTTTTGAGAAATACAGGGTACCTGGCGTTTGCGGAAACGGCGAAACCGGCCCTGTCTTTCGTTTTGATTCTGGTCATTGCCAGAACATTAGGGCGCGATGGTATGGGTGCCTATACGGTCATCCTTACCTTTACGAGCCTCTTCGAGTTGATCGCCACCTTCGGCGTGGGCACCATGATCACCCGTGCCATCGCGGCCGAACCGGAACGATTCTCTTTCTTTGCCAACGCGGCAATTGGGGTCTCCGTTCTGGCCGCCGCCATCGTGCTGCCGATCATGCTGGCGGTTCTTCATATTTTTCACTATCCAGCGGAGATCGCGCTGGGCATTCGCCTCCTGGCATGGACGCTGCTGGTCTCAATTCTCCAGCAGTATGCGCTTTCGCTTTGCGAAGGGCTGCAGGAGATGCGTCTTCGCGCGGTACTGTCGGTTTCTGACACAGCCGGCCGGTTGATCACTGGGGTCTTTATGGTGGTCCGGGGACACGGCGTACTGGGCGTCGTGGAAGGCATGGTGATCACGCGCGCGCTGACGACGTTGCTCGGTTTTGTAGTCCTGGCGCGGCATACCAGGTTCTCGCTCGATGCGCGCGTGATGTTTGGCGAGTCGCGCAAACTTGCATTTCGCGGTTTGCCTTTCTTATTCACGGCTATTGCCAGCGCCGCCGCTTGGTCGGTGAATACGCTGATGCTGTCGAAGTTGTCCAGCGTCTCCGACGTGGGTACCTACAATGCCGCCAGCCGAATCACGGACATCGTCAAAACCTTCCTTTTCAGTTATCAAATCGCCCTGTTGCCGATGATGTCGGCTTCTTTTATCAAGTCGAAAGAACAGTTTCGCCAGGACTGCAATAACTCTATCAAATACCTGACCCTGCTCACCGTGCCGATGGCAACAGGGATATCAGTGTTGGCTCCGCGGATTATCGACTTGGTGTTCGGTCATAAATTTGTTTCCGCGGCTCCGGTCTTGCAGGTTCTTGCCTGGACAGTGTGCGTGTTCTCAGTCTCGATGGTCTTTGCCCGTGTGCTTACGGCAAGCCATCACCAGATGCTCGATCTCTATTCCAACGTCGCGGCCCTGGTAGTGAACATCACGCTTGGCTCGGTACTGATCAGCAAGTACGGCCCCACCGGCGCCGGCATCTCGACCCTGGTCTCGCTGTTTACCTTCGGCTTGCTCGAGTATTTCTTCGTAGCCAGAAAACTCTTCCGGGCCGAGGTGTTGGTTCCGCTTGCCCGTGCTGCCGGCGCTTCCGCGCTGATGGGCTTGTGCCTTGTCTACCTCAAGGCCATACCGCTGCTTGCCGTGATTCCTATAGGGGCGGTGATTTACCTGGCGGTGTTGGTTGGCACCGGAACGTTCTCGTCGGCTGAACTTATGGCGGTGACGAATGTTGTCACAGAACGAGTGACGTCGATGCTGGCCAGGCGCGATAAAAGCGTGGTCAACGCGGGTTAATCAGAACCGATACAACAACAAATGGAAAGGCTAGGAAGCAACTATACCGGGTGTCCCTGTGAGGCCAATGAAGATTCTTATCATCTCTAACTATTTCCCGTATCCCCCGCAGGATGGCACCAGGATCCAAATTTTCCAACGCCTCCGTTACCTCAGTGAAAGTCACAGCGTCACACTGCTTTGTGTGGTAGATCAGGAGCCCGAGCCGACGCTTGTCGAAGAACTAAGGCGCTACTGCCCGGTCCATATCATTCTCCGGCCGAAAGTGCGGCTGTCGGAGAGTGTCTGGCAACGTGCTTTCAACTTCCTCTGCAGCTATGCGTCGGGCATTCCGTACTACTTCCGCGATGCCATCAGCACTGAGGCGCGGGAGTGGATCCGCGAGCAGCAACAGTTACAGCAGTTCGACGTAGTCGAGGCGGACATCGAGGCCGGTTTGTACCTTTGCGATCCAATGGATGCGCTCAAGGTATGGGTTCTGCATAGTGTCTCTGACGCGAATGAGGAGCGCAGACTACGCGTGGTGCAAAACGCGATCGACGGTTTCCTGATCCGTAGCTATCGCGGCATCAGCCGTCGCTTCGACCGCCACGTGGGGCGGCGAGTCGACATGGTGGCCGTTCTCACACCGGAGAACGTAACCGACCTGAAACGTATTGATTCGAAGATCGCGGTTAGCAATTGCCTGACCAATGGAGTCGATCTCGAGTATTTCAACTATGAAGCTCCTCGTCCCCATGCCGACGGTGTCTGTTTTGTAGGTTCCATGGATTATCTTCCAAATCCGGACGCGGTCTTGCATTTCTATCAGGACATTTGGCCGGCGGTACGAAGGGAAGTGCCTGAGGCGGAGTTTGTCGTTGTCGGATCGCGGCCTACCCCCGAAGTCGTCGCGCTGGGACAGGATCCATCCGTAAGCGTCACCGGCTTTGTGGACGACGTGCGGCCCCTGCTCCGGAAAGCGGGCGTAGCGGTTGCGCCGCTGCGCATGGGCGGGGGAATCCTTAACAAGGTACTCGAAGCGATGGCGATGGGGGTACCGTTGGTGGCCAGCAGCGTCGCTGTTCACGGGTTAGCGGTCGAATCGGGTGTGCATCTTTTCATAGCGGATGACGATGCGGAGTTCGCTGCTGCGGTAAAGCGACTACTGAATGACCCGGAGCTGCGCGTTCGTCTGGCTACGGCAGCCCGCAAATATGTTGAGACGCGGCACCAATGGCGCGCAATCATCCAGGGATACGAGGCGGGACTGAGCCGCGGTGTAGACAGGCGGCGGCAACTCGAGGCGAAAGCGGATCATAAGTCTGCGCTGGTCAGCAACGTGGCCGAGTCGGAGGGATAACTGGTGAGCACTGTTACGTGTGAGATCAGAAGTACCTCAACCGGGATAAAGAGAAAGACGCGGGTGTTGCAACTCACCAGCAGCCTCGGTTTCTACGGGGCAGAGCAGATGATCATGACATTGATGACTGCTCTCGACCGGGAATCCTTCGACGTGAGGCTTGGGGTGCTGGAGAAGAAGAGGGCGTCGAGCACGGCGATTGTTTCCGCTGCCCGGGCAGCCGGCATCGACGCGGTGGCGTTGCCATGCCAGGGTTGGCTGGACTGGGGCGCAATCCAAGGCCTGAAATCGCTGATCCAAGAGGAACAAATCGACATTTTGCACTGTCACGAGCCGAAGAGCCGCCTTTATGGCGCGGTCGTGGCGAGAATGACCGGTATCCCGGTGGTAGCTACCCACCATCTCTGGACGGGGCAGAATCTCCGAACCCGCGTGGTGGAATCGATCGATGCTGCTGTACTTCATGGCTGTGACAAAGTAATTGCTGTGTCCAGCTCTGTTGCGGACACGATGCGCTGGGCGCGAGTTTCACAGCGCCGCATTGAGGTGATACTCAATGGCATCGATCTCAGTACTTTTCAAGATAGAGATGAACTGCAAAATGACGAAGTACGCGCATCCCTGGGTATTCCCCGTGGCGTGCCGGTAGTAGGTGCGGTCGGTCGCCTGGATATTCAGAAGGCCCACGAACGAGTGATCGAAGCGGCGAAAAAGGTCACGGACGCCGGACAGGATGCTTATTACGTCATTCTCGGCGAAGGCGTAGAACGGCCTCGCCTTGAATCCTTAGTGCGAGACCTCGGCTTAGTCGACAGGGTACTGTTGCCTGGCTACAAGAGCGACATTCGGCCCTATCTGGCGATGATGGATGTCTTCGTGATGCCCTCGCGTCGAGAGGGAACACCCATGGCGCTTCTCGAAGCGATGGCTATGACCAAGCCGGTTCTGGCCACTGCAGTTGGTGGCGTTCCTGATGTACTTAGAAACCGTATCGATGGGATCGTCCTGCCGCAGAACGGTGAAGGCCTGAGCGATGCGTTGCTGACGCTGTTGCGGGATCCCGCATTTGCCCGTCAGATGGCCCGTACCGGCCGCCGGCGGGTTGAAACCGAGTTTTCTTCCTTGCGTATGGCGGGTCGCTATGAGGATGTCTATCGGCGCTGCCTGGTGTCTCATGGCCGCACCGCCCTTGCGACGGTAGCTTAGACGTTCGGTTTGTAACTGTAGTTCTGTGTTCAGAAGGTTCTGGATGGCAGGGTTTCTCTGCGCCAGGCAGGCGAAGGCGGTCCTGCGTTCGCAGACAGGTTCGTGAGATAGAGGGTCCCCATGCGGTTAAAAGTAGCACTTATTGTCGGTGACAACCATACGCCGTTCTGCGGGGTTAAGAACTATGCATACTCTCTCGCAGAGGCGCTTGCGGAGAGAGAAGTAAGCGCCCATGTAGTGACTGCAAGTGATTGGAGTGCTAAAGGGGCCTTTGGGTTTGCCCGGCAGCTGAGAAAAGAAAACTATGACATCGTACACCTGCAATATCCTTCCATCGGTTATCGTGGCTCGCTGGTTCCGCATTTTCTTGGCCTGATGAAGGTGGCAGACGTGTCTGTGGTGACAGTACACGAGTATTCGGCCCTACCCCGCCTGCAGAGGATGTCCACTCACTTATTTCGGGGCACCGCACGCAGGGTCATATTTTGCAGCCAATACGAGAGATCGCTTTATGACCGCCAGATGGGGAACCTCGGCGCGCCGCAAACGGTCATTCCCATCGGAAGTAACGTACATGCCGCCACCACCGATGGCAGCCGGAACACGACGGTCGTGTACTTTGGCCAGATTCGACCCAGGAAGGGCATTGAGCAGTTTATCGAATTAGCTCGAACGAGTCTCGAGTCACAACGACAGTTCTCTTTTCACATTGTGGGCAGCGCCCCAGCGGCACACCAACAGTATTTGAGGGATCTGCAGCAAAGTTCCGCCGGCGGCATAAGATGGTCCATCGATCTGGCATTTGACGACGTATCGGAAATAATGGCTCACGCCTTCGCGGCCTACCTGCCGTTTCCGGATGGGGTAAGTGAGCGCCGGGGCAGCATGTTGGCAGCCCTCACGAACGGGCTTCCCGTGCTATCGACGATTGGCGAGGCAACACCGCCGGAGATGCTACCGCTTTTCCTGCCAACCAACAACAGCGATGAAGCTCTGTGCCTGTTGGACGAGTTGGTGGCAGATCCGGAGCGTCATGCGGGCTTATGTGCGGCATCGAGGATTTATGCCGCAGCGAGATACACATGGAGCGCGATCGCGGCGCGACACGTTCTCGCATACCAGGAAGTTTTGCGCGTTCCACAGAGTGAACGTTTATCTACGCAGCCGCAGTAACAGAAAGTTCTGCACGGCGAAGAAAAATGAGCATTGGGGAGGTAACACCGTGAGTATTGTCGTGATTACAGGTTCCGCAGGTCTTGTTGGATCAGAAGCTGCGGAATTCTTTGCTGGCCTTGGCTTCGACGTGGTGGGTATTGACAACAATATGCGCCGCCAGTTCTTTGGGAGCGAAGCCTCTACGGAGTGGAACCAACAACGGCTCAAGCACGAACTCGGGCAGAGGTATCATCACCAGGATTTCGACATACGAGACGAGGGCGCTGTGAAGCGGTTATTTGCGCGGCTGGGGAAGTCTGTCGCCCTGGTCATTCACACCGCGGCACAGCCGTCCCATGACTGGGCTGCGCGGGACCCGCACACCGACTTTTCTGTGAATGCGAACGGAACGCTCAACCTGCTCGAGGCGACGCGGCTTCACTGTCCAGAGGCAGCATTCATCTTTACGTCTACCAATAAAGTTTATGGAGACACGCCGAATCGTCTGCCACTGGTGGAGCTGGAAACACGGTGGGAAATCGACTCGTCGCATCCCTACACCG
>Ga0335073_10005382_pt1 | contig 17952 bp, 10 predicted proteins | sample Lox_Sample_22_FD_207093 | JGI IMG/M metagenome (GOLD analysis project Ga0335073, IMG submission 207093) | Soil microbial communities from Loxahatchee National Wildlife Refuge, Florida, United States - Lox_Sample_2.2 | ecosystem: Environmental > Terrestrial > Soil > Wetlands | place: USA...
TTTCGCTGAGATGAATCTCCGAGGGAGGGCGCCGCAGCTGGTAGCCGCCTTTGGCGCCACGAACACTCTCGACGATGCGCGCATTCTTGAGTTCCAGCAGGATCAACTCCAGAAATTTCTCCGGCAGACCCTCTTCATAGGCGACGTCACGGATGCGAATGGCTCCCTGGTTGTAATGGCGGGCCAGCATCATCATGGCTTGCAGAGCGTAGAGACCTTTTTGGGAGATTTTCATGTCGTGCAGGTTACACCATAAACTCGATAGATTCAATAGGGTTTCGCAAACAGGACTGACTTTAGCAATTGTTCTGCCATCGGCGGCGAGCGATTGCAAACGAAGTTAGTGTTGTGGAATGAGCCGGCTGCAGCGGCCAGCGTCGGAAGCCCGCAGACCCAGGAATGCAGGAGTTTGCATCTTGAATGAAAGAGAGCGACCGTTTAGTCGATTCGCAGCACTTGCAGCGTGATGTTATCGGGCCCGCCACGCTCGCGTGCCAGGGCGACCAGGGTCCGGCATGCTTCCTGGGGAGGATTCTCGATTACCGCCTGCTGGATTTCATGATCGGTGAGCGGTCCCCACAATCCGTCGGTACACAACACCAGAGTATCGCCGGATTCCAGGGCGATGGGATGAGGAGGAGAGTCGGGGGTGAATTCCGGGCCAGTTCCCAGGGCGGCGGTAAGGATGTGCCTCTGGGGATGGATCTCGGCTTCCGCGGCGCTGATCACACCATTCTCGAAGAGCCGGCCTACATAGGAATGATCGCGGGTTATCCGGCTCATCTGCTGCTGGTGCACTCGGTACAGCCGGCTGTCTCCAATGTGGCCATAAAGGAGTTGCTTCCCTACCAGAACGATCGCGGTGGCCGTAGTGCCCATGCCGCGGAATTCGGGGTGCTCGGTTGCAAATCGCACAATCTGCTGATGGGCTTCGCGAAACCCGGTAAGGAGCTGCGATTGCGGGTCACCTTCAAGCTGCTGAGCGTAAACCCGCTCGATGGTTTCGACGGCAATGCGGCTGGCCTCCTGCCCGCCTTCGTGACCACCCATGCCGTCGGCCACAACCGCCAATCTGCCCTTACGCTCAAACTCTGCGTCATCGGTTGGCTCCCAATAGGAGTAGCGGTCTTCGTTATTCTCGCGCTGGCAGCCCAAATCGCTCATGCCGGCCGCTTGAACCCCTGCCCGTATGCCCATCACACCTCGCCCGCTAACAGTGGAGTTGACCTCAAGCATGTGAGTCTGGCTGGCACAAAAGGATTAGGAGCCGCGTCCGGCCAAAGTTGGGATTATACCGGAGCCACGCAACCCAGTCTTCTGAAGGTGCATGAGGAGACGAGAAAATGACATTTGTCACCGGAAACTGATGATTCTCCACACTGCGGACTGATTGGGTTTCCCTCAATATGACCACAGTCGAAGGCAAGGCGGAATCCCGGGAAGATAAACGATGACGGCTTCATGGCAACAAACTGCTGATCCAGCCCTCTTCTATGAGCCAGAGGTCTGAACACCCCAGCGGAAAGCAGCCTGTAATTGCAAATTTGCGCGCCGTCTTACTCTGCCCTAAAGCATTCCGGCGGTCTTCACCGTGAGGATGCTGAGAGCGGTCTCCAGCTTGACGATAGCCTCGGCAAGCTCCGGGTGTTCTCCGATTCTCTTGCGCAACGCCTGCAGCAGCTCGTGCGCACTGGAGACGTGCTCCACGATCGGTGCTGGTGATTGTGATTCGGGTTCAGTCGGTTGCGCCATGGGGAACCTCTCTTCAAGCGATTACCACATCTGACTTCGACGGTGGCATCGCTACCAGATTATAGTATCCCTACCGCACCAGGGACTGGGAACCATGGATCAGCTGACGAATTCGCAGGTCACGGAAAAACTTCGTGAGGCATTGTCGCGCGGGCAGCGCTCCGAGGCTGCCCTCTATATGCAACAGCTCGATCCCGCGGCGGCCGCTGGCCTCTTGATGACCCTCTCGTTCGATGAACAACAGATCCTGTTCCGTGAGCTGCAGCCGGATTTTGCCGCCCTGTTGCTGCCGCACTTTCCCTACTATCACTCCTACGTGCTTCTGCATTCCCGTCCCGCCGATGAGATCCGTTCGATCATTGACCGGGTGGACACTGCCGACCGCATGCGCTTTCTGGATGAACTCCCCGAAGAGGCCTGGCAGCAATTGATGGACGAGTTGGCAGCTCATCCGCCGACGCAGGAGATCGAAGAGAGGGCTGCGCCTGCGGCGGCGATGCCGGCTCCCGCTCCAGCCCCACCCCCGCGGGAAGCGCTGGAGCCGATTCTTGAGGCCAAGGCAGTAGAGAAAAGCTTCCAGCAACCCGACGGCAGGACGGTACAAGTCATTGCTCCCACCAACCTCGCTCTCGAGCCGGACATCATCATCGCGCTGCTGGGAGCCTCGGGCTCCGGAAAGTCGACGCTGCTGCGCATTCTGGCTGGACTTACCGCTCCCACCTCCGGCGAGGTTTTGTGGCACGGAAAACCGCTGGGGGAGTGCAAGCCCAACGTGGCCATCGTGTTCCAGAGCTTCGCCTTGTTCCCCTGGCTCACAGTTCTCGACAATGTTGAAGCGCCACTGATGGCGCGGGGCCTGACCCACGAGCAACGTCATCCGCGGGCGCTGCGGGCGCTGGATTCGGTGGGATTGAAGGGGTTCGAATCCGCTTTCCCAAAGGAACTCTCCGGCGGTATGAAACAGCGTGTCGGCTTTGCGCGAGCTCTCGCGGTCGAACCGGAGGTTCTTTTCATGGATGAGCCCTTCTCCGCGCTGGACGTCCTTACGGCTGAGAACCTGCGCGGTGAACTGCTGGAGTTGTGGCTGGGCAAGAAAGTACCCACGCGGAGCATCTTTCTGGTCACCCACAATATCGAGGAGGCGGTTCTGCTGGCGGACCGGGTCATTGTTCTGGGACGAAATCCTGCGAAGATCCGCGCCGACTTTCGGATCAGCCTGCCGCATCCCCGGGAGCGCAGTGCCGCAGAATTCGTTCTCTATGTGGACTACATCTACAAGGTGATGACCAAGCCGGAACGCGAGTTCGGCTTGCCCGCTGCTGCGGCGGCGAAGTCCCCCTACCAGATGTTGCCTCACGCGCGCCCCGGCGGCATCGCCGGCTTGCTCGAACTGCTCAACGACCGCGGCGGAGAGGACGATCTCTATCATGTTGCCGAAGAACTTCTGATGGAAGTGGACGACCTGCTACCCATCGTGGATGCGGCCACGTTGCTGGGCTTTGCCACCTCCCGTCACGGCGACATTATGTTGACCGCCGCAGGCAAGACGTTCGCCGATGCGGACATTACGGAACGCAAGACTTTGTTCCGCGATGCCGTCCTCGCCCACGTAACTTTGCTGCAGCAAGTTCGGCGCACCCTCGAGAGCAAAGCCGACGGCGCCATGTCTCTGGAATTCTTCCGCGACATTCTGGACGAACACTTCCCCGAAAATGAGGTGCAGGCTCAACTCGACACCGCTCTGAACTGGGGGCGCTACGCGGAGATTTTCACCTACGACTCGGAGAGTGACCGTCTGCTACTGAGGCCCGCGGGTTCGTTGGCCGGAGAGAGCTTGCAGCATTAAGGCGATTTGGCTCTTGTCGCACCGCGAGCCTTTGCGCAGGAATGTGGGGCGGACACTCCTGTCCGCCGCTATATTGCCGGTGGACGGGGTCGAGATTAAAGTTCCTGGGTCGGTTCTACCCTGCCTCACTGGTCATGATAAACAACGGCTTCATCTCGAAGCTGCTGTAGTGGGGACGCAGGCGCTCCACGTTGTAATGTTCTTTTACATTCACAACTTTTTTGGAAGCGATGACGGCGTCGACCGGCATATTGTCGTAGCGGCCGTTCTTGAGGACCACCAGCCGCCCATGGATTTTCCCCAGAATCAGGTCAAGGGCGAGATTGCCGAAGGCCATGGGAGCAATGGAATCGATTGCATCCGGATCGCCGCACCTTACCAGGTATCCCAGCTTCTGATTAATCACTTCCACAGCTTTGCCGCCATTGAATTTCGGGGATAACTCCTTCAGTTTCGCCGATACCAGATCGCCAATTCCGCCCAGCTTCTTATGACCGTAAGCGTCGGTGGTTTCCTGCTCGTAGATCATCTCTCCACCTTCGAACATGGCTCCTTCAGAAATCAGGACCACCGAATAGCGACTGGGATTTTTTCGTCGATCCGAGACCAATAACTCCGCCAGTCGCTCGATATTGAACTTATATTCCGGAATCACGCAGCGGTTGGCCGCACCCGCCATGGTGGGCAACATAGCGGTGAAGCCGGCGTAGCGGCCAAAAACTTCCAGTACCAGGAACCGTTCATGGGAGCCGGCAGAGGTACGCAAATCGTTGGTCATCTGAATGGTGCGCGTGACGGCCGTGCTGAAGCCGATGCAGTAGTCGGTCCCCGGCACATCGTTGTCCATGGTTTTGGGGATGGCGACTACTTTCACACCCTCCTGATACAGCCGCACACCGTAACTCAGCGTGTCATCACCACCGATCGGAATCAGGAACTCGATGCCCAGCCACGCAAGATTCTTCAACACCTCGGGAGTCAAGTCGTTGTGCTCGGCGGCGTAGGTTTGCTGAAGATGCGGAGGCACCGACGACTTCTTCACCTTGCCCGGATTGGTACGCGAGCTGTGCAGGAAGGTTCCACCTGTGCGCCCGGCGCGGTTAACGATCTCCTCCGTCAGCACCTGGAAGTTGTCGCTATTGTCATAGTCCTTCTCACGGACGATATCGACCAGTCCGCCCCATCCGCGTCGCAGGCCAATAACCTGATAGCCCTCCCGCAGCGCGCGTATGGTAACAGCGCGGATCGCGGGATTTAAACCAGGGACGTCGCCTCCCCCGGTGAGGATTCCGATTACACCTTTCTTGCTAGTGACGTTTGCCATGCCTGTCTCATTCCTTCGTCTAGCCGCCAAGTCTTTCCCTGCCGTCTGTTGATTAAGCCGACCGAAATTTTTTACACGCCGGCTGTCTGAAATGCGGATTTGTGACTTGTAATGAAAAGGGTGCTCTTATTCTATAGGATGACGGCTTCCACGGCACGGAACGTGAAAACGGCGCAGACGACGAGGCGGACTGTGGTGCGTAAGTGCCCGCAGAACATTCACGCCGTCTTTTGCCGGACGCCAGGGATGGATTCGCCCAGATTGAACGCCGCGGTCTTGGTGGTGCACCAGTCGCGCACCAGAGCGTAGATGATCGTTTGCCATTGGCTGGCTGCAGAATCGTCGAGCATCGCCTCCGTTGCAACAGTGGGCCTGGCCTGAACGAGCTTTGTCCGCGCCGCTAAGCGAGACACTTCCCGAATAAAATTCGGAGGCCCGACGAGCAGGCCAATCCGCTGGCCGGGCTTGTGTTGCCGAATCTGTGTGATCCAGCCAGCCGAGTCTGGATGCGAAGGATCGGCCAGCAACACCAGATCATAGGAAATCGTTCTCCGGAACGGAGCCAGTTCGGTCAAGCTAGCCGCCGTGTGTACCTCGAACTCATGATTCCTGAAAACAGCTGTCCGCAGATTTCGCTTCCTGGTGTCGGCGTCGATCAACAGAATTCTTTTCCCCTCTTTGTAGAGATAGGACATAACTCACCTCCTGCGGCTCTCTGGCGAGCAATCGGATCTGCCCAAGCGTGCCTTGCGACAGACAGTATTCAGGCTAGAAAAAGCAGGTTGCGACGGTATTGCGATTGGGTTAAGTTCTGGTTAATTCTGCCGTGAGATTCCACAGACGGGAGGTCACTCGGGGGGTGGGCAACACAAGCAGACAAAGTTCGCCAAGTAACGAAACTTTGGTGAGCGCGGCAGGATTCGAACCTGCGACCCATGCCTTAAAAGGGCATTGCTCTACCACCTGAGCTACGCGCCCATCCTTTGCCGAGCCTTGCAACGGCCCTTTTGAATATTAACAAAATAAGGCAGGCATCGTTCTGGACGCTCGGCTGCGCCACCAATTCCGCCAAGTTGCGGTGTATTCTTGTAGCGCTCGGACGGGGTTTCCAAATCCAACAGGGAAGGCACATGCTCAATTCGAACGATATGCACTGGATCACTGCCGTCAGGACGCTGACTGCTTGCCTCTCGATCATCTGCCTGGGATTGGTGTCGTACGGCTTCGGCCAGGACGGTTACGGACCGGCATCGCAGACCATGCGCCCGGTTATTCGCGGGCGCCAAGCGGCGGTTGCATCCATGAAGGCCGAGGCGACCGAAGCTGCCCGCCGAATTCTGCAGGAAGGCGGGAATGCCTTCGATGCTGCGGTTGGAGGTCAGGCCGCACTCGCGGTGACCGATTTTCCCATGAATGGCGTCGGCAGTGATGCGGTGGTGCTCGTCTACAACGCGCGAGAGAAGAAAGTCTATTCCGTGAACGCCGAACCGCGCGCCCCTAAACTCGCGACCATCGACTGGTACGAGAAGAACAATGGCGGCAAGATTCCCGACAGCGACGGCTTGCTCTCCGGCGGGCTACCCTGCGCCGTCGATGCCTGGTACACGCTGCTCGATCGTTGGGGAACGATGACGTTTGCCCAAGTGCTGCAGCCCGCCATCGACCTGGCAGAAAACGGATTTCCCCTGAGCGAGCGGCTGGCAAATATCCTCGCCGGCGCGAAGAAGATTCACAAGTATCCAACCACGGCAAAGATTTATCTTCCCAATGGCCAGCCGCCGAAAGCGGGAGAGATTTTCAGGAATCCCGACCTGGCGCGCACTCTGAAAAAGCTGGTCGAAGCAGAAGAAGCCAGCAAAGCCAAGGGCCGGCACGAGGCTCTCAAAGCCGCTCGCGACCGCTTTTATAAAGGAGACATCGCCCGCACATTCGCAGCCTTCTCCGAAGCCAACGGCGGCCTCTTTCGTTATGACGACTTTGCGGAATACACAGCTGAGGTCGAAACGCCGATTTCGTTCGACTATCGCGGCTATCGCGTCTACAAGAATCCGTCGGCCAGCCAGGGACCCACCGAGTTGATCGCGCTCAATCTTCTGGAAGGCTATGACTTGAAGGCGCTCGGCCACAACAGTGCGGATTACATCCACACCAGCGTGGAGGCCATGAAGCTGGCGATGGCAGATCGGGAGAAATTTCTTGGCGACACGGACTTCATCAAGATTCCTTACGCCGGGCTGCTGTCGAAAGATTATGCCCGCGAACGCAGGACACTTATCGATCCGCAAAAGGCGTCGCTTGAACTGCGCCCGGGATCGCCCGAAAAATTCGCCAGCCAATCTGCGGCTCTGGGCGGAACCGTCCACGTCACAGTGGATGGCAACGCGAGGCATGACGGCGATACCAGCTACATCGCGGTCATCGACAAAGAACGCAATATGGTGAGCTTCGAACCCAGCCTGCACGATGAATTCGGGACAGGCGTGGTCATGGGCGACACCGGCATCATCTTCAACTGCCGCGGAGATTATTATTCGCTGATTCGTGGCGAGGCCAACGCGCTCGAACCCGGCAAGCGGCCGCGCAGTACCTTGCAGAGCACTCTGGTGATGAAGGACGGCCAGCCGTTCATGATCACGGGCAGTCCCGGCGGGGACGATCAGGTCATGCGTACGATGCAGACGCTGCTCAATATCGTCGACTTCGGCATGAACATACAGCAGGCCATCGAGGCGCCACGCTGGTCCAGCCGCGCCTTTCCGGCGTCGCCATTTCCGCACACCATGTACCCCGGCGACCTGTCGGTTGAAAGTCGGATCCCGCCGGCAACGCAACAGGCCCTTATCGACCGTGGACACAAACTGAAGGTGGACCCGCCATGGTCGCTGGGATCGAACGCGGGCATTCTCATCGATGCAGAAACAGGTGTGCTGGCGGCGGGCGCCGATCCGCGGGTGGAAGCCTATGCATGGGCATGGTAAGAAATTCGGAGGGCACGCTGGTCCAGACGTTCTGGCGGGCAGATGAGGACACTTGCCCCTGCGCATGACTATTTCTTGTAAACCAATTTTCCCCCCACAAAGGTTTTCAGAACCTTCACGTCCCGGATGCTGACAGGATCGATCGAAAAAATATCCTCGCTGAGCAGCACCATGTCGGCGAGTTTGCCGGGAGTGATCGAGCCTTTTTCGTTCTCCTGAAATTCTGCATAGGCCGAGCCCATGGTGTATGCCTCGATGGTTTCCGCCACCGTCAGCTTTTGTTCCGGGAACCAGCCGTTGGGATTCTTGTCGTCGAGAGTCCGGCGCGTGACTGCGGCATATACGCTCTGGATGGGATCAAGCGGCGCGACCGGCCAATCGGTGCCAAACGCCAGGCGGACGTGGTGATCGAGAAAGGTGCGGAAGGCATAGGTCCGGCTGGCGCGGTCGTGGCCCAGATAGCGCTCCACAAAGCGGCCATCGTCGATGGCGTGATAAGGCTGCATCGACGCGATGACGTGCAGTTGGGCAAAACGCTCGAAATCTTTCTCCGCCATGTGCTGCGCGTGCTCGATGCGGAAGCGGCGATCGGCCTCGCCGTGCGCTTTGATCACATCGGAATAAAGGTCGAGGATGGTGGAAATCCCCTCGTCGCCGATAGCGTGAGTGCAGATTTGCAAGCCTGCCGCATCGGCTGCCATCATGCGCTCACGCATCGCCGAGATGGGGTTCATTTCGTCAGACAACAATCCGCGATTCGCGGGATTGTTGCTGAACGGTTCATAGAAATAGGCGGTTCCGGAACCCAGCGATCCGTCGGCGAAGGCTTTCAGGGCGCCGATGCGAAGATAGGGCCCGCCGAACGCGTGTCGTATGCCGATTTTGGCCTGGTCCTGGAATCCCATGATCGAAGGCGCAGCGTAAATGCGCGTGGTCAGTTCGCCGCGCTGCAAAAGCTCGGCATAGGTCGCAATGTCGTCGTATGCGGCTGACATGTTCTGCACGCTGGTGACCCCCACCGAGGCGGCATGAGCCAGCGCGCGTTTGACAGCGTCCAGGCGCTGCTCGTGCGAAAGTGGCGGAATGACCTTGCGCATGTACTGTTCGGCGGCGTCTTTAAGCGCGCCGGTCGGGTTGCCCTGCGCATCGCGAACGACCGTGCCGCCGGGAGGATCAGGAGTGCTCGCGGTAATCCCGGCAAGCTTGAGAGCGACCGAATTCGCCAGCGCCATGTGCCCGTCGTAGCGGCTGACGAACACGGGAGTGTTCGGCGTGAGCGGATCGATCAGGTCTTTCGTGGGCATCACTGGCGGAGTCCACTTGGTTTCATCCCAGCGGCCACCCAGAATCCATTCTCCGGAGGGCATGCGTTTGGCTCGATCCCCGATGCGGCGGGCGAATTCCTCAGCGCTGGTGGCGTCGTTGAGCTGAATAGCATCGAGTTGCCGGCCCCCACCGACAAAATGCACGTGGGCATCATTGAAGCCGGGTAGCAGCAACTTGCCGCCGGCATCGATCACATCGGTCTTTGGGCCGCGCCAGAGATCGACCTCGGCGTTTGAACCAACCGCAACAATGCGGTCTCTCCATACTGCGACCGCCTGTGCCCGAGGCAGCGCCGGATCAACCGTCCAGACCTTGGCGTTGGTGACGATCAGATCTGCCGCAGACTTAGATTGAGCTAAGCCTACGGTTGCGATCGACAGGGCAGACAAAATCACAGAACATAGAGTGGTTCTTGACACGTAGGCTCCTGCTCAGGGAATCATTCGCGAACCATTGTCATTCCTCGTCGCTTCGCGTTTTGGAATGACAACCAACCCACGCTAAAAGCTGTAGCGCAGCGCGAACTGCATCACCCGTGGTTTGGTCAAGGTGCTGTTGTAGGTGGCGAACACCGAAGCGGCGGCATCCAATTGCCCGGTGTTCTGGGGCAACGATGCCACGTCGAATCGTACCGCGTTAGTGACATTGAAAACTTCCCAGCTGAACTTCAGGATCTGCGATTCGGTGAACGGCCATGATTTGCTCAAACCGCTGTCGATTCCGAAGAAGCCCGGTCCACGCAACTCATTACGCTGTCCCGATTCGCCGGGCAGGGAGTAGCGGAAGTCAGCCTGCGCCGCGGCCGGATCCTTGAACAGATCGGGATTGCCGTTGGGCTGGATAAAAGACCCGGTCTGTGGCTTCGGCCCGTTCAGAATCGCGGTAGAAGGCAAGTACCAGTTAGTAGGAAAGCTGGTGAAAGTTTCAATGGTGGTAGGAAAGCCGCTGGTCCAGCGCGCCAGGCCTGTCCACTGCCAATTCCCGATCAGTCCATTCACCCAGCGGCTGGCGGAGCCTGCGAAGCGCTTGCCGCGGCCGAAGGGAAGTTGATACACCCAGTTGGTGTTGAACTGGTGCGTGGTATCGAAATCCGAAGGCCCGCGAAGCTGCGCGGGAGCCCAGGAATTGATGATCTGGTCGGCCTGGTAATAGGCGTCCACTTCGTTCACTCGTTCGGCGTTAGAGCCTATGTCAAGAGACTTGGAGAATGTGTAGTTGAAATCCCACTGCAAGCCATGCGTCATGCCACGCCGGATCGTGACCTGCAGGGCGTGGTAGGAACTGGTCCCGGCGCCACGCCAGCCATAGAGCGAAGTGAATTGCGGATTGAAAAACGCATAGGGACCCAGCTTCGAGCAGGCCGGGAAACACGGGTTGGGGCCGAGACCGAGTTCTCCGGGCACGTCGGCAAAAATGAGCGGCAGAGTTTCGTTGTGCAAAGCACAAGCGTAGGAGCTGTACATAGCTTGCGTCGCTGTGGGAGAAAAATTGGCGGGCAATGTAGAACCACCGGGAGTGCAGCCGCCAAAGTCTGCCCCGTCGTACACGCCGGTAGCGCCCGGCCACATATCTTCCCAGTAAGGAATCTTCGCCAGGTTCTGGATCGGCGTGCCCGCTGCCGCGGCTTTCGATAGCAGAGTGGCCGCCTTAAAATAGTCCATACCTGACTGTTTATCGACGATGTCGAGGGGCATGGCAAAGTCCTCCTCTTGCAACAACCGGCGTCCCAGCCGCCCGATGTAAGCCACGTCCAGCACAAAGCTGCTGGGCAGCTCGCGGCTTACGGAGAAATCAAACACGTGGGAGTAGGGTGTCTTCATCCGGTCATCCACGCCCCAGGAATTCGCTACGCCGTCGGGCAGGCCGCTGGGAGCCAGTTTCGGAAATCCTCCGGTGGGGGCCTTGGCGATGAGCGCGGGCGGGATGTCGTTGATGCCGCTGAATCGTGGTGAGTCATCGATCGTATATTGGCCGATCGGATTCGGGATTGTCGTGGTCAGACCGAACGAGCCGTTGCGGTCAAAGCTGTCGACTACTCCCTGACCAAAGTGATCGTAGTAAATTCCATAGCCGCCGCGAATTGAACTCTTCCCCGCCCCGCCAAATAAGCGTTGCATCCACCCACTCTCGGCTTTTGGTGAATAAGCAAACGCCAGTCGAGGCGCAAGGTCTCCGTAATCCCAGTTCCAGTAAGGCTGCTTGCCGTTGGCCTGGCCCGATAGCACATAGCTGATCGGCGGATTATACGGCTCCCCCGCCAACATGGCCTTAGCCCGGTTCTGCAGAAAGCCTTCGAGGCTGATGTCAGGCGCCACCTGGGTTCCCGTGGTCTCATAAGGCGGTTGCAGCAGCGTATAACGCAAACCGAAAGTGAGTGTCAGCTGAGGCGTGACTCGCCAGGTGTCCTGCACATAGGTTTCGAATTCATGGGCACGAAAATGGCGCAGGGCAGGCGTTCCGGTGGGCAACGCAGTTCCTTCTTTTGTGATGTTGTAGTTGGAGAAGGAAGAGTCGAGCAGTCCAGCCACGGCGATGACCGGCCAATCATAGCCCGTCTGGAAGTTGGAGTTAACGGCGGGAAAACCAAATTCGCCGGGATCAAGGCTGCTGCTGGTTCCGGCGATAAACGCGGTCGGGTTCAGCCAGAGATCATAGGAGCGCGCGAACAGAAACGAGTTAGCGTCGGAGCTCCGATTGTTGGTGATGATGCGGAGGTTGCCGCCGAAACCAAAGGTGTGCTTTCCCTTCACCCATTCCAGATCGTCTACCAGATTGTGCACCGGCACGTTCGACCTTGTGGTAAAGGTATCGGCATTCAGCGGATCGGGCCCATTGCCGAATTCGATGTAGTTGTGGGTAAGCAAACCGACGTTGCCGATTCCCTGGCGAATATAGCCGTAGTGAAAATTGTTGATCAGGTTGGAACGCAAAGTGGCGGTGTACCCGACGATCAGCCCTTTGCTGTTGTTGACCGCCACCGTACTCTGGGGTTCGCCGGGAAACTGCGGACCCAGTCCGTTATTGTCGTCCACCAGACCGCCGCGCACGAACACGTGATGATTCTGGGTGACATTGAAGTCGAACTTCGCGACGTACGTGTTCAGCATCCCCGGAGTAGATCCAGGGAAAGTGAACCCTTGAAAGTTCAGCCCGTCTCCGACCGCGGTGGAGTTGGGATGAGGATACTGTTGAAACAGGGCCAGCACAGCGGGATCTGCGCCCCGTCCCTGAGGGCAAGTGCCGTTCGCAGTGCACTTCGGGTCCATCTTGGAGAGGTCTTGCCGCGTCAACGTCTCGACCCCGCTGGCGGGGCACTTCGGATCACCAGTGCAGTCGTAGCTGATAATTCCCTGGCGCAAATTGTCGCTCGGAACAACATGTGTGGTTTGGGTGTTTTCCCGGGTACGTTGTCCTTCGTAGGCAAGGAAAAAGAAGACTTTATTTTTGACGATGGGGCCGCCAAAAGTTGCGCCGAAAGTGTTACGGATCAATTGCCCGGGAACATTGGGCAGCCCGGACTGGATCTGGCTCTGTTTATTGAACCAGTCATTGGCTAAGCCGACGTTATTCCGGTTGTATTCATAGACCGAGCCGTGAAAATTGTTCGTGCCGCCTTTGGTGATCAGCGCTACTTGCGCGCCCGACGAGCGGCCCTGATCTGCGTTGGCATCGCTGGTGGTCACGCGGAATTCCTGCAGGGAATCCAGGGTCGAGCGCAGTGCGCCCGCAAACGCGTAACCCTTTACCTGATCGTTGTCATCGACGCCGTCCAATGTGATGTTGGTCTGATCGCTGCGCGCTCCACTCACCGAACCGCCGCGGCTGTCCTGGTTCTGGTCGACATTGGTCCCTACGAACGTCACCCCTGGTTGCAAACTCAGAATCTGCGTGGGATCCCTGCCTTCGAAGGGCAGCGCTTCGATTTGTTGAGTGCCAAACGCATTCCCCAGGGTTGCATCTTCGCTATTCACTTGCACAGTCTGGCTCTGCACATCAACAATGGACGCTTCCGCCATCACTTTCATGGTGATGTTGGCCGTGGCCGGAACATTTACCTGCAGTGCCAGGTTCTCCTGCTTCATGGTGGCGAAACCGGCCATGCTGACCGTCAGAGTGTAGGTGCCGGGTGGAGTCTGCAGAAACTGGTAAGCCCCAAAGTCGTCCGTGGTTGTGGACTGCGAGAATCCGGTGCTTGGATTGGAGAGACTTACCTTGGCGCCGACCACGACTGCTCCCTGCGGGTCGGATACAATCCCAAAGATGAAGTGGATTGCCCCCAACCGAGACTGCTGAGAACCAGCGTGTACACTACTGCACGGAGAACTGCCAGCGGCCGCATAGCAAAACCTCCACGTCAGCGCGATAATCGCAGGATTGTGCGAAAATAAGCTCTCAGTGCACCAATTGTCAAGAATCTCGCGTGGACTCACTACCGATAAATGTGCGAATATCGGCTGCATGAATCTGTATTCGGCCGCGAGGTTTCCTTTGTGAGGTACGAAGCCATGCAGGATGTTCGCGGACACATCCAGGAGAACACCTCTCCGCTTCCTTCCGCCGGCTTGGGGGCAGCGGCGCCGCTGGCTGGGTTTGAGGGCAATCCGGATTTTGTTTTGTCCCTGGCTCGCGGCTTACAAGTGATTGAAGCCTTCGAGGGCAGTACCGATGGCCTATCGGTGGCAGACATTTCCCGGCGAACCGGCCTTTCCCGTGCAGCCGTGCGCCGGTTGCTCATCACGCTCGAACTGTTGGGTTATGCCGGGTCTGACGGCCGCTTCTATCGCTTAAAGACGCGCGTTATGCGGCTGGGGTTTTCGTACCTGTCGTCGAACTCTCTGGCGACGCTTGCCCAGCCGATTTTGGCGCATGTGATCGAACTGGTCCACGAATCAAGCTCGGTGGGAGTTCTCGAAGACGATCACATCGTTTACGTGGCGCGAGCATCGGCCAAGCGGGTAATGTCGGTAGGACTTTCGGTCGGCAGCCGGCTCCCTGCATTCTGCACTTCGATGGGACGAGTTCTGTTGTCGGGCTTGTCCGACCAGGATCTGTCTGCGTATCTCGACCGCATCGAACTGACCGCGGTTACCCCGCGCACGATCGTCGACAAGGCGCTTCTCTTTGATGTCATCCGGCAGGTAAGAGTGGAAGGCTTTGCTTTAAACGATGAAGAGCTGGAACTCGGGCACCGATCCATCGCCGTGCCGGTCAGAACTCGGCAGGGCACCATGGTGGCGGGGATGAATATCGGGCTGCACGCGGCCCGGGTTACCGTGGCAGAGATGATTCATCGTTTGCTGCCCATCTTGCGCGAACATGCTCAGATGCTGGGACAATTGTTGGGCTAGATAGCTCCGTGGAGTAATATCCTGGCGAGCCCAAAAAATATCCTGCGGAAAATTTCACAAAGAATTTCGGGGGGGGAAATCGATGCAAAGACCGCGTCTCAGCCGCGGCACTGTTTTCCTGTTGTGGATCGCTCTGGTGAGCTCGGCCGTCGCTCAGACCAAGCCTCGTGCGCGCGACCTGGGTGTGCCCTTCGATGGCGCGCCGGGCCCGTTGAACGCCATCACCGACGTGAAAGGCGTGGAAGTAGGCCACACGACTCTGATCTCGGGTGATCCGAGCATGAAGGCCGGGGAAGGCCCGGTGCGCACCGGAGTCACCGCAATTCTGCCCCGCGGCAAGAACGCAAACGCACCGGTTTTTGCCGGATGGTTCACCGAAAACGGCAACGGCGAAATGACGGGCACTACCTGGGTGGAGGATTCGGGCTTTCTCGAAGGCCCGGTAATGATCACGAACACCCACAGCGTAGGGGTGGTGCGCGATGCGGTCATCGCCTGGCGGGTGAAGCATGGCGGGCCGGATAAAGAAGGGTACTCTTGGTCCTTGCCGGTGGTCGCCGAAACCTGGGATGGTTATTTGAATGACGTGAATGGCTTCCACGTAAAGCCCGAGGATGCCTTTCACGCGCTCGATACTGCTCAGGGCGGGCCTGTCCCAGAGGGCAACGTAGGCGGGGGCACCGGAATGATCTGCAATGAATTCAAGGGCGGCATCGGAACTGCATCTCGCGTGGTCGATGCGAAGTACGGCGGATACACGGTGGGTGTACTGGTGCAGTGCAACTACGGCCAGCGCGATCAACTGCGTATTGCGGGCGTGCCCGTCGGTCGCGAAATTGCTGAGCCGAAAGTTTGGAATGACGATGTGGGATCGATCATCGTCGTGGTCGCCACCGATGCACCCCTGATCCCGACGCAGCTCAGGCGGGTTGCGCGTCGCGTCACGCTCGGGCTGGGCCGAGACGGCAGTTACTCGGGGGACGGCTCGGGAGATATTTTTATCGCATTCTCCACTGCCAATCCGGGCGCGGCTTCGTCGAGTGGTCTCGCGGACGTCAGCATGCTTCCTAATGGCCAGCTGAATCCGATCTTCCTGGCAACCGTGCAAGCCACCGAGGAAGCAGTGATCAACGCCATGGCGGCGGCAGAGACCATGACCGGCCGAAAAGGCCACACGGTCTATGCCTTGCCCCACGACCAGTTGCGGGAGATTTTGAAGAAATACAACCGGCTGGCCCAGTGACGCGGTTGCAGCCCGGTTGTTTGCCACTCTAGATACGGGCGGCAAATCCTAAGTTGTGCCCGGGCGCGCTTCTTGTCATAATTGCAAGGCTCTGGCGTAGGGGTGGCAATCGGATTTGAGGAGTGTCGTTCCGGCCACAAATGCGCCCATGAAGTATTTCACTCGTATCTTCACCCCGACCAACAACCGGCGGCTCAATGAGCTCGTCGGGTTCCTGTTGTGCGTCTCCGCGCTCCTCCTTTGCCTCGCACTGGCTTCTTATTCTCCACTGGACCCGTCCTTGAACAGCGCTTCGGTGTTGACCGATTCGCGGGTAGCGCGCAACTGGGTGGGACTCTTCGGCGCTTTGGTCTCGGACCTTGTACTGCAGGGTTTCGGCATTGGAGCTTTTCTGTTGCCCCTGTTTGCCGCAATGCTGGGTATCCGCTGGTTCCGTTCGCGAAGGGTTGCATGGCCGCTGGCGAAGTGCGTCGGAGCAGTCTGGCTGCTTATCTTTGTTCCCGCGCTGCTGGCTCTGCTGCCGGGACATTTGCGCTGGATGGGAGCGATTCCGCTGGAAGGCCTGGTCGGCCGCATCGTCGGTGACTTCCTCATTCACTATTTCAACGTCGCCGGCGCCTACATCGTTTGCTACAGCGTGGTTGCTGTGGCCTTGTATCTTTCGACTGCATTTTCGTTCTCCGCCCTGCAGGTATGGGCGCCGACCCGCTTTGCGTTTGCGATCGCGCTGTGGCAACGCTGGAAGGATTGGCAGGAAGCGCGCGCCAAGAAGCGGATGCAGAGAGAACTGGAAAAACGCCGTGCCGCCCCGAAGCCAGTCATCACAACGCCTGCTTCCGCGCGGCCGGCGGCGCCGCCTGCTCCGCCGGTTCGAACCCTCGAGCGAGGACTGACCGGAATTGACCGCACCTTTGCGGAGGAATCCGCCGAGACAACGGCAGCGACCGCTGCGCCGGGTCCGGTTGAGTTCTCTGCCGCGCCGGAAGTCACCGAGCGCGCCGACAGCGCTCAAACGCCAAAAACGACATTGCCGCGTATCGCTGGCGGCTTCAAACTTCCGCCAAGTTCTCTCTTGCACCGGCCAGACGAACAGCAAGCTGTCGACGCCGACGAACTCAAATTGCTGGCTCAGGTCCTGGTGGAGAAGTATGCGGAATTCGATGTAACCGGGCAAATCACCCAGATCAACCCCGGCCCCGTCGTTACCACGTTCGAGTTCAAGCCTGAGGCTGGCATCAAGTACAGCCGTATTACGAATCTCACCGACGATCTTTGCCTGGCGCTGAAAGCCGAGAGCATTCTGATCGAGCGGATGGCAGGCAAATCCACCGTGGGCATTCAGGTTCCGAACCGCGAACGCGAAATTATCTGGTTGCGCGAGAACATCGAATCCGCAGAGTTCATCGGGTCGAAATCGAAACTGACTTTAGCTTTGGGAAAAGACATCAACGGACGCATCGTCACCGCCGATCTGAATGGCATGCCTCACTTGCTGATTGCCGGTTCTACCGGCGCCGGGAAGAGCGTGGCCATCAACGCCATGATCATGTCGATTCTTTTCAAGGCGACGCCCGACAGGGTTCGCCTCATCCTGGTCGACCCGAAGCGGCTGGAGCTGGGCAACTATGATGGCGTCCCACATCTCTACACGCCGATCATCACCGAGCCGAAATTGGCCGCCAACGCCCTGCGCAACGCGGTCCGCGAAATGGAGCGGCGACTCAAGCTTCTGGCGGAAAAGGGCGTCCGAAACATTGATCAATACAACAAGCTGTTTGACGACGGCGATACTCCCAGCTTGTTCGGCGACAATCCGGACGAGCGTCCGCTACCCTACATCGTCATCATCATCGACGAATTGGCTGACCTGATGATGCTCGATTCCGGTAACGTAGAAGAATCCATCACCCGACTTGCACAGATGGCGCGCGCCGTGGGCATCCACCTGGTTCTGGCAACACAGCGGCCGTCGGTCGATGTAATTACGGGCTTGATCAAAGCGAACTTCCCCGCCCGCATGTCGTTCCGGGTTGCCACCAAAGTGGACTCACGCACTATTCTCGACGCCAATGGTGCTGAGGCATTGCTGGGGCGCGGTGACATGCTTTATTTACCCTCGGGTTCAGCGCGCGTGC